>ERZ1699660.3-NODE-3-length-31173-cov-15.909441_pt1 | contig 31173 bp, 2 predicted proteins | sample MGYA00581513_ERZ1699660 | MGnify/ENA primary metagenome ERZ1699660 (study PRJEB42348, sample SAMEA6618691) | metagenome | isolation source: Polyester-degrading enrichment culture growing on monomer 1,4-butanediol, B | collected 2019-04-14 ...
TTTAAACAATGCCCTGAGGATCAAACGGTGAGGCAAATTTTAGCGATGCCTTGCGGTTCCATCCGCTACTGGGGAAAAGAGCTGAACGGTTCCTTTCCTGCCAAAAAAATGAGGCGTTTCGCCTCCAAATCTGGTTCCCCCCAAAACCGATGATATCGATCACGACCCTCCTGCGTGGATCGGACCCCTTCCGGGCGTTCGTAGCCTTCACCCTCCTGCCTGGGCTGACCTTTCTGCCTGGCTTCATGCAAGCCAACCCGTCGGGTGGCATGGTGGTAAATGGGGGAATCGAAATTGGAGACGGTCTCAACGGACACCTGTTGATCAACCAGACCAGCAACAAGGGCATCATCAACTGGGACGACTTCTCCATCAATCCCGGCGAGGTGACCCAGTTTGTCCAGCCGGGCGCGGGAGCCTCGACTCTCAACCGTGTGGTTTCCGGAAATCCGAGTGCGATTCACGGAGCGCTGCAGGCCAACGGCAAGATTTTCGTCATCAATCCCAATGGCATCGTGGTCGGACCCGGGGGATCGATCGACGTGGCGGGACTGGTGTTGTCCACCCTGGACGTGAGCGACGCAGACTATCTGGCGGGAGGGGACCTGATCTTTCGCGGGAACTCCGGTGCCGGGGTGCAGAACTTCGGTCGGATCAACGCTATCGGGGGCGATGTGTTTCTCCTGGGGAAATCGGTGGAGAATGCGGGCACAATCTCTGCCAGCGGAACCGTCGGACTGGCCGCCGGGGAAGAAGTGCTCATCACGGCCAACCCCGACGCCAACGGCGAGCGAGTTTTCGTGAAGCCCGTCGGAAGTGGCGGAGCGAACACGGGGGTGTCGAATACCGGGTCGATCCAGGGCGCTGCGGTGGAACTGAAGGCGCACGGCAATCTCTACGCGCTTGCCATCAACAACAGCGGTTCGATTCGCGCCACCGGTGCGAGCCGGAGCGGTGGCGGAGTCTATCTGCGCGCTCCTGGAGGGCAGGTGGACAACACCGGAAGCATCGCGGCAACCTTGCCGGGCGGCGACGGCGGGCGCATTCTCATCGAGGGGGCGATCGTGAATGCCGGCGGCACCATCGACGCCAGCGCAACGAGTCAACAGGGTCAGGGCGGCGAGGTGACCCTGCTGGGTGAGACGATCACGGTGCCCGACGGAGCCATGATCAAAGCGGATGGAGGCGTGGGTGGAACCGTGACCATCGGTGGCCCCGACGGAATCGGTTCGGCGCAGAGTGTCACCATCGCGGAGGGCGCCGGTGTCAGTGCGAATGGAAGTGCGGGCGACGGTGGTTCCATCGCGATTCAGGGAGCGAGCATCGGCAGTACCGTGACGGTCGGAGGCAATGTCTCCGCCACGGGTGCCGATGGTTTCTCCGGTGGCAGCATTTTCGTGAACGGGAACAATGTGGCGGTCCAGGACACGAGCTCGCTGGTCGCCGACGGCGGTCAACTCGGCAACGTCGAGGTGAACGCTTGGAGTGGGGTCACCATCGACGGATCGATCTCCGCGATGGGCTCCAGCGGTCGAGGTGGCGAAGTTTCCGTCACTTCTTCCGGTGCCACCAACATCGGCGAAACCGGACGGATCAACACAGGCGGTCAGACGGGCGGCAACGTGTTCATTGGTGGCAACGGACGCGGCAATGCTTCGGTCAATGGGGTGGTCATTTCGGATGGTTCCACAGGTGCCGGAGGCAGCGTCGTGATTCGAGGCAGTGCAGGCTCCGAGATCGGATCGACCGCATCGGTCAGCGCCGATGGCGTGACGGGCGGGACGATCTCGATGGACAGCAGTCGAGGGAATGCGAGCATCGCCGGCAGTCTCTCTGCGGAAGGCGATGGCGGAACGGGCGGAACCGTCGATGTGACGGGTTCCGACGATGTGCTCGTGCTCGGTAGTGCAGCCATTCGCGCTGACGGATCGCTCGGTGGTGGCACGGTGCGGATTGGTGGCGGTTTCCAGGGCGGCAATCGTTCGGTACGCAATGCCGAGAATACGACCGTTTTTGCCGGCGCGGAACTGTCCGCCGATGGAACGAGTGCAGGTTCTCCCGGAGGCGCGGTGATCGTGTGGGCCGATGGTGATACGAGCTTTTCCGGATCGGCGTCTGCCACCGGCGCCAGCAAGGGCGGGTTCATCGAGATTTCCGGCAAGGATGAGCTGGCCTTCGACGGAACGGTGGATACCACTGCCAGCAATGGGGCGGCAGGCGTGGTCCTGTTCGATCCCACCGACGTCACCATCGGGGCCGGCGGAGTGGACAACGTCGCGCTTTCGAATTCGCTCGACCAAGGAAACAATGTGATCATCACCACGGCGATCGGCGGTGGAGACAACGGGGACATCAGCGTGGAGGGGGATATCGAGTGGTATGCCGACGGCGTCGGTATCACTCCCGGCACGCTGACCTTGCTGGCCAACCGGAACATCGAGTTTCACGCCGACGTCCGGAGCGCGGGAACGGGTGGCATCAACATCGTGGCGGGGTGGGATGGCAGCACCGGATTGCTCGGGCCTGCGCCGGCCGCAAACCCGACCATCGGCGGTTTTGATTTCAGCGCCGTGGCCGCCACTCTCAACGACGGCAATGGTGGAAATGACGCTGCGGGACTCAATGATGGTTCCGTTTTCCTCAGCGACACCGCGAGGCAGATCAACGTGGGCAGCCGATTCGGCGATACCAATGTGGCGGGGCATGACCTGATCATGAAGGCCAGCAATTCCGGGGCGGAAGAATACGCGCACCTTGGTTTTCGTGACACGGGTTACGAATGGGAGATCGCCGCGACCAACGCGAACGGCGATCGCAACGAATGGTGGGCGAACACTGCCGGAAATGTTCAAGGAAAGGACTACATCACGCTGTTGGGTGGAACCCGTTTCGCGGGGGGCGAATTTGACGGAGCCGGCAGCGGTGCGGATGGCGATATCAACGTGATGCTGAGCGGGCGCCTCGACATGCGCACCGGTGATGATGACCGCAGCTACGTTCAGATCGGACATGGTGGCTCCGTGCAGTCGGGATTCGAAGCGCAACGGAACAACGACGCCTCCAATCAGTTGGTGACCCGTGATGGATATGTGATGGATCCCGACGACAACGGTCGCCAGTTCTTCAGTTCCTCCTGGCGCACGAACATCGAGACGGATCCGCTCAATGGGGACGCCTATCGCGTGAAAGGCGACGTCACGGTTCATGTGGCGGAGGATGTCCTGGTCTTGGCGGCTCCCGCCTTTGGAGACGCTGACAATGCCGCGAATACCGATGGGAGTGGAGGCATGACCGCTCAGATCGGTCACGGCGGAACGGAGAACCATGGAAGTTTCCATGGAAACGTGACCGTGATCGCCGAGGGCGCCAGCGACGGCTCCCAGGGGGCGGCTCGCCCTGCGGGTATCGGCATCGATGTCATTGGCGGTCGTTCCACTTACCGACACGCTCAGATCGGTCATGGCTCCACCGGCGAAGGCAACCGCCGGACGATTCTCGATCAGCAGCGCAGCGGCGATGTCATCGTTCGCGCCGAGACAGGGGCGGTTCGCATGCAGGCCTACAATGAACCGGTGACCGGTAGCCAGACGGCGTGGAATTACTCCCAGGTGCAGATCGGCCATGGTGGTTCCTACTCCCAAGCGCCAGCCGCTCCGGGGCGGGGAACGTTTGAACTTCCGGATGGCACCGTAATCACAGGCACGCCTGACAACTCGAGTGTCGGAGACATCGTCGTCCATGCCGGAGGTTCCTTTGAAGATCCGAATGATCCCTCGTCCCTCATCGGGATCAGTGGCAAGGGCGGCACCAACCTCTACTCCCAGACTCAGATCGGCCACGGCGGCAACAACCTGCGGGCCAACTCGAATGATGGCTACCAAGGCAACATCGACGTCACGGCAGAGTTGGGGGACATCGTATTCGCCGGTGGCGACGAGAAGCGTTCCAACCGCGACTGGGGCTACGGTCGCAGCTTCGCCCAGATCGGTCATGGCGGTCGCGACGTGGACGGACCCAAGGGCGGTTGGATCAATGTTCTCGCCGGCCAGGGGGCGGGCGCCACCGATGGGGACATCCTTTTCACCGCCGGCAAGATGTACGAGAGTCACGCCCAGATCGGCCATGGGGGCTATTCCGGGAACGGTGGCATCAACAGTCTCGCCAACGCCGCGGACATCACGGTCACCGCGCATGGCGACATCAGTTTCGAATCGGGGGCCGCCGGCGACTCCAACGCGCTCCAGACGGGAAGCGCCTACGCCAACTGGTGGTTCGACGAGCGGGCCGCCGGGCGCAGCCGAACCGGCTACTGGCAGACCCAGGACCGCTACGTCATGATCGGACACGGCGGACGCGATGCGGACGGGGTGATGCCGAATCAACAGGATATCGTGGTCACTGCAGGCACGGGAGATGTCGCGGCCCAGCTTGGCGGAGCCGACGGTGCGGTCGGCACCGGCGGGATCACCTTCATCGCGGGCAACCAGGATCGCGACTTCGCCATGATCGGCCACGGGGGATACAGCGTCGGTGCCAATGACGCCAATGGATTCACCGGTGACATCACCGTCAACGCGCTCGGCGGCGGCGTGGCGTTCGACGGAACCCTCCAAGGGGGGCAGCGATTCACCCGCCAGACCCGTTCGGCCGACGGGACGGCAGCGACGACGGTGGTCATGCAGGCTTACGATTCCACCTATGCGAGATTCCTCCAGATCGGGAATGGTGGCTGGGGAAGCCGAGGACGCCACTCCGGAGAGATCGACATTTTCAGCAACGGCGGAGTCGACGTGCTGAGTGCCACGGACGATCCGCTCACCCCGGTGCTTTTTTCCACCGCCGGGGGGGATGATCTGACCCATCTCAGCAACGGGGTCGATGCGGCGAACAGCACGGCGAATGTCTACATGTCGCTCTCGCCGCTGACCGACACCATCGCGACCACGGCGAACGAGAACGTCCTCACCACGGGCGCCGCCTTTCTCGGGGATCCCAACGTGAAACCGGGAAGCCTGCGCATCGTGCTCAACGACGGCACCGTGATCACCGATCTCCCGGATGCGGGCAGCGACGAACGCACCAGCTTCCTCGTGGACGACCAGGGGAATACGGTGGGCGAGATCGTCTATGACCAGGCGATTGTCCGCTTCAATGCGGCGACGATCGGATCGGGATCCGCCGATGTGGAAACCGTGGAATACCAGGCCATCACCGGGCGCAACGAGCACAACTACGCCCAGATCGGCCACGGAGGCTATGAGGCGGACGGCCCCAACAACAATCAATTCGACGGAGGAAACTCCGGCGGCATCTCGATCGAGGCCGGGGCCAACATTCGCATGCATGCCGGCGACTACCACCGCGCCTACACCCAGATCGGCCATGGAGGCTACCACACGAGGGGGTCGCACCACGGCGACATCACCATTGGGCTGGCTCCGGGAACAACGGGGGGCAAACTCGAACTGCTCGCCGGAAACGGACATCGCCACTATGACTACGAGGCCTACGCGATGCTCGGTCACGGTGGAAACGAGGCCGACGGGAACCACTCCGGCGACATCCGGATCACCAACGGCCGCAACGACACCGACGGACTGGGGGTCCTTCTCAAGGCGGGATCGACCCAGGAAAGCACGGCTCAGATCGGGCACGGCGGCTACGGGGCCCGTTCCGGCAGTGGGGATGGCGCCAATTCCTTCGGACTGAACGGCGACATCGTGATCAACACCGGCGGCGACGTCTCCGTCGTTTCCGGAACCGGGAAGACCAACCGTCCCTCGTCCTCCGAATGGTACGACGACTTCCGCATCTCCGCGATGATTGGTCACGGAGGTTGGGATGCCGATCCCTCCGGCAACAACACCAACAACTTCGGCCAGAACGGGGGAATCGCCTTCACCCGGGCCGCGATCGGGGATACCAACGCCGGTGATCTGGGCGTGGGAGCGGAGAAGTGGGGGCACTTCGGCGATATCGTGATTCACTCCTCGGGCGGCGACATCAACCTCTTCGGCGGCAGCACCGTTGCGCTCGATCAGCGACTCGATCTCGAGGGCAATCCGCTTCCGCTTCCCGATGACCCGAACAATTTCCTGGTCAGTCAGGGCGAAGGCCACGGGCGATTCAGCTGGGCGCAGGTCGGTCACGGTGGTTACGCGGCCGGCGGAAACCACCACGGAAGCATTGAGATCGTGACCGAGGAGGGGAGCGTCAACGTGGTCGGCGGCATGATGACCACGGAGAATTCCAGCGAACGCCTCAACTGGGCCATGATCGGTCACGGCAGTGTCAACGACGCCGGGCACAACGGCCGATCCGACGAAGTCATCCGAGTTCATGCCCTTGGCGACGATGGCAACGTGGTCGTGGCTGCGGGAACAGGACGGGAGAGTCCCGCCTCCATCGGCAATGGCGGCTACAACTCCGACGGCACTCAGCTCGGAGACATCGAGGTGATCGCGGGCAACAACGTCGTTCTCCAGGGAGGCGTGCCTCTGGTCCGCACGGGCCTCACCCGGATCGGGGAATACGGCGATGCCTACAGCACCAACCACTCCAACGACACCCAGCACTTCAACTTCCACTACGGTGCCGACAATCTCGGCCTCCTCCTCATGGACCAGGCCGCCGCCGCAGGGGGAGGGCAGAAGACCCGCCTCATGAACGAGAACGTTCACGCCGGGTCGATCGAGGTCCGTCTCCAGAAAGGCGAGGCCTTCGATCCCGATTCCTCCCCGCACATCACCGACGTTCCCATCAATGCGACGACCGGCGACCTCATCGTCCAGCAGGACATCGACGTGAATGGTGACGGCTCCGTCATCATCACGGCGGGCACCGATGTGGGCGATATCAACTACGACACCGGCGAGGTGACCTGGGACGCCGTCGTGACCACCGATACGGCCGATTCTCCCGATGTTTTCGTCAACTACCAGGTCGATTCCCGAATCATTCACGACGCCTACCGCTCGCTCGCCATGATCGGTCACGGAGGCACCGGAACTCGCTCCGTCGCCGGAGCCCACCCCGAAGACGGGAACCCGGGCTTCGCCAACGACGGACATTCAGGAAACGTGAGCGTGTTCGCCGGCTGGGATCCGAATGCGGGCGCCTTCAACGCCACCGCCACCGACGGTTCCGTCATCGGCATGGGCGGAATGGACCAGCGTTCTTTCGTGCAGATCGGCCACGGCGGGGACGACGCCGCGGCCGCCGCCGGTCACGCCTATACCGGCGACATCGACGTGCGGGCGTTCAACGGGGTCAAATTCCGTGGGGGCGAGGGCGTCGTCGACAACTTCACGGTCGCCTTCGACTACGGCGGCGACGGGAACATCGACAACGTGCCGGACTCCCTCAACGACGGGATCGACGACAATCTTTCCCACGGCCGTTCCAGTGCCGCTCTCAACAACATCTACTACTCCTACGCCCAGATCGGGCACGGTGGCTACAACGTCGATGCGAACAACTATCTGGACAACAATTCCAACGATCCGTTGGACCTGACGGACGGTCACCATGGCGCCATCTCGGTGACCGCCAACTCCGGGGACATCGACTTCAAGGGCGGTGGCAAACGCGGCTACGGGATGTACACCCAGATCGGCCACGGCGGGATCGGCACCCACGGAAACCACTTCGGCGACATCACCGTCGAGGCCACCGCCGGCGACGTCATCTTCGAGGCCGGGGGCACCGTCTACCGCGGCAATGCCGACCAGAAGCGCAACTACGCCATGATCGGCCACGGCGGGCACGGCATGACCGGAAACCTCGGTCGCGTCGACGACACCACGACAGTCACCGCGGGCGGGCAGATCAGCTTCAACGGGGGCGATGCCCTCGGGGGACGCCAAAACGTCCCTTGGTCGGCCCACGTCTACGTCATGAACCGGGGCGGCAATCAGGATGAGAATCTCCAGCAGCGGGGAGACAACCGCGAGAGCTTCGCCATGATCGGGAACGGGGGCTCCAACGTCTACGGCGACAAGCAGGGGGACATCGTCCTCAACGCGGGCAACGGGATCGAGTTCAACGCCGGCGTCCAGTTGATCGACCGTCGGGACGACGCCACCCGGGACAACTTTGCCATGGTCGGGCACGGCGGACACGACGCCTACCGCCACTTCCGCAACAACATCGCGGCGGATGGCGACTACACGCCGACCTTGTCACATGGAGACCAGGCGGACGATCTCAACGTCTTCAGCAACCTCGACGGCACCGGGCTTCCCTTCTACCCGATCGACAACAACGGAAACTACCTGCCGGACGGTTTCGAGGGGAATATCCAGATCGTCGCCACGGGGGGAGACATCAGCTTCACCAGTGGAAACTCCCACTACACTTTCGCCCAGATCGGTCACGGCGGAACCTACACGCCGGGCGATCACAAGGGGGACATTACCGTGGATGCCCAGGCGGGAAGCATCGTTTTCAACGCCGACGTCGACAATCACGGTGTCCTCCCTCCGGACGGAATCGTGGGCGGAGGCAACAACGCCCATGTCAAGATCGGTCACGGAGGAACCTATTCCGATGGTGAGATCGGGGGCGGCACGGTCGATGGGGTCGATTTTACCACCGCGATTACTCTCAACGCCGGGGACGGAATCGTTTTCGACGGAGGGGACAGTGCTTCCTTCGCCCAGGTGGGGCACGGAGGGTGGAGCGCCATCGGAACCTCCGCTCGAACTTGGTCCAACCCCCATTTCCGCTACGCGGGCGGAGACAATTATGGCTATCGGCCCGGCACTCGTTCCGGTGACATCGAGGTCGATGCCGGGGGCGACATCCTCTTCACCGGAGGCAATACGGAAGGCGAGTACGGGTTCGTGATGATCGGCCACGGCGGTCGGGAGATCGTGGCGAATCCCTACTCCATCTACGGCGATGGTCACAGTGGAGAGATCGACGTGGCCAGCAGCGGCGGAGGCATCCGCTTCCAAGGCGGGGAGCTTCGCTACGATTTTGCGATGATTGGTCATGGGGGGATTCAGTCCTTCGGGAATCACGGCGGCGACGGCACCGACGGAACGGGTCGCCTTAACTCCGACGTTATCGTCAGTGCCGGCGGCAGGCTCGACGGCGGCACCAGCGACAGCGGGGTCGAGATGCTCGCCACCGGCACCAGCGGGGGAGGAAACTGGGGAAGCGCTGCAGCGGGGAGCCGCAACTTCTCCCGTATCGGTCACGGCGGCTGGAGGACGAGCTTCCGGGACATCCAGGACATCTCCTCGGCCCACTACGCCATCATCGGGCCCTACAACGACGGGAATCCCGACAACTCGGCAGTCCTCCTGCCCAACGGTGACCCCATTTCCGACAACGACGGCGGCATCCACCCCTGGGTGCCCTTCACGACCAATCCCGACGGGCTGGCCATGATCCCCGGCACCGGCGATCGGCTCGGGACCCCCGGCGTCGTCGGCGCGGGGGCCGCCACCCTGGGTACCTTCAAGGGCGACATCACCGTCACGACCACCGGTGGCGGCGACATCCGTGTTCTCGCCCCCAACGAGGCGGCGGGCACCATCGGGCGCCGCGGCCAGGAGGCGCACGCCCAGATCGGTCACGGAGGTTTCCAGAATTTCGCCGATATCGAGGGAAACATCGCCGTCAACAGTTCCGGTGGGATCGAGTTCGCCGCCGTCAACGGCAACTCGACCGCGACCGGCAACCACAACGGCGCCTACGCTCAACTGGGCCACGGAGGCTATGAGTCGGGCGGAGATTTCTCCGGCAACATCACGATGATCGCGGTGGGTGATGCCGTGTTTCGAGGAGGCGACTCCCCTGATGGCGCCAATGCCAGCTACGTCCAGCTCGGTCACGGGGGATACAATTCCGACGACGACCATGGCCAGTACCTCGACGCGGCCAAGGACGCGGCTGGCAATCGCCCGGCCACGTCCGGAGGCACGGTGACGTCCTCCGCCGATGCGGGGAACAGCGGCGACATCAACGTGATGATCGCACAGGGGAATCTCGAGTTCCTCGCCGGTCGCGATTTCGCCACCTACGCGCACCTCGGTCACGGCGGCTACAGCACTCGCGACAGCCATAGCGGCAATATCTCGGTCGACGTCCAACAGGGAGGGATTCGCTTCGTGAGTTCGGCCGATGCCACGCTGGATGCCAACTCCGGCGGAGGAAACCCGGGCGACAACAACCAGGCCTACTCGATGCTCGGTCACGGTGGCTACGACGCCGATGGAACCCACAGCGGCAACATCACCGTCAACGCTGGCGCATTCGGCGCAGGTCATGACGAAGAAGGTCGCGCCCTGGTGTTCCGGGGAGGTGATCGCGACGATACCTTCACGCAACTGGGACATGGTGGTACCGGCTCCGACACCTACGGAACGGTGGCGGGCATGGGTGAAGGACTGAGCGGCGACATCAGCGTCACCACGGTCGGCGATGTGCTCTTCGTGGCGGGAACTCGTTTCGAGGGAGCGGATCCGAATCTCTCCGCCTTCGACAATGGCGACTCCAATATCTACGCCATGCTTGGTCACGGTGGCGTCGATATCGACGTCATCAGCCAGGGTGAGTTCAATGCCGCCGCCACCTCCAGCCGCGTCAATATGGTGGGTTTCGAAGGGCATCATGGCGATATTTCCGTGATTGCCTCCGACGGCAGCATCAGTTTCCTGGGAGGCGACATCAATCGCACCTTCGAACCGAGCGTCGGCACGGGGGGCGGGCTCGGGCACTTTGTTCAATTGGGGCACGGTGGCCGCGTTTCCCAGGGGGACCACCATGGAAACATCACCGTAAGGGCGGGGGTCGATGCGGCAGGCAACCGCAGTGTGGCCAATCCCGATGCCGATGTCCTTTTCGCGGCGGGTTCGGGGACGTCCGACGACTGGGCCGACAACAACAACTATGCGCAACTCGGCCACGGGGGGCGCATGGACGGAAACAATCTCTCCGAGGGCGGGAATTTCGGTCTCGCCACCGAGACCATCGAGGTCCAGGCCGCTGATGACATCACTTTCCGGGCACCGGGAGGCCCCTACAATTTCGCCATGCTCGGCAACGGCGGCATGAACGCGGACGGTGATCACAGGGGGGACATCGTGGTCAATGCCTACGGCGACGTCCTCTTCGAGTCGGCGGTCAATCCCGGCTTCCGCGCCGCCTACTCGTTCGAGCGTAGCGCCACCGACGGAAACTCCTTCCGCAACCTGGAACGTGCCGCCAATTTCGAGGCTACTGCTGCGGGCTCCTTCCGCCAGGCAGGCGAAGCCAATCTCCAGTATGTGAACCCGCGCATCGGCTCCATGCGGGTAATCGTGCGCGACACCAACGGCGACGTGGTCATGACTCTCCACGATCGCGACGGCGACGGAAAGCTTTACGTGGAGACGGTCACGGGCCCCATCGACAACGTCGATGCCGACGGGGACGGCACCTCGGGCACCGAGACTTTCGTGGTCGGCCAGGAAGTCGGGAACTACGACTACGACCGGATCCGCTTCTACCAGGACATCAACCCCGGCGACGATGCCTACGGTGGCCAGGACAACATCGCGGTGGACTACATCAGCGAACACGCGGACCGCTCCTTCGTGCAACTCGGGCACGGAGGTTACGACTCCGAGAGCCGTGCCGTCTACACCCAGATCGGCAATGTCGGCGACATCAGTGTCACCGCCGGCGGTTCGGTCAGCTTCGTCGGCGGCGCCAGCTGGAACAATTACGCCCAGCTCGGGCATGGCGGCTACGCCACCCAGGGCGATCACCAGGGCGCCATCACCGTGGATGCCGTCGGCGACGTCAACGTCATCGCGGGGGTCATGCGGAGCGACTTCTTCACCAACAACGACGGTCGCAACTACGCCCAGATCGGCCACGCCGGTCAGGAAGCGCAGGGCACCAGCAGCGGAGCACTGGCCGTCGTCTCCCGAAACGGTTCCGTTTTCGTGGGCGGTGGCGATCCCACGCGGGCTCTCAACCCGAGCCTCTATGGTGCCTCCGGAGGGCGGCAGACGACCCAGGGCAACGGCATCATTCACTCCGCCCAGATCGGGCACGGCGGCTACAACGCCAACGGCAATCACCACGGGAACATCTTTGTATCCGCGGGCATCGACTATGATGAATCGAATGGACGGCCGGTCTACAACGCCGGTTCGGGAAGTTTCGAGATCCTGAACGGGAGTGCCGATGTCACCGTGATGGGAGGCACCGCCACCAGCGACAACAGTGGTGATCGCCGAAATTTCGCCCAGATCGGGCATGGCGCCTATGCAACCGACGGTACCCTTGGGCTACCGGGAGATACCATCACCGTGATGGCGGGCCGCGACGTGGTTGTCCAAAGCGGAAGCGGCGACTCGAGCGAGGCGGTGATCGGGAACGGGGGAACCTTCGCTCGTGGCGATCACCACGCGGACATCCAGGTCTTCGCCGAACGCGACGTGAAGGTGCTGGGCAGCGACTACCTCGCGGGCGGTCTTGTCCAGCAAATCACCGGCGGTGGCACCGGAACAGGCAGCTGGGATCATGCCGCCAACCTCGGCGCCATGACGGACGGGGTCGGGATCGTACGGCTCAATTCCGCCGTACGGGCCACCGCCGACACCATGGTCATCGAGATCCGCGACGACCAGGGCCGCTTCATCGGCACCGTTTCCGATTCGGGAGCGGGGGACAATTTCCTGCGTGCCGACCAGGACCTGGTGGCCGACTTCGACGGGGACACCGTGGTGGACACCATCACCGCCGGCACCAACGTCGGCGAGCGCTACTCAAGTTCACGCGTTCGTTTCGACGTCGATGTCAACCCGGGTGATGAAACCGGACCCGCCAACCTGACCGCGACCTACCAGCACAACGACATCGACTACGCCCTCGCCCAGATCGGGAACGGCGGACGCGATGCGGACAACCAGAACGATCAGACCGGAGGCAATCCCGGCAGCACCGGGAACATTACGGTGGCGGCCCGCACTGGGGACGTGGTGCTTCAGGCCGGGGGCGATGCCGCTTCCTACGCCCAGATCGGGAATGGCGGTTGGGAGAACGTCGGCAGTCATGGGGGCGACGTCCACGTGCGCGCCGGGGGCGACCTCTACGCCACGGGAAGTTCTTCGGGCGACAACTGGCTCGGATACGCCCAGATCGGGGCCGGCGGGAACATGGAGAACATTGCCGACGATGCCGGCGTGGTCGGCAACATGTTCGGCAACATCAAGATCAGCGCCGGTTCCGGTGAGCTGTTCACCAGCCTGAGCGGCACCGGGAACACCGGATGGTTCGACGACATCGGCGACTTTGATGGAGACGGAAGCGGCGACGCCATCCAGTTCTCCACCGATCTCGGGACCAAGAACGGGGAGATCTCCCTCCTCGGCGGCACCGACACCCACAACTATGTCCAGGTCGGGAACGGCGGCTACGAGGCCGACGGCGATCACACCGGAGTCATCGGGATGTCCGCCTACGGCGACATCTCCATCCAGGGCGGACCGTCCGGCGGTCAGTCCTATGCCCAGGTCGGTCATGGCGGCAGTCGCGCCAACGGAAACCTCAGTGGAGACATCCATGTGATCTCCCAGACGGGCGATGTGCTCGTGAAAGCGGGAGCCACCACCGAAGGGTACGCACTCATCGGACACGGTGACGACCGCAACAACAACACCAACAACGCAACCGGTTCCCGCCTGGGCAGCGTCCAGGTCATCGGTGACACCATTACCCTGGATCGGAGTGGTGAAGAGATCGCCTGGATTGGTCACTCCTTCGACATGTCGGCCAACAATGGCAATCCCTGGGCCAACGGCAGCAACGACCTGGCGAATCCCGGAGACAATCTCGGTGGCGGATACGAGGTCATCGCGCGCAGCGGGATGCGCTTCCTCAACAACGGCGCCGCCGACACGGGCGCTCCGGATCACACCCTGACCCTGAACGATTCTCTGCGTGAGCGACTCATCACTCCGAACATCGGCTCGGGCACGGTGTCCATCTCGGGTGGAAACATCGTGGTGAACACCGTTCTCGATGAAACCACGATCTGGAACAACCCGGCCGCCACGGCGAATGGGTTGAACCTGATTGCGGGTGGCGACATCGACGTGAACTTCGACATCCAGAATCCGGGCACCGGGGACGTCAACCTCATCGCTGGTGCCAGCATCGCCTCGAATTCCATCATCGACCGTCCCTCCATCGGCACCGACGACTACCAGTTGGTCGATCACCTCTACTGCCCGCCGACCGGTCACCTCAATATCTACGCGATCAAGCCCGACGGTAGCCAGTTCGGCAACGACAACGGCTACGCCCGCGCCACTGCGGAATTCGTGGCTGCGGAAGGCGAAGTCTCCATCAATGCCAATTCCCGTGCCATCTCGGTGGGCAGCCAGAACGGGATGACCAATGTGCTCGGCTACGGGGTCACCCTGCAGGCGGGGAACACTGGCAACGAATTTGCCCAGATCGGTTTCCGGAGCCTGGATGCCTTGGGTGGAGTCGATCAACCGACCGATGCCTTCGGTGACGCTACCGGCGACATCATGGTGCATGCCAAGGAAGGTGGCATCGCCATCCTGGGGGGCACCAATGCTTCGAACACCTTTGCTCAGGTCGGTCACGGCGGTTACGACAACAACAGCACCGCCGACGACGCCAACGACCCGACTCACAGCGGGATGATCTACGTCGATTCGACCTTCGGGACCACCGATGGAGCGGTAACGGTTCAAGCTGGTGTCGATCCCAGTGAAGGGACGACCGGTTTCGCCACCGATCGCCAGTATGCCCAGATCGGCCACGGCGGCCTTCGTCTCGCCGGTGATCACAATGGCACCATCGAGGTCTATGGCGGCGACATCGTCCTTCAGGGCGGTGGCAACAACGTCAATACCGACTCTTCTTATGCCGCAATCGGTCATGGCGGACGTGAAGCCGACGGCGATCTCGATGGGGACATCACCGTGGATGCTTCCGGTATTCTCTCGCTCCTGGCAGGGGAAGGGGTCCGAGGCAGTGCCCAGATCGGGCACGGCGGCTACAATACGGATGGGCTCAAGAGCGGCACGGTGACGGTGACTTCAGGAGGCGCCATGACGCTTCAAGGAGGCCAGGGCGTCCTTGATACCGGGGTGACCAATCAGTTCGCCGCCGGAACCCAGCGCTGGGCTCATATCGGTCACGGTGGTCTCAATGCCGATGGAAACACGAGCGGGAGCATCATCGTCAATTCCGGTGGCTCGCTCTCCGGCACCGCCGGCGACCGCAATGACGACTACGCCCAGATCGGGCACGGGGGACGAACGGCCCGTGGCGATCACGGCGTCGATGGTGATCAGATCTCGGTTACAGCCAATGGTCCGATCAGCTTTTCCGGCGGCGCTTCCGGAGAGGTCGACGACGGGTTCAGCGGCCAGCGGTCCTATGCCATGATCGGCAACGGTGGCCACGATGCCGACAACCCGAATCCCGGCAGCCCCGGCTACGGAGACAATGTCACTCCGGGACAGGGACCGTCCGTGGCCGAGCGAGTTGGCAACACCGCCGACATCACGGTCCGGGCTCTCACCGGCGACATCACCTTCGTCAGCGGCGAGCAGAACGAGAACTTCGCCCAGCTTGGTCACGGCGGCGCCTACACCGACGGCGACCATGGCGGCAACGTGATGGTGATCGCCGACGACGGCTCCGTCATTTTTGACGCCTCGGTCAACGCTGCCGTCGACCCGGATACCGGCAACGGCTCCGACAACCCCAACGAGCGCTACGTGATGCTCGGTCACGGTGGATTCTACGCTTCGGGCGGAAACACCGGTGACATCACCGTGAACGCGGGGGGGACCGGCGTGGTGTCCTTCACAGGGGGCGATTCTTCCGGCAACAACTTCGCCCAGCTCGGGCACGGAGGACGCAACACTCATCGGGTTTCCTCGAACGGTACCAACAACAACGAGAACGACCGCTACTATCCGGGCAGCCACGCCGGGAACATCGCGGTCACGTCCGGTGGAGACCTCTCCTTCACCGGAGGTACCGGCGGCACTGCCTACGCCCAACTCGGTCATGGTGGTTTCCGCAATGCGGCCATCGCCGATGAAGGACACGAAGGCACGATCACCGCGATCAGTGGCGGAGCGGTCAACTTCACCGGTGGCGATGCCGGCAACACCTACGCCATGCTCGGTCACGGCGGCACCGAGGCCTTCGGGAACCACGGCAGCTTCGATGCCGACGGCGACACCGTCCTTGAGAATGCCATCACCGTCATCGGCACCAACGGGGTGAATTTCACCGCCAGCCAGGGCAATAACGCCAATTCGGCCTACACCCAGCTGGGGCACGGCGGTTACGAGGCCGATTTCCAGACCAATCGCAACGTCATCGCCGAAGGACTGAGCGGTGGCGGTGGATTCCACCTCAATACCCCGCTGGCCGACGCCGGTGGCAACACGGGAGACATCACCGTTCTCGCCGGTCTCGATGCCGGCCTCAACGTGACCAACCCGAATGCCGGCATCACCTTCACCGGCGGAACCGACGACGACGGCTACGCCCAGCTCGGGAACGGCGGCAGTCGGACCAGTGGGGACCACAGCGGCAACATCACCGCCTACGCCAGCGGCGCCATCACCTTCGATGCCGCCGATGCCCAGACCGAGGCCTACGTGCAGCTCGGTCACGGAGGATTCATCGCCACCGCCAATACCGGACACCGCGGTGACATCAACGTGGGCGCCGGATTCGGCGGACAGGCGGGTTCCGGAATCGAATTCAGTGCCGGCAACGAGAACGACAACTACGCCATGCTCGGTCACGGTGGGCGTCGCAGCCGGGGCGATCACAGCGGTGACATTACCGTCGATGCCTTCGACACCATCAGCTTCACCGGCAGCAATGATTTCCGAACCTTCACCCAACTGGGCCACGGCGGCTGGGATTCGGATTCCAATGACGCCGGACAGCCCAATCCCTCCCCGAGCCTGACCCCGACCATCGGCAACAGCGGAAACATCCGGGTCAATACCAACGTGGTCGGCCCCGGCGCCACGCTCGCCCAGAATCCGGGAGCCGACGTGATCTTCACCGCCGGCAACGGCCAGGAAGCCTACGCCCAGCTTGGTCACGGCGGCTACGCCAACCAGGGGCAGCACGGCGGCGCCGGTCAGGTCATCGATGTCCGCGCTGATGGTGACATCCTCTTCACCTCGGGCGACGGCTCGGGCCTGGGCAGCGATGCCGGCAACGGTGCCACTGCCGGAGAAGGCCGCCGCGCCTACGCTCAGCTCGGGCACGGCGGCTACGGTTCCGACGCTGCCAGCACCGGGGGCGTCCAGGGAATGGGGCACGTGGCCGACATCAATGTCCTCGCCCAGAACGGACAGGTCGGGTTCCGTTCCTCGGATCTCGCCCAGGCTCCGATCGATGACACTGCCGGGACCCAGAACTGGCAGTACATCAACTACACCCAGCTCGGTCACGGTGGACTGGGCGCCAATGGTGATCACCGAGGCAACATCACCGTCCAGGCCGGCAGCAGCGTCAGCTTCCAGGGCGGCAGCCTGACCACCCCGGATCCCGGCGTGGGCACCAACGGTCACGATCTCAGTGTGCAGCGCCTCTACTCGCAACTCGGCCACGGCGGCTATGCCTCGCCGGGTTACGGCGGCAATGCCAGCACCGGAATTTCCGGCGACCTCAAGGTGCTCGCCGGGACGGACATCAATCTTCTTGCCGGAGACGCCGGCCAGTCCCACGTCCAGGTCGGCCATGGCGGCACCGGCAGCGGGAACGCTCACAGCGGACTCGTCAGCCTGCGTGCCGGGTACGATGACACCGACATGCTCGCTTTCGGTCCCTCCGGCGCCATCACCATCGCGGGCGGTGCCGACAACGATGCCTACGCCCGGGTCGGCCACGGCGGTCGACAGGCTCGGGGAGATCACGGTGGACGGATCGAGGTGCTGGCCATCGACGGCATTTCGATCACCAGTGGTGACGGTCTCCGTGCCTTCACCCAGGTCGGACACGGCGGGCACGATGCCGACGAAGCCAACGGTGACGCCACCGGTGACGCCAATGATGGAAACATCACCATCGCCTCGACCACCGGCGGCTTGAGTCTGCTGGGAGGAAACGGAGACAATGAAGCTTTCGCCCAGATCGGTCATGGTGGCTACGCCACCCGCGGAGCCAACAGCGGCGACCTCATCGGGCGATTCGGCGGCGATGTCGTGATTTCCGGCGGAACCGCCACCAGCGCCTACGCCCAGTTCGGCCACGGCGGATATGAAGCGGATGCCGACGCCGGTCACTCGGGTCGGATCACGTTGAGCGCGGGCACGATGGCGGAAACCATCATGCAGGGCGAGCCGGGCGAGGTGAACGGGGCCCAGGATACCGGACCGGTCGCGAATCGGACCTTCACCGACCTGTTCGATCTCAACATGGACACGGTGATCGACGCCACCGATGCGGTCACGATCACCAACGGCACCACCTCGGGCGCCGGAGGTTCCACCGGCGGCATTCTGCTCGGTGCGGCCACCCCCGGCGGTGCGGGCGGTGTCGGTGCCTACAGCCAGATCGGTCACGGTGGGCGTTTCGCCTCGGGTGACCACGGGAACATCGTCGACGCCATGAGCCAGGAAATCTGGATCGAATCGACCGGAGGTCTCTTTGTCCACGGCGGCAATGCCAACAATTCCGCCGCCCAGATCGGTCTCGGTGGACAGAATACCGAGGGCGACATGGGCGCCGCCATCACCATTGCGGCTCAGGATGACATCGTCGTTGAAGGCGGTGCCGCCAACCAGGCCTACGCCCAGATCGGGAACGGCGGGCACGACCAGACTGCGGGTATCGGCGATCCCGATGGCGACAAGGAGGGGAAGGTCGTGGTTTACAGCCGCGATGGCGATATCACTGTCCAGGGGGGATCCGCCGGAGGTGGCAGCTACGCCCAGATCGGTCATGGTGGCCGCCGCAGCGACGGCAACTTCGGCCACGAAGGGTTCGGCATCTTCGTCTGGACCGATGACGGAAACGTCGAAGTCCATCGCGGGGGAGGCAGCAACTCACGCTACGCCATGATCGGTTCCGGAGACGGGGTCGTTGAAGGCACCGGAAACCGCTCCGACCAGGTCTTCGTCGGATCGGCCACGGGCAACGTCGATCAGACCAACGCCGGCATCGTCGGACATCGCACCGCCGCCGGTTCCTTGCTCAACACGGTCACCAGCGTGATCACGACCGGTGACATCATCATCGACAATCTCAGCCCCAACCCGGTGGGTGCGACCGGCAACCAGGTCGGTGCCGAGATCGAAGCGGGAGAAACCTACTATGTGGCCCGCATCAACACCGGCGACGGATCCGGCGGAAACATCTACGTCAACGATCCCATCGACGGCCCGGGCAGCCCCGGCTCCGGCACCTACTCGTCAAAGGCTCCGCTGAGCTTCGTTGCCGAGCAGGACATCCATGTAAACGCCTCCATCTGGAATACCTATTCCGGACCGGAGCAGACTGGCAGCATCAACCTCGTCGCCGGGTGGAACAGTACCCCGGGCGCCCCGCTGAGCACGGTGCCCGGCACGAGCCAGTCCTTCACCTTCAACTTCTGTCCTCCCGGCACCGCGGGCTACAACTTCAATGACGTGGTGGCTGACCCGGGAAATTACGGCAACCGCAACGGATGGGTTTACCTCGGTGGCGACAACAACATGGCCAACCGAACCACGGCCTTTGGCAACCAGGTCGCTCCGATCGTGGTCGGCAGCCATCGCGGCGATGTGAACATCGTCGGATACGGAATGACGATGGCCGCCAGCGACGCTGCTGGCGGATCCTTCACCCAGGTTGGATATCGCCCCACGGCGGTCGGCGAAAATGCCGACGGTCTCATCAACATCAACTTGAAGGGGGGCGGCCTGACCGTCGATGCCGGCAACGCCAGCGGTGCCTATGCCCAGATCGGGCACGGCGGGCTGGATTCCGCGGATGCCAGCCACAGTGGACGGATCACGGTCCGCACCGACAATGGAGCGACCGTCGGCGATCTCGCCCTGACCGGAGGCAATGCCACGGACGCCTACGTCCAACTCGGCCACGGCGGCGGAAACATCATCGGCAACATGGGCGGCATCGGTCCCGACGGGGACATCATCGCCATCGCCAACGACATCCGGCTCACGGCCGGAAACGGGACCCGCGCCTTCGGCATGATCGGGCATGGGGGATACAACGTCGATGGCACCGCCACCGGTGACATCTTCCTGCGCCACGTCCCGGTCTCGATGACTGATATCGGCAGCGGCTCCACCGAACTGCTTGGTGGCAGCGGCGGCGACGCCTTCGCCCAGATCGGCCACGGGGGCAGCTTCAGCGACACCGGCAACAAGTCCGGAGACATCCTCGTCGCCGGATCCCGGGGAGTCACCATGGACAGCGGGGGCGGCAACGCCTACACCCAGATCGGTCACGGCGGACGCCATGGCGGCGGAGGCAGCGAGGCGGACCTGGATCTCTCCGGAAACATCGTCGTCGATTCCTCCGGCGGCGCCCTCGATATGGATGGGGGAGCCGGCAGCGCCTACAGCAAGATCGGTCACGGGGGGCGCAACCTCTTCGGCGCCAAGGGAGGCATCGGGCAGGTGATCGACGTCACCGCTACCTTGATCGACATGGATGCCAACGAAGCTTCGGTCCAGATCGGTCACGGGGGAGACTTCCGCTCCCGCGGCGCTGCGACCGCCGACATCACGGTGACCGCCACCACTGGCGGCATCTCGGTCTCGGGCGGCGGTTTCGATGACTACGGCCAGATCGGGCACGGGGGGCTCCTCAACAGCTCGGCCGCCACCGACGACCTCTCCGGCAATCTGACCGTCAGCAGCGCGGGCGATTTCGAGCTTCTGGCCGGGCCCGGAAAGAATTCCTACGCCATGCTCGGGCACGGTGGCTCGGCCAACGTTCGCGGTGATATCACCGGAGACATCGATCTCGACGTCGATGGCGCCATCACCATGACTTCCGGCGGGGGAGCGGCTTCCAGCAACGTCAACCAGTTCACTCAGATCGGGCATGGAGGCAATGCCGTCGATGGGATGAAAAACGGGGCCATCGACATCACTGTTGCCGGTGGCGGCATCACCGCTACCGGGGGCGTCGGCAGCAATGCTTCGACCCAGATCGGTCATGGCGGCGTCGGTTCCGACGGTGCCGTGGACAGCCCGATTTCCATCGACCTGGCAGGAACTCTATCCTTCAGTGCAGGCGCTGGAAGCAACAGCTTTGCTCAACTCGGCCACGGCGGGATCAATGCCACCGGAAGCAAGGCCGGGCAGATCGACGTGACCGGGATCGACGGGCTGACCGTCGCCGGAGGCGGCACCGGCGCCTTCGGCCAGATCGGTCACGGAGGCAACGGGGTGAACGCCGCACTCGACGGCGCCATCAACCTCGGAATGACAGACGGCAACGTCGCGGTCAGCGCCGGCTCCGGAGACAATGCCTACGGCATGATCGGAAGCGGCGGTATCGGAACGCTGGCCGCGGGAGCGCCGGAGGGCGATATCTCCGGTGACGTCACCATCACGAATGCCGGCAACGGAACGCTTTCTCTCACGAGCGGAGCGGGTGCAGGTGCTTTCACCCAAGTCGGAGCCGGTGGTCTCGGATGGAATGGGATCAAGACGACCGCCGTCGATATCGCGAACATCTCCTCCATCTCGCTCACGGGTGGAGGCAGCGCCGACGGATTCTCCCAGATCGGTTCGGGCGGCAGTCTCTCCACCGGAGACATCACCGGTGGTGTTGGCATCACCGCCGCGGGTCCCACCGGAAGCGGAATCAGCCTGATCGGTGGGGCCGGCGACCGCAGCTACGCCAAGATCGGCATCGGCGGCATCGGACAGCCCGGCACCGCAGTTGACGGAATTCTCGACGGGGCGGTCGATATCGATGCCAATGGAGGCGCCCTTACCTTGATGAGCGGCGCCGGGATGGGTGCCTTCACTCAGGTCGGATCGGGCGGCCTCGACTGGAACGGCGCCAAGCAGAATGCGGGCACGTCCGTCGCCAATACCAGTGCCGTCATCCTGAGCGCGAACGGTCAGGATGCCTTCGCCCAGGTCGGAGCGGGCGGCAGCCTTTCCAACGGCGACATCACCGGAAACCTGGCCCAGGCCATCACCGCCACTTCCGGCGATGTCCTTCTCGCCGGCGGCGCCGGTGATCGTGCCTTTGCCAAGATCGGTACGGGCGGCGTCGCCGAGGCCAGCCTCGACGGAGGCACCACGATCGGGAACAGCGTGAACATCCAGGCGACCAACGGCCAGGTGCTGCTGACCAGTGGTTCCGGTGCGGCCTCCTTCACCCAGATCGGTGCCGGTGGGGTCGATTGGACCGGTGCCAAGACCGGAAATGCCGTGACTGTCAATGCCGGCGGCGACGTGCGCGCGGATGCCTCGGCGGGCGGGGTCGACGCTTTCAGCCAGATCGGCACGGGTGGTCCCCGCGCCGATGGCGATGCCGCCAATGCGGCGGTCGATGTCACCTCGGGTGGCGACGTGGTCGTCAGTGGAGGCGCCGATAATGCCTACGGTCAGATCGGCGCCGGCGGGATCGGCGAAAGCGGGATCGGCAGCACCCTCACCAATTCCACCACCAGCGTCCAGGCGGCCAGCGGCGACGTCAGCGTCACCAGCGGCGCCGGCCTCAACGCCTTCTCGCAGGTCGGCGCCGGCGGCGTCGACTGGGATGGCGACCGGACCAACACGGGAGTCACCGTCAATGCCGGCGGAAACCTTTCCCTCGATGCTTCCGGCGGCGGCACCACCGCCTTCAGCCTGATCGGCACCGGCGGCGTCGGATCCTCCGGCACCGCGATCGGCGACGTGATGGTCACTTCCGGCGGGGCCGGCGGGGTCCAGCTGCTCGCCGGCGACAACACCGACGTCTTCGCCCAGATCGGGCATGGCGGGAATCAGAACAGCGACGGCACCCTGAGCGGGAACGTCACGCTTGATGCGGCCGGTCCCATCTCCATGAGCGGTGGACTGGGAGAAAATGCCTTCGCCCAGATCGGTCTCGGAGGCAACGGGCAGGACGGCGTCAAGACCGGCGACGTGATCGTCACTTCCAGCGCCGGCGGCCTTACCATGACCGGGGGCGACACACCGGGGAGCGTGGCCGACGCCTACGTCATGATCGGCAACGGCGGTCACGCTGCCAACAACAACATCAACGGCAACACGATCGTGGATGTGGCTGGCCCGATCGCCATGAACAGCGGAAGCGGAGTTCGCTCCTACACCATGATCGGACTGGCTGGCCAGGGAGCGAATGGCGCGATGACTGGCAACGTTTCGGTGACCTCCGGCGGAGGAATCGACCTCAATGCGGGATCGGGTAGCGTGGCCTTCAGTCACATCGGCATCGGCGGTCAGGACTCCGATGGTGCCAAGAGTGGAAACATCACCGTGAACGCCCGAGGCGGTGCCATCAACGCCATCGGCAGCAGTGGCAGCAACAGCTATGCGCTGATCGGCAGCGGCGCCTCCGATACCTCCGGCGACATCGACGGGTTCATCGACATCGATGCGAGCGGTGCCATCACCTTCCAGGGAGGATCCGGCAGTGCGGCAATCGCGGTGGCTGGATTCACCGGAGTCACTACCACGGGCAACTACGGCGACGCTGATGACTTCGTCAGCGTGAACGCGGGAAGCGACGTCAATCTTCTGGCTGGCTCGGGAGGAAATGCCTACGCCCAGATCGGGCACGGTGGCCTCAACAACACCAGCACCCCGACCTTGATGGGCGACATCGACGTGACGGCGGGCAGCGGAAACACCACGATCCAGGGCGGTCTCAACACCAGCGATGACGATCGCTGGGCGATGATCGGCCACGGCGGCGCCCAGATGACTTCGACCGCGACCGGAGATATCCGGGTGGATGGGAGGAACGGAACGCTGACGATGCTCGCGGGAGCCGGACGGGCCGATACCGGAGGAAGCGACACTCCGAATTTCGTGATGATCGGTCACGGCGGCCACCAGATCGGGGGCACTCCCCAGGGCGGGATGATCACGGTCCTGGCCGGTGCCATCGACATGGATGCCGGCACTCGCGCCGAATCCTTCAGCCAGATCGGTCACGGTGGCTTCGAGGACGACGTTCTTTCCGACGGCGCCCTGACGGGCGACATCTTCGTCAACGTCGATCCATTGGCCGGTGGCGCGACCGTCGGAGGCAGTGGCAACCTTTCCATGGAGTCATTGAATGGCCAGACCGACGCCTACGTGCAGATCGGTCATGGCGGCACGGGACGCGTCGATGATGCCACCGGCAACATCACCATCGGTCGTTTCGCTGACGTCATGCTGACTTCCGGCGGCACCCGCGCCTACACCCAGATCGGTCATGGCGGCGCCACGGCCGGTTCCTCGACGGCGGGAACCAAGACGGGCGACGTGCAATTGCTCGCTTCGAACTCGGTCACCATGCGCGCGGGAAGCGGTTCCGACAGCTACACCCAGTTCGGTCACGGCGGTAATGAGAATCTGGGCGACGCGTCCGGAAACGTGATTCTCCAGACGGCCGGTGCGTTCGAACTCAGCGGAGGCACCAGCACGGATGCCTACGCCCAGGTCGGCCATGGGGGGCACGTGGCCAACGGAAACTTCGGTAGCGGCAGCGACATCATCGCCCTGGTGGCCGACTCGCTGGACTTCAATGGCGGCACCGGCGGTTCGGGCGGCGGATACGCTCAACTCGGTCACGGCGGGCATCTCGCGGACGGCAATTTCGAGGCGGACATTTTCGTCAATCTCGATCTCACCCAGTTGCCGACTTTCGTTCCGGCGGCAGGCACGGGCGCTTTGACCATGGATGCGGGCGGAAGCAGCAATGCCTACACCCAGATCGGTCACGGCGGCGCCAACAGCGACGGAGAAGCCAACCAGAAGACCGGCGACATCATCGTTGGACAGGTGGGCGCGATTACCATGAATGGCGGCAACGGCTCGGGCGTGGATGCCTTCAGCCAGATCGGTCACGGAGGGGATGACAACGATGGAGACATCACCGGATCGATCGGGGTCATTTCCGGCGGTCCGGTTTCCCTCACGGGCGGTTCCGCAACCGACAACTACGCGCTCATCGGGATGGGTGGTCACGACATCAGCGGCAATCTCGGCGACGGTGGCGACATTCTCGCCGTGATCGGCAACGGCATCGACCTGAATGGCGGGACCGCCGATCGTTCCTTCGCCCAGATCGGCTACGGCGGGCACAACGTCGATGGCGACATGAGCGCCCAGATGTTCCTCAACTTCGAACCGATCTCCGGCACGGTACTGGGCGGTGGCGACATCACCCTGGACGGTGGCACGGCCAGCGATACCCGGGCGCAGATTGGACACGGTGGGAACGACTCCAGCGGAGCCAAGACCGGCAACATCCTGTTCGGGGCCGCTCGGGATGTTTCCCTGGATGGTGGAGCCGGATTCGAAGCCCTTGCCCAGATCGGTCATGGCGGCGACAACGCCGGGGGAACCGTCACGGGCGACATCACGATTCCCGGAACCGGTTCGGCCAACGTCAGTGGCGGCAGCGGCAGCCAGTCCGTCGCCCAGATCGGTCACGGCGGTCACACTTCCGGGGGAACGCAAAACGGATCCATCACCGTCACAGCCACCGGGGGAGGTTTCGAAATCGCGGCCGGAACCGCGGGCGATCAGGCCTACGCGGTGGTCGGGCACGGCGGGCAAAGCGCCAACGGCAACAAGGGCGATGCTGACGATGTGATCGTCATCACCGCTCGCGACGACATCAGTCTCACCAGTCAGGGCATCAACAACAACTACACCCAGATCGGACACGGGGGACTTGCCGCGACCGGGACTCACCGGGCCGATATCACCGTGACTTCGCTCACAGGCGGAGTCAGCCTCACCGGTGGGGCCGAGAATGGCGGCACCGACGATGATGGCTACGCCCAGATTGGGAATGGTGGCGCTCAGCAGGACTCCACTACCCGCGGGAATATCACGGTTTCCGCCGTCAACGGTGCGGTGACGATGCAGGCCGGCGGCGGCCAGGCCGGTGGGGGTTCCAACACCCCGAACTACGTCATGATCGGGAATGGCGGGCACGACAATGACGGGGCCCATGGCGTCGCCGGTGAGATGATCCTTGTCGATGCCGCATCCGTCAGCCTTGCCGGCGGCGACGGAGCCGGCGAGGCCTTCGCCCAGATCGGCAACGGCGGCTATGGCGACTCCACCGGCAACAATGCCGGGAAGGTGGCGGTCATGGCCAGCAGCGGCGACATCACTGCCACCGCCGGGACCACCGAGGGGTCCTATGTCCAGGTCGGCAACGGCGGACATGGCGCCGCCGGCGATCACTCGGGCATCGTCAGTCTCAACGCGGCGGGGGCGATCAGCTTCACGGCGGGTGCGGCCGACGACACCTACGCTCACGCCGGCCACGGGGGCGTCAATGCCAACGGCAATCATTCCGGACGGCTCGAGATGCTCGCCGCCAACGGCATCACGTTCACCGGCGGGGGAGGCATCAATGCCTACGCCCAGTTCGGCCACGGCGGACAAGAGGCCGACGGCGACATGAGCGGCGACATCGGGGCGGCTTCCCTCACCGGCGACATTCGTTTCCTCGCCGGTGGCGGCGCCGCCAGCTACGCCCAGCTCGGACACGGCGGGAACGGCGCCTCCGGCAGTCATTCCGGAAACATCATCGCCCGCGCGGGTGGCGACCTCGAGTTCTCCGCAGGAACGGGAACCGGTGCCTACGCCCAGCTCGGGAACGGCGGCATCGGCGTGACCGGCAGTCAGACGGGAACGATCACGGTTGCTTCCGGTCAGACGGTCGATGCCAACGACATCGGCGATTTCGACATGGACTCGGCCTTCGACACCCTCGCCGGTTTCGCCGACACCAGCTTCACGGGAATCACCTTCCGGGGAGGAGGTGGCGACAATGCCTTCGCCCTGCTCGGAAACGGGGGGGGCAACGTGGTCGGAAACCACACGGGGGACCTCACCATCGACGCCACCCAGGATGTGTCCCTGATTGCCGGCCTCGGTACCCAGTCCTTCGTTCAGGTCGGCAACGGCGGCTGGAATTCCGACGGGGATCATCAAGGCGCGGTGACGCTCACCTCCACGGGCGGTGGGCTTTCCCTCAATGCGTCCAACGGCGGAAGCAACGCCTATGCCCAGGTCGGAACCGGTGGTGACAACGCCGACGGCAACCTGACGGGTGAGGTGATCGTCGATGTCGCGGGTCCCATCACGATGACCAGTGGGGCCAACTCCAACACCTACACGCAGATTGGGGTGGGTGGATTCGAAGTCGACGGAACCCTCAGCGGCAGCACCACGGTGACCACCTCGAGCGGGGCTTTGACCATGAACGCCGGTTCGTCCGGCAACAGCTACACCCAGATCGGTGCCGGTGGTTCGGGAACGGACGGCACCAAGATCGGCAACGTCACCGTCGCTGCCGACAGGGTGGAGATCGCTTCCGGCACCGGCGGCAACAGCCACGCCCAAATCGGCTTGGGCGGAGGTTTGACCAGCGGCAGCGACTTCTCGGGTGGCGCACTTACCGGGAACGTCAGCGTCACCGCCAACAACGGCGGGGTGACGGCGACGGCGGGGAGCGGCATCCAGAGCTACGTTCAGATCGGCAACGGTGGTCTCATCGCCGACGGCACCCTGACGGGCACCACTTCGGTGATTGCCTCGGGGCCCATCGAGATGAATGCGGGCACCAACAGCAATACCTACGTGCAGTTCGGCGCCGGCGGCGCGGGAACCAACGGCGCGAAAACCAATGCCGCGGTGACTGTCCAGGGCAGTGCCATCGACATGAATTCCGGGACCGGACCGTCCGCCTATACCATGATCGGATCGGGAGGGGGATTGACCGGAGCCGGCAACCCCGCCGACGGTGACATCGACGGCGACGTGAGGATCACCGCCACGGGCGGAGGCATCGACCTCGCCAGCGGCGCCGGGGCGGGCGCCTTCAGCCAGATCGGTTCCGGCGGCAACAATGCCGGGGCGGACATCGCCTCGGGAACCTTCGTGACCCTGGCAGGGGGGCTCAACGTCGATGCCTCCGCCGGAGGCGACGATGCCTATGCCCAAATCGGGAGCGGCGGTCGCGACGTTGATGGCTCCAAGGCCGGTGTCACCAGCGTCACGGGCGCGACGGACATGGCGATTCTCGGAGGCGACAACACCAACACTTTCGCCCAGGTGGGGGCCGGGGGCGCCGACTCCGACGGCGACACCTCCGGTGGAACCACGCTCCAGGGAAGCGGATTGCTCACCGTCAGGGCCGGCACCGGAACGGATGCCTTCGCCCAGGTCGGTCAGGGCGGAACCGATGCCGACGGCAACCACAGCGGGGCAACCTCGGTCGTCGCCACGGGAGGCGCCTCGATCGATGCCTCCGCCGCGGCGGCCAACAGCTACGCTCAGGTGGGCAACGGGGGGCACGACGTCGATGGCGACCTGACCGGGAACACTTCGCTACTCAGTGACGGTGCCATTACCATGACGAGCGGGGCCAATCTCAATGCCTACAGCCAGATCGGTCTCGGGGGAATCTTCACTCAGGGCAACAGCATCGGCGACACCAGCGTGGTGGGTGAGTCAGTCACCGTGAATGCCGGTTCCGGCGATTTCGCCTACGCCCAGATCGGGAACGGCGGGGTGGAAACCGGGCGGATCTTCGACACCAAGAGTGGCATCATCAACGTCGTCGGACTGGACGGCGATGTCGTTCTCAACGGCGGCACCGGACTCGGGACCTACGCCCAGGCGGGCAACGGAGGACTGAATGGCACGGCGACCTTCACCGGTGGCAGCATTTCGGTGCTGGCCCAGGGCAACGGAGATGTGGTCTTGAATTCCGGAGAAGGGGACGACAGCTACTCGCAGATCGGGCACGGCGGCAATTTCTACGTCGGCGTCGACTTCGGTCAGAATGGCGAAATGGTCCAGGTGCAGGCTGGCAACGACGTGATTCTCAACGCCAGCGATACCGGAAACGCCGCGCACGCCACCATCGGTCACGGTGGCCGCATGCTGGAAGGTCTCGAGCAGAACGGCGACCTCATTGTCACCGCTGTCAATGACATCGAGGTCAATGCGGGCGCTGCCGACAATGCGACGGCTCAGATCGGCCATGGTGGTTCTGCTGCCGACGGCGCCAAGAGCGGCGATGTCTTCGTGAACGCTGGCAACGACGCCAACATCAATCGGGGAGGCGGCACCAACGCCTACGCGAAGGTCGGTCACGGCGACCAGCTCTTCGATGGTTCGGGCCTCGGACCCGGCACCGGTGGCGGCACCGGCTCGGTCGGTGGCGATATCCAGCTGACCACGGGGGAGAACCTGAACCTGGCCGGCGGCATGGTTGGCCACATCGATCCTTCGATCGAAGTCAACCACGGCAACGCCGGTGGAGACACCTACGTGGCGATCAGCCGCAACGATCCCACGACAACCGGAACGGGCGTCATCACCAGCGATGCGGACAGCGTGATCGCCAGCGACGCGAACGGAGAGCTTCGACTCTACCTTCCTGGCCGCGCCAACAACCAGATGGCCTTGGGAACCCAGCTGAACGGAACTCCGTTCTGGGGCGTTCCCACCGAGCCCGCCACGCTGGGCGTGGACGAGTTCGCTGTCGTTCAGCTGGACCCGACGGGTACCGATCTCGGTGCAGTTCCGCAGCATGCGAACCTGGCTGATGCCGCGCCGACTTTCCCGCGTTGGCAGGAAAACCTCACCAACCAGGCGCTGACAGCGGACACCGCGAACTACAGCACGGGTGGTGGCAATTACAGCCTCTACTACGACACCGTCTCGGTTCAGGAAGCGACCACCGGGGGCGGCGGCGCCGCGGGTGGAGCGGCCGGAGGGGGTGCTGCGGGTGGCGCCGCAGGCGGCGGAGCGGCTGGTGGGGGCGCTGCGGGTGGCGCTGCGGGTGGCGCTGGTGCTGCCGGAGCGGATGCCGCAGGCGGAGCGGGAACGGCCGGCGAAGCGGGCGGCGAGGCCCCGGTCGAAACCGGTCCCAACGGAGAAATCGTCTACGATGTGAACGGAGATCCGGTGCCGTTCGAGAACCCGGGCGATCTGGAGCCCATCGGAACAGCGGAAGGTCCCAATGGCGAGGAGTTGATCGTATTCGGTCAGTTCGTCGATCCCCAAGGCCTGTTCCTTGAGCGCAACGGCCGGGTCGGCGTGACTCCGGGACTGCTCGGCGATGACTGGCTCGTCGTTGGGCCGTTCCTGGAGAACCTGCTCGACGATCGTTTCAACGACGACAAGCAGCAGCGATTTGTCGCCCGTGAACACAATCAGGCACCGATGACCACGGTGTTCGAGTTCAACTACGAGGCGGCCGAACTCGACAGCTACAGCAGCTTCGGGGTCTTCGGAGGTCCGGGCGAACTGAGCGGTTTCATCATCTCTCCGGAGTCGGACGACGAGGACCTGCGGCGCTACCTCGAGAATCTCGAACTCCAACGTCAGGAAATGGGAATCGGCAGCGAGGAAGCCGGTGGCGGCGAGTCGGCGGAGTAAGGACCCTCTTCCCGCGAAAAAAATCGCCCCCGGCGGTTCCCGGCTTCTTCGGAAAGAACGAGGAGGTCGGGAATTGCGCTTCCTGGAGGAGGACATCCTCGGATTCTCCCGTCAAAAACCGGTTTACAGCATTTTTTCGGGCGTGAAGATTGGGGCTTTCTACTCCCGTTTGAATCCGGATCACTCTACCTCGCCACTGGTCATGAAACCCGCCGCACGTCTCGCCTCATTCATTCTTGTGACTTCGACCCTGCTTGTCCTTTCCGGTTGTGCCATCACCGATGAACAGGCGGTGTCGAACAACGATATCTATTCCGATCCCGACACGAAGCGACTGGAAGCGAAAGAGGGCATGACGCGCATTACGCGGGAACTGAGCGTCAACTATTGAGCTCCGATTGAAGCGCGACGCGGGCCCGTGGGATTCAGTCGTCCACCACTTGGGCCCTGATGGCGCGCAGCGCGTCGGGAAGGCTCTTTTTCAGGGTGCGCTTGACCACGAAGCCGGGAACCAGGAATCCCGGCTTCAGCTCCAGGTGATAAGAGGAAG
>ERZ1699660.6-NODE-6-length-20955-cov-7.108594_pt1 | contig 20955 bp, 1 predicted proteins | sample MGYA00581513_ERZ1699660 | MGnify/ENA primary metagenome ERZ1699660 (study PRJEB42348, sample SAMEA6618691) | metagenome | isolation source: Polyester-degrading enrichment culture growing on monomer 1,4-butanediol, B | collected 2019-04-14 ...
CGCCGAGCCCCACCAGCATCAGCGCGATCACTCCGAGACGGAGGGCCACCGAAGGAAGGGAAGGCCGAACACCCCCGCTTCCCTCCCGCATGAGCCGGAAAAAGCGCGTGGCCGCGGCCACCACCATGGTGACGAGCGCCACGAGCACCAGGATGACGCCCGCCCCCCGGGCAAGGTTGGCGATCAGGGACATGATCCCGACCCAGATCAGCACCCGCCAGGCACCGGCCAGGATGCCATAGGTGCCGACCACTCCCAGGCGATCGCTTCCCGCCTGGGAGGGCAGCGGGAGATCCCGCATGCCCAGCAGGTGCCGCATCGACAACCAGCGCAGCAGGACCTGTCCCTTCTGAGCCAGATTGGGCAGATCGAGGGCGTCGCTGAGAAGATAATACCCATCGAACCGCATCAGCGGGTTCGCGTTGAAGAGCAGGGTGATCACCGAAGCGGCGAACACCACGTGATGGGCCACGGTGTTGACTGGTCCCGGCCCCGTCTCGGCCCAGACGATCGCGGCGATGGCGGCAATCAGGAGTTCGACATACATCCCGGCCGCGGCCACCTCCATTCGATGCCGACGACGGGAAAAGCGCCAGCTGGAAGAGGCGTCGACATAGGTCAGCGGCGTCACGAACGCGATCAGTTGCACGCCCCATTCCGGCACCGTTCCCCCGAAGCGTCGGGTGGCGATCCCGTGTCCGAGTTCGTGGATCAGTTTCAATCCCACGAACACGGCCGCGAGGAGAATCCAGTTTCCCGGCAGCACCGCCTGCCCTACCGACTCTCGAAACTGTCCCCAGTCAGCGGCCACGCGATACCCCCCGTAGAAGAGGATCCCCAGCCAGAGAGGGAGGAAAAGCGGGTTGAACACCCACGAGCACCAGGGCTGCATTCGGGCGAGAAACCGATCGGGATTCCCCAAGGGGACCTTGAGAAAGAAGAGATGGCGTGTCCAAGCCCCGGGCGGTTTCACCTGGTTCTCTTCCGCGTGTTCGATGCGGCGACGCGACTGGTTCGCCGATTCGGAGGACAGCAACTCGTGATCCACCAGCCAGCGCACCAAGGTGAGCGCATACTCGGAGGAGATCGCGCGCGCGCCCAGCCCACCGGCGCTGCGGGCCACGGCCTCCGAAATGGTCAGGGTGCCGTCCAGGCTGTTCAGGAACTGGTATTCCGGGAGCCCGAACTGGAAATACCGGCGATTCACCAGATCCTCGAGGACATAGACCGGCTTTCCCCGTCGCTGGTGAAAGGAAAAGGCCACGTCGCGACGCAGGCGAGGCTTCGCCACCGTCCAGTCGCGGATCGCATGATCCGGAGATGTCGTGGTATCGGGGGAGGACATGATCGACCGCTTTCCTCAGAACCAGCGGATGCGGAGATAATTCCACGGCTTGTGAAACAAGACCCAGCCGAGCGGTTTCCGTCCGCTCTCGATCTTGACGCGCCCTCGCATTCCCGGCCGCAGGGTGCCCGACTCGTTGTCAAAGGTCGCCAGGCTGACATAGACATTCTCCCCCCCCTGTACTTCGGCTACCGGATAGACTTCCTCCACTTCACTGGCAAGGCTGTCGCCAGGCCGGGATTCCAATCGCAACTCGACCGGCATGCCCGGCTCGACGAAGTGGACTTCCTCATCCGGCACCGCCATCTCCAGTTTCAACGATTCCAGCGGCGCGATCTCGAACAGTTTCTGTCCGGTATCGACCGGCACGCCGCGCGAGCGTTCCAGATCACCGCTGAGGATGAGCCCGGGACGCGGAGAACGAATCTCCAGGTGGTCCCGCCGATAGCGGAGCAACTCGACTTCGAGCCGCAACGCCTCCTGCTCGTATTCCGCCATCTGCGTTTCGGCGACATCCTTGGCCGCCCGGGCCTGGTCGCGGCGTTTCAGGGCCGACTCCTGTTTGGCAACCGCCTCGGCTAGTCGCCAGCCGATTTCCCGACCGTCGAGCTTCGCGAGCACATCCCCGGCTTCCACCGTGTCGCCCGGTTTGACGAAGACCTCCTCCAGTCGTCCGGGAAAGGGAGCCGCCACCTGGCGGGCGTCCATGGCCGTGAGGCGAGCGGTCGCTCCCACTCGATGGGGAACCGGGACCAGCAGCAGGCCGAGAATCACCAATGGCACCCCCACCGCGAAGATCCGCTTCGCCCGGGAGGCTCGACGAAAGAAGCGGCGCAAGTGACCGCGCACACCAGTGGGCAGGGCGTCGCGAATCAGCAGGGTCATCGACGACAGGTGCGGGGTCACCGCCTCCATCATCTGGAGCCGTTCCTCCGTCAGGGGGGACTCCGATTTCCAAAGTGCGGCCCAGGCTCCGACGACCACGTCGTCCGATCGTTTCAACGGAAAAGCAACCGCCTGATCGATGGCGAACCGCTCCATCAGGTCCCGCTGTTCCGAGGCGGGCAACAGCTCGGTCGATCGAAGCTCCGATCTCGGCCAGGCCATGGGAACCCGGTTGGCCGCCGATTCCCGTAGGAAGGACAGCAGGCTCCAGTTCCCCTGGCTTCGCCGTTCCAGCCTGGTCGATCCCGATACCGTCTCCAACTGCAATCTTCGCTCCGAACCGCGGGCGATGGCCACGCGCTCACAGCCGAGCAATTCCCTCAGTTCGTTGGCAACCAGGCTCAGCGCCTCCTTCGAGTCCGATGCGTCTTCAACATGGGTCAGCAGATCCACCAGCAAGGTGGCCCGCAGGAATCCGCGTCGGACGCGTGCCAGTTCCTGCAATTTCGCGTGCTGCAGATACTGGGCGGCGGAGAATTGGAGAAGGGAGAAAGCGGGATCAAGAAAAGGGGCTCGCTCCGGTCCAAGCAGCAACAGCATCACGAGACCGTTTCCTTCTCCGCTGAAAATCGGCACCGCGAGCGCGGCTTGACGCTGATCCTGGGATCGGAGAGTGAGTTTCTGGTTCTGCTTCGTCTCGAGCGCCCTGGCCGCCACCCCATCAACCTGGGAAAGCGTCTCCGGTCCGGGCTCGTGTCCCGCCCGGTTCACCATCACCATGGCCGCCAGCCGTCCGCTTTCATCGATCCCATGCACGAAGCCGGAACGAGCGCCCGTCTGGTTGACCGTGAAATCGACCAGTTCATGAAGAAACTCCATGCCATCCTCGATCGCATGGAGGGACTCCAGTTCCGAAACCAGCGAATCCCTGTCCCCGACGGATGCCGCAGACAGTTTCGTGGATACTTCCAGACCGGGGTTCATGAATCGCAAGGCGCTCGTCGTACTCCGGGAACGGGAGAAACGGCGGCATCGCAAAAACTACACCATTCCCACCGCCTGCCAAGGAACCGGACCAGACCCGATTCCCCGGCAGCCGCGACGAAAACGGCGGGAGTGGTGAACGGAATCAGCGGCGGCTCCCCTCCCGGATCGCATCGAGCTGGCGCATGAACTCCTGGATCTCGGCAGCGCTCGGTTCATAGCCCTGAGTCGCCGCCTCCAGATCCAACTCCCCGTCTTCGGTCACCTTCCATCCGGCGGACTGTCCCCCGGGGAAAGTCACCGTCCCCTGGTAGAGACTTCCCGGCGAAGTCTCTTCCTCGATTTTCACCGACACGGTCATGCTCTCGTCCTCCTCTTTCTCCGGGCGCTTGTCTCCACGGTCCGGCGCCTCGCCCGGATCGCCGACAAAGAACGGAGCCGTCGGGCTGCTCTCCTCCAACAGGTCCTCCAATGGATTCGTTGGAAGGATGTTTCCGAATACCTGTCCGGGGCTCAGACCCTGCAACACACTCGGACTCGGAGTCATCGCCCCGAAGAAGTTCGCCACGGCGCTCTGACCGCCGGGCAGTCCCGGCAGAGTGCTCCACAGGGCCGGGCTCGAGGAGATGACGGCACTGTAGGGTTCGGCGCCGAGGTTCACCCCACTGAAGGTCACCGTCCAGTTCCCGGCCATGTCGGCCACGACGGTCCGGGTGCCCACGATGTTGCCCACCTCATCCCGGATGGTCACCACCACGGTGGCTCCGGGTGTCGATACGCCTGCCAGCACCGGTTCGAAGCCCAGTGAATAGAAGCTGTCGCGCGCCTCCTCGTCGAACAGGTCGCCCAGTCGATCGAGACCCGGATCGTCATCGACGCGGAACCCGAGGAACAGGTTCTCGTCCGCCAGGTTCCGGAACACGTTCAGGATTCCGCTCAGCGACAGGCCCTGCGGTCCGACCGGGCCGTTGATGCCTTCGATTCCGTCGACGAGGAAGTAGTAGACGGTGGTGCTGGTGCCGCTCACGGCCACCCCTCCATCGTCGTCGCGCACGGTCACCACGATGTCGCGGCTCCCCTTCTCCTCGTAGGTGTGTTCGACCCGGAATCCGACCGTTCCGCTCTCGGTATCCACCGAAGTGATCCGCAGCACGGATCCATCGCTCCCCGTCACGGTGTCGCCCACGCTGAGGTCGGCGGTGGCGGGAATCTGGAAGACAACGTTGCCGCCGGCATCGGGGTCGTTCCAGTCGATGCTCACCGTATGCGCATCGAGCAAGCCGGGATCCGTGATCGTTCCCGTGACAATGGCGGGAGCGCCCACCACGGTCGGCGGCGTCACGTTGAGCACGAGCGTCGGCGGCACATTGACCACCGTCACGGTCGTGGAGCCCCTGCCGCGATCAGTCCCGTCGTTGGACACCGCATTCACCGTGGACGTGTTGGCTCCGCTTCCATCACCGGGAGCACGTCCATCGTCGGCGTAGCGGTGAGTCACCCGGAAGGAGACCGTCCCCGTGTTGCGGTTGATCGCGGTCACCGTCAGCACGGAGTCGTCGGTGCTGCTGGCGAACTGCTGTCCCACGCCCAACCTCGGGCTGGTCTGGCCGCTGCTGCTGTCGACCTTGAGGACCGCAGGCAGGACAAAGCTGGCAGCGGCGGGATCGTTCGGGTCGTTCCAGTCAATGACGACACGCTGGCTGTCGAGCATTCCGGGATCGGTGATCGTCCCGGTCAGCTCGGCGGTCCCGTTCTCGGGAATGGTGGTCATCGGATTGAGCCGCACCACGGGTGCGGTGTTCTCGACGGTGACTTCCACCAAGGCACTGCCGAGGCCGCCGTCGTCATCGGCGACGTTCATGGTCACGGTGCGCACTCCTTCGGTCAGGTAGCGATGCTCGATCCGGAATTGCACTTCGCCCGTCGCCTCATCAATGTCGGTGATCACCAGCACGGAGTCATCCGTGCTCGAGGCGATGGAGCCGGTCGTCAATTCCGCTTCGGTGCTCCCATCGATCTGGTCGAGCAGCGCCCGGATGGCGGCTACATCGAAAGTGGCGCTGGCGGTATCATCGGGATCGTCCCAATCGACGGTTACCTGATGGCTGTCCAGCAGTCCGGGGTCGGTGAAGCTCCCGGTCACGGTGACGGTGTCGAACTCAGCGATCGGCGCCAAGGCATCCAGGGCCACGTCGGGGGCGACGTTGTTCACCGTCACGGTAGCCGTCGCCACCACCGGTGCTCCCGCGCAGTCGTAGAGCGCGGTCACCTCGTCATTCTCGAGCGCCCGACCAATGATGAAAGCCTCGTCCATCAATCCATCGAAATACTCGCCGGATTTCCAGCGCCCCAACAGAACCTCATCCGTGGAAGGACCATTGAAGGCCGCTTTGTTCGTGCCCTGGGCAAGCAACTGGCCGTCCACGAAAATCGACTGGGTCTCCGCGGTCGCATCGTAGCGATAGACGACCTGGTACCACTGCCCCGTGTTCAGCGCGTTGGCGGAACCCGCGTTGGTGTCGTTGGAAAAGAACCCGAAGTGAGGAACCCCCATCCGGATGACCAGATGAAGCCCTTGGTTGGCCCCCGTTCGGTCGGTTCCAAAGAGGGTCCGATCCCCGGTCAGGCTGTCGAGCTGGATCCAGGCCGCCGCAGTAAAGCTTCCGTTGAGCCCCAACTCACCGACCGTTCCCACGGTGGCGTAGTCGCCATTCCCGTCGAGACCGAGGGATTCTCCGAGATGGACGGCGGAAGCCGATCCCGGATCCGCATCACCGCTGAGTTCGCCGTGGTTTCCGTTCCCGGACACGTCCCGGATTCGGTCGCTTCCGGCGCCATCTTCCATTCGCCAGTAGCCGAGCAGGTCGGGATCCGCACTCACGAGCGACTCCAGGCTGCCCTGATCGTCGTCGACCAGGCGCATCGTCACGGTGAGCGTGTCACTCGGGGTCCCGTTGGAACCGGAGGCAAAGGGAGTACCACTGGACCCGTCATCGAGAATCTGGCGCGCGATCGAGAATTCGATCACTCCGTTGACCGCATCGATCGAGGTGATGGTGAGCACGGCATCGTCCGTGAGCGAGCCGATGTCTCCCAGAGCGAGATTCGCGGTGGTGGTTCCGTCGGCAGAGTTCGCTGCGAGAATGGCCCCGATGTCGAAAGTCGATTGGGACGCATTCTGGCCATCTCCCCAATCAACCACCGCGAGGTGACTGTCGAGCAGGCCGGGATCCGAAATCGTCCCGGTCACCGTGGTCCGTCCGTTCTCATCCACGCTGCTGTCATTGAGCGTGAGCACGGAGGTCACGTTCCGCACTTCCACCTCGACCGAGGTGGCGTTGTTGGGTTCGTCACCCGAATCGAAAAGCGCGAGGATTTCGGCGTCGCTCATCACCCGAGAGACAATGGAGGCTTCGTCGAGTTGACCGCCAAACGCCCGATTGGCACCGGCCTGCCAGCGACCAATCAGCACTTCCTCGGCCGTTCCGATGAAGGGACCGTGTCCGGTAGTGGCTCGGTCGAGCACACCATTCACGAACAAAGCCTGTTCGCCCGTGGATCCGTCGTACCGGAAAGCGACATGATACCATTGGTCGGCATTCAAGGTCTGGGAACCGGCAGTGTCGTTCCCGAAGAACCCGAAATGGGGTCGACCATCGCGGATCACGAGGTGGAGTCCGTTGCTGTTCCCGTTCGAGTTCGTCCCGAAGATCGAATTGTCGTCGCTGGTAGCACCGACGTCGTCGAGTTTGATCCAGGCACTGGCAGTGAAATCTCCCCCGAAACCGAGTTCGCCAGCGGTGGCCCCCGTCGAGAAGTAGTCATCGGTTCCATCCAGGGTGGCGGAATCGCCCAACTGAGGGTGTGCGCTCGGATCGCCCGTCGTCGCACCACCGTTGCTCGTGAGATCGTGTCCGTTCCCGGAAAGATCGACGAGCTGCCCGGTCTCGGAATCGAATCGCCAGTAGCCGGTCAACGCGGCATCACCGAGCAGGCGATCGGCGTAAGCCGAACCGCTCCCGCTTCCGGTCACATCGTCATCGACCCGGAGCCGAACGCTGGAAACGTCGGCCGTCGAGCAGTTTTCCCCGTCGACATAGCTGGTGCCGGCCAAGCCATCGTCAAAATAGCGATGAGTCACGGTGAAGGCAAAGCTCCCGTTGACGGCATCAATGCTGTCGATGGTGAGCACGCTGTCGTCGGTGGAGGAATTGATGGGACCTGTCGTCAGGTTCGGATCGAAGGTACCTCCTCCGTTCTGAATGAGGATGGACGGAATGGCGAAGGTTGCCATCGTCCGGTCGTTGGCGTCGCCCCAGTCAATCACCAGCGTCTGGGAATCGGCCAGTCCGGGATCGGAAACGCTTCCCGTGACCGTCGCCGTGCCGTTCTCCTGAATCGGGCCGACGGGGTCGACGGTGATGGTCGGTGCCACGTTTTCGACCAGTACCTCGAAGCTGTGCACGACCGACGATCCGTTCTGGTCGTCGACCGTGACCCGGACGGTATAGAGGCCGTTGTTGGCAAAGGTGTGCGTCGCGTTGGCCGAATAGTCGCCAGTCACCGGAACCGCAGCCGACCCGAGATTGGGCGTCACCGCCTGGTCCGTGTCCCGGTTCAGCAGCTCCGCCGGGGTACCATCTCCCCAGTCCACGGTAATGAGATGGAGGTCGCCCTGATCGATATCGCTGAACGAAACAATGTCAGAAAGGCTCAGTTCCGTGCCTTCGGCCACGACCTGGTTGCCCGCGCCATTGAGATTGGTGATGGCATCGTTTTCCCCGGTGATGGTGATCGTCGCCGTCGCGGTCGAAGTTTCCCCCTCGTGATCGGAGACCGTGTACTGGAAGGTTTCGGTCGCCGTCTGCCCGGCGGAGAGATGCTCGAACTGCCCGTCGGGATCGTAGGAGAACGACCCGTCCCCACCCGCGGGCGCGGTCGTGGAGACATGTTCGGCGCCGATGATTTCCCGGCCATTGGTGCCGGGACCTTCCCAACTCACCTGGAGACCGGAACCGCCGGTGCGGTTGAAATGCCCGATGAGAATCTCGTGGAACCCGGCAGACAGGGTGATCGGTGCCCCGGTGAGATCGGCCATGCCCCCGAATCCGATCCGGCTGGTCACGATCTGACCGTCGACGATCACGATCGAGCCATCGTCGGGACGAGTGGTGAAGGTGTAGTCGCCGGTTTCCTGGACATTGAGATAGCCCCGGAACAGGGAAGCCACCTGCTGGGCATCGATGTTACCACCAGCCGACTGCAGAAGCCCACCGAAGGGATCGCCGCTGGTGCCGCTTCGGGCGAGATTGCCTCCCATGCCCGTCGATTCCTCGGTTCCGGCGCCGAAGTCGACGAAGGGCACGAAGAGATCGGTGTCCCCGGCCTGGGACGGCATGGCCTCCAGCAGGATCCGTGCGCCGCTGGGAATTCCGTAGAGAAGATACGGGGCCGCATTGCCAGCGAACTCGTCGTTGTTGTTCACCCCGTTGACGTCGGTGTTGTTGGTGTCGAAGAAATTCCCTCGCAGCCCACCGGAAACATAGGTCCCCGGAGTTGCCACATCATGGTAGAGAACCGCGGACGGGATCACCGTTTCCGTGTTTCCGGTATCGGCGCCACGGTAGGTCGCCACGATGCCCCCGCCACTGGTTCTCTCGAAGAAACCGATCGCGATGTCGTGCATGCCCGGTGCCAGATCGATCGTACCGGTGGTCGGCGTGGTGAATCCCCCCGTCTGATTCCGGTCGACCACCAATTCACCGTTGATGTAGAGCACAGCACCATCGTCGGCGTTCAGTCCGAACGTGTAGGTGCCTCCCGTGGTGATCTCGATCTGCCCTTCGAACAGAGCCGCGATGTTGTCGTTGTCGAGCGCATCGGCAACCCCCGGGAACACATCGGCGTTCGTCGAAGGGAAGTTCAACTGGCTCACGATCGTGTCCGCCACGGTCGGCTCCATCCCCAGTCGCATGAGGCTTTGAAGGAGGAACGCCTCGCCAGCCTGCGGCTGTTCCAGCAACCAGGTGCGCACCGCGTCCAGGCGGATGTCGTCATTGGCGCCGGGAAAATCGTTGTCGAGGTCGAAGAAGGTGCCGAGAAGCCCCCCGTCGCCTCCGCCGTCGCTGTTGATCGTGATCTGCCCTTCGACCGATGACGTTTCGGTTCCGACGGTGTGGAGCACGTTGTTGTCATCGAGATCGGAATCGTTGGAAACGACGCCGGAATCGGCATCGACGCTCAGTGTCCCGTTCTCTCCGACGGTGAAGGTATCATCGTTCGCCGTGGGCGCGTCGTTGACGCCGTTGATCTCGATCCGAACCGACCCCACATCCGTGGTGAAGGCGGAGCCGTCGCCCCGGTCATCACTCACCCGGTAGGTGAAGGTATCCGTCGCCCGCTCGTTGGTGCCGAGATGGTCGAAGGCGCCGTTGGGATCATAGGCAAAGGTCCCGTCCGCATTCAGCGTCAGCAGAGCTCCGCTCGCGAGAGTGATCTGGGCATCCACCGAGGCAGCCACGCCATTCACCTCGACGATGGTCTTGGGATCATCGTCGTCTCCCGACGGATCGACACCGGGGACGACCGGAGGATCGTTGTCGGCATCGACGTCATTGGCGGTGACACTTCCCGTAGCCACGCTGTCCTCGTCGGTGACGAAGACGTCGTCGACCGCCACCACCGGATCATTGACCCCGGTGACCCGGACCGTGACTGTCGCCGTCGAGGTAGGTATGTTGAAACGCCCCGGATCGGTGGAGTCGAGACTGATGCCCAGAGTTCCGTCCTGCAACAATTGGAAGTCGGACGAATTGAACGCGGTGTGCGTACCCGAGGCGATCGATATCTCTCCGGAATCTCCTCCCCCTCCTTCGTAGAAGAAGGCCGAAAGCCGGAGCACGTCACCCGCCGCCACCGTAAAGGTACCGACCGACTGGTTGTGTCCGGTTCCACCGGAGAAGCCGACCACGGTATCCCCCGCGGAGAAAGCACCGTTGACCTGGTCTCCTCGGGACGAGAAACCGGAATACCCCGGGGCCGAGCCCGCCACCGCTTCGGTCAGTTCGATGCGACGGCCGTCGTCGCTGCCCATCGCGATGGTGTAGGTTCCCGCCGTGTCGAAGTGGAGGTAGGTGGTGGCGCGAATGCTGTAGTTCGAGCCGGACGTTCCCGCCGGGGCAAAGGCCCCCGGCCCACCACCCGGACCATCGCCGGCGATGGATCCGATGCTGTTGTTGGTCGAGAAATCGCCGCCTCCACCGGAATAGTCGAAAATCGACTCGGTGTCGGTGACGAAGTTCTCCACGGTATACCCGGCCACATTTCCGGTCGGCCCTCCCCCTCCGTCGAGCGCGTTCCAAACGGCGAGCCAATTGGCGGTATCGGTGCCCGGATTCGGACCGGTCGTATTCACCAATTGGACCTGCATGCGGCCGTCCGGGGGCGTCGTCGCATCGGTGATGGTGTAGGTGAAGGTATCGGTCACCGACTGGCCCTCGTCGAGGTCCTGGAGAGCGGCCGCGTTGGTCGGATCATAGCTGAAACTGCCGTCGGGATTGACCGTGACCGCCGCTCCCAGGGAACTCTCGCTGTCGTGCCCCGCCAGACTGATGGTATCGCCGTCGTCGGCATCGGTATCGTTGGCAAGCACGCCCGGAGCGGGAATGGTCAACACAGTGTCCTCGTCCGTCGGGGTGCCGGTGAAGTCGTCGTCCACCGCAACCGGAACATCGTTGCGCCCCTCCACCGTGACCGTGACCGTCGCGGTATCGACCGGCTGGATGTGCAAGTCATCGATGAACACGGCTTCATCCAAGCCACCCGTGCGGGAGGCAAAGGCGAAGCGATAGCTCTCGTCGGGCGTGAAACCCGGCACATCGACTCGCTGGAAAATCTCGGTGCCGTTCACGGAAAGCGTGGCTCCGGTTTCCGGACTCCACGTCACCTGCACGTCGAGCACCTCGGTGGCGTTGTCGGCCAGGATGACCACATCCGAGTGGGCCAGCACCGTCCCGTTGAGCCGAAGGAAATACCCCTTGGCCCCCGTCCCCTGGTAGGTATCGAACCCGAAGGTGAGTTCATCCGCGCTTCCGTCGACGCCTCCTTCCGACCCCACTTCGTTGCCGGCGTAGGCCCCGAAGTTGAAACTGAACCCGTCGGCAGGCAGCCCTTCTCCCGGCCCGTCGGAAAGGGTCGCCTGAAAATCCGCCACGAATCCACCCGAGGCACCCGCCACCGGCGGCGTGAAGAACGCCGATCGGACATTCTGGGCGTCGTCGGTCGTGAGTCGGAGAGATCCTCCCTGCACACTGGCCTGACCAGCCACCGAAGACACGATCGAGGAACCGTCGCCGAGATCGGTGGTGCCGTCCGCAAAGCCGTCGAAGTTCTGGGTGTATCCCGGACCGTTGGAAATGGCGTAGGTGAACGTGTCGGTCTCGGTATCTCCCGTATCGAGATGGTCGAACGCGCCGGTGGGATCGTAGGTGAAACTGCCGTCGGGATTGACAGTCACCGCGGCTCCCCCCGCACTGAGATGCTCATGGGCCACCACCGTGAAGGTGTCCCCCGAATCGACATCGGTATCGTTGGTCAACACTCCTTCGGAGGCTCCGACAGTGAGCGCGGCATCTTCGTTGGTGACAAACACCGCCCGGTCCTGAAGCACGACCGAGTCGAACTGGATGTAGCCGCCGTTGAGGGTCGTCCGGCGAATCTCGATCACGTTGTCCCCCGTGGTCGCTCCCACACCGGCACCCGCGAACACCGGCGAGATGTAGGTTCCCGAATTACTGTCCACGGAGTCGGAGTAGATCACGGTTCCGTTGAACGTGACCTCGAAGTCGATCGGCCCGCCCCCGAGATTGCTTCCGAAGGTGTCGATCAGCAACTGGAATTCATGATCCAGCTGGTCCGGCCGAAGATTGAAGTGGATGAAGTCGCTGGGTTGCGAATTCGTCTGCGCCCGGTCGAATGTCTTGGTGTTCTCATCTTCCGTCGGATTGAGGTCAGCCACCCCGTCGGCTCGGCTCGCATACGACCCGGCGAAGTAGTAATGCTCGTCCGGATTGGACTCGTGGGCGAACTCACTGCTGTCGCCGGCCCGGTTGTTGTCCTCTCCGAGACGCCAGGTGGTGGTGAAAGAGCCGTCGTTCTCGGCCACCGGGTTGTCATTGCTGCCGGTCACCACGATGTTGAGCTCCGCTGTCGCTCTCGCCGTTTCCCGCACCAACACCTGGAGGTTCTTGACCGTGTAGCTGCTCAGGTTGTTGGCGAAGGTCCAGTCCGGGTTACCGGAAGGCCGATTCCCGATCCCGAGCTCGCCCGTTGCCGTCCCCCATCGGTTGTAGGCGAACAGGGTTTCCTGGGCATTGAAGTCGTGGATCTGCATGGAGCCGTAGTCCCCATTCGACGATTTGGTGTCGTCGAAATCGAAATCGCTCGTGCCGCCGGGAACGATGCCTCCGTCTCCTCCCCCGTAGTTGGAGTTCCAGAACTCCATGTTGCCGCTGACCCCTTCCCGATCCGCCAACACGTTCGAGACCACGTTCATGTTGGTCAGGATCTGCTGGAACGAGTCGGCCATGGTCTCCAGGCTGCCGTTGGGACCTCGACTCGGAACCCCCAGTTGATTGGCAATGGCGGTGAACGCATCAGCGGACACATAGACCCATTGGGAGCCTGACGGGCCGTCGAGTTCGAGGTAGTAGGCTACCCGATCGAACGAACCGTCCGCGATCGCCGCGGAATCGTCGAGGGTGTAGGGAATGGTGACGTTGTTCCAGTTCTGCGTTCCATTCGGGATCGCGAGGTCGTAGACCATTCGATACTCCGAGGCCTCGGCGACCCGGCTGTAGACGTTGGCACCGAAGTGCGCTCCGGTATCGGAAATCCCGTAGGTGAAGGTGTCGATATCCGTCTGTCCCTCAGCCAGAGGATCACTGGCGGCATCGTCGAGGGTGTAGGTATAGTTTCCGTCGGCGGAAATCTCGAGGGTTCCGTAGTTCCCGGTGATCGTGGTGGTCCCCGTCGCCGCCACCACGTGGGTGGTGCCATCGAAGGTCACGTTCACCACCCGGAGGACGTCGGAAGCTTCCACATCCGAGTCCGCTCCCCCGGTATCTCCGGCATTGCCGGAACTGGTGACGACTCCCGTGAGGACGTTGCCGGTCGCGTTGACGGCCGGGATGCTGTTCTCTTCCCCCGCGGCCTCGATCACCGTCACGGTATCGTCGGTCGCCACCGGAGCGTCGTTGGTGCCATTGACGGTCACCGTCACCGGCGTCGCACTCATGATGCTGAAGTCCCAGCCGAAGCCGTCACTGCCGGCACTTCCGTTGGTCCCCACCGCGACGTAGATGGTGTCGCCGGCGCTCAAGTCGCCAAGGGCCGTGTCGAAATCCACGTTGCCGCCCGGCGGCACGACCACGGAATTGACGAAGGTATCGTTCACGTAGATGGCCACCAGGTCGCCGTCCCCGTTGGCACTACCGCGAGAGATGAAACTGTCTCCGATCAGGTAGGTGCCATCGGCAGCGACCGTGTAGGCGGCAATGGCGAAGCGATCCACGGCGGACTGCGGGTCGTTGGGGCCCGCTCCCGGATGTCCGCCCGTGCCGTGCAGACGGACATAGCGGTCCGGATTGCTGTCGGTCCCGTCATTGTTGCCATCCGATGTCCACTGTGATCCCGTCCAGAGGAGAGGGAGGTAATTGCTCGCATCTCCCATGGGGCCGCTGGCGTCATCATAGGCCCCTCCCGGCACCCACCCGGCCGGTGCGTTCCAGAGGTATTGCCACCCCGCGGGGAAGGTCGTTCCGCTGAAATTGTCGCGATAGTCGCTCACGACCGTCTGCCCCACGTAGAAGGTGTCCGTCACCTGGTCGCCGTCGTCGAGCGAGTCGACCCGATCATCCACCAGGGTGTAAGTGAAGGAGCCGTCCGCGTTGACGACGAAGTCGCCGTAGGTTCCCTCCACCGTGTCTCCGGCGGCTCCCGATTCGTGGTTCTCCGAAACCACCGAAACCACGTTACCGGAGAGGGATCCCGAATAGGGCACCACCGCACCCGTATTCATTTCGCCCGTCTCTCCGTTCCCCTGCTCTGCCACTTCCGAGCCGGTCGTGAGAAGGACGCGCTTCTGGACATCGTCGTATTCCAGCAGGTAGCCGGCCGGGAGCGAGGGAACCGAGATCGTCCCCGTTCGAGTTCCCGTGTAGGTGGCGAGGACGTACTCGTCGTCGTCGACCGGAACAAGCTCGGTCAGGTGGAGCGTGGATCCGGTGAGATCCAGGTCTCCGGTGATCGCCAGCCGGTCGGCATCTCCCGTTCCCGAGCCGTCGAGTTCGACATTCCACGCACCCGAAACCGTCACCCCGCCGAGAACCGTGAGGGTATCGAGCGTGCCGACGCCGGGATCGAGGCTTCCCCCGTTCTCGACGGTCACCGCGCCCCCCAGGATTCCCGTTCCCGCGAGCGTGGCGCCGCTCGAAACGACCACGGATCCCGTGGCCGCCGAACCGTCACCGGTCACGATGAGTCGTCCATCATTGACATCGATCGTCCCCGTGTAGGTGTTGCTGCCGGTCAGCGTGAGATCACCTCCGCCGACCTTGGTGAGCGAACCGGCGCCGCTGACGACGCTGTCGATGATCGTTTCCAGATCGCGATCGCCCCAACTGGGAACGTTGATCGTGCTGGTTCCATCGAGGGTGATGGTGCCACCGATACGCACCACCACATCGGAGCCCGATCCCGTGCTGCTGGAAATGCGGCCGCCGTTGAGCACGATGTCGCCGTTGAGATCACGGTTCGACCAGGTCGCCAGGGTCGCCCCGCTGTTCACGGTAACGGTGCCTACGATGTCGTTGAACGCCGCGTTGCCCTCAACCCCGTAAGCTCCCCTGTCCACGACCACGTCGGCGACGCTCACCGATCCGGACAACCAGACATCGTTGCTTCCCACCTTGGTCAGGGTGAACGGTCCGGAAGCCGTCCGCACATCGAATCGTGCCCCGTTGTTCCCGATGGAGGCATCACTGCCGAGCACGAGGGTGAGCTCGCCCCTGTTCACCATCGACGCGCCACTGTTGAAGATGGCCCCGTTGTCGGGATCGCCGGCAATGCCGTCGCCATTGATGGTGATGATCTCCGCGAAGTTCACCTGCTGACCGTTGAGATCCAGTGCCGCACCACTCTCGACCACGGTTCCGTCGCCGGCGCCGACCTGGGTTCCCAGGGCATTCGCGTGGTCGAGTTTCAGAACGCCCCCCGAGATCGTGGTCACCCCGGAGTAGCTGTTGTCTCCCGCCAGAGTCAAGGTGCCGTCGCCGATCTTCGTGAGGGCTCCGCTCCCGCTCAGGCTGCCGGAGTAGGTGGTGTCCGTGTCGTTGTTGCCCACCGAAAGATTCACCGGGGCCGAAGCCGCGTTCTCCAACAGGATTCCGTTGGCACCGGTCAGGGCTCCCAGGGTGGTCGCGGTCAAGGATCCGAAATCGAGGTCGCCCACCGGCGTCGCCAGCATGTCGAGGGTGGCGTTCTGCAGCGCCAGTTCGTTGCCGATCTCGAAGGTTCCGAGATCGATCATTTCCACGGTTCCGCTGAAGGGGTTGGCGTTGTTGAAGGCGATGGAACGGGCCGCGTCGTTTCCATCGAGCACGATGGTGCCGGTGCCCGTGATGACGCTGTCGATCGCGAGGTCCGCGGTGTTGTTGTTGATGCCGGCGTTGCGGAAGGTCGCCGTGCCCCCGTTGACGTGGATGGTCCCCTCGTAGGTGTTGGCACTGGAAGGCGTCCCGTTCGAACCATGACGGAGAAACGAATTTCCGTTCATGGTGATGTCCGCGTTGATGGTGCGGCCCGGACTTCCGTTGTAGGCGTAGATCCCGAGCGAGGCCCCGTCATTCACGATGATCGCATCGAGCGTCATGTCGTTCTGCTCGATGTAGGAAAGGCCCTCGTCGATGACGAGGGTGCCTCCGGAACTGTTGACCGTGCTCCGCCAGGCCAGCGAGTTTCCACCTGTTTTGGTCAGGGTGTGGGTCCCGAAATTGACCGGCCCCGAGATATCCAATCGCGCCGTGGTATCGATGGTCGCATCCCCCGTGAGGGTCAGGCCGGTGACGGCAAGGGAACCGACAATGCCGCCGGTGGTGTTGATCAAGGCCCCCTGTCCGGTCGCCCCCGTGCCCTCGATGATGTACTGACGGCCGCTGCCGTTGTTTCCGCTGCCGCTGAGGACCGAGAGGTCGACGGTTCCTCCATCCTCGATCGTCACCGTTCCGCTGGGCAGCGAATCGATCGCGCCCCACACGAGGATTCCTTCCCGGACCAGGGTGGTGCCGGTGGCCGTGCTGTTGGCTCCCTTCAGAGTCAGCGTGCCGGTCCCCTCCTTCACCAGGGAAAGGTTTCCTCCCAGGATCCCCCCCAGCGTGGAGTTGTCGGGTCCGTTGACCGTGAGCGTCGCCCCGGTTCCGGAAGTGTTGGTGATCACCTCATCGAGGTCGGCGACGCTGCCATCGAGGATCCGGGCGACGGTCAGGTCGTGTCCGAACAGGTCCACGGTACCGTTCCCGGCAGAGGGATTGGCATTGTTGGCCCCAAGGATCAGGGTGATGTCGTCGGGCAGGGAATCGGCCACTTCGGTGGTCAGGGTGCCGTTCCAATCGACCGTCACCGATCCCATCACATTCCCCGTCGACTGCAGCCGGGTTTGGCTGTTGATGCGCAGATGCCCGCTCGCGCCCAGGTCGACCGTTCCGGTGACGACCCTGGTTCCCTGGTCCATGCGCAGGTCCTGGTTGTTCCCGGAAATGTCGCCGCTGATCGTGAACGTATCGCCGGAGCTGATCCAGACCTCGGGCCCGCTCGCGAGCGTGATGTCGCCGGTCCAGGTATTGCCACCGCTCTGGCTGCGTAGCGCTCCCCGTCCCGAGGGTGCGTTCGGATCGCCGTTGCCGCTGAGGGTGAGCGATTCGGCATCAAAGACGATGCCGCCCTGGAGGCGCAACTGTCCTCCACTCTGCACCGTGGTGCCCGAACCCGCGCCGGTCGCCCCCAATGCGCTGGCATGGGAAATCGCCAGGAATCCGTCGGTGACGACCGTGGTGCCCGCGTAGGTATTGGCCCCCGACAGATTGAGGATGGCGGCCCCGCTCTTCAACAGTCCGCCCGTTCCCGAGATCACCCCCGCGATCGTGCTGTCCACGACGTCCGAAACGACCTCCAGCGTCACCGTGGTCCCGTGGGAACCCAGGACGATGGAATCCCCCGCCCCGGCCTGGATCGATCCCACCGAAACCGCGAGTTCGTTCGGCGCGGCGTCCAGATCCTGGACCAGTTGTAGCATCACATCGCCCCCGGCGGCATCGAGGTCGAGGTCCTCGCCGCTGTAGTCGCCGCCATTGACGATCACCGTGCCACCGCCGGCGCCCAGCGCATTGATCGCATCCTGGATCGAACCGAAAGCCGTGTACCCGAATACCGCCGGTTCCGCGGCGCCCGTTTCCAAATCGCCGTCGCCGATCAAGGTTCCCGCTGTCGTGCCGTTCCATCCCTGATCGACATACACCGTCGCGGGAGCCGACTTGACCAGCAGCACATCGTTTCCGTCTCCACCGTTGTAGACGATCTTGTAGTCGACACCGTCCACGTTCACCAGCGCTCCGGTCACATTGGCGTTGCTGAAGGCATTTCCAATCAGGTCGGCGCCATCGTTGTCGATGAGGACGTAGACATCCGAGGTCGGGTTGCTCCCGGTGACGGAAAGCGTGCTGTTCGTGGCGTTCAGGGTGACCGCACCGTCGACATCGAGCAGGTCCGCCGTGTCTCCCGTGATCTCGATCACGAAGTCGCCGTTGATGGTGGTGTCGGCCGTCACGTTCAGGATGCCGATACCGGCGACGCCCGGTTGCACTTCCGAACCGGCGGCGGCGACGACCACGCCCCCGACGGTGCCGCTTCCGCCCAGCACCGCCCCGCTGGTCACATTGATCGCCCCGGTAATCCCGGAACTGTCCCCGTTCACGAGAAGGGTTCCCGAATTCACCGTGGTGGTTCCGGTGTAGGTGTTGGTGCCGCTCAGGATCAGGCTCCTCGGGCCGGTCTTGTTCAACGAGCCCGCCCCGCTGATGTTTCCGGCGAGGGTCAGGTCGGAGAATGCCTGCCCGGGCCCGCCGCTGCCGGTGCTCCCGGTATTGGTCTGGAAAGTGATCGTCCCCGAAACCAGCGTCACCTCTCCGGAGATGGTCGGAGAAACCTCATAGCCGAGGAAGGATCCGGCGCGCACCGTGCTGCCGCCCTCGAGAATCAGCCCGACGCCCATGTCGATGTCGGTGGTGGTGCTGACCGAACTCCGGTTCAAGGTCAGGACGGCACCGGACCGAACCGTGATGGCCCCGCTACCATCGTAATCCGTGGAATACTCCAGGACGAAGTTCCCCTGGGTGACGTCCGAGTCCCCGGGATTCAGGATCGTGAGTTGCTTCAGGTAGAGACCTCCGGTTCCGATCTTGGTGAGGGTGTGCCCGCCCATGTCGAGAGTCCCGATGAGATCCCACCGGGAAGCGGGTGCCGAAAATGTGGCGTCACCGGTGAGTCGCACGTTGTTGAACGCCGCCGTTTGCTGGCTTCCGGAGTTGAGAATGGCACCCTGGCCCGTGAAACCGCTGCCCTCGACTTCCACCAACTCACCGGTGGAGCGGAAACCCGCGATGTCGAGCGTCCCATCGCTCTCGATGACGGTTTTCCCGGTCCCGTTTCCGAGAGCGTAATCGGCTCCCAGTTTCACCACCCCCTCGGAAATCGTGGTCGTTCCCGAGTAGGTGTTGGCCCCGGAAAGCACGAGGGTTCCCGTGCCCACCTTCGCCAGGGACAAGGAGCCCATGCCGGCGCCGTCCTCGATGAGGCCGGAAATCGCCAGCGTGCCGCCGTTCTGGTTGGGAGCGCCGATGGTCAGGGTCACCGGTCCGGCGGTTCCGTTGACGATCTTCCCGGAAAGAGTCCGGCTGCTGGTTCCAATGGTGGTGTCACCGAGGAGCGTGATCTGCCCGGAGTAGTCACGTTCCAGGCGAATGCCACCCCGGTTCTCGGTATTCCCGGTTCCCTCGACCTCGATGTCGTTGGAAATGACCGACGAGAGGAACAGCTGGGCGCCATCATTGACCCGGATCAGGGCGCCGGAATCGAAACTCAGCCCGTTGGTGTTGAACTTGTTTCCGGTGGAGGCTCCGTCGATTTCCAGTTCGAGCAGACCGGTGAATCCCGAACTCCCGGCGGAATTCAGGTAGGTATTGCCGGTGGTCGCCCCCTTCAGGGTGAGAAGCACCCGGCCATCACCGGAAATCGCGTTGCCGAAGGTGACCTGGTTGGAGACTCCGGCCGAATCGCTGATCAGGTTCAAGGTCGCTCCCGCAGCTACCGAGGCATCCCCGGCGAGCGCATCGGGTCCGTCCACGACCAAGGTTCCCGCCTGGACGTCCGCGGTGCCGGTAAAAGTGTTGGTCCCCAGCAGCCGCAGCGTGCCGTTCCCGGAATGGATGAGACCGCCCGTCCCGGAAATCTCTCCCGCGATCTGGTTGTCGGCGGCGTCCGAGGTGACCTCCAGGTTCACGGGTGTTCCGTGGAATCCGAGAGAGAGGGTATCGACGGCCCGCGTCTGGATCGATCCGACTCGCACCGCCGTTTCGCCGTTGGCGTTGTCCTGGACGAAGCGGAACTCCACCGCCCCTCCCCAGTTGCCGAGAATCACGTCCTCGCCGCTGTAGTCCCCCCCGTTCACCACCACCGTACCCGGATTTCCTCCGAGCGCCGCGATGGCCTCGTTGATCGACGCGAAGGCGTTGACTCCCACGGTGGCCGCTTCGTTGCCGGCGGTTTCGAGGTCGCCATCCACGGAGCTTCCCCCCGCGGTGAAACTGGAGTCCACGTAGACCACCGGCTGGGCGACCGGATTGGCGGTGTAGACGGTGAAGGTCCCGTTGCCATTGTCCGCCGCATTGAGCGTCCATCCGCCCGTCGCGGTGAAGGTGGTGCCGAGCGCGGATTGCACGCTTGCCAGGTCCGCAAAATCGCCTCCGAATCGGGCGGTGAACGAATTGCCCGCCGAAGCATCCGCAAAGTCGATCACCTCCTCGTCGATCGTGAGCGCACCTACCTCGATGGTGGCGCCTCCGGTCAGGTTGACGGCGTTCGCATCGTTGCCGACGCCATCGCTCATGTTCCAGGCAGCCTCGGAGGTGAGACGACCGCCGTTGACGTTGATTTCCCAGGAGCGACCGGGATGGAGCTGGAAGGTGTCGAGCTTGCCGGTGCCCGTCACATTCAGTTGCCCGTCGGATTGAATGTTGATGGTGAACACGCCATCGGAATGCCGGTCGAACTCCCACTCGCCGCCGTCCACGATGTTCACGATCGCGTCGCCGGAGCCGCTGCCATCACCGATATTGAACTCACCATTTTCGCCGGTTCCGAAATAGTGATCCAGGACCAGGGTGCCCCGGTCCAGGTTCACCGTTCCCCGGAAAGTGGACCCGCTCTCGTAGCGGTCCGTGGCGGAGCCGTCCCGATAGACGTTGTCGATGGTCGCGGCCGTATCGATGGTGAGCGTTCCGAAGGTCGAGGGAGCCACGCCTTCCCAGTTGTCGGGATCGTTCCAGCTGGTGCCGTCGCCGCCGCCGGTCCACGCCGCCGAGACCGTCGCGAAGTGAACGCCTTCCAGGCTGCCGGGGACCGCTCCCGCCGCC
>ERZ1699660.7-NODE-7-length-20473-cov-71.256067_pt1 | contig 20473 bp, 19 predicted proteins | sample MGYA00581513_ERZ1699660 | MGnify/ENA primary metagenome ERZ1699660 (study PRJEB42348, sample SAMEA6618691) | metagenome | isolation source: Polyester-degrading enrichment culture growing on monomer 1,4-butanediol, B | collected 2019-04-14 ...
AGAAAACACGGCATTCTTGGACGGTGGTGAAAGACCACACTGCTCCCAATCTGCCAGGCCATGCGTGTCTATCCTCCCAAGCGAAACTCCCTGCGGCGGGGTTCCCTCGTCATTGAGGCGGCGATCGGATACGGCGTGATGATGATGATCGCGCTGTTGATGTTCAAGGCCGCGCGTTCCGTCACGGCCACGCAACAGTGGACCGTGGTTCAATCGCTGACCGATGCCTTCATGACCCGGGAATCCGCGCTGGGTAACCGGACTCCGTTCGATTCCATCGCTGGATCTGGCTCCAGCTGGCCGGTCTATCCGAACACGACCACGTCGACGGTGGAAGTCGGACGCCTGCCGGGCGGGATGCCCGTCACCGCGACCCTGCACCGGACCCGTCATCCCGATCCGAACAACCTCATCGAGGCGGGGGGCACCGGAAATTCCAATACCAATCCGGCCGGGATGGAAGCGTGGAAGCTCCAGTCCTACCTGATCTACCAGGTCGGCGACCGGAACTACGTGAAGTCCCGAACCATGCTCCGAGTGCGATGAAGACGTTTCTTCCTACCCAGGGCCGGCTTCGGCTCCGTCGCCGAGCCGGATTCTCGCTGGTCGAAATGGCCTTGGCCATGAGCATGGCGATGGGCGTCGCCGGCGCGACCGTGGTGCTGATGCAGCAGCACGTCTCCTTCCTGCGGGTGATGAACCGCTTCAACTTCCTCCGCGACGAAGCGCCCACGATCAACCTGCTCCTGAGCCGCATCATCAACGAGGCGGATTCCTACCGCGTCTATCCTTCGAAAACCTCGGTCATCAATGGCAGCGGCGCGGTGAACACCGGCGGAACCGCCCTGTGGCTTCGCTTTCGAAATCCGGATGGAACGGCCCGCCAGTCGGCCATCGTCTTCGAATCCGTCTCGGGCGAGGACCAGCTGAACTTCTATACGCGCTCCTCCACCGGCTGGCCATCGTCCCCCGATTGGACCATCTCCTCCCTGCCGACCAACGTCTCCTTTTCCAACGACACGGGGGTGTTGTTGATCACGGTGACGGGGCCGGAAAACGAAGAAATCACCTACGTAGGAAACTCGGAATGAAAAGGGTCTCCCTCTCCACAGGAAATCGCGGCATGGTCTCGACCGCGATGGTCATCTCGATCGCCTTCGTGATGATCGCAGGCCTCGCCTACACCTATCGCTCGCAGATCCGTGCCATGGAGAGCCAGACCAAGGCGCAGGTGAAGGTCGATTACTCCCAGAAGGAAGACGCGCTGCTCCGCGCCCTGCTCCACACCGTGCCCAACAAGGCCATCGGGGCGATGCAACGCGATTCCGCGCTCGACCCCGATGCCTATTCCTGGGAGCGGGCCTTCTCGGAAGCGATCGATCTCGCCAATGCGGAAACCGCGATCGATGCCGACATCATCGATGACTTCGGCGTCAACGACCTGATCTCGGCCAACACGGGGGACACCAGTTTCACCGGTGTTTCCGACCTGGTGTCGCCCGCGGTTCCCGGAGGGCTGGGCCTGGTGAATCCGGGGAACACCCGGGATTCGGCGATGCTGCTCGATCCGGCGATCGGAGACAAGCTCCCGGCTCCGCTTGCCAGCAACAACAGCATCTACGAGCAGGATCAGACCCATCCGATCATTTCCTACGGGAAGACTCACAGTTCCGCCTGGACCAACGGCCTGCAGTTGTCGCCGGACATGTTTCCGATGTACAACCAGTATCTCTATCCACGGATCCGGTTCGGGTATGCTCGTCCCGGCGATCCCTTCGTGGCCAAGCGGAACTGGTGGGTGTTTTCCCTGAACTTCGGTGGTCACATCACCGGAAACGGCTCCACCGCGACGCTGAAGAAGGACTACCTGCTGTCGATCTGGGAAGTGCCCTCCCAGCTCCCGATCTCGGCCGCGGGTTTCATGGCCGTGGGGCAGCATGAGGACGGGACCGCGTGGAACTCGACCCAGCTCGCCGGCGGCGTGTTCGCCGATCGCCTCCAGACGGAGGGAACGGTGGCACTCAACAGCGGTCTTTTCTCCGCGCGGACGGGAATGAATTTCTCGGGTGGTACTTCGGTGGCGGGACAGGCGATGACCAACAATTTCAACGAGATGGGGGTTCGTGAGCAACGGGAAGCCCAGACCGGGGTCGACTTTCACGACGCCTCGCTCGCGGGCGACGTCGGTCGAGTCGCGTTCATTCCCCTGAACCAGGGCCAGGACTTCCTCTTCCGGCGGGGGGACGGCAACAAGTCATCCCGGATTTCGCCGACCGGCTGGAACGACTACACCCGCGGCGCCGAGCAGTGCCAGATGTGGGTCCGGATCTATGAGATGGTCTCCGATACCACCCAGATTCCGGTTCGCTTCCGCTTCTACTACCGTCGTGACACGGGGAGCCGGACCTGGATCGAGTTTGAACGCGGAGACAATTGGCCGACCGAAGGCGAGCCTGGAGGATCGGAATTTCCCTTTCAGACGACCACGCTGCCGGTTGGACGGCACGCGCTGCTGGTTTATCTCGATCGATTGCCGGCGTTTCTCGACTCGCTTGGCGATGCGGCGGACTTTTCCATCAACAATTCACTCTACATCTTCCCGCAGTCGAACCAGGCCACCGTCAACGCACCGAACATTCCCAGTACTTCACAGGACCTCGCGGTGTCGGTGCGGGGCGGGGAAGATCTCGGAGCCTGGCTCTATGGGCTCTCGATTGTGACGAACCTCCGGATGTACATCGGGCAGTCACTCAATACGCACTCCATCTCACCACCGGCGGGGGCGGGGCTGGATCCGGCCGAACCCTATTTCCCGCCGATCTCGCTCTTTGCTCCGGAAAAACGATTCGGGGAAACCGCCTCCTTCAGTCACCCGGTCGAGTTCGCCGGACAGCTCAACAGTCTGAAGACCAGCGACACCGATGCCTTCCGACCGCTCGACCTGAGGAACGGAAGCGACGGGATGGTCGAAGCCGACCGAATCGAGGCCGACCTGCAAATGATCCAAAGTCCGGCCGAACTGGCCCCGATCTACCTGATGAACTGGTTGGTCACGATTGAGGAAATTCATCGAGGGCACGCCGCCAATGACTGACGATAGTTAAAAATTATTAAAATTATAACTTTTGCATTTGAAATAATATTTGCTGTAAGTTATGGTTCATCAAGCTTAATCAAATTGTCGATACGCTAATGAACCCAACAATCTCGATTCGCGAAGGACTCACGATCGGTTATCCCCGCAAACCTCTCCGGGGGCAGGCCAAGGATCTTCGTCTTGCCGTGGCGGAAAACGGAATCTCCCTCGAGTCCGGCCGCCACTTGCTCCTTGCCCGCAACGGTCGCGGCAAGACCACGCTCCTCAAAACGCTCGCCGGTCTGATCCCGGCGGTGGACGGGGAATTCGGCGTCGATGGTCGGATTCAATACATCGACGAGGAACTCCGCTTCGATCCGGAGCTGACCTCGAAGCAGATTTTCAAAGCCTTCTTCACCAACGGCATGCTCGAGAAAGCGCTCGGATTCGCCGACCGCCTTGAGCTGGATGTGAAAAAGCAATACGGCAAGCTCTCGAAAGGGAATCGCCAGAAGGTGACCCTGATTCTCGCCGAGACCAAGGCCTGCGAATCGCCCGGCCAGGTGCTGCTGCTCGACGAACCGTTCTCCGGTCTCGACTTTCACGTTCGCGACGAGGTGGACGCCATGTGGCGCGAGAACAGTGAGGACGTGGTTCGCCTCGTTTGCGTTCACCCCGACGAACCGACGCTGCAGGCCGAAAGCGCCGTGGTGATCAACGAAGGGCGCATCGATCAGCTCGAGGTCGATGGTGCGCTGGACTGGTTCGAAACCCGCAAGTCGCTGAACTGAAACCCGTTTCGTTCTCCGACGTCGCGCCGGTTTGCCCTCATTCAACCCTGTCGAGTCCCGGACCCGACCCTGTTGAATCGCGCCGGCGCCCTGAGAAGAACCCTTTTTTCTGCAAAACCACATCCCTGAAGTCCGAGTCATGAATCTCTACAAGCTGACCCTGACCACGATCGTCACCCGGAAGACTTTCCTGATCTTCGCGGTGCTGTTCCTGGTGCTTCCCTTGCTGCTCCCGATGATCACTCCCTGGGAGGAGAAACCGCAACTTCTCGAGCCGGCGCGCGCCCAGACGGCCTGGGGCATGCTCTGGCTGCTGGCGCTCGGCTGGCTTTTCTACCAGGCCGCCTCGTTCGGTGATCGCTGGGCCTCCCGCGGAGTGCTCGAATATGTGAAAACCCTCGGCACCGGTCGCCTCTCGCAGTTGATGCAGATCTGGCTGAGTTGCATGACGCCGTTCTCCGGATTTCTCGTCGGAGTGGTTGCCATCAGCCTGCTGTTCGCCATGCCCGGTGATCCGGCGGAAGCGAAGATCTGGGTGGCGATGAATTTCCAGTATGCCTTCCTGTTTTTCCTGGTGATCGCGCCGCTCTCGCTGCTGGCCATCTCGCTGGGAACACGGCTCAATGCCACGGCAGCCTACGTGCTGACGGGAGTGATCGCGATCTACGGCCTCTTCGGGGTGGGGTATCTCGACTTCTTCCTGTCTCAGAGCGGCCAGCCGATCCTGAACTTTCTCTACGTGATCTCGCCTCACTACCACCTGGCGGATCTCACCAATCGCCTCGTCTTCAAGCTGGGCGCGCTGGATTCCAAGACCTTCCTGCAATACGCGGTCTATCTCGCCGGCTTCGGCATGATCATGACGGGTGTTGCCTGCAGCCTCTACCGGGAGAAGAAATGACTCGTTGCATCATCCTCGCATTCTACGGCTTCGGCTTTCAGCTCCTCATCGCGGGGCTGGCTCTCCTGACCACCTCGAAAGAGAACGGGCTGAAGTATCACGGCAATCCGTTCGCCATCCAGCAGAGCGGCTACGGCAAGACGCTGGCGCGGCTCTCCCAGGACACGATCAATGTGGTCTGGCACCTCGGAATCGAGCAGGTCAATCCAATCGGACACGTTCATGGCGAAGGTCACGAGCACGACGACCACGACCACGACCACGACCACGACCACGATGACCACGAACATGTCTCGCCCGCGGAAGCGGAAATGGCCGCGGAGTTTGCGGCCCTGGACCCGGAGGCAGGAATCAGCTCCGGCGAGGCACCGGATCACGATCACGCCGACGAATCGGTCGAACTGACCGAGGAACAAAGGAGCCAGCTCTCCGAGGCGGGACTGAATCCGAGCGAGATTCACTGCCAGGCTTGTGCCGATACCGTGATTCAGTCTCTCAACAAGGGGCAGGAGGTCGCGATGGCCGATCTGCCGGCGATCCACGCGTTTCACGAGATCACTGCCACCGAGCTGGCGCACGGCCACGACGACCAGGCGCACGAGGCCGACGAAGAGGAGCAGTCCTGCTGTCCTGATTGCGAGGAAGAGCCCGAAAATCTCGCGGACGCCGGAGTGGGGGAGAAGTCCTCCGACGGGCTGCTTCTCGCTGCCAAGGACTGGCTGCAGGACATGACCGCTGCCAGGTATGACCGGACCAGCCCGTTCGCGGTTTCCGAAATGCACCAGAAGGCGATCGCAGCCGACATCGAGAACATGCTGCTGCGTGCCTACAAGATGGACCCGACCGATTTCGGGGTCTACAACGCCTACTTCATCTTCCTCACGATTCACGAACTCCGTGCCACTCCGGCGGCCCGCGATCACGCTCGCCTGGTCTCCCGCATGACCATGCTGGAGGCGGAGAAGGAAGAGGTGGATCCGCAACCCTGGCTGACCGCATCGATGGCCTTGCTCAACCTGTTCTTCATGGAACAGGAGGACTACCGGGACAAGAAGGAGGAACTGCCGGTAGCCATGATCGAGGAGTTCAAGCAGCGGATGGATTACTATCTGCAGCGTTTCGCGATCGCTCGGGATCACGCCAAGGCGGATGGCCGCTGGGACCTGATCTCGGAAGCGCGTCGCGATGCGATGGCCGAACGGGAGCGCTTTGCCCGAATGTCGTCGCAACAGTTCGACGTCCTGATCGCCCGGGCAGAGGATCGATCCGGCACGAAATCTCCGGCCGCCACGCCGGAGCCAGAGAACGTTCAACTCGGCGAGAACAGCGGGGCAGAATCGCCCCAGGATTCAGACCTCTGAGCCCTGAGCTGATAACGAAACCAGCTTGCTTCGCCTGTAGTTAAGACATTTAAGAAACCAACTCCGCATATTTTGTCACGAGCTCTATTTTTTCTGAAAAAATTATAATTTTCATATTTACAGAGTTTGTGATAGGATATAGATTTTCTGACATTCCAATTCTCCCCCTGAGATGAGCGAGTTTGCATACGGACAACAAGTACTGAACGAGGTTTTCGCCCAAGCGGGTGGCAACTCGATTTCAGACATTCAGATCCGCAGCAACCGGATGGTCTACGTCCACACCAAGCAGGGGTTGCAGATCATCTACACCCTCGGCGAGCTGCCGAATCAGGTGGTCCTGAATGTGGCCGAGCTGCTCTATTCCCGCCAGGAAGTCGAAGCCGGCACGAAGTCGGCCGAGGCCAAGATGCAGGACGAAATGCCTCTCCAGGACCGTCTCGCCGAATTCAAAGTGGTCGACTTCTCCTGCGAAGGCTTCCCGCTCGGGAATGGCGAGATCAGTGGCCGGATGCGTGTCCAGGTGCACCTCAGTTCGACCGGCATCGGGATCACCGCGCGTATTCTCAGCGACGACATCGCCGAACTGGAAGTGCTCGGTCTTTCCCAGGACACGACCCGGGCGATGAAGAATTTCGTGAAACGCCGCCAGGGGTTCGCGCTGGTAACCGGTCAGACCGGCTCCGGTAAGTCGACGACGCTCGCCGCGTTGATCGACTGGCTCCGCCGCAGCTACCCCAAGCACATCGTGACGGTGGAGGATCCGATCGAGTACCGCTATCCGCACGACATGAAGGATCCCGCCGATCCGACTCACCGGATCGCGGCTCCCGGATTCTGCACCCAGCAGGAAGTCGGGAAGCATGTGAACAGCTACAAGCAGGGGCTGAAAGATGCCCTGCGCAAGGCGCCCCACATGATCCTGATCGGGGAAATTCGTGACCGGGAGACGATGGACACCGCGATCGAAGCGGCGCAGACCGGTCACTTCGTGATTTCGACACTTCACACCAACGGCGCGGTGAAAACCCTCAGCCGTATTCTCGAGATGTTTCCGCACGAGCAGCACAAGGCGCTCCTCGGCCGTCTCTCGGAGATCATGTGTTTCATCCTGTCGCAGGGACTGATCCCGACAGGGAAGGGGCGCGTGCTCAACTACGAATTTTTGCAGAACAGCGATTCCTCGGTCCGCTCGGCCATCTCCTCCTACAACGGAGCGGCCAAGTCACTCGAGGATGCCATCCGCCACAGCGGAAACGTCGCCTGGGACTCGAACCTCGAGAACCTGATGCGCCAGGGCAAGATCGATTACGAAGCTTTTCAGATGAACCGCATGAACGAGGACGACGCAGACTCCCGTCTGTTCATCCCCGAGCATGGGGCCGCCTGAACCGATATGCGGGATTTATCCCGCCGAAAACAACAACAAAACAACAACCGATACTACAAGCAATGAAACTGAAATTGAACAACAAGGGTCAAGCTGGTCTTACTCTCATCGAAGTTACTCTCGTGATCGCCGTTCTTCTCGGCCTCATCAGCGTTCTCTTCATCGGTGTCGCCGCCTACAAGAAGGGTTCCGACCGCGCCAAGTGCATCCTGAACATCTCGACCGTTCAGAAGGCCGTGCGTTCCTACCAGAACCTCTACGAACTCTCGATCGGCGACACGCTCGCTTCCACCGACATCGCCGGTGCTGGCAAGATGATCGAAAGCACTCCCGCTTGCCCTTCCAGCGGCACCTACACCTTCGGTACCGCGGTTCCGGCTGCTGGTGCTGCTTACCTGACCTGCTCGCTGGCCACTTCGGACGACCACGTGCCGTCCACCACCGCCGGCTGGTGATTGCTGACGGGTTTCTCCACGGAGCAAACCCCGGACATCACTGTCTGACACTCATAGAGCCGTCCCCGCCGCAGGGCGGGGGCGGTCTCCCCTCCGGGGGAGCGGTGGCGGTAGCCGCTGGACTCGCCCGAGATCACCTCGGGCTTTTTACTTCCCACACCCAGGACGCGTTTTTCCCGATCAACCCCATCCGTTCCACACCCAATGATTCAGGTTAGACATCCTTCGGTTTTGAATCCCTGGCAGATCTATCGCCAGGCGAAACTCCTGACCAAACACACCAGCCGGGCGACGAATCCCGATTGGTACCGCCAGGCGATGGACTTGGATCGCCAGTGGCACATCTGGATCGACGGCACGCAATCGTTCAGCGCCGTTTTCGACAAACTCAGTGGCGAGTGGTTCGACGGGCCCCGACCCGTGCTGCCTCGCGATACCGGAGCCGGTCCGGGCAGTCGCAACGCCATGGAGAAAGAGGCCATCAAGGACCTCAACGAGAGCCTCGACCAGAAACAATTCGATTCGATTTTCGCGCACTTCGAAGAAGACGAACTGCGCAGCCTTCACGAAGCCCTGGCCCGGATGACCAAGGCCAAGGAATTCGGCGGAAAAGTGAAATCGCTCGGCGTGATCATTCACGTTGCCGACGAGTTCGCCCTCATGGATCTCGCGCCTGAATACTCCGGCGACGATGACTTCGAAAGCAGTCGCACTCTGCTGCAGCTCGATCCCAAGGACGTGCTGGGCGACGCCTCCCTCGACTTGCGCGGAAACGCGTGGCGTTTGCTGCCCTACTGGGGGATCGACGACGGCGAGCGACGTGCGGTGGCCGTGCAGATGAGCCGCCACTTTCAACCGCTGTTCGAGGAGTTGGAACGCTACTCGGAAACGCGGAACATCCCCGTGGTCACCGCCGCGGTCTCCGCTCCGCTGGAGGCGCTGCGCCTGGCTCCCTACATGCTCGATGCCGAGGACCTGAAAGGGAAGGGGGGCAACATCATGGTCTTCCAATATCGGAAATTCAGCGCCCTCGCGGTACTGAACCAAACCGGCGAGCTGGTCTTCATGCGGGCTCTCCAGCATCGTCCGCACACGGATTACCCGTCCGGATTGGGTGAGATCCTCGTCAATACCGCCGCTTCGGTGGGCCTGACCGATCCGTTGGTGACCATCGTCAACATGAGCGGTCAGAACCAGGATGCGCTCGCGGGAGAGCTGTCCTCCTTCTTCGCCAGTCGTCCCCCGATGAACATCGGCCTGGTGACTCCGAGCGAGCTTCCCGAAATCGGCGAATTGGCCGGGGGACGGGTCGAGATGATGCTGGGTGACAAGGATCGGCTCCAGAAGCTCGACGAAACCGCCGTCTACGAGGGATCGGAGACGTTCGAGCAACTCGATGCCGACTGGGCCAAGCAGAATTTCTACGGGCGCAGCCCGGAAGAGTTGGAGGTCTATCCGACCCAGAGTGATCTGAAGATGCTCAAGTACTCCGGCTACGTGAAGATCGTGGCCGCCGCGTGCCTCGTGGGCATGATCATCTGGACGAGCTTCGACTACATCAAGGCCCTGACTACGGAGGCCTGGAAGATCTCCCAGGATCAGGCCCAGACCGCTTCGGTCACGCTGGAGAAGATGAAGGCGGATCGCGAGCGGGTGAAGTACTGGGAGAACGTCATGGCCCGTCGCTCGGAGGGATGGCTGGCGATGGAGGTGCTCCTCCAGTTGTTTCCGCCGGATTCCGGGTTGATTGTTTCCGAGTGCACCTACGATGTCTCGGGCGAACCGCAGTCGGACCGAGCGGACACGCTCTCGTTCGAGCGGACCTGGAAGATCGAGGGCTATGCCCGCTCCGAGGGAACCGAGACGCTGAACAAGCTGGCCAGTAGCTCCTACCTCGCCAAGCGATTCGAGGAACTTGCCAACGAATTCGGTGCCGAATCCCTGGCGACCACGGACACCGACACCCGGACCCTCGATGTCCGATTGGAACAGCGGCAGCGCCAGATGCCTCCCAACGACCGGTTCCCGCCATCGGTCGCCCGTCACTATCGCAATTCCTTCGAGATCACCATCACCCAGGAGTTCACCGAAAAGGATGACCTGGCGCTGGTGAAGAAGCCGCCGAAGATCGCGGCTTCGACTTCCGAGACCCCCTGAATTTTTCTGCAGACACGATGAGCAAGCATTCTCAACCCATCATGTTGTTCGGGCTGATTCTGCCCGGAGTCGCGATCCTCATACTTCTCGGCATCGCCTTTTCGGGCCGTGGAAAACTGGTGATGAAGCGGGAAACCAAGGAGCAACTGTTCGCCAGTTTCAAAGAGGCCGCCGAATCGTTGTCTTCCATCGAAAGCGAACTGGAGATCGAAGGTCGCCAGGACCAGATGGAATACTGGGACGCCGCCTTGAACAAGGAGTTCGTGCAGAGCCTCTCTCAGAACCTCAATGAGATCACGGAACAGTTTTCGGAGGATCAGCTTGTTCGTACCGAGTTGAGCCGCCCGACCTCCCGCAGCCCGCTGGCTTCGTCGACGGAAAATCCGCACTCGCGATTCAAGCTCTCCTTCGAGGGCGGCTTCGGCCCGATGCAATCGGCCCTCGCCGAACTGGAGATGCGCATGCCCCAACTGGTGCTCGAAAACCTGAGCTTCGAGCCGATGGCGAGCAGCGACGGTCAACGCGGCAAGCTCGCTTTCGATGCCACCTACCTCGCCTGGCACAAGATCACCGACAAGGAATGATCCCCGACCGGGCCCCGAAACCATCCTCCCCATCGGAAACACACAAACTCGAAATCCAAACGACCATGAACCCGAAACCGAACCAGCTGATCACCGGCGGCCTGGCCATCGTCTCGATCCTGACCATCGCCATGCCTGGGCAGGCACAGGAAGAACAACTGCAGATGGCCATCGAGATGCAGGGAAATCGCATCGCGGGCCTCAACAGCCTGGCGGAGAAAATCGAAAAGTTTCAGAAGTTCGGTTTCCTCCAGAAGAGCCAGGGAGTCGTGAACAAGCTGGATGAGCGGGAGAGAAAACAGGATCCGTTCGGCATGGCCATGGATCCGGAAGATGAACTTCCCGAGATCGAGATCGAGGAAACGGACGAGGGGCTCGAAGAGACGCCCGCCACCTCACTGCAGGAAGCGCTCAGCAAATTCAGTGTCACCGGGATTTTTCCCAAGGAGCAGCAGGTGATGGTCGGTGCCCAGAATCTGGGAATCGGCGACAAAGTCGTGATCGACTACAAAGGCGTGGTGTTCAATCTCGAAATCGTCAAGATCAACGCCAAGGAGATCGCGATGAAGGACATCGATACCGGGGAAACCGCCAGTGTGCACCTCGGCTTCGATGACAGCCTGCCGGCTGGAATGTCCCGACGTCGACCCGAAGCGACGGCCGAAGACAAGGAGCGCCAGTCGCAGACCATCGTTCCCATCGCGGCGCAGGGAGCAGTCAAAGTGGACTGAAAATTCATTCTTTTTTTTAATTAGGAGACTTGTAGTTTCTGCTAATTATAGTATTTATATTATCTCACGATTTTTATAACGACAAAGAGCCGGTTCGGTTCCGCCCCTAGCCATGAAGATCTACACCATTGCCACCCTAGTTACGGCCTCCGCCGTTTCCTTCTTCCAGGCGACGAAGCCTGGTGACACGACCGAGTCGACGGAGAGCCCGGCACCGGTAGCCGCAGCTCACTCGATCATCGAACGTCCCTGGGAAGTGCTTCCCGGAGATCCCTCCGACGGTATCGTTCTGCTGCAGGATGACGGGTTGGAGTCCTCCGATTTTGCCGATTCGCTGGCCTCGGAGACCGAAGGTGGGTTTTCCGCCGGGGGCGTCGTGGAATTGATCGATACCGCGGCGATGGAGGAAGAGGTGCTGGAGTTCGACGCCACGGACAATCAGGTGGTCGACACCGTCGCGCCTGCCGGTGACGCCATCGGGGACAATGTCAACGAGGTGCGCATCGCCGAGGTGGAGGAAGTGGCTCCGGAAGCGGGTGAGCTGCCCGAGGTCGATCCCGTGGCCGCCGAACTGAGAGCAGCCGGCGCCGGCGATCCCGGTGCCGCCGGCGAAGTGCTGGAAACGGGCGAGAGTGTTGCCCTCGTTGATCCCGGTGAGGAAGAGATCGTCGAAGAAGGTGGGGTGGCCGAGATGGTGTCCGAAGACGGAGCGTCGCTGGTTTCCACCATCGATGAGGAAGAGATGGGCGGCATCGCCGATCGTCTCGTGGATTCGGTATCGGAGACCGTCACCGGTGAGGAGGCCCCCGAGGAAGGGGATGCCTCCGGTGCCCTGACCATGGGCGAGGAAGAAGACGGGTTCTGGCTCCGGGCCGCTCGTCTCAACGATGTGTTCCAGTACCTCGCCCGCCTGGCCAACATGCAGTATTTCCACAACTCCGATCTGGATGCGGCCAACTACGTGGTCACCGGTCACCTGAGTGAGGGAAATCCCATCGAGCAGATGGAGGAACTGGGACTGATGTATGGCATCACGATCCACCAGAAGGGGAACACGGTCTACGCGATGACCGCCGCTCAGCTGGCGCAGCTGCCGACCAAGCCGTTCTACTATCAGTTGAAGTACCTTCGTCCGTCGGACATCGAGCAGATTCGTGGAATCCTGCAGCCGATGATGACGCCGGGCTCCGGTTCGGTCGATTTCGAACCGAAGACCAACACCCTGATCTTCATCGACAACGAGCAGCGCATCGAGAACATCCGCGAAGTACTCGGTGAACTCGACAAGCCGAAGAAGCAGATCGCCATCGAGACGCGCATCATGCGCATCAAGAGCGCATCCCGCAACCGCATCGGTGTCGACTGGGAGTCCGTGCTCGGTGATGGCATGACCATCGACGGCACCACCGCGCTGAACGCGCTCTTCAACCTTCCCGACTCCGACATGGTCAACGAGGTGATCACCAAGACGGTCGATAGCTCGGGGCGCTCTGGATTCACGGTGGCTGAGATGGGCAGACTGGGAGCTGGCTTGGCCGGCACCTCGACGGCAGCTACGCTCGATTCAACGATCCCGGAGTCGAGCACGGGCTTGAGTATTGATGGAACACTGACAGGAAACGAGGTTTTGTCCGGGTTTGCCTCCGAAACCGGAGGTACACAGGGGTTCAGCAACAATCGCGAAACCACCCGAACCATCAATTCCACGGAATCCCAACTCGTCCTCAGCCCGCTCCAGATGCAGGCCACGATCCGCGCGCTCAATTCCGGCGGCCTCGCCCAGCAGGAGTCGAGCCCGACCCTGATCACGGAAGACAACGAAGCCGGGATCATTTCGATCATCGACCGGATCCCGATCATCATCGCGACCGTCAGCGAGACCTCCGCCGGCCAGAACGTGACGGAAGAGGTGCGCTACAGCATCGACGACAACGACCCGACGATGGCGGACGACCCGTCGGCGACCCGCGAAGTCGGGGTGACGGTTTCGGTGACGCCGACCATCCTTCCCGACAACACGATCCGCATGGCGCTCCGTCCGCGCTCGGCCCAGATCGTCGAGTTCATCCAGGGCCGTTCCGGCAATGCCTACCCCCGCGTCAACGAGTCGACGGTGGATACCATCGCCCGCGTTCCCAACGGTTACTCGCTCCTGATCGGCGGTTTCTATGAGGAGCAGGAGTCGGATGACACCAGCAAGGTGCCGATCCTCGGTGATGTGCCCGGCCTGAACTTCATGTTCAAGTCCACCGACCGGATGAAGGAGCACACCAGCCTCGTGTTCGTGATCACTCCGAAACTCTACGAGCCGGCCATCATCCAGGAGACCGACCTCGTGAATCGTCAGATCCACAACAACCACGTCCTGCCGACCGACCACAAGTGGCCCGACCGCAAGAGCCCGGGCAGCAACTACGAGTCCAACCTGGGATGGTCGCTTGGCAACACCGTGAACGCCTATCCTCCCACGCCTCCTTCCAGCCCGCTGCACCCGGATCATCCGGTGAATCTCCCCACCTGGGATGTCAACGAGCAGCCCGCGATCCGTGAGGGCCAGACGATGGTGGAGACGGTGCACGAGCCCCAGACCGCACCCCGCAAGAAGGGCCTGCTCGGCAATCTCTTCAAGAAGCGCGATCGCTGAGGCTCGGCGAAGAGCGGGGCACACCCCGGCAGGCTTCATTCGGAAAGGAAGAATTTCTTATGGCACGCAGGCAACTCATAGGCCTTGGGCAACCAACCGGTGAACAGGATCGCTCGGACGCCAGTGGCGGGAGAGAGCCGATCTACGGTGAGGTTGCCCTGGACGCCACCGAGCAGAACTCGAGTGGCGGTGCCGAGGGTGCTGGCGCGACGGAGGGAGGGGCCGGACTCGCGGAGACTTCCTATTCTGATCGTCTCCGGGCCCAGGCCTATCGCTGCGGAGAGGTGACGATGAAGCACCTCGTCAAGAGCGGCTACCTCGTCGAATCGGAAGCCCAGGGGATTCTCCAGTCATTCAGCTACTACATCAACGACCTGCCGGAGCGCAGCAGCATTCTCGACATCATCGCCTTCCTCGTCTGGATCAAGCTGGAGTCGAAGGACGAGAAAGCGATCAAGGAGATCCGCAATCTCACCAAGGTGATGACTTCGGCGCTGAACACGAAGATCAATCACTGCGGGTTCGCTCATCTCACCGAGATGCCGATCGAACTCTACCAGGGGCACGCGCGGGTTTTTGAAATCTGCAGCACGCTGATGTGCCCGATCATCCAGTCCCACGAAAAGGACTTCGTCACCGTCGTGTCGGTCAATCCCATCACCGCTGCCGCCGCCGGTCTGCTGGTGAGCAAGCAGATGGAGAAGGACAACGGCATTCGCCCCTTCGTTTTCCTGATGACGACCAGTTCCAACTCCTGGACCTGGCTCTGTGAAAAACACTTTGGATCATGAATCTGAACCTCGGAATCGAGCTCAACGAGACGATCACCAACACGATCGTCGCCAAGTTGGCGGAATACGATCCCGCGCTTCGGGATCGGCCCAAGGAAGACGTCGTCCGCAAGTGCTCCTCGGCGCGGATTCTCTCCGCGATGGGGAACCTGAACTCGATTCCGGTCTTCCTGAAGATCAAGGATTTCGTCGAGCGGCCGTTGCTGGAGCAGAACGATCCGGGCGTGATGAGCCGGGGGATGTTCGTGCCGCTTCGCCGCGACGACAATCAGCTGTTCATCGCCATCGCGAATCCCTGGGATCCGATCGCGGAGGACACCTGCGCCCAGAAGTATCCCGACCTCGAGATCGTCAAGATTCTCGCGCCGGTCGCCGAAATCTCGAAGGTCATCGAAACCGTCGCCAACACGGCGGGGCCGACCAAGTCCGAACTCGATTCCATTGAGGTCGACGAGGTCGCGGAGGACATCAACGATTTCAACATCACCACGACCTACGACGAACCGCTGACGCAGTTCGTGGCCACGATGATGAGCGAGGCCATCAAGGGCCACGCATCCGACGTTCACATCAAGTGCGAGAAGGAGCGGGTCCACTACAGCTACCGGATCGACGGCGACATGGGGCAGAAGCACGAGATCCCGATGAAGCTTCGGGATCGTCTCGACGCTTTCCTGCTCAACCAGATGGGCCTGGCGCCGGAAGAGCGCTCCAAGCGTCCCGGTATCTCCGGGCGTTTCACGGTTTCCTACCTCCGGCGCAGTATCGACATTCGCTACGAGCGGCACCGCACCTATCGGGGATACCACGTCACCATGCGTATTCTCGACAAGAGCCACTTCGAGGCCAAGCTCGGGATGGGATCGCTGGCGTTCGATGAGAACACGCTGTTCGAGATTGAAAAGGTGATGGCGATTCCGGCCGGGATCATCGTCATGTCGGGTCCGACGGGGTCAGGAAAATCGACGACCCTGAACGCGATTCTGCGCGAACTGAACCGTCCGGAGGACAACATTCTCACGCTGGAAAACCCGGTGGAGGATGAGATCCAGGGCGTCATTCACTGTGACCTCAAGGACAGCTCGGAGTTCAAGCCCATGATCACCAGTTTCATGCGGAGTGACCCGGACATCATTCTCATGGGTGAGGTGCGTGACTTCGATTCCGCCGAGCTGGCGATCGAGGCGGCCATCACCGGTCACAAGGTGTTGACCACGATTCACACCCCGCGGGCCTCGCAGATCATCGAGCGTTTCGAGCAGCTGGGCATCGAGCGTTGGAAGATCGCCCAGACCCTCAAGGCGGCGTGCGCCCAGCGTCTCGTCAAGATGCTCTGTCCCTACTGCAAGGTGAAGAAGAGCGGGCTGAACGAACGCGACATTCGGAAATACAACGTGGCCGAGGAGTGGATGCACACCGAGATCTACGAGAAGAGCACCGAGGGGTGCGCCGAGTGCCAGGGACGTGGCTACAGCGGACGAACCGCGATTCTCGAGATCATTCCCATCACCCCGGAATGGTCGGACGCTCTCTCGAAGGGCACCCTCAGTCCCTACGAGCTCGAACTGGAAGTCCGCAAGCAGGGCGTGCTGCCCTCGCTGAAAGACAGCGGCCTCAAGCTGGTGCGCGATGGCAAAACCGACTTCGAAGCGCTGCGGAAGACGATCGACATGAGTTCGGAATAGGGGAGGAAAACCGCAACTTTTTCGACATACTCGAATGAAAGGCACTCAAGTAGCAGAAGAAGAGGACAAGAACCTGAGTCCGGCTCAGGCGGCCCTGAAGGCACGTACGGCCAGGATGGGTGCGCAGGCGGAGAAGCAGGATCCGCTGATGAACCGCAAGCGGAAGAGCAAGTTCCCGAAGAAGGAACTGATCAAGTTCTGCCGCGGGATGGCCTCGATGCTCAAGGCGCAGATCAACACTTCCGACGCGCTCAAATACTACGCCCAGGGGCACCCCAACGCCGAGGTGCGTCGCACGCTGACCGACGTGAAGACCCAGATCGACGCCGGCGCGCCGACCTACGTGGCTTTCGCGAAGACGAACAAGTTCGACGACAAGTTCATCAGCCTGGTCCGGGCGGGAACCGATTCCGGGCAGATCCACAAGGCCTTCGATTCGATCTCCCAGCGGCTGCAGAAGGAGGCCGAGTTTCGCGCCAAGATGCGCAAGGCCACCATCCTTCCCAGCATCATCATTTTCGCCCTCATCGGGCTCTTCATCGTGGCGCAGCTGAAGATCGTTCCCGAAGTGGAGGGGTTGCTCATGGACGTGAAGCAGGAACCGGATCCGTTCTCGAAGCAACTCTTCAAGATCAGCCACGTCGTGAAGAAAGTGTGGCCGGTCGTGGTGTTCGGCATGCTGGGCACGCTCAGCGTTTTCCTTTTCGTCGAGAAGGTGCGGAACTTCATCGTCAACATGGCGATGTCGAAATGGCGCCTGCTCCGGCAGCTCATCATGGGGATGCGGCAGATGCTGTTTCTGGGCACCCTGAACATGCTCCACGCCAACGGGATCACCCTCGGGAAGTCCGTCGCCATTGCTGCCGCCTCGCTCAAGGGGACGCCGATGTATCAGGAATTGATCGATGCCGGCGTTCGCTACCAGACCTCGGGGCTTCCATTCTCCGAGGCGGTGCGCAAATTCACCTCCTGCGACGGACAGGTCGCTCACATGATCTCGATCGGGGAACGTTCCTCGTCCCTCGACACCCAGCTGCAGTTGCTGGTGAACATGTATGAAGAGGACGTGAACCAGCTCGTCCAGGAGTTCACCGCCGCCATCAACTTCATCGCCCTCGTCTTTGCCTCCATCCTGATTTCGGTCGTCTTCATCGGTGCCTTCCTTCCCATCTTCCTGATGGGACCGAAGATGATGAACAGCGCCATGTGACGGCGAAGCGCCCCTATCCAACCGACAACCTCAACCAGTCCTCCCCATGCAACAAACCGCCTTGGATCGCTGGCTACGTAACAAGTTCGTTTACATCACCAGAGTCTATTGCAACACGCTGCCCTCGGACCTTCCGACGGGCCTCACGGTGGAAGAAGCCCCCGAAGAAAGCGGAGGCCGCTTCCTCTACAAGTTGTCGACCACTTCGGACAAGATTCTTTCCGGGGTGCTCGAACAGATGCGGAACCAGAACGTGACCTACACGTCCCGAATCGAGCACCGGAAAGTCTGGTATGGAAAATTCCTGACCGACCCCCACAAGAGTTTCACTTATCGCTGCGTCTGGACCGGCCTGGCGGTGGGCGGGCTCTTGCTGAGTCTTTCCGGATTGCCGCAGCGACTTCTCGACTACCTGCTCGCAGACGAAAACATGGAAGAAGTCGTCGAGGTCCCCGAATCGGACGACGTCAAGATCTTCCACAAGCGCGACTCGATGGTCGAGATCGACCGGACGCAGTGAGCCGTTCTCGCTGACCATCCGCTCCCGCGCGCCCGGTATTCCGGCGAGGGAGCAGGAACCCACCCAACTCCTCCAAACCAATGAATCAGATTGTCCAAAGATCCAAGAGACGAATTCCGTCTGCGCCGGGAATGACGATCATCGAACTTTCGGTGACGATGGCGCTGATGATGGCGCTGGCCGGCATCATCATCTACTCGGCCTCCGGTATCGGAGACTGGAAACTGGCCCGCGACGCCGCGCTGGAACTGCGCACCGTCTACATCGCCCAGAAAAGCTACATGGCCGATCATCCCACCGATGATATCTCGACGGTTTCCTCATCGGACATCGTGCCCTACATGCCGAACGACGCCGCGGCCATCCCGACGCTGGAGGCGTTGGATGGCTCGACCCTGACCATCGATGTGAACGTCATGCCCCCGGTAGCCAAGTCAGGCGGCACGGCCTACGATCCGTCGGGCTCGACCAGCGACGGTCTCTGGGATGTCGGCGCGCGCTGAGAGAGCCGTCCGTTTCAACCCGGCGGGGAGGTGAGCATCGCTTGCATTCCGGCGGAGATTGCGGGAATGAGGGAGGCCGGAACTTCTCGCGGCCTTCCCAATCTCGCTTATCTTGTTTCATGACGTTTCCCTCTCCGTTCTACCGGTGGCGCCCTCATCCCTGGCATGGCCTGGAAACCGGGCCCAATCCGCCGTCGGAACTGCATGCCTACATCGAACTGACGCCGTTCGATCTCGTGAAATACGAGATCGACAAGGAGACGGGATACATCCGCGTCGACCGTCCCCAGCGGACTTCTTCACAGCCGCCCTCGCTCTACGGATTCATCCCGCGCACCTACTGCGGAAAGCGGGTCGGCGACCTGATGGACGGCGCCGAAGGGGGCGACGGCGATCCCCTCGACATCTGCGTGCTTTCGGAGCGACCGATCTCCCGTGGGGAAATCATCGTCGGCGCGCGCGTGGTGGGCGGTCTCCCGATGCTCGACGGGGGAGAGGCCGACGACAAGATCATTGCCGTGTTGGTCAATGATACGGTCTGGCGGGAAACCCAGGACATCTCCGAGCTCCCGCCGGTGCTGGTCGAGCGACTGCGCCACTATTTCCTGACCTACAAGCTCATCCCGGGACGGGAAGCGGACGTCTCCATCGGGCCCGCCTACGGACGGGAGCAGGCGGAGAAAGTCATCCGAGCCTCGATCGAGGACTACGAGGAGGAATTCGGGGGCTGATTTTCAGGCCTGTTCCTGCGCTCCCTGTTTCTTCCTCGCTTTGTCGACCCGGCGCGCGGTCTGGTGGCGGATTCGGTTGGCCTTGGTTTCCTGGCCGGAGTCTTCCAGCAGATCGGCGTAGTTCGACGCCACGATCTCGTAGGTATCCGGATCTTCGGCGAGGCTCTTCCGGAGAATCGCCAACGCCCGTTCGTAGTTCCGGGCCGCCTTTTCGTAGTCTCGGAGATCGTGATAGACGGCGGCAAGATTGCAGGCGGACTGCCCGATGTCGGGATGGTTCTCGGGGAGGTGATCGCGCCGAAGCTTGAGCGCGGTGAGGTGAAAATCGCGCGCCAGTTCCGGTTGTTCCCAGGCCCAGAAGAGTGAGCCCTGGTTGTTGCAGATGGTGGCGAGGTCGGTGGCGTAGTCCTCGCCCATGGCCTCGAAGATCTCCTGAGCCCGGCGATAGAGCGCCGCGGCTTCCTCGAAACGTCCCTGGTTCCGGCGGATCATTCCAAGGTTGTTGGCCAGGTGCGCGACCGACTCGAGGGGCGGGGGATCCATCTCGCCGAGCATCTCCAGGCTCGCCTGATACTCCGCAGCCGCCGCTTCCTCGTCTCCCAGAGTATCGCGGGCCGAACCCAGGCGCTGCCGAATCTCGGCGATCTCCGAGGGAGTCGCGTTCACCTCCGGTGCCTCTTGCAGCTCGAGCGCTTCGCTCAGGCAGGTCGCCGCTTCGCGTGCCTTCCCGCCGTGGAGCAGGAGCCCGCCGCCTTCCATGAGCACGTCGAACAGTTCCCGCGCTTCCTCCGAGTCCGGATTGGCCTGCCGCCGGGCGAGATCCAGCGCGGCGCGAATCACGCGGATCGCGCGACCACGGTCTCCAGCCGCCGCCTGGGCGGCAGCGTGCTTCCGAAACCACGCAATCAACTTGGACTGCGTAGGGGTCATGGTTGGCGGAGCC
>ERZ1699660.9-NODE-9-length-20230-cov-51.583354_pt1 | contig 20230 bp, 14 predicted proteins | sample MGYA00581513_ERZ1699660 | MGnify/ENA primary metagenome ERZ1699660 (study PRJEB42348, sample SAMEA6618691) | metagenome | isolation source: Polyester-degrading enrichment culture growing on monomer 1,4-butanediol, B | collected 2019-04-14 ...
GAGTGGGAAGCCGCGGTGACGGATGCCGCGAAGTTCAGTCGCGATCTGCTGGTGGAAGAATTCATTTCCGGCAAGGAACTGACGGTCGGGGTGGTCGATGACGAGGCGCTGCCGATCATTCACATCCAGCCGCGCTCCGGTTTCTACGACATCAAGAACAAGTATCCGTGGATGACCGGGGAAGGGGGCACCGACTATTTCTGTCCCGCTGATCTGAGCCCGGAAGTGACGGCTGCGGTGCAGAAAATGGCGCTGCGGGCGCACCAGTCGCTGGGGATCGAGGTCTATTCCCGGGTCGATCTGTTGCTGCGGGAATCCGACCAGGAGCCGTTCGTGCTCGAAGTGAACACGATCCCGGGAATGACCGCCAGCAGCCTGCTTCCGAAAGCGGCGGCCGCCATTGGGATCGATTATGCGACTCTTTGTTTGAAAATTATTACGGTTTCGCTTAATTTCAGCCAATGCGAAACAGAAAACGACGCCGGCTCTTCTCCAAGCGATCCCTCGTGAACCGGCGCGTCCGTCCGCGGTCACAGCGGATGGAACTGCATCAGCTCGATGTGAAACTGAATTCGCGTCGCGGAAGGCGGGTGAGACTCTGCCGGCGTCGCGCGATGATCATCAAGGTGTCGGCGATCATGGCGACGCTGCTGACGGTGAGTGCGCTGGTTCGCTGGGCTTATCGCGAAGCCTTTTATGAGAACTCGGAATTTCGGCTGAATCGCTTCGTGGTTCACACCGACGGCATTCTCTCCGAGGCCGATGTCGCGGCGGCGGCCCGGGTCGAGATGGGCATGAACCTGATGACGGTCGATCTCAAGGCGGTTCGGGAACGACTCGAGGAGATGCCGATGGTGACTTCGGTGGCGGTGAATCGCGAGCTGCCGGATCTGCTGGAGATCAAGCTGGAGGAACGCGTCCCGGTGGCCTGGCTTTCGTGCCCGCCGCATGGAGTGCGCCCGCGAAACACGTCGCGCGGCTTTTTGATCGATGGGAACGGCGAGGTTTTTCGCTGCCAGAAGCTGTTGAAGCGTTTCCTGGCACTGCCGGTGATCGAAACGCACCAGTTGCCGATGCCCTCGGAGGGGGCGCAGCTCGACTCCGAAGTCGTACGCAAGGCCATCCGCCTGATCCAGGAGACCAACCGTCTCTTTGCTTCGGACGGTCTTTCGATCGAGGAAATCCAGGTGCGCAACGCCTACTCGCTGACTTGCCTGTTCAATACGCGGATGGAGGTGACATTCGGGCTCAAGGAAATCGATCGGGGGCTTCAGGACCTGCGCTGGATCGTAACCCACGCCCACTCGGCCGGTCAGCAGCTGGCCACGGTGAATGTCATGCCCGAGAAAAACATCCCGGTGACCTTCTATACGCCGCCGACGATCAAGGCCACGCCGGTCCAGAAAGTGCCGGGCCGGCTGCGCGAACTGCCGTTGATCAATGCGGCGCCCGCCGATTCGAATGAGGCTCGCTTGCAAAGGCAACTCCAGACCATCCTCAGCGGAGGATGAGAATTCAGGCGGCTCGGGACTTGCATGTTTGCGACTCGGGTGTTGACTGGAAGCCCCCAAGTGAGAGCGAGTCTCCTGCCCATCGGACCTGTCCCGGTATCCGGAATCCTCAGGTGACTCCCCTCTGTTTCAATTCAGCGCAGTTTTTTCCCTCACCATCATGGCTCGGTCCACGATCTATGTCGGTCTAGAAATCGGCACGTCCAAGGTTTGCGTCGTTGTAGGGGAGGTGCGTAGCGACGGTGCCATCAAGATTCTCGGAGTGGGGCAGCACCCGACGGCCGGCGTTCGAAAGGGGGAGATCGTTGATTTCGAGACCGCGCAGCAATGCCTGCACGATGCGCTGGTGAAGGCCGAGGATCGCAGCGACGTGATGGTGAAGAATGTCTTTCTCGCTGTCACCGGGTCGCACATCGAGAGCCTCAACAATCGAGGCACCATTCGCATCGCCGACGACCAGACCGAGATCTCTCCGGAGAATCTCGAGGAGGTGAAGGAGATCGCGCGCGATGTTTCCCTGCCCAAGGAGAACGCCTACATTCACAGCATCATCCAGCACTACTACGTCGATGGGCAGGAGAAGGTGCTCAACCCGGTGGGTATGCTGGGCCAGAAGCTCGAGGCCGACTACCACATCATCCACGGGGTGAAGACGCGGATTCAGAATGCGATTCGCTGTGTGAGAGAGGTGCCGCTCGAGGTCGAGGACATTGTCTTCAGTCCCATTGCGGCGGCCCAGGTGGTGCTCAATCGCGAGGCCAAGCAACAGGGGGCCCTGCTCATCGATATCGGCGGGGGCACCACCGAGTACGTGCTCTACATCGAGGGCGCGGTGGTCGCTTCAGGGTGTCTCGGCATCGGTGGAGATCACATCACCAATGACCTGTCCATCGTTTTCAAGATTCCGATCGGTCGCGCGGAGAAACTGAAGGTCGATCGGGGAAGCGCCCAGGTCGAGGGCATCGATCCCGAGGCCATCATCGATCTGGAGGCCGACAGTCACTTCAAGGGTTCGAAGGTGCACCAGGAAGAACTGAACATGGTCATCAATGCTCGCCTGCGGGAAACGTTCCAGCTCCTGCGTGAACGCCTCCGGGAAACCGGACAACTCGACAAGGTGGGGAAGGGGATCTACCTCATCGGGGGTACCAGCCTGATGGAGGGAATCGAGGATCTCGCCGAAGAAATCTTCGAATTGCCGGTGCAGCGTTCTTCGTCGGCTTCGATGTCGGGGCCGGCCGCAATTTTCGAAAACCCCCAGTATGCCACCCCGGTCGGACTCATTCGTTACGCCCAGCTCCTCGATGAACAGCGTCCGCAAGGCGGTGCGCTCTCGAACATCGGGAAAAAATTCGGGCGGATGCTCGGCCTGGGCCGGTGACGTGAAACCTTTGACTTCTTAAGGAAAACAGCCAAGATAGCGTTTCTATGATCGAGTATAACCTCTCGGAACAGGCAGAGATCCCGCCCGGTGGCGAGTTCTCGGTGCGTGTGATCGGGGTCGGCGGCGCAGGTGCCAACGTCCTTGATCGCATGGCATTGGAGGGCAGCGACGAGGCGGAGCTTCTCACGCTCAATACGGATATCCGGGCTCTGTCGAGTTCCGTTTCCAACAACAAGATTCAACTCGGCAAGACCTTGCTCAAGGGCATGGGGGCCGGAGGCGATCCCGAACTCGGCAAGCAGGGGGCGCTGGAGGCGGTCGACGACATTCGCGGCTCGCTGAAGGGGTTCAAGATGGCTTTCGTCTGCGTCGGTCTCGGTGGTGGCACCGGTTCGGGTGCGGCTCCGGAAGTCTGCCGCATCGCGAAAGAGGAAGGCGTCTTTCTCGTCGTGTTCGCGACCTTGCCATTCTCCTTCGAGGGCAAGCGCCGCATGGACCAGGCTCTCGAGGCGTTGGATCGTATCAATCGCTACGCCAACGCCGTCGTCACGTTCGACAACGACCGCATGGGCGAGTTGATCGTTCCCAAGGAAGGGGTTCAGCAGGCCTTTGCCGCTGCGGACAAGATCATCAGTCAGGCGATTCGCGCGACCATGAAGATCGTCAGCCATCCCGGTATCATTCGTATCGGAATGGATGAGTTGCTTTCCGCGCTCAACAATGAGAATTCCCGCTGTCTCTTCGGATTCGGCGTGGCCAAGGGCGACAATCGCGCCCATGAAGCCCTCGAGCAGGCGCTCAAGTCGCCGCTGCTGGACAAGGGCAAGATGCTGGAGACGGCAAGGAATGTTCTCGTCCATGTCGGTGGAGGCGATTCCATGACCCTCTTCGAGATCGAGTTGGTGATGCAGGAGCTTTCCAAGCACATCGACGAGAACCGGACGCAGATTCTTTTTGGCACCGGAACCGACAAGAAACTCGGTGGCAATCTGACCGTAACGATCATCAGTTCCCTAGGGGGACCCGGAGGGCAGCGGCGAGAAGCGCCGGCTGAAGACCCCGTTCCGAGCCATCAACCTGAGCCCGCTGCCCCTCGATTGGGCAGCCCTTTGACGGCTCCGATGTCGCCTCCACCGGCGCCAACACCGGAGCCTGAAAAAAATGAAGAGCCGGTGGCTGCTGCGGAAGACGTGATTTCCGCAGAGGAAAATCAAGATGAATCTCAACCGGAGGTGGCGGCTGAAGAAGCCGCGCCGCCTCCGCCTCTGGAGGTTCCGGAAGCGGAGCCGGAAGCAGAGGAAGACGCTTCTCCCGTAGCGGAGGAGTCGGAGGTTGCCGGGGCGGAAGAAACGCCCTGGGAGCCACCCACGCCCGAGGCGGAGGGAAAGGAAGAACCCGAGTCCGAACCGGTAGCAGCTGACGCCTCCGAGGAAGCGCCGGAGTCCGCATCGGTGGAAGAGTCCGTGGCCGAGGAAGACTTGGAAGAAAAGAAGGAGCCGGTCGAGCTACAGCCGGTGCGGAAAACGGCCGTCGTGCCTCCGAAGGCGCGAAAGCCCATCGTCGAGGTGGCGCCCAGCAAGCGCCCCAAGCTCAATCTCGGGCTGGGTTCCGTGGGGGCTGATCTCGATGACGGCACCGATACGATCGGCAAGATGCTTCAACAGGGCATGGGGCCTTCGAATGAGGAGCCGCCCGAGCAACCCGACGCTCCGGAAAATCCGGAGGAAGCGGACGAAGCTCCGGCTCCGCCGATGAGTCCGAGCCCCGCGTCGGAGGAAGAGGGAGACGTGATCGTGGCCCGCACCGACGGAGCCCAGAAGATCACCCTTTCCCGCCTTGGGCCGGGAGCTCCCCCCAGTTCGGACGACACTTTCCCGGGCGCGCTGCCCACTCCCGGCGAAGAAGGGGAGGACGACTCCGTGGCCGCGGAATTGGATGCCGCAGCCAAGCAGCAGCAGCAGATGTTGCAACTCGAGCCTCTGAGCAAGGGGCGGTTTGCCAAGACCGAGCCGACCATCGTGGATGGAGAGGACATGGACGTGCCCACCTTTCTTCGGAAGCGTCGCAAGTAGGAGGTTCGTCCACGTGCGAAAAGAATTTCGAATGACCAAGCAGGGTCAGGTCCGGGGCCTGACCCTGTTTGGTTTTTCGGGATCGGCACTTTCCCGGATGCGGTGATCGCGGGGGCTGGTGAGCTTGACTTCGCTGGGGCCGCCAGCGAGGATGCGCGGACAAACGCCGGGCTGTTGCTTTTTCAACCAGGGCGTTTCTGAACCGCAACCTTTCAAGCCAACACCCTCCTTCCAGCTTCCCATGAAAACTCGGAAACTTTCTTCCTGTCTTCTGCCCGTGCTCGCGGGGCTCGCCCTGACTGCCGACGGCTCCGACTGGCCGCACTGGCGTGGCCCGAATTTTGACGGCTCCGCTCCCGACGGTGAGAGCTATCCGGCCAAGTTTTCCAAGACCGAGAACGTCAAGTGGGTGGCGGACCTGCCGGGGACGGGAGCCTCGACTCCGATCGTTTTCGGCGATTCCGTCTTCGTCACCTCCGTCGATGAAAGCGCGAAAGCGGTGGTGGCGGTGAGCATCGATCGGGAATCCGGCGAACTGAAGTGGACCAGCAAGCTGGGTGACGGAATTCGGAAGGACGATCGCAGCGATTTCGCCGGCCCTTCGGCGGTGACCGATGGCGAGCGGGTGATCTTCTTCTCGGGCAACGGCGATCTCGCCGCGTTTGGACTGGGAGGCGACGAGCTCTGGAGACGCAACCTGCAGGACGACTACGGCGAGTTTGCGTTCGGATGGACATTTTCGACCAGCCCGCTTCTCTATGGTGATCTTCTCTACATGCAGGTCCTGCAGCGCGACACGGCGGTGGACGGCCGGGGATTCACGGATCGCGAGAACGAGTCCTATCTGCTCGCCCTGGATCCCGCGACCGGCGAGGAGAAGTGGAAGGTGACGCGTCCCACCGAAGCCCAGATGGAATCTCGCGAGGCGTTCACTTCGCCGATCGTGGCGACTCACAACGGACGGACGGAGTTGCTCGTGGTCGGTGGCGATTTTCTGACCGGTCACGATCCGGCGACGGGCAGGGAGTTGTGGCGTTGGGGGACTTGGAATGCCGGTCACAAGGAGAAGTTCTGGCGCCTGGTTCCCTCTCCGGTGTATGGCGACGGGGTCATCCTCGCCTGCGCTCCGAAGAAAGAGCCAGTGTTTGCGATCCGGGCCGGCGGGAGCGGAAACCTGGGGCCTGATGCGATCGCCTGGACCAGCGAGGATACCAAGGCGGTCAGTGCGGATGTGCCGACGCCCCTGTTCTATCGCGATCGGTTCTACATTCTGAACGAAGGCCGCAAGATTCTCAATTGCGTGGAGCCGGCCACCGGCAAGGTGATCTGGAGCGAGAATCTGGATGCCAAGGTGAAGCTCGAGGCATCCCCGACCGGTGCCGACGGGAAGATCTATCTGATGAGCCACCTGGGCGAGGTTTTCGTGGTGGCTGCGGGCGACGAGTTCAAGCTGCTGAATACCACCACGCTGGGGGAAAGTCAGAGCATCAATATCCGGGCGTCGGTCGTCCCTGCGCAGGGAAACCTGTTTATCCGGACGGACGACAAGGTTTATTGTATTGGTGAGTAAGCCGATTCCTTTTCAATAATTCGAGTTCGGAAACGGTATTTCGGCTTCCTGAAAGAATTTGGCTTGTGGCGCAACGGCTGCTGTGTTGAATTCGCCGCGCATCGAGAGGTGCGGGCGAAGTCCTCGGTGGTCGTTGAGGGCTTCAGCCATGCCGTCTCCTCAATCCAACCTGCCCCATTTTCATGTCCAACGAATCATCTGCTGAGAAGCCCGTCTCCCTCGTCACCGGAGGAGCGGGCTTTCTCGGCTCCCATCTCACTGATCGCCTGCTCTCGGAAGGCCATCGGGTCATCGCTCTCGACAATCTGATCACCGGCAACACCGACAATATCGAGCATCTCGCCGGAAACGAGGACTACGAGTTCATCAAGCACGATGTAACCAAGTACCTCTTCATCCCGGGAAAGGTGGATTTCATTTTCCACTTCGCGTCCCCGGCCAGTCCGATGGACTATCTGGAATTGCCCATCCAAACCCTGAAGGTGGGATCCCTGGGGACGCACAACGCCCTGGGATTGGCCAAGGAGAAGGGGGCCACGTTTCTCCTGGCCTCCACCTCGGAGACTTACGGCGATCCCTTGGAGCATCCGCAAACGGAATCCTACTGGGGCAACGTGAACCCGATCGGTCCCCGGGGAGTCTACGACGAGGCGAAGCGGTTCGCGGAAGCCATCACGATGGCCTATCACCGGGCTCACGGGGTCGATACCAAGATCGTGCGGATCTTCAATACCTATGGTCCCAGGATGCGCCTGCGGGATGGGCGAGTGGTGCCGGCATTCATCGGCCAGGCGCTGGAGGGCAAGCCGTTGACGGTCTTCGGTGACGGGAGCCAGACGCGCAGTTTCTGCTATGTCTCCGATCTGATCGACGGGATCTTTCGGCTGTCCCAGCACGAGACGCACGAGCCCGTGAACATCGGGAATCCCGCGGAAATGACGGTGCGTGAGTTTGCGGAAAAGACGATTGCAATGATCGAAACGGAATCCGAGATCGATTTTCGTCCCTTGCCGGAAGATGATCCCAAGGTGCGCCAACCAGACATCACTCGAGCTCGGGAGTGGCTGGGCTGGGAGCCGCAGGTTCCCTTCGACGAGGGCATTTCCGAGACGATTGCCTATTTCCGTCGCGTTCTCGGAAAGTGAGCCCGTTCGAGGATTGCCGATTCTTTGAAAACCCCAATAAAATAAGGTTGCCAGATTTGTCGCGTCCGGGTTACAAGCTCGATTCCCAACTCTGTTTTTCGAACATGAAAAGAATTTCTCTCATCGCCTTTGCCCTCACCGCTTCGACGGTTGTTTTCGCTCAAGCTCAACAGGTTCAAGTGGAATCAATCGATGTGAAGGGGATTTCCTTCGACACCCAGCCGACGCCTCAGTTCGATGCCGGGAATGTGAAGAGCAAGAACGTGCCGAACCCGAAGGACTGGCTCGAGGTGGAAGTGGAATTCGAGGTGAAAGCCAATGCCCGCGAAGCCGTGATTCCCGAGTTGCTCTTTCGCTACTATGTCGCGGTTCAGGCGGCCGATGGCTCGACCAAGGTGCTCACCGGGGATGTCAACCACGTCAACGTGGTGTCCGGGGAGGAGTATTTCTCGGCGGTCTATGTTTCGCCGATGACATTGGGAACGATCACGGGGGATTTTCGCCGGTTCCAGAGCGGTGCCGTGAAGGCGGTCGCCGTCGAGGTTTTCTACAATGGAGTTTCCAAGGGCGGCCAGTCCGAAGGCGGGCCTTCGGGGCGTTGGTGGGAATCGATGCAGAGCCAGTCGGGCGTGATGAGCCGGGAGGAAACGCCCTTCGGGCTTCTCTGGATCGATCGCTACGCGGACGTCAAGAAGGCAAACTGATTACCGGCGGCGAAAGTCGCTCACATTTTTCCGAACGGAGCCGTTGACCGACGGAACGGCTCCGCTTATTTCTCGAAACGATCATGGCGGACGAACGCATCACGACAATCAATCTGGGCTCCCAGCACGTAGCTGGCGGGGTCTTCACCAAGAGCGCGAACGGTGGCCTGTCTCTCCAGGCGTATCATCGCTCCGATCTGCTTGGTGATCCCGGTGCTGAAGGCCAGCAGGTGGGCCAGCTGAAGGCCGCGATCGCGGAGGTCGCGGGAGCCATCAAGTCGAAGGGGAGTGAACCCAAGGTGGTGATTTCCGGGCAACCGGTCTTTATCCGATTCGTGAAGCTTCCTCCCCTGGATCTCGATCAGGTGGATCAGATCGTGGAGTTCGAGGCGCAGCAACAAGTGCCGTTTCCGATCAATGAGGTCGTCTGGAATTACCAGTTGATGGGGGATCCGGAAGACATCGACGTCGAGGTGTTGCTCGCGGCGATCAAGTCCGATGAGTTGGGTGAGATTGACGAGGTGATTACCTCGGGAGGCCTGAAGTCCACCGGGATGGGAGTGGCGCCGATGGCTCTCTTCAACGCCTTCCGTTTCAACTACCCGGATCTGGAGGGAACGACGCTGATCATCGATATCGGCGCCCGCACCACGAACCTGATTTTCGTGGAGGGGGAGAAGATGTTCCTTCGCAGCATCAAGATCGGAGGAGTCGATATCACCAGAGCGATCGCCAAGGAATTCAGCGTGGATTTCCAGGACGCCGAGCAGCGCAAGATTTCCGATGGGTTCGTCGCCCTCGGCGGTCCCTATGCCGATCACGAAGATCCGGTGATCGCGGGAGTGTCGAAAGTGATTCGGAATTCGCTGACGCGATTGCATTCCGAAGTGATGCGAACCAGCAATTTCTACCGCAGCCAGCAGGGGGGCAGTGCGCCACGACTGGCGTTGCTCAGCGGAGCCACGGCCGGGCTGCCCTTCATTCGGGAGTTCTTCGCGGAGAAGCTGAATATTCCCATCGATTACTTCAACGCCCTCCGAAACGTGACGGTGGGCGGAAAGGTGGATCGAGAGTTCGTGGCCACCCAATCCCATACTCTGGGAGAGATGGTGGGCGCCGCGCTCGAGAAGGCCGGACCGGTCCCGGTCCAGTTGGAACTCGCACCCGACTCGGTGCAGAAAGCGCGCAATTTCCAGAAGAGAAAGCCCGCGCTGGCGATGGCTTCCCTGACTGCGGCAGCCCTGATCGGGGGGCTTGGCGTCTGGTACGCGAAGGCCGGAGAACTGGCGGCCCAGAAAAGCCAGAGTCTCGAATCCAAGGAAGCCGAACTCTCCCGGCGATCCGCTGAAATCAAGGATTTGAAGGCGCAGTTGGAGGGGATCGAGGCGAAGAAGAAGCCTTTCGTGGATGCGGTCACCAATCGGGCCTACTGGACCGCGGTTTTCAATGATCTCAGTCAGCGCATGGACACGGATCTCATGTGGATCACGGTCCTGGAACCGCTGGCCCAGGGGCAGTCGGTCACCGAAGACCTCGCTTCCGATGCCGCCGCGGCCGCGTCGTCAGGAGCCACCATGGGCGCCCAGCCCCAGGCGCCGGCGGGTGGTCAGCAGGACGCTGCCATGCTCGTCGATGCGGTCCGCGTGAAAGGCCTCTATCGCGAAAACGTGAGAGGAGCGGATATCGTGGTGGACTACCTGACCAACTTGCGTGAGTCGAGTTTCTTCGATCTTGAGGATCGCAGCACCAGTGAACTGCTGATCAAGGCGGATCCCGTGGTTCAGTATTCCGGTCAGTGGGAAATGATCCTGCCGCTTCCGGAAGGGGCTCGTATTCCCTACACAAAGTAACATTTTTCCCGAGCGATATTGATGAAAGGTAATACCTGGTTGGTTGGTTGGTTGGTGGTCACCGTGCTTCTCCTTGGCGGCGCGGGTTTTTTCCTCGCCAAGGGATATGGAACCTACAGTGAGGAGTTTTCCGGTTGGGACAATCTGTCCAGCAAGATCTCCCGTCTCGAGAAGGAGGTGCCCTATCCCAGTGAGGAGAATGAGGAATCCCTGACCCAGTTGGTCGAGGCCTACGACGCGGATGTGACGGCTCTTTACGAAAGTTTGGACCGGTATCAGAAGCCGTTGAATGAGCAGATTTCCGACAGCGACTTCACGACGCAGATCCTCGCAAACAAGGTGACGGAGTTTCGCAAGGCGGCTCAGGAGGGCGGCATGACCATCAAGAACGAAGATCAGTTCTACCTGGGAATGGCCGCATATCAGTCGACGTTCCCGCGTCCCCAGATCGTTCCGATTCTCAATTACCAGTTGGAGGCCACGGATCACCTTCTCCGGTTGATGGTGGAGTCCGGTGTCGACCAGCTCGGCTTCGTGAATCGCGAAGAGCTTCCCGGTGAGAACTCCGAAGTGGAAGGGGCGGAAGCCGGAGTCGTGGCGGGAAAAGTGGTGCAGAAATACCCGATCAGTGTTCGGTTCACGGCGGGCCACGGTGCCTTCCAGGAGTTCGTGAACCGGATGGCCAACGACAAGGAGTATTTCTTCATCCTGCGTCTGCTCCGGGTGGAGAATTCGAGCCCCAACGGTCCCGATCTGGGTTCCGATGAAGGCCAGTCCGGTCCCCAGTTCCGCGACGCGGCCGGGAACCCTCCGCCGGATGATCTCTATGGAGAGATTCAATCCACCACCGCGGATTTCAGCGAGATGGTGATCGCGTTCCGGGAGAAGGGCTATGAGATGCAGAGCGCCGACGCTCGAATCATCTTCGGCCAGGAAAAGGTGGATGTGTTTGCAGTTGTCGATCTGGTTCGTTTCCTGCCGCCCGCAGAAGTGGAAGTCGGAGGAGCAGGAGCCCAGGGCAAGGGCGGCAAGGGCCGTCGCTGAACGACTCGTGAGATAGGCGATTTAAACTTTCAAAGATCATGGATTGGCTAAAGGAAAATTGGGATAAGGCGACATTGATCGCCGTAGGGGTGATCGCGATCGCGCTTTCCGTTGTTTTCGGGCTCAAAGCGCAGGCGTACCCGAGCACCTTCGAGATGGAGCAGGCAACGCCCAACAACGAGATCCCTCCGACCGATTCCGCGAAGGTGGAGAGTGCCCGGCAGTTTCTGGACGAGGAGATCAAGTGGGTTCTCCCGATCAAGGGGGAAGAGGCTCCCAAGCCGCTGCCGTTGTTCGTCTCGGTGCCGATCGTCGAGATCGACGGGAGCTTGATCGATATGAACGATCCCAATGCCAAGGCGGTGAGGCCTCCGGCGACCAACAAATGGCTTCTGGAGAATCGCCTGGACTACCTCGATGCCGGGATCATGCAGCAGGACATCGATGGGGACGAGTTTTCCAACGAAGAGGAGTGGGAGGCCAAGACCGACCCTCGAGATCCCAACAGTCACCCATCCTACACCGACAAGCTGCATTTGGTGGCGCGGCGTCAGCAAAGCTATGTGCTGTTGTTCCAGACCATGCCCGACGACAAACGTTTCCAGATCCGTCGCCTTCCTTCCGCCGCCCACGCGGGCCAGGAGAATTTCATGATGACTGCCGGTGAGACCTCGTCCGACGGCATGTTCCGGGTCGAGTCGGTCGAAAAGGCCGAGGGCAAGAACGATCTGGGGATCACGGTCGACAAATCGAAGTTGACCATCACCTACCTTCCGACGGGGGAGAAGAAAGTGCTCACCCGCGGGCTTGAAGAAACGATCCCGACCTACTACGCCGAATTCGAATTCGAACTGGCGGGAGGATCCAAGTTCTTCGTGAAGGAAGGGGACCCATTTGTCCTGCCTGTTGACTCCGAAACGAAATACAAACTCGTTGACATTCAGGAGCAGGAGGCTGAAATCTCTTACACGGCCGAACCGGGGAAAGAAGTTACGGTCAAGATCACACCAAAAAACTAAAGTTTGGGATAGACAGGGGAAGGCTGTACGGCTACAAGCTGTCGCTCATTGTCTTTTGTGCAAAAACGAGTCGCTACGATGAAATCAGGAAACAATATGATTCGAACGCTGGTGTTCGCAGCTGGAGTCGGGATGGTTATTCCATCCGTTGACGTCAGGGCGGAAGCCGGTGCCGGTGGAGCAGGTGCGGGAGGGGGAGTGCCCCAGGTCGCGAGTCGTTACGTGACTCGCCTCCAAGAGCGAGTGAAGAAGGCGGATGAGGCGGCTCTTCGTGGCTCGCAACTCCTTGCCGATGGCGATTATGAAGGTGCCATTACCGAATTTCGGGCGGCGATCGATCTGCTGCCGGATGCCCCCATCACGCGTGATCGTCGTGACGCCTACGTGAAGCAATACGCCAATGCCTGTGTGAAGTTGGCTCGCCAGCGGGCGGAAGAGGCGGAGTATGAAGAGGCTCGTACGCTCCTCGAAAACGTGCTCGCTCCGGACATTGATCCTGACAATTACGAAGCGAAGAAGTTGTTGGAGCAGTTGAATGACCCCGAGTGGTATTCGCCGGCGCTGACTCCGGAGCACCTGGACAATGTGCGCATCGTCGAAAAAGCGCTGAAGACGGCGCAGGGATACGTCGAGATCGGTGATTTCGATCGGGCCCAGGCCGAGTATTTCAAGGTGCTGAACGCCGACAAGTACAACAGCGCCGCCCGTCGCGGCATGGAAGAAGTCGACAGCGAGCGGCTCGACTACTACGAGACCGCGCGCAATCAGACGCGGGCGGAGTTCATCCGCCGCGTCGCGGAAGAGTGGGCGCTGCCCGTTCCGGCCAGTGTTACCGGTGCCGCGCTGCCCGAGTCGACCACGGGCTCCACGACCACGGACCAGATTGCCGAGATCGAAAACAAGCTCAAGTCGATCATCATTCCCTCGGTGGAGTTCGTGAGCACGCCTCTCCGCGATGCGATCGATTTCCTCCGTTCGCGCGCTCAGGAACTCGACCCGGATCCGGATCCCACGAGGCGCGGTGTGGATATCATTCTTGCCACGGGAAGTTCCGGTGGTGGAATGGCAGCCCCGGCGCCTGCTCCCGGTGGTGGCGGTGATGGTCTCGGATTCGACGGCGGTGGTGCCGCTGCGCCGGCCGCGGGTGGATTCGGCGGTGGTGGTGTCGAACAGACCCCGATCACCCTTCAATTGAACAATGTGCCGCTCGTGGAAGCCCTGCGTTACACGCTGGCGTTGGCCAACCTGAAATACAAGGTCGAGCCCAATGCTGTCGTCGTGGTTCCCCTGTCGACTCCTGACAAGGAGCTCTACACCAACATCTACGTCGTTCCGCCGAATTTCCTCAGCGCCGGTGGTGGCGGTGGCGGCGGCGGTGGCGGAGCTGCTCCGGTGGATCCGTTTGCTGCGCCCGCTGCTGATCCCGGTGGTGTGGGACCCGCGGTTCGACGCAATGCCAAGGAGGTTCTCGAATCCTACGGCATCGTGTTCGGTCAGGGCGCATCGGCCACCTTCAACTCTCAAACAGCCCAGCTGATCGTTCGTCAGACGCAGGACCAGATGGAACTGGTCGAAGCAGTGATCGAGTCGATTCGCGGCGGTGGAGAAAAGGGGATCTTCATTACCTCCAAGTTCGTCGAGATCGGCGAGGAGAAGGGCAAGGAGCTCGGTTTCGACTGGCTGCTCGGGCCGTTCAACATCGGTTCCACGCCCAAAGTGTTCGGCGGCGGCGGGACCACCGGCAACCAGCTGGATGCGATCGACAACAGCAACTACTCCTTCGTTCAACCGGGAGCGACTTCTCCGGTGGGTTCGAATCCGCTTACGGCCGGTCTCCGCAGTGGGGCGCTGGCACTGGACGGCGACAGCATCGATTCTCTCATCAGTGAGTCGGCCGGCAACGTTCAGGATGCGAACCTGATCGCTCCCGCCATTTTCGGAATCGCCGGTGTCTTCACCGATCCGCAATTCCAGGTCATGATTCGTGCCCTGAATCAGCACAAGGGGGTCGATCTTCTCTCCGCGCCCAGTGTTCTGGCCCGAAGCGGTCAGCGTGCGAAGATCGAGGTGATTCGCGAGTTCATCTACCCGACGGAATACGATCCGCCGGAAATTCCGAACCAGGTGGGATCCGGTGTTTCCCTGGGTGGAACCGGAGGTGGAGGAGTGAGCTCCTTCCCGGTGACCCCGGCCACGCCGGCCGCCTTCGAGACCCGCAACACGGGGGTCACGCTGGAAGTGGATCCGGTGATCGGTGGAGATGACTTCACCATCGACCTGAACCTGGCCCCGGAAGTGGTGGAGTTCGAGGGCTTCATCAACTACGGAAGTCCCATCAATTCGGCTTCCATCGACCCGCTGACGGGAACTGCCTCGACGATCCAGCTCACGGAAAACCGGATCGAGATGCCGATCTTCTCCACCCGCAAGGTGACCACGCAGGTCACGATCTGGGATGGCCAGACGGTCGCCCTTGGTGGCTTGATCCGTGAGGATATCCAGGATGTTCAGGACAAGGTGCCGCTTCTCGGCGACATGCCGCTGGTCGGTCGCCTGTTCCGGAACGACGTGGAACTTCACCTCAAGCGGAACCTCACGGTTTTCGTGAAGGCCGAGTTGGTCGACCCGGCCGGCATGAAGGTGAATCAGCCGATCGGACAGTAACCGAACTCGCTCCGGCTCACGGAGCTGTTCATCAGATTTCCGAAAGGGCGGAGGGAACGTTTCCCACCGCCCTTTTTGATGTCGGGAGCCGGCTCGCTCGAATCCTGGTTTTGGAAATTGCGACAGCGCTGGAACGCATGATTTCAATTGCACTCACCGGTGGCGTGGCGACGGGAAAGTCGCTCGTGGCCAAGCTGCTCAAGGAGCATTGGAGCGACGATGCGGCCGTGTTCAGCGCGGATTCCGCTGTTCATGTCCTGTTGACAACAGAGACGATCAAAACCAAGGTGTCGGAGGTCTTCGGAGATGGTGTCGTCGGTGCCGACGGAGAGATTGACCGCGGAGCGTTACGCAAGGTCGCCTTTCGAGATGACAGCCTCAGGCGGAAGCTTGAGGCATTGATTCACCCCGAGGTTCAGACGATGGCGATGAAAGCCGAGTCGGACGCTATCGAAGGCCGGAAACGTTTCCTGGTTTATGAAATCCCGCTTCTCTACGAGGTCGACTCGCCGGTAAGGCGTCAATGCGATCTCGTTGTGGCAGCATCGAGACAGATTCAGGAAAACAGACTGATCGAACTGCGGGGGCTGCAAAAAGAACTCATCGAACACATTTTCACAGCGCAGATGCCGCTCGAAGAAAAGATGGCTCGTGCAGACCATGTAATCTGGAACGACGGATCTGAAGCAGAGCTGGGGATGAAATTCGCCGACCTCATCGAGAGCGAAGCTGCCACCCGCTAATCAATATTTTACACACCATGTCTACCGAACTGGAATCCAGCGGAAATCAACCTGAGGTGGAAAGCCCTGACCCGACGGAGGAGGCCTCGACGGCGAAACCTCAAAGTTCCGAAAAGAAGTCGAGCTTGAATGAGCAACCCGACCAAGAGACGGACGGGGCACCCGGCTCCGGGGAGGGGAGCCAGGAACCCGCGGAAGCGGGGGATTCCGGGGCAACCGATAGCGAACCTGCCAAGGCTTCCTCCTCCAGGAACGGCAAAAGAAAGCGAGCCCAATCCGATTCCGCGGACCAATCTTCTCCCAAGGAGGAATCCGGTTCGGAAGCCCCCAAAGAACCCGAGGTGACGGTTCCCGAATTCGTCGATCTCAACGAGTTCCAGACGCGTTCGCTGGCGGACCTGCACCTTTGTGCGCAGGAAATCGGGCTCCGGGTCGCCGGCGTCCGGTCCAAGCACCAGCTCGTTTTCGAGATCCTTACCTTTTATGGTCGCCGGGGAACCCGGATCGAAGCCGAGGGGTTTGTCGACTTCAACGGCGACAGCTATGGTTTCCTTCGCTGGCCCGCATTGAGTTTCGCCTCCAATGTCGACGACGTTTACGTGGGGGTGAACTTCATCCGCCAGCTGGAATTGAAGCCCGGGAATCTGGTTCGAGCCAGGGTTCGGGCTCCCCGAGAGCGTGAGAAGTTCCTCTCGGTGGAGGAAGTTCTTTCCGTCGAGGGCAAGGCGGTCGCAGAATGGGAGCCGCCCACACCTTTCGATCAACTCACCCCTCTTTTCCCGAAGGAAAGAGTCATTCTGGAGCATCCCGACATCGATGCTCCCGCGCCACGGGTGGTCGATATCATCGCCCCGCTCGGCAAGGGGCAGCGGGGACTGATCGTGGCACCGCCGCGAGGCGGGAAGACCATTCTCCTCAAGAACATCGCGGTTTCGATCCAGAAGAATCATCCCGAAGTCGAATTGATCGTTCTTCTGCTCGACGAGCGTCCCGAGGAGGTCACGGATTTTCGCGAGTCGGTATCGGCTCCGGTTTTCAGCTCGACGTTCGACGAAAACGCCAAACGCCACGTGCAGGTCTCTGACATGGTGGCGGAGCGGGCCAAGCGCCTGGTGGAACAGGGGAAAGATGTGGTGATCCTGCTCGATTCTCTCACTCGGTTGGCCCGTGGTCACAATGCCGCCATGCAGGGCGGAAAAGGCGGTGGGCGACTGGGAAGCGGTGGGGTCGACACCAAGGCCCTTCAGCGTCCGCGAAAGTTTTTCGGCGCGGCCCGCAATGTCGAGGAAGGTGGAAGTCTTACCATTCTCGCTACTTGCCTGGTGGAAACCGAGAGCCGGATGGACGAGGTCATCTTCGAAGAATTCAAAGGGACCGGGAACATGGAGATCTACCTCGACCGGGAGCTGGCCGAGAAGCGGGTTTTCCCCGCCATCCATGCCCCGAAGTCGGGGACGCGGAAAGACGACCTCCTGTATCATCCCGACGAATTCAAGCGGATCAGCTCGATCCGACGCCAGTTGGCACAGATGCCGGCCGGCGAAGCGATGGAGACTTTGGTCAAGAACGTGCTGCTGACGAATTCGAATGCCGAACTGCTCCTGCGAGGTCTTCGTTAAACGACTTGCCAAACGGTTCACGATTTCGAGAATACTACGGTTTGCTCACTCCCTTATGGCTTCAGTTACGGAGAAAGAGGTGCTGTTAGAAGTTCCCGAATCGATTGAGGAAACGGTCATTGAAACTGCGGATGATCTCCGCGCTTTCCTGGATCGTGTGCAGGCGGATGGAAATCCCTGGTGCGCTGTCGACACCGAGGCCGACAGCATGCACTCCTACGAGACCAAGCTCTGCCTGATTCAGTTCGTCAGCGGTCGACGTCTCGCGGTGATCGATCCCTTGGCGATCCCGGCGCAGGAACTGGAACCGTTGCTCGACCTGATCGACAGTGCCGAAGTGGTCTGGATGCACGGGGCCGACTACGACATGGCGATGTTCCGGAAGACCTTCGGGCGCATTCCGGAAACGGTCTGGGATACCCAGACGGCCGCTCGATTGCTTGGCGTCGAGCAGTTCGGATTGGCGAACCTCATCGAGGCCGAGTACGGGATCAAGCTCTCGAAGCAGTCCCAGAAAGCCGACTGGGGCCGTCGGCCGCTTCCGGAGAAGATGCTGAACTACGCCTTCAATGATGTTCGCTACATTCTTCCGATGGCGGCCCGCTATGTGGAGAAGTTGAAGGAGGTCGGGCGAATGGAATGGTTCGTGGAATCCTGTGCCAATGGCAGAGAAGTGGTGGAAACACGCGAGGAGCGGCCCTCTGAGGATGCCTGGCGGATCACGGGATGGGGAAAACTGGAGCGGAAAGGGCTCTCGTTCCTGCGCGCTCTCTGGCAGTGGCGCGACAGGGAGTGCCAGAAACTGGACCGCCCGGCCTTCAAGCTGATTTCAAATCAGGAATTGGTGCGGCTTTCCGAGGGGCTGCAGAATGGTGAGCGGGTCGATCCTCCCAGGTATCTCCGGCCTCCGATTGCCCGTCGATTGATCAAGGCGATTTCCGAAGCGCGGAACATTCCCGAGTCCGACTATCCGAAAAAGAACCGGCGCGGCAATGGCCTCCGGCTCCAGATTGACGAAGACGAATTGCAACGGCTCCGCGATCACCGCAACCGAGTCGCCCGTGAACTCGGAATCGACGGAACCCTGATTTCGCCTCGAGCGGTTCTCGAGAAACTCGCCGCCACGAATGTTTCGGACGAGGAAAAGGAAATGCTGCTGCTGAATTGGCAGCGGGAGTTGATGACTTCGGGGAGGTGAGCCCTGACGGGCGTCAGACCGGATATTTCCAGGGATCGCGATAGTCGCGTTTGAGGAGGGCGTTGGCCTCGGCGTCTCCAGGCACGAGTTCGTTCTCGCCGTCCCACTCGATGCTGCGGCCGAGTTTCCAACTGAGCATGCCGAGCAGGCTCATGTTGGTGGAGAGGTGCCCGGTCTCCACATCGGCGACTGGCGCCCGCTTTTCTTCGATCGCATCGATGAAGTCGCGCCAGAGGGGAGGGACATTGTGCCCGTCCTTCTCGTGGTCGAATTGCGGATCTTCGTGAATCACGGCGCCGCCCTTCGCTGGATAGAAAGTCCAACCATCTCGCCATCCCATGTGGAAGATGCCTTTCTCTCCGTAGAAATAGCAACCGACCCGGGATTTCTCGACCTCGTTGCCGGCAAAGCGTCGATGTTCCCAGACACAGGTGAAATCGTCGAATTCATAAGTCGCGACCTGGTGGTCCGGGGCATCGGAGGTCTGTTCCTTCTCGTTGAGAATCGCAGGTCCCTTGATCGGGCGGCCGCCCACGCAGTGGACGGACTTGGGATACTTGGCTTCCGACCACCACAGGACCTGGTCCAGCCAGTGAATGCCCCAGTCGCCGAGGGTGCCGTTCGCGAAACCGAGGTAGTTCCGGAATCCTCCAGGGTGGATTCGTCGGCAATAGGGGCGAAGCGGCGCCGGCCCGCAGTAGAGGTCCCAGTCGAGTTCATCCGGCGGTTCCTCGTTGGGCGTGGGCTGCTCGGGGCCGCCGGGGCTGTGGGCAAAACAACGCACCATGCCGATCTTTCCCGCGCCACCCTCCTTGAGGAACTTCATGCCGCTGACATGATGCGGTCCGATGCGGCGATGGAGCCCGACCTGCACCACTCGCCCGGCTTTCTGGGCCGCGGTGACCATGGCCCGGCTCTCGCCGATGGTGTGCCCCGTCGGTTTCTCCACGAAGACATGGGCACCGGCTTCCACGCACGCGATGGTCTGCAGGGCGTGCCAGTGATCGGGAGTCGAGACGATGACCACATCGAGTTTCTCCTTTTCCAGCATCTCGCGGTAGTCGCGGTACTGGCTCGGGAGATTCCCGGCAAGGCCTTCAACATCGTCGGCGGAAACCTCCAAGCCGTCGGCATCGACATCACACAGCGCGACGCATTCGCAGCGCCCATCCTCGAGAGCGACTCGGAGAATGTTCATTGCCCACCAGCCACCTCCGCCGATCACCCCGAGACGGAGTTTTCTGCCCGACTTGTTCGACTGGGAAAGGACGAGAGGGGCACTGCCGGCCCAGGCGGCGATGGCGGCACTGGATTTGAGGAAACTTCTGCGTGGGGATGTGGTCATGGAGACAGGAGTTTGCGAAGATTCGCCGGGAACCGGCAAGTGCAATCGGCGGCGCGATCAGCGCACCTTCAGGGCGACCACATCTCCCTTGTCGTTTCGGCAATAAAGCAGGCCGTTGGCGAGCACGGGAACGGTCCAGCATTTCGGCGTCAGCACCTGCTGCCGTGTCGCCGGAGAAAATCCATCTCTGGAAGCCGGCCCGACGGAAAGTTCGCCTTTTTCACTCAGGACAATGAGCTGATCGCCGGCCGCGGTGATGGCTCCGTGCCCGATCGAACGGTCGTTCCAGAGAATCTCTCCGCTCTCCGGCTTCACACAGACCAGGCCGGTCCCGTCCTTGCCCTCGTTCCCGTTGATGCCGT
>ERZ1699660.10-NODE-10-length-19406-cov-85.712538_pt1 | contig 19406 bp, 20 predicted proteins | sample MGYA00581513_ERZ1699660 | MGnify/ENA primary metagenome ERZ1699660 (study PRJEB42348, sample SAMEA6618691) | metagenome | isolation source: Polyester-degrading enrichment culture growing on monomer 1,4-butanediol, B | collected 2019-04-14 ...
TAAACATCCAGACCGAGCATCCAGAGTTCAACCAGTGGCGTTGGCTTCCGGTGGATCAACTGGTTGATGCGATTGTCCCTTTCAAGCGCGACGTTTATCGTGCTGTCTTGGCCGAACTAGGGGACCGGATTTGATGCCTTTTTGTCTGCGTCTTATGATTGCTTCCCTGATCGTTGCCCTTGGTGGTGGACCGGCGCTAGCCTTGTCATGCATGCGCCCGGATGTTGCGACCAGTTACGTATCGGCGGCACAATCAAAGGATGCCTATTTGGTTGTCCTGGGAGAGTTGCGCCACGACATCCCCCCAATCGAAAATGACCTGAGCAAGGAAACGCCCTCCTTGGGTGTGGCAGGAAAATTTGTCGGCAAATCCCTAAGTAACGCAGAGTTCGCCCAAAGCGTTGATCTGGACATCCAGATGAACCTGACCTGCGCCAGTGTCTGGTGCGCCCGACTACCCGCGCAAAAGGAACAGGTTCTGGCATTCCTGAAACACACGGCGCAGGGCTATGTCCTTGATCTTGGTCCGTGTGATTTGTGGATGTTTCGTGATCCTACGCCCGAACAGGTTAACCGCGTGCTGTCCTGTAACAACGGTGACGACTGCAAGCCGGGCCAATAAACACTGGCGGGTGATCAGTTAACGTCCAGGAAACCTTCGCCAGCCTTTTCCAGCAGGTCCAACGCCATCACACGGCCCAGTTCCGCGGCGTCCTCAATAGGGGCGGTGCGGTCATCTGACAGGGATTCGCTGCCATTGGGGCGCAGAATTTCCCCGCGAAGGCGCAGATTGCCGCCTTCAAGATCGGCCAACCCGGCAATGGGCGTTTCGCAAGACCCGTCCAATGCCGCGAGAAAGGCGCGTTCGGCGGCCAGACGCTGCGCGGTTTCTGTATCGTGAATGGCTTCCAGCAGCGCGGCAGAGTGGAGATCATCGGCCCGGCGCTCGATCCCGATTGCACCTTGTGCTACGGCGGGCAGCATGTCGTCGGGGTCCAGAACCGACCGCGCGATCGAAGCACGTCCAAGTCTGTTCAAACCGGCCATTGCAAGGAAGGTTGCCGCCGCTACGCCGTCGGTCAATTTGCGCAGTCGGGTTTGCACATTCCCCCGGAATTCCACGACTTTTAGGTCAGGGCGGCGCACAAGAACCTGCGCTTTTCGGCGCAGCGATGACGTGCCGACCTTGGTGCCTCGGGGAATGTCGGCCAAAGAGGCGAAGTCGTTAGACACAAAGGCATCGCGGGGGTCTTCGCGGGGTAGGTAGCAATCCAATACCAGCCCTTCGGGTTGCAGGACCGGCATATCCTTCATCGAATGAACCGCGATATCAATATCGCCGCGCACCATCGCCTGTTCGATTTCCCGTGTGAACAACCCCTTGCCCCCGATTTCCTTCAGGGGGCGGTCAATGACCCGGTCACCGGTGGTCTGGATGACGCAGATTTCAAACGCTTCGGGGGGAAGGTCAAACGCCTGGGCCAACCGGTCACGGGTTTCATGCGCTTGGGCCAGGGCAAGGGGGGACCCACGTGTGCCAATTTTCAGCGGGCGGGCCGGAGAGGGGAAATCGCGTGTCATAACGTTGGTTTAGACGCGGCAAAGCGCCCCTGCAAGTGGGCTTGGCTTGACTTTGGTGCCTGACGCAACGACGACAAGGGGGACGGAGGATCCCATGACCGACAAGACCATTTTGAAAGCCTTGCGTGGAGAAACGCAGGACGTACCGCCCATCTGGATGATGCGCCAGGCCGGGCGCTATTTGCCCGAATACAAAGCCACAAGGGCACAGGCCGGCGATTTCCTTTCGCTGTGCTATAACCCCGAATTGGCGGCTGAGGTTACCTTGCAACCTATCCGGCGTTACGGATTTGACGCAGCGATCCTGTTTGCGGATATTTTGCTTTTGCCCCAGGCCCTTGGGGCGGATCTTTGGTTTGTCACGGGCGAAGGCCCCCGGCTATCCACGGTGACAGGTCAGGCGGATTTTGATGCTCTTAAACCCGCGTCCGATGTGCATGACGTTCTATCCCCGATCTATGAGACTGTCGGAATTCTGTCGCAAGAATTGCCAAAGGAAACGACTTTGATCGGTTTTGCGGGGGGCCCCTGGACCGTTGCAACATATATGGTTGCCGGTCGTGGCACCCCTGATCAGGGGCCTGCTCATGCTTTGATGGCGGAAAACCGCGCGTTGTTCGCCGCGTTGATTGATCTATTGACGCAAGGCACGATTGAATACCTTTCCCGCCAGATCCAGGCAGGGGCCGAAGTGGTCAAATTGTTCGATAGTTGGGCGGGATCCCTGAAGGGCCAGGATTTCGATGAGTTTGCCTTGGCTCCGACGAAACGGATTATTTCAGCGTTGAAAGAGCGTCACCCCGGTATTCCTGTGATAGCGTTCCCTCGCGAAGCAGGGGATCGCTACATCGGTTTCGCTAAGGCGACAGGTGCCGATTGCGTCGCTTTGGATAATTCCGTTTCGGCACAATGGGGCGCAACGCATGTTCAGGTGGATGGCTGCGTGCAGGGCAATCTTGCCTCAAGGCATATGGTAACCGGCGGACAGGCGTTGATTGATGAAACCCGCGAAATCGTTCAAGCATTTTCGGGCGGGCCGCATATTTTCAACCTGGGTCATGGGATTACCCCGGATGCGGACCCGGACAATGTGCAGTTGATGATTGATACCGTTCGTGGCGGTTAATCAGGTATTCATACTTGCGTGGATTGGGGCGCGGGGTCTTGTTGGGTGTCCGATTTCGGCGGCGCAATCTGACTGAGTTGCAGGTTCACCACAGCGCCCAGCAGGATCAAGAAGGCACTGATAAATAGCCACATCAGCATGGCAACAGCGGCACCGATAGATCCGTAGACTTCATTGTAATTGCCAAAATTCGACAGGTAATAGGAAAACCCATAGGACGCAAAAGCCCAAAGTCCGACCGCCAATATGGCGCCCGGCGTCACCCATCTGACCCTTTCGCCGCGATTGTTCGGCCCGAAACGGTAAATCACGGCTAATCCGGCCATCAAGACAAAGATCGCGGCGGCCCAACGGAACGCCTCGACCAGGATCGCGGTGACGGTGCCAAGCGGGATTATGGCAAAAACGATTGGCACGATGACCACGGCCGAAAGGGTTACGACTGACACCCCTAACAGCGCGACGGTCAGGACAAGGGCGGTCAGGTAATGTCGAAGGCTGTTGCGATTGTGCCGCCCGTGGATCGCATTCAGCCCCAGCATCAATGCGGCGACGCCAGAGCGAGAAGACCAAATCGCCACCATCGTAGAAATCAGACCGGCCCAACCAAGTTTGTCGCCACCGGCGCTTGTCAACGCGTTTATCTGGGATTCGACAATGCGGGCAACATCGTCCGGCAGAATTGAGCGGATCAGGTTCAATTGTTCAACGAGAACATTCGGGTCCGCAAGCAGCCCCCAGATTGCTATGATGGCGGCAAGGGCCGGAAACAGGGCAAGCATCCCATAAAAGGCCACGCCAGCCGCCGTGAGGGCCAGGTTCTTTTCACCGATGTCTTTAAAGATGCCGGTGACTAAGCGTTTGGTATCGGAAAAATTCATAAGCCTTCGTAAGATCAAAGTTTCTTTGATGGGCCGGGGCGCGCCCATGTCGATGATTGGATCAATGCCTTGGGTGTGTGGTGCGGTAGGGGTGGCCTGCGGAACCGAAGAGAAACAAAAGGGCCGCGTCCTGATGGATGCGACCCTTTGTATTTAATCTGATGATCAGGCTATGCGTTTGTTTCCGCGCGGCCCTGCAATAAGCCAGATGATGAATCCGACGATCGGCAGAACAAGAACCAGTAGGGTCCAAAGAACTTTTTTCCCTGTGGTTGTGTTCGATCCAATGATAGACACGATGGCCCAGATATCGAGGGCAAGAACGATTAGGCCACCTAGGCCGGTTACTTCTAACATGATGAACTCCTTGTTTCTGCACAATCAACGCGGCGGAGTGAAATTTGTTCCCAACTTTGTGATGTGAGAATTTTTGATGGGGAAAGGCTGGGGCGAAAATTATTAGCGGTATTTTTTCCGGGGGCGGGGGCATGCCTTTATTAAGGTGGCGTCGATCAGGCGTGAAGTATGCTGGCGATGCGCCACACCTTGATCTTGCTTGCCCACGTAGATCTACCTTGATCGTGCGACGAACTTTTTCCTGTCCGGTTAAAAGGGCCGGGCAATAAGGGTCGTCCAAAAGGTTCGCTGGAAGGGTGGGGATTTAGACCGGCGGAGAGAGGTAAATCGGAAAATTTCCCCGCCGGTCTATGGGGTTGGTGCTTGGGGACACCGCTTGTTTAACGCGGGACAAATGAAAAGGTTCCCAGGCGTTCCTAAAATAATTTGTGAACAAAGTGTCGATGGCCAGGGTGCGCGTTTTTAGCGCGATCCGGGAACCAATTCCAATGCAACGGCGTTGCTATATCAGGTCAACACCCATCAGATGATCTTAATTATGAAAGGAAAACCAATGCTTTATTGGGCTCTACTCTTCTTTATCGTGGCCATTGTGGCTGGCGTATTTGGTTTCGGCGGGATTGCAAGTGCTTCGGCTGGGGTCGCGCAAATTCTGTTCGTTATCTTCCTGGTGCTGTTCGTCGTGGCGATGATTGCACGGGCTTTGCGGGGCCGTACCCCGTGATAGACGACATTTTGGCATAAAGGGCGGCACTAGAGAGGCCGCCCTTTATTTACTAATTGTCAGATTAGGATCGTTCAGAATTTACTTTTTCAGCGTCTCTGTTGACGCAAAAAACATCGCCTGGCTGGCAGCAAGGCGAACTTGTTCTTCGGTGTATGGTTTGGTGATCAGGAATGCCGGCTCTGCCTTTTCCCCGGTTAGAAGACGTTCAGGGTAGGCAGTAATAAAGATGACAGGAACATCACCCAGGGCTGTCAGAAGATCGTTAACCGCATCAATGCCGGACGAATTATCGGCAAGTTGAATATCGGCAAAAATCAGATCTGGACGCTCTGCTTTGCCAAGGTTGACCGCTTCATCGCGGGTGCGCGCCACGCCAGTAACCGTGTGTCCCATTTCCGCGACGATGGATTGCAGATCCATCGCAATGATCGCTTCGTCTTCGATGATCATGACGCGGCCCGTCACACTTTGGGCCAGCTCTCGCTGTGCGATGCCTACTAATTCTTCGGCTTCGGGCGGGGAAAGATGCATAATTTCAGCGATTTGAGGGAATGTGAATTCCTCGATCGTGGAAAGGAGTAGTGCCTCTCGGGTGTTGGGTGTCAGCGATTTCAGGTGGTCTTGTGCCTTTGCCTCGATCCCGATTTCATCCGCGGCGACCGGCGCCCCGGAAGAATTCCAGATCGCATGAAAGGCACCAAACAGCGCAACGCGTGTTGATTTGCTACGATCTACAAAGGAGGGGTCTTCCAACATCGCCTCAAGTGTCGCGGCGGCGTAATTATCGCCCGAAGACTGGCTGCCGGTCAGCGCACGCGCGTACCGACGTAGATAAGGAAGCTCTGTCGCGACATTTAGTGCAAATTCCTCAGACCCAAGCGTTTGGTTCATTTTTTTGCTTACCTTTTCAAGTTTTCTGGGAACTCAACACCGCATCCATGCGTTAGGTTCCCGGAATATGCAAAAAACTTTGTGGATGGTCGTGAAATCGAATGGCGCATGATAGCGAAAATGAACACGTACTGAGGCAGATCGATGAGAATCTGAAGCGTGTATATCAAGATAAACTAGAAGAAGACCTGCCGGATCGCTTTAAGCAACTGCTGGATCAGTTGAAAAAGCAAGGTCCGAGTGGGGAGACGTCCAAATGACATCGGAGCCAGTCTTGGACAATAATGCGGTCCCTGCTGCTAATCCGCGCGACGAACTGGTAGAGCATCTGCCTTCGCTGCGCGCCTTTGCCATGAGCCTTTGTCGAAACTCGGCTCAGGCCGATGATCTTGTACAGGATACGATTGTTAAGGCATGGACCAACATCGAGAAATTTCAGGTCGGGACCAATCTACGGGCTTGGCTGTTCACCATTCTTCGCAACACTTTTTATTCGTCGCGCCGCCGTTCGGGGCGCGAAGTTGCTGACGTTGATGGCGTATTTTCCGCAAATCTGGCAACCAAACCTGACCACGATGGACGGCTTGCGATGCAGGATTTCGAAAAGGTTTTTGAGACGCTGCCGGACGAACAACGCGAAGCATTGCTTCTGGTCGGGGCATCGGGCTTCTCGTATGAAGAGGCGGCTGAAATGTGTGGGTGTGCTGTTGGTACAATCAAAAGCCGGGCCAATCGTGGCCGCGCGAAACTAACAGAACTGCTAAGCTTGGGGGAAAATGACACAATGGAACTGACGGATCAGTCAACTATGGCCGTCATGTCCGCTGCCAAAATGAAATCAATGTGAGGCGTCTTCATTGAGACTCCCTTTTGCAGACAGGCTGGGGATCCGGGTCGTTGTGATGTTGTCCATCGCCCTGCTGCCGATAGGTCTGATTTCCCTATACCAGACCAGATCTGTTGTAGAAAATGCCGAAGCGCTGGTTCGGTCTGCCTATCTTGGGCAAACCGTTACTGCGACGGAACGCCAAAGCGATCTTATCCACGAAGGGTTCGCCTCGGCGAGGGTTTTGGGGGGGGCATTGCTGTCGTTGCGCGGGGATACCGGGGCCTGCTCATCCTTGATGCGCGGGTTTATCCGGTCGCACCCTGCGTTTACATTGGCAACCTTTGTTACGCCGAACGGTGTTTCGATCTGTAATTCGCGCGACATGCCGATTGACTTTCGCAACACCAAGACCTTTGACGATTTCCGTACCGATCCGCGCCCACGCATGAACGCAACCCAAAGTGGGTTGGTCACAAAACAGTCTGTGCTGGTAATTGCGAACCCCGTCTACGACGAAGACGAATATGTCGGCTATGTCACGCTATCGCTGCCGCGGGCAAATGCGCGTTTCCAGCCGAATTTTAGTGGCCCAACTCAGCCGGTTGATCTGATAACCCTGAACATGCAGGGCGAGGTTCTGTTGTCGATCGGGGATCGTGCAACCGCCCCTGACAGATTGCCGGCTTTTCGGGATCTGAATTCGCAGCTTTATAAACAAATGAATTCATTCCGTGCCTTTGATCGCAATGGCGTTTTGCGGGTGTATTCAACGACCCAGATTATTCCGGGTATTGTTTTCGCCGTTTCTGTGTGGCCTGTCAGTGTCGCATCCGGTGATCAGGGGCTGATCAACCAATCTGCGTTGATCTTTCCTCTTTTGATGTGGGTGGTATCGCTGGTGGTGGCCTATGTTGCTGTACACCGGCTGGTCATCCGCCATATGCGCAAGCTGCGGGAAAAAATGCAGAACTTTGCAGCGACGCAAAGCTATGTCACTCCCGGCCTTTTGATGGGCGGCGGCGCCCCACTTGAGCTGGTCCAGATTGAAGAGACCTTTGACAACATGGCCGACCGCATCACGCGGGATACGGCAGAACTGGAAAACCACCTGCACGAAAAAAACGTGCTGCTGAAAGAGGTCCACCACAGGGTTAAAAATAACCTTCAGCTGATCGCTTCGATCATCAATCTGGAGGTCCGCAAAGCGACCCGAACAGAAACGAAATCCACGTTGCGACGTATTCAAGACAGGGTCCTTGGGCTGGCGACGGTTCATTCCAACCTTTATCATACTGCGCGGTTGGCCAATCTTCGGGCTGATGGGTTGCTTGAGGATATTCTGGATCAGGTGGTGCGATCGGCCTTGCCTCAGAATTCGCCCGTCAAAGTAGAGGTGGATATCCAAGAAGTTATCCTCTCGCCAGAGCAGGCGGTGCCTTTATCGCTATTGGCGACGGAAACCGTGACCAATGCAATTAAATACACCGGTCATGCGGACAAGGATTCCGCACCCTGGATAAAAATTTCCCTTATAAAAGAGTCCGATGATATCTGCCGTTTCGGCGTCGCAAATTCCAAAGGTATCCGCGATCAGGAAGAATTTCCCGAAAGCACCGGGCTGGGCCACCAGCTCATCGACGCGTTCGCGTCTCAGTTGGGAACGCGTCCCAAGATCGAAGAAACAAATGATACCTACACGTTAAGCGTTGATATCGATCTCAGCAAAACGCGCGCTGCGGGCTAGGGTGGATCAGTGCCATTTGGCCATCGGGGGCAAGCTCATCAAAACGGCGTTGGCATCGTGGCCGGTGGTCAGGCCAAATTTGGTGCCGCGGTCATAGACCAGATTATATTCCGCATAAAGGCCGCGATGGATCAGCTGGACCTCCTTATCCTGATCGTCCCAAGGCTGGGTGCGCCTCTTGTCGATCAGCGGAAGATATGCAGGTAGGAACGCCCTTCCGATGTCTTGGATAAAGGCAAAGTCGGCGTCGAAGTTTCCGGTGCAATGGTCATCCAGGAAAATACCACCGACGCCACGCGCACGTTTTCTATGCGGGATATAGAAATACTCATCCGCCCAGGCCTTGAGACGCTCATATTCGTCAGGTCCGTGAGGGTCGCAATGGGCCTTTTGCACGGCGTGAAAATGGGCCGTGTCGTCGGCATATTCGATGCAGGGGTTCAAATCCGATCCCCCGCCAAACCACCAACCATGTGGCGTCCAAAACATGCGGGTGTTCATATGAACGGCCGGACAATGCGGATTTTGCATATGCGCAACCAGGCTGATCCCGCTGGCCCAAAACCGTGGGTCTTCTTTCATACCGCTCAGGCCTTTACGCGCGGCCATCGCGTCCTGCGCTTCTACACCCAGCTTTCCGAATACCGTTGATACATTTACGCCGACCTTTTCAAAGACGCGGCCGCCGCGCATTACACTCATCAGGCCACCGCCGGCCTCTTCGCCGTCCGGCGCGGCACGTCTGGTTTGTGATACCTCGAATTGGCCGGCTGACCTTTCAGAACCCGGCCCTTCAACTTGCGCCCGTTCCAGCTCCTCAAAGGCCGTTACGATCTGGTCTCGCAAGGCGCGAAACCAAGCTGCGGCGCTGGCCTTTTGGGGTGTCATCTGTTCGGTCAAACCTGCCTCATCATCTTGCTAAAAATATTCCCGCCGGAGGCAGCCCGATCAGCGATCAGGCGCATCAACTGGCAGGCAAGTATCCGGGTTGATATGGCACCTTAATGGGCCGGGGCCGCCACTGGGTCCAATAGGGTACGGCCCCCATCAATCGTGATCACCTGACCGGTCATGAAACTGGACGCATCACAGGCCAGATACTGGGCCGCTTCCGCCAGTTCCGCTGCGGGTGCGATCCGATTCAGGGGAGTGTGATCTTCGATGTCGGATCGAAAACCAGTGTTGTCTTTCAACGTGCAGCGCAGGCTTTCGCTCATGACGGATCCAAAAGCCAAGGCATTTACACGTATACGATGCGGGGCCAGTGCCACGGCCAGGGACCTTGTCATCTGATCCAGGGCAGCGGTTGATACAGAAAAGGCCATTAGGTCGGGGTGGGTGCGCCGCGCCGCAATGGATGACAGGTTCACGATGGACCCGGCGGGCCCGCTTTCCTCTCCTTCTGATTGCTTGATCATCCGCTTGGCGATTGATTGACTTAACCTAAGCGACGTCATCAGGTTTTGTGCCAAGAGGGTTTCAACCGCATCATCATCGGGGTTCAATGGGTCAGACGCCATCACCTGACGCGATCCGTTCACCAGGATATCAACCTTTTCAAAAGCATCGATCGTCGCGGACAGCAAATTGGCGATTGTCAGTTTCTCGCGAAGATCCCCGGCAAAGTAACGGATATTATCCGCCTCGGGGTTGTCGCCCAGTTCGCGGATCAACGCTTCTTCGTCCAGGTCAGTGAACATCACATTGGCGCCGCGATCCGCAAAGTGTTTGCCAATCGCAAGGCCGATGCCGTTTGCGGCTCCGGTGACGATGGCCGTTTTTCCGGCAATGGAAAAAGACATGAAATTACTCCTCTCGGGCGTACCCGGATCAGCTTAGCGGATTGCGCCGTGCAGGGCGAGACGCACCTGCTTTGCGGGGCAAAGTCGCGCGAATGACTTTGAAGGCGCCGGTTCCCGCAACCTCTTCGTGCTCAGCAAAGGTTTCGTTCAGGACCGGTTCATATGGAAGGTGCCGGTTCGCCACCATCCAAAGGGTGCCACGTGGTGTCAAACTGGCGGCGGCCGTGCGGATAAAGGCACGGCCCAGTTCTGGATCGGCTTTGCGGTCGGTATGGAAGGGCGGGTTCATTACAACCGCATCGGCGCGGGCTTGGGGGCGCCAGGTGGTGGCATCCGCCCAGTGAAATACGACGCGGGCGTCTGCCAGGTTTAGGCGTGCGCAGGCCAGTGCCGCGTGATCGGCTTCGACGCTTTCCACCAGTGCAACACCGGGAAGGTCCAAAATACCCGAGGTTAGAAAACCCCAGCCACAACCCAGATCAATAACATGCTGGCCCAGTTTTTCGGGCAAAGTTCCGGCCAGCAAGGCGGACGCAGGGTCGATCCCGTCCGCCGAAAATGTGCCCGGTGCTGTTTGGAAACCTTCGGGCAGTGTTGCGGACCGAGTGGCCCAGTCGGCAAAGTCGCCCCCGGTCATCCAGAACAGTTTACCATGCGCTTTGTTCACCGGGCCCAGAACATCTGAACGTTTTCTGCAATCGCGCAGGATTGATTCCACGCCATCAACTTTGGCACCATCGATGACGACGGGCCCGTCCGAAAGGGCGATGGCCTGGGCGATCCAGCCACGCGCCAGCGCCTTTGCCCGCGGCAGCATGACGATAACCATGTCGTATCTGCCCTCCGGTGTGACCCAGCAGGTATACCCTTGTCGTTCAAAGGCTTGAAAATCGGGAAAGAAACCTGTGATGATCTCGGTCCGGTCTTTTGGCAATGGGTTCAGGGTTTTGCCCATACGGGGGCCGAATACAGCAATCCGCCCTTCTGGCAGGGTAAGACCGCCGTGGTCTAGCGCAAGGTCAAGCCGGGGATGCAGGGTCAAGGCCCCGTTATTCCTTTTCCATGGTGCATTGCAGCGGGTGCTGATGCTGGCGGGCAAAATCCATGACCTGAGCAACCTTGGTTTCCGCAATTTCGTGCCGGAAAACCCCAACCACGGCGACGCCCTTTTTGTGAACGGTCAGCATGATTTCAAAGGATTGCGCATGTGTCAGGCCAAAGAACCGTTCCAATACCGCGACGACAAACTCCATCGGGGTATAATCGTCGTTCAGCAGTAGCACCTTGTAGAGAGGGGGGCGCTTGGTCTTTGCTTTTGTTTCGACAATAACAGATGTATCGCCGCCGTCATCGTCCGAAGACATGACATGCTGCGTGACCGGGGGACGCGAATTTTTGGGCGTCTGGATCATCGAATTTCCGTTTGGCGATTCTACAAAGGTTACGGGATTTGGGTCACCTATATAACGTGCCTTTCGGTGTTTGAAAGGGGTGGCAGCGCCCTAGAAGAGAAAAGAAGGGTCGAAATGGGTCAAAATTTAAGGATGGTTGGCTTTGATGCCGATGACACGCTTTGGCAAAATGAACGGTTCTTCAAACTGACTCAGGATCATTTTGCCGATCTGTTAAAGGATTATGCCGAACCCGGCCACCTTGCCGACAGGTTGTTAGAGGCCGAACATCGCAACATTGGACGGTATGGGTTTGGCATCAAAGGATTTGTCTTGTCGATGATCGAAACCGCGCTGGAAGTTACCGAAAACCGCGTGTCGGGAGAGGTGATCGGTGAACTGATCGCTGCGGGGCAGGAAATGTTGGCCCATTCGATTGAATTGCTTCCCCATGTGCAATCCGTCGTCGAACAAGTCGCGGACCAATATCACGTGGTGATGATAACCAAGGGCGACCTGTTGGATCAGGAACGCAAACTGGCCCAGTCCGGCTTGGGGGAATTGTTCGACGGTGTTGAAATCGTGTCTCATAAGACGACCAAAGCCTATCAGGACATCTTTGATCGCCATGGATACGCAGCCAAGCACGGGCTGATGGTTGGGAATTCGATGAAATCGGACGTGATCCCCATGATCGATGCAGGGGGTTGGGGGGTGTACGTGCCCGGTCAGATCACTTGGGCGCTAGAGCATGCAGAAGCGCCAGAGGATCATCCAAGGTTCAATCAGATCAAAGATTTGTCGGGCTTACCCGAGATCCTTTTGCAAATAGGATAGGATCAGCGAGATACCTGCAAACTGCCTAATTCTTGCCACAATTGCTTGTTTAGTGGGCGAAACTGCCAAATTCACCATATCGGCCAAATGTGTACAGCTCAAATGCGCCGTTGCCCTTCAAAATAGATGTTTCGTGATGGCCGTAGGATGTGTTACGCTATCAGCAACAATAAAATGGCCAGTCGAAAAATCGACGGTCGAGGCAGTGAAGTGAGAGGCAAGATGGAGCGGCAGCATAAGCCGACCCCTTTGCGGGTATTCGTATTCTTTTTCCTATGTGCAATTTTCGCGCTTGCGCCGGGCCTGATGGTGCGACAAGCGCAAGCAGCACCCTATGCGGCGATGGTTATTGACGCCCGAACGGGAGAAGTTCTTCATTCCAGAAACGCGGATGCCCGGCTGCATCCCGCATCATTGACCAAAATGATGACGCTTTATATTGCCTTTGAGGCGATCAAGAACGGTGAGATCACGCTGGACACACCTGTCCGCATCTCGCGCAATGCCGCGGCTGAACCTCCTTCAAAGTTGGGACTGGTTGCAGGGCAGAAAATCAAACTTCGTTATTTGATCCGCGCGGCTTCTGTAAAATCCGCCAACGACGCGGCGACGGCGATAGGTGAGGCGCTGGAAGGGTCCGAGGCACGTTTCGCCCGTCGGATGAACCGGACAGCAAAGGCCCTAGGCATGACGCGGACAACCTTTAAGAACGCGCATGGTTTGACGGAAAATGGGCATCTGTCCTCTGCGCGGGATATGACGCTGCTTGGCCGGCATCTGCTGTTTGATTATCCTGAGTACTACAATCTATTCTCGCGGACCCAAACGGATGCGGGCATCAAACAGGTGGCCAATACGAACCGTCGTTTGCTGGCCAGTTATCGTGGGGCCGACGGCATCAAGACTGGATATACCCGCGCCGCCGGGTTCAATCTGGTTGCTTCGGCCGTTCGTGGAAACGAACGTATAATCGCAACGGTTTTTGGTGGCCGGTCTTCTGCGTCGCGCAATGCCAAAGTTGCCGAGCTATTGGACCTTGGGTTCAAACGGGCGCCATCTTCTGCGCCAAGTCGCGCGCCTGATGGTCCGGTTTATGCGAAGGTCGAGACGCTGCAAGTGGCCGATGGCAAGACCCGCGCCGCTGGCAAGGTTATCCGCCTAAATACCGCCGTTACCAAAAGCCTGCGGCCAAAACTTCGCCCAGGTTCTGGTGTTCAACCTGTATTAGTGGCAAGTGCCGGTGCCGGTGCAAGTGCCGGGGGCAGCGTCATTGACGCCGTGGTGGCCGAAGTGGCCCGCAAGGCCAGCCTGATGCCGCAAAGCAAGCCTGCTACGCGGATCGACCCTGAGGCCGAAGTCATGGATGCCTCTGCTGCTTCGGCGGCCTACGGGGTGATTACTCCAACAGCGCGCCCAGTTGGGTTGTTCAATCGTGCATTGACCGAAGAAACCACAATGGCGCCAGAAATGCCCCGCGTTGTGACCCGCGTTTCAACCTCGGGTGGGCGACATTGGGGGATCAATATCGGCCGGTATAAATCGCACAATGCGGCAGAGCGTGTGTTGCTTCAGACTGCCCTGAAAGAGACGGTCGCGTTAGATGGCGCTTTGCGCAAAGTGGTGCGCAAGCCAACCGGATTTGATGCGAATTTCCTGGGGATGGATCGGGAAATGGCGGATCTGGCCTGTCGTCGGTTGCAGGCACGCAATCATGCCTGTTTCATGATTGGGCCCAGTTAGGCGCACCTTCTTACGGACCAAAGTATCAAAAAGCCGCCGCATTCGTTGGCGGCTTTTCTTTGTGAAACGGTGGGCAGGTGGCGGATTGGTGGTCCCTTCAGGTTCTTGGGTGATCATCCCATTTGTTCGAAAGAATGCGTTGGCTGTTGCCGTCCGGGTCGTCGTATTGGTTCGATTTCAGCGTGTAGATGAACCCAATCAGGCCAACGACGCCCAGAAACAGGGAAATGGGAATAAGCCAGACAAGAACATCCATTGTTGCCTCTTTACTTTAATCTTAGCGCGTTAAGCGAAACGGTAATGGACGATGCGGACATTGCAAGGGCGGCGATCAAAGGCGTTGCCATCCCCGCAATCGCCAAGGGTACGGCAATCACGTTATACACCGTCGCAACGCGGAAATTTTCACGAATTCGGGTCGTGGCGCGGCGGGCTGTGGTCAAGGCGTCTGGGATCGGCGTCAAATCCTGCCCAAGCAACACAATGTCAGATGCCACGCGCGCAGCATCCAAGGCAGACGCGGGCGAGATTGACACGGTCGCGGTGCTAAGCGCGGCAGTATCGTTTAGCCCGTCCCCTATCATCAAGACCTGCGCGCCCCGGTCTTGCAATTCACTGACACGGGTGGCTTTTTCCTCGGGCAGGGCTTCGGCGACCCAGTCGTGGATGTTTAACTGCTTGGCCAGGGCCTGAACCACATTTTGCCGGTCGCCCGAGATCAGCACCACGTGGTGGCCGCTTTTCATCAGGTCTGAAACCGCCTGTGCGGCGCCGGGGCGCAGGTCATCGGCAAAGGTGAATTCCGTGGTTTCCTTGCCGATGCACAGTACGGCTAAGGTGCCTGATTGCTGCGCCGGCCCGGCCCAACCCGCGCGGCCAAGGCGGACCCGTTCGCCCTTGTAGATCGCTTGGGTGCCGAATCCGGGGCGTTCTATCAGGGAATTGACCGGGGCGGGGTGGATGCCTTTTTCCGGGATGGCGCGACTCAAGGCCTTTGAAAGCGGATGCGAAGAGCCGTTTGCCAGTGCCAGTGCAACACTAAGCGTTTCAGCGGCCAGACCATCAAGGTTTGTTACCTTCGGGGTTCCGGTCGTCAGCGTCCCGGTCTTGTCAAAAACAACGGTGTCGACCTGCGCCAGCCTTTCCAGCGCGGTTTCGTGTTTCACCAACATTCCTTTGCGAAACAGTCGGCCCGAGGCAGCCGTCGTAACGGCCGGCACAGCCAGCCCAAGGGCACAGGGGCATGTGATGATCAACACGGCGGCGGCAATGTTCAGGGCTATCCGTAAGTCACCAGAATAAAGGAACCAGCCCAGAAAGGCCAAGGCAGACAGAATATGAACCCCCGGCGCATATAATTTGGCGGCGCGATCCGCCAGCGGCGTGTATCGCGACCGGCCGCTTTCGGCGATGGCAACAAGGCCGGCCATCCTTTGCAGGGAAGTATCCTGACCTACGGCGGTCGTGCGGATGATCAAGGGGCCGGTCAGGTTAATTTCGCCGGCGCTGACCAAATCGCCGGGGGCGGCGGGAACGGGCAGGGTTTCTCCGGTCAGAAAGGATCGATCAATGTCTGAATGTCCTTCGATTATTTCCCCGTCCACTGGCATTCGCGCACCGGGGTGAAGGCTGATTACATCGTTGACTTGCAGGTTCGCGACCGGTGTTTGAATCTCATGATGGTCAATGAGTTTTAGGGCGCGGGGCACCTCCAGGGCGGTGAGTTCTTCGGCGGCGGATCGGGCAATTGTTCGGGCACGGTGATCCAGATACCGCCCGGCCAGCAGGAAAAAGGTCAGGGCAAGAGCGGCGTCAAAATAGGCGTGTTCCCCCGATAAGGTTGTTTCCCAAAGCGAGGTTACCAACGCTAAAAGGATCGCCAGGGTAATCGGCACATCCATGTTCAACCTGCCAACCCGAAGGGCGGACCATGCGTTGCGGAAAAACGGTTGTGCAGCGAAAGCGATAGTCGGCAAGGTAATCAGCGCGCTGATCCAATGGAACAGATCGCGGGTGGCATCAGCGGCCCCCGCCCAGACGGCCACGGATAACAACATGACGTTCATCGAGGCGAACCCTGCCACCGCAAGACGCATCAACAGGTCCCGCCCGCCCCTGTCAGTTGCGGTCAGCGCGATGCTGGTAGGGTCCAGTTCATGCGCCTGATACCCGGCCCGTGCAAGGGCGCTGATCAGATCCTGGGCGCCAATATCAGAACCGGCGTCGATCAGCGCACGTTTCTGGGTCAAATTTACCCGAGCGTCTTTGACGCCAGGGTAGGTGGTCAGGATCTCTTCGACTGCTGCGATACAGGCTGCACAGTGGATTGTTGGTAACGAAAGCGTCAGTTTGGTCTTTTTGACCGTCGCAGGGCCAACAATTTCCAGGGCCGCGGGGGCGGCAGAGCAAGCCGGGCAGGCAGAGACGCTGGTATAGGTCATTATCGGGTCACATGTAGTATGACGCGCTGATGAAATTCGGTGCCGTCAATGGCCAGCGCGGCCATTCGGATATTCCAGTTGCCAGGTCCTAGGTCCAAAGGGGCTTCGTATAGGGTGCCGTTAAAGGCAAAGACCGGTTCAATGTCGTCTTGGACATGCGTGGCGCGGCCGATCACTGCATGCAGGTCTTCGACACGAATCGGGCCGTTTTCATCTGTGATTGACAGGCGCACAGTCCCTGATTGCCAATCTGCGCGGATGGTCCAGCCAAGGGCCTGTTGCGCCGTGCGTCGGGTGTCAAATTCCTGGCTGGCGACATAGGTGTTCTTGACCTCCAGCCCCGGAAAGGTTCGGATCGCTTGTGTGGCCATCACGAGGTTCACGCCAATGATGATGGCAAAGGCCGTCGAGAAACCGGCCAATACATGCCAGCCTTTTAGGCGGAAACCTGTGTCCGGTGCGGGGGTCATTGATTGCTCCTTCCATTGAAGACCGTGTCGCTATTTGCGCGGTCGCCGTTCGTGGTGTCTTCGATCCAGAACCTGAATTGGGTGCGTTCGTCTTCGGCTGGCGGCGCGTCTGCTGGGGCAACGACGTATACCCGGACCAGTTTGGCAGTGTCGGCGGGGACCGTGACGGTTTGATAGGGCGTGCCCTCAACCTGAACCCGAAGAGCAGGGTCGCCGGATACAGCAATGCGGAACGGGCGGCTCTCTGCGTGCTTGTTTCGCAGGCGTACGTCATAGGTGTTGCGGATCGACCCATCCGACAGGGTGACGAAGGTTGGATTACGCACCGGGGCGACGGTCATGTCTATATCGGGGCGGATGAACAGAGCAATCACAAGACCAACCCCGACCAGCGCCCATAGCGCGGTGTACATGATCGTGCGCGGTCGCAGGACATGTTTCCAGATCGCGCGGGGTGCGGCGCCGGCGCGTTCGGCCTCTTCGTCGGTCAGCGCCATATAGTCGATCAGTCCGCGCGGTTTACCGATCTTGCCCATCACGTCATCACAGGCATCAATGCATAGCGCGCAGGTGATGCAGGCCATTTGTTGTCCGTCGCGGATGTCGATGCCCATAGGGCAAACGTTCACGCAAGCGTTGCAATCAATGCAATCGCCTAGCGCCTGCTGCGGCTGTTTGCCGACCCCGCTAGGCATGCCCGGCATCGGGATCAGGGGTGAGGTGCCGCCATGCTTTTCGCCCGCCGCATAGCTTACCTTATCTGGTGACAAGGAGGCGAAGGAGCGGCGTTTGCCCTTGCCGCGCGGTTCGCCTCGCCATTCGCGGTAGGCAACGGTGATGGTATCTTCGTCCATCATGGCAGCCTGGATGCGGGGCCAAGGGCACGCATAGATGCAGATCTGTTCACGCGCGAAGCCGCCAAAGACAAAGGTGGTCATGGTCAGCACGAAAATCGTCGTATAGGCGACGGGATGGGCGCGCAGCGTCACTAGGTTTGACAGCAGAGTCGGTGCATCTGCAAAGTAAAATACCCATGCCCCACCCGTTGCCAGGCCGATCCCGAACCACGCGATCCATTTGATCATCCTTAACCGGGCTTTTCGCAGGTCCCATTTCTTTTGGCGATTTAGGCGGATACGGGCGTTGCGGTCGCCTTCGATCCAGCGTTCCACCAGGATGAAAAGATCGGTCCAGACGGTTTGGGGGCAGGTATAGCCACACCAGACCCGGCCAAGGGCCGAAGTGAACAGGAACAGACCCAGGCCAGCCATGACCAACAGACCCGCGACAAAGTAGAATTCATGTGGCCAGATTTCGATCCAGAAGAAGAAAAACCGCCGATTGGCCAGATCCACCAACACCGCCTGATCCGGCAGGTATGGTCCGCGATCAAATCGGATCCAGGGTGTGACGTAGTAGACGCCAAGCGTCAGTATCATGATGACCCATTTCAGGTTCCGATACTTGCCGGACACCCGCCTTGGAAAGATCGGTTCTCGCGCAGCGTATAATTTTTCGGACTGGTTCTGGTTGGTTGCAGACAAGGGGGACTCACTCGGTTAGCGTAGGGCTAAGTGTGTTTTGTCACCCGCGGCACGTCCAAACATTGACCTGCATCAAATTTCGCAGCCTTCACCAAGCTATTTTCACGCTTTGTCTTGTGCGCCGCTTTCGGTTCGAAGCCAGCGATAAAGCGCGCGTGCCGCAGGGCGCATCACGCCTGGGCGATACACCAGATAGTATCCTTTGCGCTTTTCCCCTTGAAACAGAAGCCGAAGGCGTCCGGCTTCAATATCCGCATCGACCCAGGCGCGGGCAGTGATACCAATGCCTTGTCCGGCGCGGGTGGCCTCCAGCATCAAATTACCGGGGAGAGAGGTCAGGCCGCGCGCCCGATCCAGCGCTGCGCCATGCAATTCCAGATATTCTGACGCCTCGTTCGTGCCCAGTTCCTGAAGCCAATGATATTCCGTCAGATCCGCCGGGCTGGCAAATGTCCGATCCCCAACCAGCGACGGGGCCGCGACAACGGCAATGCGGGTTTCCAGGATCATCTCGGCCTCTAGCCCGGACCAGGTGCCAGTGCCATAACGAATAGCCATGTCCAGCCCGCCAGGAGCAAAGCTGCGCACCTCGGGCGAGGGGTCGACCATTAGCGACACGCTGGGATGTTTGGCGTGAAATGCGGCAAGGCGCGGCATCAACCAGCTAGAGGCAAAGGACGGCGTGGTAGAAATATGCAAAGGCCGGTCCGCGTCGCGCCCGGTCAGTTCTGCGGTAAGATTGGCGATTTCAGCGAAAGCATTCAGCGCGGCATCGGCCAGCGCGCGACCTTCGGGGGTCAGGGCACCGTTTCCGCGTTGGCGGTCCAACAGCGTGACGGACAAACGATCCTCTAGCGATTTGATCTGCTGGCTTATCGCCGCGTGGCTGACGTTTAGTTTGGTTCCCGCGTCTGCCATCGACCCGGTATCGGCATATGCGGCCAGGGCCCGCAGCGCGGTCAACGGGGGAAGGGCAGTCCAGTCCATGTAAGTTTTCCTTACGTATTCGTTTTTTTCCTGATTGGACGAGATGGGCGCGTATCTC
>ERZ1699660.11-NODE-11-length-19244-cov-34.972047_pt1 | contig 19244 bp, 29 predicted proteins | sample MGYA00581513_ERZ1699660 | MGnify/ENA primary metagenome ERZ1699660 (study PRJEB42348, sample SAMEA6618691) | metagenome | isolation source: Polyester-degrading enrichment culture growing on monomer 1,4-butanediol, B | collected 2019-04-14 ...
ATCGCCTTTCGAAATTCGGTTTGGCCAGTGGTGCTGGCCGGAATCCGGGTGACCGGATCAGCGAGAGTAAAGCTCGACGACCAACTGCTCGTTGACCATCGGATCGATCTCCTCGCGCTCGGGCTCACGGACGACGGATCCGACGAGCTTGTCGCGATCCATGGTCAGCCAGTCGAGCACCGGGCGGGCCTGGGTCAGATCCACCATGCGGATGGCGAGCTGCTGGGAGCGGTTCGACTCGCGCACCTTGATCACATCACCGGGCTTGCACTGATAGGACGGAATGTCCACCCGCACATCGTTGACGAGAATGTGTCCATGGTTCACGAACTGGCGCGAAGCACGGCGGGTATTGCCGAGCCCGAGGCGATAACAGACATTGTCGAGACGCAGCTCGAGCAACTTGAGCAGGGTATCACCGGTGATACCGCGGCGGCGCTGTGCTTCGGCGAAGTACTTTCGGAACTGCTTTTCGAGCACGCCGTACTGCATGCGAAGTTTCTGCTTTTCCGCGAGGGCGATGGCGTATTCCGACTGCTTGCGGCGACCGGCGCGCACGCCGTGTTGGCCGGGAGGGAAGGCGCGGCGCTCAAGGGCCTTGGAGGGCCCGAACAGCGGCACTCCGAAACGGCGGCTGATCTTGTCGGTAGGTCCAGTATATCTTGCCATGACGAAATCGTGGTAAAAATGAATCGATCAACGGATCAGCTCAGACGCGACGAGCCTTCTTGGGACGGCATCCGTTGTGAGGCACGGGAGTCACGTCGGCGATGCGAGTGACATCGATACCGAGCGCCTGGACGGCACGAACGGCCGACTCGCGACCCGCTCCGGGACCCTTGACCCGAACTTCCGCCTCGCGAAGCCCATGACTCATGGCCTGACGGCAGGCATCCTGAGAAACCAGCTGGGCGGCGTAAGCGGTGCTCTTCCGCGAACCGCGGAAGCCCATCTTGCCCGAGCTGGACCAGCCGATGATATTGCCGTTCAGATCACTGACCGAAACGATGGTGTTGTTGAATGTGGCGCTGACGTGAACGATCCCGCTGTGGACGTTCTTGCTGCCCTTGGCCTTGAGGACCTTCGGCTTCTCTGCATCGGCACCCCCCTCGAGCTCGAGGAAAATGTCTTCCGCGGTGCGCTCCTTCTTCTCGGGCTTGCGCTCTTCAGCGGGAGCCTCCTCCTGCTTGGGAGCCCCCTCGGGTGCGGCGGCCGCAGCGGCGGGAGTTTCCTTTTCCGCAGCTGCCGGAGCCTCTTGCTCGGCGGCGGCCACTTTTTCCTCTTTGTTTTCGTTCTCCTCAGCCATGATTCGGTCTCTTTGAGTCGTTTCAGGTCAGCGTTCGCTTGAGCAAGACCGGATCAGGCCTTGCGGATGACGCCGACAGTCTTGCGCTTGCCCTTGCGAGTACGGGCGTTGGTGGACGTGCGCTGCCCGCGCACCGGGAGCCCGCGACGATGACGATAACCGCGATAGCAGTTGATCGAGGTCAGGCGCTTCATGTGCCCCTGGATTTCGCGGCGAAGATCACCCTCAATCACCAGACCGCTGGTTCCAACCGCGTGAGCGATACGAGCCAACTGGTCGTCGTTCAACTCACCGGTGCGAATGTCCGGATCGATCCCGGCCTGTTCGAGAATCTTCTTCGCCGTGGGACGACCGATTCCGTAGATATAGGGAAGCGACGCTTCGATGCGCTTCTCGTTCGGGATTTCAACTCCAAGCAGTCTGGCCATGGGAGGGTGTGGTCTTTAGGTGAAAATGAAATTCTGAAAGCAGAACGATCAACCCTGACGCTGCTTGTGGCGCGGGTTCTTGCAAATGATGCGCAGGATGCCGTGACGCTTGATGATGCGGCAGTCACTGCACAGGCGCTTCACTGATGGTCTGACTTTCATGGCAAAAGGTAACGTTAAGGTAGGAAGGGGTGGATTTGACCCGATGGGGCGAAACAGAAACGGGGAGTTTCGCGCGGCTTCAGAACCCGACCTCTGGGCGCGGAGCCGAGAGGACGGAACCTGTATCACAAGTTCGGCTTCTGGCAAGATGGGATTGACGATTTCTCAACATTTTCCGACGCAGTTTGGGGGAGATTTTCGGAATTCAAAAATTTCCACTCATTTCCCATTTATCAGGCGGAGAGGCGGCGATCCTCGACCGCGGATTTCTCGATCAGTCGGGGTCGAGGCGTAAGGACTTCCGGTTCGCCGTCCGTGATCAGAATGGTGTGCTCAAAGTGAGCCGACAACTTCCGGTCTTCGGTGATCACCGTCCAGTTGTCGGAAAGAATACGGATCTCCGGGACACCGGCGTTGATCATCGGTTCCACGGCCAGGATCATTCCCGGAGCCAGTTTCGGTCCGGTTCCCATCGTGAACCGATCCCAGTAGTTGGGAACCTGCGGCTCTTCGTGAAGATCCCGCCCCACGCCGTGGCCAACCATTTCGCGGACCACGGTGTAGCCGAACTGGGTCGCGCAGTCCTCCACCGAAGCACACATCTCGGCCAAGCGTCGACCGGAATGGGCGTGACGAATCGCCACCTCCAGACACTCCTCGGTTCCATACATCAGCCGAATCGCCTCTTCGGACGCTTGTCCCGCGGGAACGGTCATCGCATTGTCCCCCACCCAACCGTCGGGCGTGACGATGCCGACGTCGATCTTCACGAGGTCGCCCTCTTCGATGATACGCTTCGGGCTGCCGATTCCGTGAACGACCTCCTCGTTCAGGGAAATGCAGATATGCCCCGGGAAATCGCGGTAACCGAGAAAGGCGCTGCGGCAGCCGCGCTCGCTCATCATGTCGGCGGCGGCACCGTCGATCTCCCCGGTGGAAACGCCGGGCTTCACCAGTTTCGCGGCCGCCTGGAGAATGGAGGCGGCCAGGTGCCCCGCTTCGCGCATGGCTTCCACTTCCCCGCCCTTGCGGTAGTGGATGCGACGTTTTTTCTTGGCCATGGGAGAAGACGAGCAGAGCGGAGCGGCGAGCAACTTCGCGATGCTTGACCACCGCCGAACCTCCTCGCCCCTGTGGCTGGAAAAGAATCAGCCCTGAGAAATCAGGAAGTAGGTCACCCCGAGAATGATGAGGATGGCGGCGCCGACGAACAGCCAGATGACCGATCCGCCACTGGCGGCGGCCCCCTTCCCTCCGGGACGATCGAAGCGACCGCGGATCCGGCCTTTCCGGAGGAAACCGTCGTAGTGGCGTTGGATCAGGTGGGTCTCGACCTGGCGCATTACGTCCAGAATCACCCCGACCATGATCAGCAGACTGGTGCCACCGAACAACTGCGCGGGAATCGCGGGCACTCCCAGGGTGTTGATGAGAATCCCGGGCAGGACGGCCACGAGGGTCAGGAAAATCGCCCCTGCGAAGGTGAGGCGGCTCATGGTGAAGTCGAGAAACTCGGCCGTGGGGCGACCGGGACGGACACCGGGGATGTAGCCGCCGTTCTTTTTGAGATCGTCGGCGATCTGGTTCGGCTGAAACATGGTCGCCACCCAGAAGTAACTGAAGAAGAAAATCATCAGGCCGGTCAGGGTGTAATAGACCCAGCCGCCGCCACTGAGGGCGTTGGAAAGCTGCGCGGCCCAGGGAGCTTCGGGGAACATGAAACGCACGATCTGCGCCGGGAACACCAGGATGGCGTTGGCGAAAATGATCGGCATGACGCCGGCGTAGTTCACTTTGAGCGGCATGTACTGCGTCTGGCCGCCATACATCTTCCGACCGACCACTCGCTTGGCGTAGTGGATGCTGATCCGGCGCTGGGCCTGGGTGATCGCGATGACTGCGGCGATGACGAGAAAGAGGAAGGCAATCAAGACAACCAGAATCAGCGGTCGAAGCGGATCACCCCCGGTCGCGTCCACATCGACGTAGGTCTTGTAGAGCTGCACCAGCGCGCCCGGCAGTGCGAAAATGATGTTTACGGTAATGATGATCGAAACGCCGTTTCCGATGCCTCGCTCGGTGATCTGGTCACCCAGCCACATCAGGAACATCGTCCCTGCAGTCACGATGATGACCGTGCTGATCATGAAGCCCAATCCCCCGTCCGGTACCAATGGAGAGGTCGTCGAGTCCGCAAACTGACTCAGGAAAGGATTCGCCTTGATGTTGACCAGCGACTGGGCAACGACCCAGCCCTGGAAGATACACAGCACAATGGTGACGTAGCGCGTGTAGAGATTGATCTTCTGGCGCCCCCCGTCTTCACGAGCCAGCTTGCCGAGCTGCGGCACCACCGCCGTCAACAACTGCATCATGATCGATGCGCTGATGTAGGGCATCACGCCAAGCGCGAACAACGCGCTGTTCTGGAGGCCGCCACCGCTGAAGACGTTCATCAACGCCATCACCGCAGCGAAGCCCTTGCTGCCCCCGGCCTGCTCCTGCATCTGCTGGAGAATGCTCTCGCGGACGCTGACGTCGATTCCCGGAAGCGGAATGTTCGCACCGAGGCGAACGATGACGATGACGAGAAGGGTGAAAAAGATCCGTTGCCGCAGTTCGGGGATCTTCAGTGAATTGGCAAAGGCGGAAATCATCGGGGAATTACCTTGGTGGATTCAAAGGGAGTCGGCGAGCAGCGAAAAACGACCGCTGCATCACCAGCGGTCGTTCAGCAATGGGTTTGGCAGCATCGTGTCAGAATCGATCTTTCGATGCTCACGAATGCACCAACCCGGTTCATCTCCTCAACTTTCCGAGACGGTTCCGCCCGCCTTCTCGATCTTTTCGCGAGCGGAAGCGCTCACTTTGTCGACCTGAGCGGTGAACTTCTTGGAGAGATCACCGGAACCGAGAATCTTCACTCCGTCCCAGGCACCGCCCTGAACCAGGCCGGCCGCGCGGAGCGCCGCTTCATCGATGGTCGCCCCGTCCTCGAAACGCTCCTCGAGCGATTCGACGTTCACGATGGCATACACCGTGCGGAACTTCGCATTGCTGAAGCCCTTCTTGGGAAGGCGGCGGTTGATCGGCATCTGGCCACCTTCGAAACCGGGGCGAATCGATGCACCGGCACGAGATTTCTGACCCTTGTGACCCTTGCCACAAGTCTTGCCCAGGCCCGAGCTTTCGCCGTTGCCGAGGCGTTTCCGGCGATGCTTGGCGCCGGGAGCGGGTTTCAAGTCGTTCAGTCGCATGATTCCGAAAATGCTGAGGGTGTAAAAACAGAAGTTGGCAGAAATCGGTGGAAATTACAGGGCCACCTTGTCGCGCGTCTTCTTGCCACGAGCCGCGTAAATCTGTTCGCGGGTGCGCAGCTGTTCGAGCGCATTGAGCGTGGCCTTGACCACATTGAAATGATTCTTGGATCCGAGGGACTTCGCAAGGACGTCCTTGATACCGGCGGCTTCCACCACGGCGCGGACACCGCCACCGGCGATAATCCCGGTTCCCGGGGAAGCGGGGCGAAGAAGCACCCGACCGCCGCCGTATTCGCCGATCACCTGGTGAGGGATGCTGGCACCATCGACGGCGACCGCCTGGAGGTCGCGGCGCGAGGCGTCGCTGGCCTTGCGGATGCACTCGGCCACTTCGTTGGCCTTGCCAAATCCGTAGCCAACCCGGCCTTCCTTGTCGCCACAAACCACCAGAGCGCTGAAGCTGAAGCGGCGACCGCCCTTGACCACCTTGGCGCATCGGTTGATGTGCACGACCTTCTCGTGCAGCTCGGGGCCCGACTCCTCCTGGGCGTCTTCACCGAGGATGCGTTCGGCCTGGCGGAGCTTCCGGGATTTCGGAGCCGCGTCCTTCTCTTCCGAAGCAGGGGCATCGGTCTTCTCCGCGTCCGCGAGGATATCCGAAGCGCTGACGGTGCCCGCGCTGTCTCCAGCGGTGGCAGCTTCCTCAGATTTGCCCGCCCCGGTTTCGGCCGCCTCGGCCGCAACCTTCTTCTCGTCGTCTTCGACGGCGGGAGTTTCGTTCTGGTTTTTTTCGTCGCTCATTCGCTTCGTTTCTTCAGAATTTAAGTCCGGCTTCACGCGCCGCATCGGCCAGCGCCTTCACTTTGCCGTGGAAAAGGTGACCACCGCGGTCGAACACGACCTCCGAGACCTTGGCGGCCTGGGCGCGCTCGGCAATCAGTTTGCCGACCTCGGTGGCGGACGCCACGTTGGCTCCGGCAAGCGTGACACTCTTCTCCGCGGTGGAAGCGGAAGCGAGCGTTTTCGAGGCCTCGTCGTCGATCAGTTGCGCGTACACGTTCTGATTTGAAAAATGGACCGCCAACCGGGGACGCTCGGGAGTGCCGGCAACCTTCTTGCGGATGCGGCGATGCACGACGGCGCGCGCTTTCTTGCGATTGATCTTGCTCATGGCTTGAAAAGGAAAAGATGGATCCAGGAAGGTCCCGGCAGGTTACTTGACGCTCTTGCCCTCCTTGCGGCGCACATACTCGTTCTTGTAGCGCACGCCCTTGCCCTTGTATGGCTCCGGCGGGTAGTAGGATCGCACATCGGCCGCGAACTGGCCAACGCGCTGCTTGTCGATTCCCTCGACCTTGATTTTGGTGTTTTCCTCGACTGTCACCGTGAGGTCGGAGGGGATGGGGTGCTCCACCGGATGAGAGAAACCCAGACTGAGGTCGAGAACACTTCCCTTCACGGCAGCACGGAAACCCACTCCCTGAATCTCGAGCTCGCGGACGAAGCCTTCGCTCACACCAGCCACCATGTTGGAGATCAGGCTCCGGGCGGTGCCGTGCAGCGCCCGGAGGCGGCGCTCTTCACTGGCGCGGGTCAGCTTCACCGAACCGTCTTCCTGCGAAAGCTCGATGCCCTGCGGCAATTCCCACTCCAGCTTGCCCTTGGGGCCTTCCACGACAACGACGGATGCGTCGTCCACCTTCACCGACACTTTGTCGGGAATTCCGATTACTTTGTTTCCGATACGAGACATGATTCCGATCCTCTTCTGTAAATGATTCCAGTTGGGTTTTTCGGGAAATTACAATCCGACGACTCCGGTCACCAGACCATGGCCAGCAACTCTCCGCCCACGTTTTCCTTGCGCGCCTTGTGCCCGGTCATGATCCCACGCGAGGTGGACATGATCGAGATCCCCATTCCGCCGAGCACCGGAGGAATGTCCTGAGATCCCATGAACTGACGAAGACCAGGCCGGCTGACCCGCTTCAGATCCGTCAGCGCGGGCGTGTTACCCAGGTAACGCGGCTTGGCGGAAATCTGGCGCTCAACGCCTTCACCAGTCACTTCGTAGGACCAGATGTAGCCCTCCTCCTGGAGGATGCGGGCGATCTCCTCCTTGATCTTCGAATACGGAGCACTGAACTGCTCCTTCTGCGCGCGGGTCGCGTTCTTGAAGCGGATCAGAAAGTCCGCGATAGGGTCACTGACAACTGCCATTTTGGTATCCTCGTCTTTGGGTAATTCGCTAGGGTGTCGATCGCGATCAGGCCGCCTGGGCCGCCTCGCCTTCATTCCGGGAAGCCGGCTTGCGGAAGGGCATCCCCAGAAGTGCGAGCAACTCGCGAGCTTCGTCGTCCGTCTTGGCGGTGGTCACGATGGTGATATCGAAGCCGACGGTGCGGCGCACCTTGTCGAGCTCGATTTCGGGAAAGATGGAGTGATCGTTGATGCCGATGGTGTAGTTGCCACGGCCATCGAAACTCTTGAAGGAAACCCCGCGAAAGTCACGAATGGTCGGAATGGCCACATTGATGAAGCGGTCCAGGAATTCCCACATGTTGCGATTTCGGAGAGTCACGCGAGCACCGATGGTGTCACCGGCGCGCAACTTGAAGTTCGAGATCGCCTTCTTGGCGACGGTCGGAACCGGGCGCTGACCAGTGATGATGCCGATGTCTTCCAGCACCACCTCGGTGGCGGACTTGCGATCGTCGGTGTTTCCGAAGCTGCTGTTGAGCACCACCTTCTGGATCCTGGGGATCTGGTGAACGTTGGCGTACTGAAACTTTTCCTTCAGTCCGGGAGCCACCGTCTCCTTGTATCTTGTCAACATGGTAGGGTCCATGGGGATCTGCCTTTCTCGATTAAACGTTGAATGAATTCTAAAACCCTGCGCCCCGCGCCGATCAGCCGCGGGAAAGGAGTTTCACATTGGAGATATGAATCGGCCCTTCGCGTTCGATGATGCCGCCATCGGGACGATCCTGGGAACGGCGAGCGTGCTTCTTGATCAGACGCACCCCCTCCACGATGACCTGCCCCTTCTCGGGAAACACCTGGAGGACGCGACCGGTCTCTCCCCGGTGGTTACCGGAGATCACCTGTACTTCGTCGTTCTTTTTGACGTGAGTCTTGATGCGTGTGGCCATAGTCGAATTACAAAACCTCCGGGGCGAGAGATACGATCTTCATGAAATTCTTCTCGCGAAGTTCGCGAGCCACGGGGCCGAAGATACGGGTGCCTCGCGGATTTTTGTCCTTGTCGATGATAACGACGGCGTTGCGATCGAAGCGCAACACCGATCCGTCCGCGCGACGAATGGGAGCAGCAGTGCGCACCACCACGGCACGCACGACCTCACCCTTCTTGACATTGGCGGTCGGGATCGATTCACGGATGTGAGCCGTGATGACGTCACCGATACCGGCCGATCGCGTGCGCTTGCCGATCACGCCAATCATCTTGGCGACCCGGGCACCGGTGTTGTCGGCGACCTGAAGCTGAGATTCCATCTGAATCATGGCTCGTAGAATGAATCGTGGTTAATTAGTAGCAGGGGAGAAATTCGAGAAAGAGAACCGAAGCAGCGGAGGAAAGCGCCACCTCGCAGCACTCGCATCCTAGTGAGCGAGCACCTTGAGAAGACGCCACCGCTTGCTCTTGCTGAGCGGGCGGGTTTCCATCACCATCACCTTGTCTCCGACCTTGGCTTCCTGGTTCTCGTCGTGAACGTAAAGCCTCTTGGACTGCTTCACGATCTTCTTGAATCGCGGATGCGGCACCCGGCGGACTTCTTCGACGACAATCGTCTTGGCCATCTTGTCGGAAACCACCACGCCGACGCGGGTCTTACGCAGGCCGCGGTCAGCTGTTTCCTCGGTTGGGGTCGGTGTATCGCTCATCTTTCGAAAAATTCAAATAGTTGGTATCACAAATTCCGTCTTTTCAATGACACTGGCCTCCCGGTCAGGAAGCCACCGCCTCCTGACGGCGCCCCGAAAGCAGCGTTTCGATGCGAGCGATCTCGCGACGGGCCTCGCGAATTCGGGCCGGATTTTCGAGCTGCCCACTCTCCTGCTGCACGCGGAGGTTCAACATCTCTTCCTTGAGGTCGCGACGACGGGTCGCCAGCTCCTCATTGCTCATTTCGCGAAGTTCTTTGATTTTCATGGGTCGACAGGGTCGGAAAAAGGATTGGGAAAAAGCGGGTCCGCTTTGCGTTCAGCAATTAGTGATTGTCCCGCACAACGAAGCGGCAGCGAATTCCCAGCTTGTTGGCAGCGCGACGCATGGCGTTCTTGGCCGCAGTTTCGGAAACACCGGCCACTTCGAAAAGCATGGTACCGGGGCGGACGACCGCCACCCAGTGCTCGGGAGCGCCCTTACCCTTACCCATTCGGGTTTCGGGCGGACGAGCGGTGACCGGCTTGTGGGGGAAAACCCGGATCCAAACCTTCCCCTTACGTTTGAGGTGACGGTTGATCGCGATACGGCAGGCTTCGATCTGGCGGTTGGTCACCCATCCGCGACCGAGACTCTGCAGTCCGAACTCACCGAAGCTCACCTTGGTTCCGCGTTGCGCGTTCCCGGCGCGACTACCGCGCTGGGTCTTGCGGAACTTGACTCGTTTGGGCATCAAGGGCATGGCGAAATATCCTTAAGGGTTGGTTTGAAAGAGTAGATCTATCGTTTTGAGACGAGTTGAATTCCGGTTCAGCGACGTCCTCCGCCACCGCCGCCGCCTCCGCGACGGTCACCACCACCTCCGCGGCGATCACCACCACCACGACGGTCACCACGGCGATCTCCACGACCACCTCGCTGCTGCGGCCTGGCGTTCTGACCGGCATCTTCGGGCTTGTTGATCCAGCACTTCACACCGATCACACCCCAGGTCGTGCGGGCTTCGGCGAAACCGAAATCGATCGGCACACGCAGCGTCTGAAGCGGCACCTTGCCCTGGCGATACTCCTCGGCGCGAGCGATGTCCGCCCCTCCGAGACGACCACCGCAACGAAGACGGATGCCATCCGCACCGAAGTCCATGGCGGTCTGGATGGCGCGCTTCATGGCGCGGCGGAAGGAGATACGGCGCTCGAGCTGCACCGCCACGTTTTCCGCCACCAGCTGGGCGTCCAGCTCCGGCTGCTTGATCTCGAAAATATCAATCTTGACCTGGCTGCCGCCGCAGAGCTTCGAAATATCGTTGGTCATGCGCTCGATCTCCGAGCCCTTGCGTCCGATCACCAGCCCGGGCCGGGAAGTGTGCAGGGTCACGCGGACACTGTTCCAGGCGCGCTCGATGACGACCTTGGAAATGGCCGCCAGCTGCAGCCTGTTCTTCAGATATTTGCGGATCCGCAGATCTCCGTGAAGCTGATCGGCGAAATCGGATTCGGGCGCATACCACTTGGAGCGCCAGTCTTTGCTGACCGCCAGGCGGAAACCGATGGGATGGACTTTCTGACCCATGTTGCTAGTCTCGTTGAATTAGTTCGCGGGATTCGTTTTCTTCACGGCTGACGCCGACGAAGGCTTGTGTTCTCAATCTTCGGACGCCTCTTCCTTGTCGGCTTCCTTCTTTGCCGCAGCCTTCTTGCTCGCGGCCTTCTTTTTCGGCGCCGGCTTTTCCGCAGCTTTGGGCTCCTCTACCGGAGCTTGCTTCTCGGATTCGACCTCCCGAACCTCGTCACTCAGCACGATGCGGATGTGACTGGTGCGCTTGCGAATCGGAGCGGCGGAACCGCGAGCGCGAGGCTTGTAGCGGCGAAAGGTGGGACCTTCGCCGATAGAGGCCTCTTTGACAAACAAAGTGTCGACAGAAAGTTCGAAATTATTTTCTGCGTCCGCCATCGCCGCCTTCATGGTCTTGCCGATCAGATCGGCAGCCTTGCGGGGAGTGAAGGTGAGAATGTCCAATGCATCGGACACAGGCAGTCCCTGGATTTCCCGCGCGACATCACGAGCCTTGCGTGCGGAAACCCGAGCGAATTTGTAGGTGGAGATAACGTCCATGGCTTTTTAGAAAAGGTGCGAGGTGTAGGGAAAAGGTTCGGTAAAACTCAGAGGGCTTCGGCACGCGGAGCGATGCGGTCGCCAACCTTGACGCCGCCGGCGCCGCGAGTGGCTTCGATCAACGCCCCGGAAATGGTGTCGCGAACATCGACCACGAGGGCCTCGACGACGGGCTGATCGTCGCGCTTTACAGAAATCGGCATGCCGATGCGGATACCACTGCCGCGGCCGACATTCACCACCAGGAGTCCGGTCTCCTGATCGATGCTCACCACCTGACCCTGGTCGATCGGGCGGGCGGCGGGGGAATTTCCACCGGGACCGGAAATTCGGCCCAAGGCGGCATCGGCCGAGGCAAGCGCCCCTTCGAGACGGGCCTGGGCCAGTGGGTCGGGAGAATCGACCGTCTGCAGGAAGAGCACCACCGCCTCGCTCATCTCCGCGAGTTCGTTGGCGAGAGCGACTTTCTCCCCTTCCGCCTGGGAGCGATCGCGGACCGCCTGCAGCAGACGCTGCTCAAGGCTGTTCTGATCGGGCTTCACCAGGTCGACACCAAACGATGCCATCCGGAGAAGAAGCTCTTCGTATTGCGAACGAATGTCTTCGGCGACCCGGTTCGACTCGGCAAGACTCTCCTGCGTGGCCGCCAGCTTGCGGTTGGCCTCATCGAGACGCTTCAACGCCACTTCGAGCGCGGCCTTGGTTTCCTGTGCCTCGATCGCCGCCGCCTTCGCCTCGCCATTTCCCGGGATTCCCTGCTGTGCCTTCGTGACCACCGGCCACGACAGGGCGAACGCCGCCAGCATCAGCCGGGCGCAAGTCGCCAGTTTGTCGTGGTTCAGGAGGGTCATGTCAGGGACGCAACAGGGTTGGAAGAGTGCGAAAAAAATCGGGAAACGATGCCAACCTGGGGGATCAGCCCCCCTTGATCTTCGGGTTGTGGCCGCTGTGGCCGTTGAACTTCCGAGTCGGGGAAAATTCGCCCAGCTTGTGGCCGACCATGTTTTCGGTCACGAAGACGGAGATGAAGTCCTTGCCGTTGTGGACGAGGAAGGTGTGTCCGACGAAATCGGGCGTGATCATCGAGCGGCGCGACCAGGTCTTGATCGGCTTCTTCTGACCGGCGTCGTTCAGGTTATCGATCTTCAGCAACAGCTTCTGATCGACGTAAGGTCCTTTTTTGAGGGATCGAGCCATGGTTTCTCAGCGTTTTCTGGAAAGAGAATGAAAAGGTGATGCCGTCCGGATCAGCGACGCTTCTTGGCGTTGCGACGCTGGACGATGAACTTGTTGCTGCCCTTGTACTTCTTGCGGGTCTTCTGTCCCTTGGTGTGTCCCCAGGGACTCTTGAGGTGCTGGCGACCACCGCCGGATTTCGATTTCCCCTCACCACCACCATTCGGGTGATCCACCGGGTTCATGCACATCCCGCGGACGGTCGGACGGATGCCCTGCCAGCGAGTCCGGCCGGCTTTGGCACTCTGAACGTTCATGTGGTCGGAGTTCCCGACCACGCCCACGGTGGCGTAGCACTTGACGTTGATTTTCCGGATTTCACCGGAGGGCAACTTGATCAGCGCATACTCGCCTTCGCGGTTGGAAAGGATGCAGCTCTGACCGGCACTGCGGGCGATCTGACCTCCGCGTCCCGGAATCAGCTCCACATTGTGGATCACCGACCCGGTGGGAATCTTCGAGAGAGGCAGGGCGTTGCCGGGCTTCACCGGGGCCTTTTCGCCCGCCATCACTTCGGCGCCTACTTCCAGCTTCCGGGGAGCGAGGATGTAACTCCGCTGACCATCGGCATACTCGACAAGGGCGATGCGGGCAGTACGGTTGGGATCGTATTCGATCGCCACCACCTTGGCCGCATCGTCGCGACGCAGGCGCTTGAAGTCGATCATGCGATACTTCCGCTTGTGACCACCCCCGCGATGGCGGCAGGTGATGCGGCCGCGGTTGTTCCGGCCTCCGGACTTCTTGAGAGGCCGGGTCAGGTTTTTCTCCGGCTTGTCCTTGGTGATTTCGGCAAAGTCCGGGAGCAGCTTGTAGCGGCTCGAGGGAGTGAAAGGCTTGTGTTTTTTCAGCGGCATGACTCGAGGTGGTTGGTCGTGTCAGTTTCTGGGAAAAATGGGAACGTCGCAGACTCGGAGGATCAGACGATGTCGATGGACTCACCCTCGGCGAGGCGAACGAAGGCCTTCTTCCAGTGGGCGGTGCGACCAAAGTCGGCGCGACGCTCGCGCTTCTTCTTCCCGTGGTAGTTCGCGGTGCGGACGCTTTCGACTTTCTTGCCGAACAGCTTCTCGACCGCCTGCTTGATCTCCAGCTTGTTGGCACGGCGATCGACCTTGAATACGTACTCGTTGTTCAGTTCGGTCAACAGCGTGGCTTTCTCGCTGAGCTGGATGGTGTCGATGACTTGGAAAAGGTCTTTCATGGCTCCGTCAGTCGGTCGGTGGGAAAAAAATCGGTGAAATTGCGATCAATGGCTCAGTTGGCTCCGGTGCGGCCCGCCAGGGTGGCGAGGGCATCGCCGACCACCACGATCTTCTGGAAGTAGAGCACCTGCTCGGTATTGACCTCCGCGGCGGTCATCAGCAGAGCGGAAGCGTAGTTGCGAGCAGCGCGCTTGGTGGACTCGTCGAACTCGTTGGCCACGACCAGCACCTTGGCGGCGTCGGTGTGAGCCTTCAGTTCGGAAACGAAGGACTTGGTCCGACCGTCGGCCACCGAAAACGCATCCACCACGAGCACATCCTCGCTCTTGATGCGCTCGCTCAGCGCCTTGGCAAAGGCGAGGCGACGGGTGGCCTTGTTGACCTTCTTCGAATAATCACGGGGACGAGGACCGAAAACGACACCACCTCCACGCCAGATGGGAGAGGCATTGCCACCGGCGCGGGCCCGCCCCGTACCCTTCTGGCGCCAGGGCTTCTTGCCGGTCGCGGCCACTTCGCCACGCGTCTTGGTATTGGCGGAGCCGGTGCGTCGATTGGCGTGCATCGCCACGACGACGTCGTGCACTGCCTGCGCGCCACGTTCGTCCTCGATCACCGAGAGTTTTGCCTTCTTGGCATCATCGAGAGTCAATGCTTTAGCGGCCATGGTCTTGTCGAATGGTTGAATGAGTTTTCCGCAGAGGGAGAAATTGAAAAATTGTCGTTACTGGGTCGATGCGTCGGAGACTCACTCGGAAGCGGCTTCTTCTCCACCGGCCTTGGCTTTGAGATCCTGGACGGGACCTTCCTTCTTCTTCGCCGGGCGAATGATAACGTATCCACCCTTGGCACCGGGAACCGCACCACTGACGAGAATCACGTTATCCTCGGGGCGCTTCTGCACGATCTTCAGGTTCTGCACCGTGCGACGATCGTTGCCCTGGCGTCCGGGCATCTTCTGGTTCTTGAAAACGCGACCGGGAGTGGAACCGGCGGCGATGGCACCGGGACGGCGGTGCATCATGGAACCGTGCGTCATGTTCTGACCGCTGAAGTTGTAGCGCCGCATGACCCCCTGGAAACCCTTGCCCTTCGAGGTGCCGATGACATCGATCCACTGACCTTCCTCGAAAAGCTCCATCCCGGGATGATCGACTTCGGGGAGCTGCTCGTCGCTTTCGAGACGAAACTCGCGAACCATGCGCTTGGGGGTGCCGCCGTGAGCCTTCACGTGGCCGGCTTCGGGCTGGTTCAGCCGTGATTCCTTCTGCTCATCGAAGGCCACCTGGACGGCCGAGTAGCCGTTCTTCTCCTGGGTCTTCTTCTGCAGAAACTGGTTGTCGCTGACGTCGATGACCGTGACCGCGATGGCTTCTCCATCCTCGGTAAAAATGCGGGTCATGCCGACTTTCTTGCCAATCAATCCGATACTCATGGCCGAAACTCCTTTTTGAAAAATTCAGTTAGCGTCACTGGCGGGTCCGTTGATTCCGGTCGCCTCCTAGATCTTGATGGTGATGTCCACACCGGCGGGCAGGTTGAGCTTCTTCAGCTCGTCCACCGTGTGCGCGGTCGGGTCGACGATATCGAGCAAACGCTTGTGGGTACGAATCTCGAACTGCTCGGCCGACTTCTTGTTCACGTGGGGCGAGCGGTTCACGCTGAACTTCTCGATCCGAGTGGGAAGCGGAATGGGACCGGCAACCTTGGCGCCGGTGCGCTTGGCGGTCTCCACGATGTCCTGGGTCGACTTGTCGAGAAGTCGATGGTCATAGGCTCGCAGCCGGATTCTGATACTGGTGTTTTGCATGATTGAACGCCTCGGTAAAACAGTTCTGAAAATTCGAAACTTCCGCTCTAAATCGGTTCAGCCGCCTCGCTGCTCGATCAACTGATCGACAATGTTCTGCGGCACTTGCTCAAAGTGGGACGGCTCCATGGAGAAACTCGCACGACCACTGGAAAGACTGCGCATGTCGGTGGAGTAGCCGAACATCTCCGCGAGCGGGACCTCGGACTTCACCATGCTGAGACCATTCTTGGCATCGATCTGCCCAATCCGGCCGCGCCGGCGATTGAGGTCACCAATGATGTCACCCTGATACTCGTCCGGGGTCGTCACTTCGACAGCCATGACAGGCTCGAGCAGAATCGAACGCGCATGCTTGAAGCCTTCCTTGGTCGCCAGGATGGCAGCCATCTTGAAGGCCTGCTCGTTGGAGTCCACATCGTGGTAGGAACCATCGAGCAGGTCAACATGGATATCGACCACCGGAAAACCGGCAATCACGCCATTGTGTGTCGCTTCCGTGATTCCCGCGATACAGGCGTTGATGTATTCCTTGGGAATCGCACCACCCACCACCTTGTTCTCGATGGTCAGCCCCTTCCCGCGCTCGTTTGGAGAAACCTTGAGAATGACGTGACCATACTGACCGCGACCACCCGTCTGCTTCACGAGCTTGAACTCGCCGTCGGCATCAGCAGTGATGGTTTCGCGATAGGCGATCTGCGGCTTTCCGGCATCGGTCTGCACGCTGTATTCGCGCTTCATCCGATCCTGGATCACCTCGAGGTGAAGCTCACCCATGCCCGCAATGATCGTCTGCCCCGTCTCGTCGTCCGTGCTGACCACGAACGTGGGATCCTCGTCGGAAAGGCGCTGCAGCGCATTCGCCATCTTCTCCTGGTCCGCGGTCGTCCGCGGCTCCACCGCCATGGAGATGACCGGCTCGGGGAACGCCGGGGGCTCGAGCATGATGTCGAACCCGGCCTCGTGAAGCGTATCACCCGTCTTCACATTCTTCACCCCGACGATGGCGGCGATATCACCCGCATAGCAGGTATCGATGTCGGTGTGTTGATTCGATTGGATCTGGATCAGGCGCCCGATGCGCTCCTTTCTCCGCGTCCGGGGATTGATGACGGTATCCCCCTTCGAAACCGTTCCGGAATAGACCCGGATGAAAACCAGCTTCCCGACAAACTTGTCGGACCAGAGCTTGAACGCCAGGGCGCAGAACTTGTTGTTATCGCTGACCTCGGCTTCGACCTGGGCTTCTTCGTTATCGGGATCCATCCCGACGGCCGGCGGAATCTCGAGCGGACTCGGGAGGTAGTCCACCACCGCATCGACGAGATACTGGACCCCCTTGTTCTTGAAGGCAGAACCACCCACGATGGGGACGATCTTGTTGGCGATGGTCGCCCGACGAAGCGCCTTTTTGACATCCTCGACGGAAATCTCCTGCTCCTCGAGGAACATCAGACCGATTTCCTCATCAGCATCAATCAACGCCTCGATCAGCGAACCATAAGCCTCATCGGCAATCTCGCGCTGTTCGTCACTCAACTCGCGAACCTCGTAAGTCGAACCAAAGACGTCATCGTCCGAGTAGAGGATCGCCTTCTTGTTGATGATGTCGATCTGCCCCTTGAGCTGATCCTCGGAACCGATCGGAATCAGGACCGGATGCCCGTTGGCGCCCAGCTTTTCACGAACATCCTCGACGACCGCGGCAAAATCCGCCCCCGTCCGATCCATCTTGTTGACGAAAACAATGCGCGGCACCTTGTATTTGGTCGCCTGGCGCCAAACCGTTTCCGACTGCGGCTGCACCCCGGCAACACCGCAGAAAACCACGATCGCCCCATCGAGCACCCGGAGCGAACGCTCGACCTCGGCCGTAAAATCCACGTGACCGGGAGTATCGATGATATTGATCCGCTGATCCTGCCCCGTGTAGAGCTTGAAGACCCCCTCCTCCTTCAGCTGCTTCCATTCGCAACTGACCGCCGCAGACGTGATCGTGATACCACGCTCACGCTCCTGTTCCATCCAGTCCGTGGTCGCACCACCGTCATGAACCTCGCCGATCTTGTGGATCATTCCCGTGTAGAACAACACCCGTTCCGTGAGCGTAGTCTTGCCCGCATCAATGTGCGCCGCGATCCCGATATTCCGGGTGCGCTCAAGAGGCATCTTACGCTTGGGATGGTTCGGATTGTCACTCACGACAACAACAGGGCGAGAAAAGGAGAGGAAACGATTCGAAAAAGAAGAGGAGGAAATCGGGATTCGAGCCGAGAGAGCCACCCTGCGCAACCGATGTCGCGACAGAGCCCACCCCTCTCGGAGAAAACAAACAGAGACTCGACTTACCAGCGGAAGTGGGCAAAGGCACGGTTGGCCTGCGCCATCTTGTGAACTTCGTCACGCTTGCGAATGACGCCGCCCTGATTCGAGCTGGCATCACGGATCTCATTGGCGAGCGCCACATGCATGGGCGTGCCCTTCTTGGCGCGAGCAGCCGTCACCAACCAGCGCATGGCCAGCGACTCCTGGCGATCCACCGCCACCTCGAGAGGCACCTGGTAGGTCGCACCACCGACTCGGCGGCTTTTCACCTCGACACGCGGCTTGGCGTTTTCGACGGCGCGGTTGAGAACCTCGAGAGGATCCACCGACTCAGCACCTTCATTGGCGCGATCAATCGCCGCGTAAACAATGCGCTCAGCGAGCGAACGTTTGCCGACCACCATCACCTTGGAGACCAATTTGGCCACCAGCTGACTGTCGTAGCGCGGATCGCGAATCTCTGGCTTCGCGTAAACTCGTTTTCTTCGGGACATAGGATTATTTCAGTCTGGCTAAAACATTCGTATCACCGGAAAACAGGCTGGAATGACGCAAGGAGCGTCAGGAGCCTGCTTTCGGTCTTTTCGCGCCGTATTTCGAACGGGCCTGCTTGCGGCTTCCAACTCCCAGAGTGTCCAGCGCACCACGAACCACGTGGTAACGGACACCAGGAAGATCCTTCACACGACCGCCACGAACGAGGACAATCGAGTGCTCTTGGAGATTGTGACCCTCACCACCGATGTAAGCGATCACCTCTTCCCCGTTCGTCAGGCGAACCTTGGCCACCTTACGAAGCGCGGAGTTCGGCTTCTTCGGCGTCCGGGTGTAAACCTGCAAGCAAACCCCACGTCGCTGCGGACACTCATTGAGTGCGGGCGACTTGGATTTGAAGGGCTTGTCTTTGCGACCCTTGCGAACGAGTTGGTTGATGGTGGGCATAACGTCTCCGTTTGCTAAAAAACTTTCAGAAAAATAGGCACGATTCCTGCAGCTGACTCTCTCAAGCAGTGCCGACACCGGACCGGTTTGCCTCTCGACTTTCTGGATCACCGGGAGAGAAATTCTCCCAACGCTTCCGGAACTTTGAGCGGGCGGTAACCCGCCAGATCGTCCGTGCCCGGAAATCACCAGCGGCGAGGGCGGGGAATATAGGTTTGAAGCCCCGCAGCGCAACCGGAATTCAGCGAAAAATTTTTCATTTCGCCTCGAACGAGCAATTCTCCCCGGAAACGGCCGAAAACCGAGTCTGAAAATTATTACCTGTCCGGAAAATCTCCCCAAAATTGGTAGCAGGAGGCGGATTTGAACCGCCGACCAAAGGCTTATGAGTCCTCTGCTCTACCACTGAGCTATCCTGCCATCGAGTTCGGGGGGAGAAGTAGAGAAATGTTCATTCCGGAGGGAAAGTCAACCCGAGAAATGAACGGAAATGGCATTCTCGGGCTTCATTTTGACGCCACTCGACGAAAAAACGCCGCCCAGCTCGC
>ERZ1699660.12-NODE-12-length-18951-cov-35.412834_pt1 | contig 18951 bp, 16 predicted proteins | sample MGYA00581513_ERZ1699660 | MGnify/ENA primary metagenome ERZ1699660 (study PRJEB42348, sample SAMEA6618691) | metagenome | isolation source: Polyester-degrading enrichment culture growing on monomer 1,4-butanediol, B | collected 2019-04-14 ...
GGCAAGCAGGGCGAGGCCGTTGATGACGTGAAAATTCGTGACCCAGAATTTTTTGTGTTCGGGACTGCCGGTGAGAAGGATGGAGACGCCGAGGCCGACCTGCAACACCAGCAATCCACTGATGACGAGACTGTGTCGCAGCAACCCCACGGGGATGTCCCTTCGCGTCCAGAGCCAGACGGTCATCCCGATCCCAAGACCGAAAACCACCACCGCCCAGTATTTGTGGGCGAACATCAGGAGCAGGATCATGGGATCGCCATCGGCCGCGACCGCATCAAAGCCGGGAAAGAATTTCCCCGCCGTGAGAAAAATCCCGGTATCGGCCAGGCCGGCCCGGTGATGGTGCCGCATCAGCGCGCCGAGAATGAGCTGCACGGAGATGGTGCCCACGAGGAGAAGCGACCACCACTTCACCGGAGCCGCCTGCCTCTCGGTCACTGCCGCAGATCGATCTCCCCAGCCAGCCCCGGTGATCATTCCGATCAGGATCACGAGACAGAAGAAGCCCTGCGCGAGGCAACCGTGGATGACGGCGAAGGTGTCGGAAATTTCCGTCACCCGGAGCCCGCCCAGAATGGCCTGGCCGGTGACGAGGAGCAGCGCCAGCGCCGAGAGACGGGTCAGCAGGTTCCACGAACGTCGCTTCGTCCATCCGAGAATCAGCCAGGCCACGGGCACGAGGGCCGCGACACACGCGACGAAAAGCAGCAGTTGCTTTCGCGAGGCATCCTGTCGCTCCGCTCCGGCCCGGATGAACAATCCGAACACCACCGCGAGCACGACGACGACACCCGCCAATTCCCACCAGCTTCCGCGGTTCCGTCGCAGCGACCAACCGAAGAGGGTCAATGTCAGCAAACCGACGATGGTCGCCAGCAGCCGGTGGCTGTGCTCGAGAAACGGCACCATGTGCTTGAGCCATCCCGGGGGATTCACCGAACCGAGGCTGAGCGGCCAGTCGGCAAAGGCCATTCCCGCCTGCTTGGTCGTCGTCGCGGCTCCCCACCAGATCAGCAGCACCGTCATCACCGTCAGGAAAATGACGAAGCGATGAAGAGACGGACTGCCGTGACGGACCATTGGCGAGATTTCAGACATGAGGAGAAAAGGAAGGGTCGAAAGCAGGAAAAGTTACGGTGCCACGCTTTCTCCGGAAACGGGTCGGGAACGATTCTTCCGGGCAAAGAAAGAGCCGGTGACGAATCTCGCCCCGGCCCCCCGTTTCGTTCGCTCGATGTCGGCGGCGAAATTCGATCCGCTCACTGAGGCAGAATCGGCCGTTGCTTGGCGAACCACTCGTCGAACTCGTCGGCGTCGATGACGCGCACCGTAGCCTTCATCTTGGCGTGGCCCGCTCCGCAGAGCTGGGCGCATACGATGTCCCATTCACCGGTCTTGTTGGGGACGAACCACATGGGAACTTCGCGCCCCGGGATGGCGTCCTGCTGGATGAACATCGGGATCAGGGCCAGTCCGTGAATGACGTCCTTGGAAGTCACCTGGATGATGACGGGACGGCCCTTGGGAAGCACCAGGTCACCGAGGGTCACGAAATCGTCCTTGGCATTCGGGTCATCGGCCACGAGTCCCACCGCATTGGTGTCGTACTCGTAGGGATCGGTCAGCCCCATCATCTTGTCGGGACCGGTGTAGTGGAAATTCCAGAGGAAAGCCTGGCCCACAGCACGGATCTTGAGGACATCGGGATCGTCCTTGGGGATGTCATCGACGCGCATGGCCCAGAGCGGGAACGCGAAACCGAGCAGGAGGACCACCTCGATGATGACCACCCCGATCTCCACGTGGGTCGAGAAATGGGAAGTGATGCCGTGGTAGCTGGCCTTGGGGTTCTTCTTGGCTCGGAACTTCCAGATGATGTAGACGAGGAAAATCCCCCACCCCACGGCCAGGGCACCCATGAACCAGTGGAGAACCGCCAGCATGTGGTTGCTGACCGCGCCGTGCTCGGAGGCGATGTCGGTCATCCAGAGAGCGTCGTTGATGGAATCGAAATTCATGATCGGGACAGGAAGATCAGTTTGCGGAAAATGGGGAAAAAGGAATCAGGAAGAGAGTTCCTGCTCGTCTTCCAGGGCCACCTGGCGGCTCCGGCGAGCGAGGTAGAAAATGAAACCGAGAAACGAGCCGAGCACGCTCAGGAGAATGACCATCATGAACAGCACAGCGGCGTTGGCCCCTGCCAGCGAGTCTGCGTCGCTGCCGAAGCAGATCGAGCAGGCAAGAAGCGGCTGAAAAGTAGCGGGAATCGAGATCATGGCTTTTTCGACAAGGGATTACGAAGCAACCGCAGTTCAGGTGATGACCCGGCGGGATTTCCGGCGGAACCAGACGCCGTAGACGGAGAGTCCGACGCCGAGAATGGCACTGAAAATCCCCATGCCACGAATGGCGGACGTGACTCCCGACGCCGACAGAGCCCAGGCTCCGAAAGCGAGGCAGAAAATCGCCGCCACCGCGATGAACAGAAAATGGAAGTGCTTCAACGACATCGTTTCAGGCCCAATCAATCGCTCGAAACTCAACTCAACTCAATTCAACTCAGACTGGTCCGGACCGCATCGAAGGCTTCGCGGATGGGATCGCTCCCCGCGAAGAGGATCAACACCATCAGGCTCAGGAAAAAGCAGAAGGTGAAAACCAGAATCTTGTAGATCAGGCCGCGTTCGTGATTGAGGTGCATGAAAATCAACGCCACGAGGGAGGATTTCACGCACGCCACCACGAGACCCAGCGTGATATCCGTCCAATCGAGTCCGGGCACCCCCATGTCGAACGGGTGCCAGTATCCCAGCGCCAGGGTGAGACAGGTCAACACACCCAGCGCGATGCCGACGGCGGTGTACGACTTCTTGTGACTTGCCATTTCTTCGGGAGAAGCTGCCATGGGAAAGTATGCTTGATTCGCTAGATAAGTGGATTTCGTCCGTCCGGATCCGACCAGCGTTCCTCACATGAGATACATGATCGGGAACAGGAAAATCCAGACGAGGTCGACAAAGTGCCAGAACAGGCCGCCCACTTCGACGCGGTTGGCGAGGTGTTCCGGATTCTTGAGGAAGAGACGTTTTCCGAAAAAGAGGAAGTAGGCCAGAACGAGCGCACCGCCGACCACGTGGAGGCCGTGAAGACCGGTCATGGTGAAGTAGATCGCGTAGTAGGTTCCCGCCCGGGGACCGTGATTGGTCACGAACGAGGTCTGGTCGCGGGGAATCTCCACCACCACATTGTGATGGTCACCGTGGCCATGTCCGTGGTCGTGATCGGCATCGTCCTCGGAACCATGATCGCCGGGGTGAGCTTCCTTGGCGGCCGCGTCCGACTTACCGTGATCTTCGTCGCCGTGATGCTCACCGTGCTCGTGGCCGTGATCGTCATGACCGCCATCGCCATGAGCGCCGGGCTCATCGTGGATGTTGTGGTAGTTGATGACCGGTCCCTGGAGCGTCTTCACGGGAATGACGCCGTCCTCGAAGTGGTCACGAACCAACTCGAGTTTCTCGTCGCGGAGCGCGAGCACGTTCTCCTTCACGTGGTCGTCCTTGATCAGTTTCCAGGCGAGCACGTTTTCCTGATCCTGCAGGGGCACCATCTGGAGGTTGATGCTGTGCAGTTCGAAAAGGATCGTGTCGCTGACCAGCTTGCCCTTCACCACGGTGCGGTCACGCAGGTTCAGCGTTTCCTCGTCGCGCGAGGAGATCTTACGAGGGTTCGCATTGAGACGGAAGGAAGCGAGAAGGGTCGCCTTGGATACCGGCGCCTTGTCCGTCTCGGGATCCCAGGTGCCCTTGCGCTGCTTCTTGCGCATCTCGGCCATGCCGCGCAGGGTCCTGCGGCGGTTTTCCATGAACCAGCCGTCCAGTTCGCCAAGCTTCAAGGTCTCGTCGCTGCCTTCAATCTTGAATTCAAGGCCCTCGCGGTCCGCCTTCGCGATCTGCGAATCGAATCCAGGCAGGCCCCCGGTGAAATCCACCGTGACCGACTCGGCGTCGAAGCGAATGCGATCGGTGCGAACGCCGTCCTCGTCCTTGAGAATGGTTCCGCCCAGAATCGAATTGTCGGTCAGCTTGACATCGTGGTGCTTGGTCAGCTTGCTGTTGTATTCGATCGACTTGATCACCATGAACAGCGCGGAGCAGACGAGAACGCCGATCATCCAGTTTCGGAAGACGTTCCACTTGCGTTCCTTCAGCGCCACCCAGGCGAAAACCACGAACACGCTGGATGCGATCAGGACCAGGGTATTGATGAAGCCCGCGAACACCATCTGGACGTTGATCCCCAGAGGCCAGGGATTGTCGATGCCGGGCTCGGTTCCCACGCGGAGGAACACGTAGGCCGAGAAGAGGCCGCCAAAGAGCATCACCTCGGAGGCGAGAAACAACCACACCCCGATCTTGGCATTATAGAGCCCCGTATCGCGGCGGGCGGTGACTTCGTAGGGAATTTCCATCGCTTGGCTTACTTGCAGGTGATTTCGATGAGTGTCGTTTCCTGAGTCGGAAGGCGGCCGCCTTGCTCGGTTGCCCCTTCGCATTCTTCGACTTTCAGAGTCGGCTCAGGCAGGAGTTTCTTCGGTCTTTTCGGGCTCCGTCTTGGCGGGGGTGACGGCCCCTTCCTTGCCGGGAACAAATTGCGGGAGGTAGTCCTCGCTCGCCCCGGGCACACTGTATTCGTAGGGACCGCGGTAGGCGGAGGGCTCCGACGCGAAGTTTCCGTGCGGCGGAGGCGTGGGAGTCGCCCATTCGAGGGTGGTGGCGTTCCAGGGATTGTCGCTCTCGACCTTTTTCCCCTTGGTCACACTGAGGAAGAGATTGATGATGAAGGGAACCTGGGAAATCGCGAGCATCCACGCCGACGAGGACATGATCAGGTTCAGGTCGATCATGTTCACATCCTGCCCGGGAGCACGCTGATACAGGAAATTGAAGATCGAGGCGAAGAAGGTGTCGCCGGACACGAACAGCTGGTTGGCCACGCGCTCGTAGGCGGCACCGCCATCGAATGCCCGGCGGTGGAATCCGGCCATGCCCTGCGCGAACATGGGCATGAAGATGCCGTTCATGAAGATCAACGAGGGCCAGAAGTGCCACTTGCCGAGTTTTTCACTCATCATCCGGCCGGTGTGTTTGGGGAACCAGTGATAGATCCCCGCGAAAAGGGCGAAAATGGTTCCCGGGGCCACGACGTAGTGGAAGTGGCCGATCACGTAGTAGGTGTCGTGCAGGTGCAGCACCAGATTGTTGAAGGCGAGCGGCAGACCGGTCAATCCCCCGATGCCGAACATCGGGATGAAGGCCGTCGCAAAAAGCATCGGAGTGGTGAAGCGGATCGAGCCGCCCCAGAGCGAAATCAGCACCGAGGTGATCAGGATGACCGAGGGCACGGAGATCAACACCGTCGTCGTCTGGAAGAACGTACTGATGGAGGTGCCCATTCCCGTCAGATACATGTGGTGCGCCCAGACGATGAAACTGAGGAAACCGAGCACCATTGCCGCGTAGACCATGGTCTTGTAGCCCCAGAGTGGACGCCGGGTGCTGCAGGGAATCACTTCGGTAATGATTGCGAACGCTGGCAGAATGAGCACGTAGACCTCCGGGTGTCCGAGGAACCAGAACAGGTGCTGATAGAGCAGCGGACTGCCACCACCGGCCGCGTCGAACATCTGGCCGTTGATGTTGAGACCACTGGGAACGAAGAAACTGGTTCCGGCAAGACGGTCCATCAGCTGCATCACCGCCGCCACTTCCAGCGGAGGGAAGGCCAGGAGAAGCAGGAAACCGGTCACGAGCATGGCCCAGACGAAGAAGGGCAGGCGCATCCAGGTCAGTCCCTTGGCCCGGAGGTTGATAATCGTGGTGATCACGTTGACCGCCCCGAGGAGGGACGAGGTGATCAGGAACACCATCGCCAGGAGCCATTGGGTCTGACCGGTCCAGAACAGGTTCGAAAACTGGAGATCGGTGGTCGTGGCCAGCGGCGAGTAGTTCGTCCAGCCCACCTTCGCCGAACCCGAGGGAAGGAAGAAGCTGGCAAACATCAGGACACCGCCGACGAAGTAGCTCCAGAAACTGGCCATGTTCAGGCGCGGAAACGCCATGTCCGGCGCACCGATCTGGAGGGGAGTCACGTAGTTGCCGAAAGCACCGAAAGCCAGGGGCACGATGCCCAGGAAAATCATGATCGTGCCGTGCATGGCCCCGAACATGTTGTAGAGATCGCCGGTGACCTTGCCATCCGCATCGAGCCAGGCCTGGAACCAGGGAAGTTCGGCGAGGAACGGAACCGGGCGGTCGGGATAAGCGATGCTCCAGCGCATGACCATCATCAGGAAAAACCCGATGGCCATGAAAACCAGCGCCGTGAACCCATACTGAATTCCGATGACCTTGTGGTCGGTCGAGAAGATGTATTTCTTCCAGAACGGCGGATCGTGATGATCATGCTCGTCATGGGCGTGACCGGAGGCGTTCGCTCCGTCGTGGGTGGATGATGCGGCACTCATGGGTTCGGTTTGCGAAGGTGGTGCGAAAAATTGCGTGGAATGATGGTCTTCGGTTGTTTCATGGACGGCGATGCGAGCGACCGGAATCGAAGAAATTCCGGAGGTCCGTGGGCCGCGGCTCGATCCACCCCTTACTGAGCCGCTTCTTCGTCCCCGCCTCCGCCTTCGCCGGCCGGTTTACCGGTCAAAGGATCGACCTGCTCACCGGGCAACGTGGCATCCGCGGGGATCGCCAACAAATCACTTTCAGACCAAGCTCCGGTCTGTCCAGAAAATTCCTCCCGGGCGGCGGCAATCATGTCCGCCGTGACAATGGCCGCGGGATCCCCGGCCAAGCCACCGAATTCGCTCCGGATGTAGGTGATCACTTGGCCGAGCTGATCATCGGAAAGGGCATTCCAAGCCGGCATCAGCTGGTTGTAGGTCTGTCCGTTGACCGTCATCGGGCCCTGGACCCCGTGGAGAAGGATCGCGCCCAGGCGCTTGGTGCCACCACTCACCCACTCCGAGTTCGTGAGCGGCGGGAACTGTCCCGGCAGCCCCCCGCCATTCGGCTGGTGACAGGCGGCACATTGCCCGTACACACTCTTCCCGCCGGCAAGCCAACCGTCGATCCACGGTCCCTTGTCTTCCTCGGCCGCGCCGTCCATTCCGGCGGGACGCGGATCCGGCTGGTAGTAGCTGGAAATGTAGATGTCGTCCCGGAAGAAGTTCCCGTAGGCACCGAAGTAACCCGCGCCGAGGATCGCAATCACGAACAGGGCAATGATCGGACTGAACGAGATCGGTTCCTTCCCGGAAGGAAGGAGAACTTTCTCGCGACGGACGGCGTCGTGCACGTCCACCACGCTGCCGCCTTCGGCTTCGTAGTCGAGATTCTTGTCCTGATGGTCGCTCATCGGTGGTTGGGAGAGATACGGAAGATCGGGTGAAAGGGATACGGGCGGGGGGGGAATCTGTGGCTTACTCCTTCTCCGCGTCGTCGCTGCTCGAGGCGAAACCGACAGGCTTCATGCTGGCCGGAATCGGGGTATCCTTGCGGCGGGAAAGGAGGTAGTCCACCAGGGCTTCGGCCTTTTCGGTCGGGACGATGACGAAACCGCTTTCGGGAGCGAACTCTTCATCGAGCGCGAGCGCCTCGTCCTCGCGTCCGGCGGCGGGCACCTTCTGGTAGAGGTGGCTGAAGGAAGGCATCGAGGAATACTGCTCGAACTGGCGGGGAGCGTAGAGATGGAGGTGGTGCCATTCCCGGTCCGTCAACGCGGATCCCCGGGCCTTGAGCCGCTCGGAAATCCGGGTGCCCACATTCGCCAGATCGGGCCCGATGCGCTGGTAGCCCAGGTAGGCGTAACCTTCTCCGATGAAATCGCCCGGACGCGTCTCGCGGGCCTGGCCCTCACGACCGCCCCAACCAATGCGCCACATGTCGGGACCGGCGTAGGTCGGGCGTACAACCTGCGTGTGGCAGTAGGCGCAGCCTTCGCTGCCATAGATCTCCCTGCCATAATCGCTCTCACCGAAACGATTCATGTTCGGATCCGGATACCCGATGAACGCCGATTTGTCGTCCGCCGAATAGTCCACGGGTTCCGCAGCCGTCATTCCCAGGTAGGGCGACACCACCAGCAGCAGCCAGGGCGCACCGAAGGCGATTCCGAGGCCAGCGAGGAGTCTCCAGAGGTCGTTTCTCATGAGTCGATCGAAAAGAAAAGGCGGATAGGAACGTGGAAAAACAGGATCAGCCGCGGACGGCCGAAATCATCAATCAGTGGGCGGACTCCGGCGAATGCGGTTGCATCAGGGTGGCGCCTTCCGAGCGGCGACCACGACCGAAAAACATCAGGGCGAGTTGATAGAAGAATCCCAGATTCGAGAACGTGATCAGCAACCAGGCGATGATGCGTCCGACCACCCAGCGACTGCCGACTTCCACCGAAAGGATGAAGCTGGAATCCCACTGATTCATCTGTCCGGCCTGGGCGAAACCACCGATCAGCATCGTGAGCACCACCGTGCCGATGCCGTAGGTCGAGAACCAGAAATGCTTGCGAATGAGGTCGGCCGAGGGCCACTCGCAGCCGGTGATCCGCGGGACGATGTAGTAGATCGCACCGAAGATCATCATCGAGAAAACCCCGTAGACGGCAAGAACGTCAAGCCCGACCACGAAGTGACTGAACTGGAACACCTTGCTGAAGGTGAAGAAGGAGGAAAGCGCCGAGAGGATTCCGTAGACCACGAACATCAGGGCACCGAACATGGTGAAGCGGAGCGTCGGGCTGAACTCCCAGAGTTTCACGTCGCTGTCGCCCTTGACGGTCTTCCAGAAATTGATGCCGGTGGCGAGCACCGCCACGAGGAGGAAGATCGTGGCCGTTCCGCTGACCGCGGGAATCCAGGCCGGGAAGGGACCGCCGACGAACCGGCTGAACCCGGTCCAACCTGCCAGGATCGCCAGCGACCAGAAGCCGACCTTGGCGAGCGGATAGCTGTAGATCGGGCGACCGGCGATCTTGGGAATCAGGTAGTAGGCGGCACCCAGGGCGATCGGAATGAACCAGAAGAAGATCAGGTTCGACATGTACCAGGCGTTGGCACCGGCGCTCATCACCGCCGATCCGGAGTCGCCGACCAGCAGATTGGCGGTGCCGAAGATCCACGGAAACCAGACGGCGGCGCCGATGAGGAACATCTCCGAGACATAGACCTCGCCGGCGCGGCGGGCGCGATACATCGGGATGAGCCAGAGCGTGGTCATCAGGTAGCCGATGAACAGCACCGGAGCGATCCAGGCGGGGAAATCGAGCCAGGGCATCGAGCGTCCCTTGCCCGCCCAGACGGCCAGCATGGCGAGCGAAACGCCGAAGTTCCAGATATGTCCAGCCACGATGATGGTGGTGCCGTTCCGCACTTCACTGCGGGTCAGGCGAGCCATCAGCCAGATCATGGCCCCGAGACCGGCCTGCATCGCCCAGCCGTAGACCAGGGCAATCATGTGCACCGGGAAAAGGCGACCGTAGTTGAAGATGGAGCAGTGTTCCCAGAGACCGGGAACCGCCAGCTTCAGACCGGAAAAGAAACCAAGCAGGGTCGCCACGGCCAACCAAGCCGCGGCACTGGTGAAAAAGAACAGCACGGGCCAGCGCGCCGAGCGGTCGATGGCCGCACGTTCGCGAATGTCTTCAGGAGTGGCTTGATTCAGATCGAGACTCATGGGTCAAAAAAGGTCAATCACTCGGCCTTCGGCGCAGCGGCCTTTTCGACGGCCGGCTTCTCTTCGGCCGCGGGCTTCTCGGCAGCGGCGGGTTTCTCTTCCGTAGCCGCGGGTTTGGCCTCGGCTTCCTTCTCCTCCGTCGCGGCCGGGGCCTGCGATTGTTTCATGAAAGTGGGAGATCCGGGAACGACCAGATCGGTCTTCGCGGCCTTCTTCTCCCGAAGGGCGTCCAGAGTCGGGGCCATGGCCTTGTCGATGGCCTCCGTCGAAAGCACCTCGGCCTGGGCGGAGAGCACCGCGGCGACGTTCTGGGAACGCTCATCGGCTCGCTCGGCCCAACCGGGCTCGATGGCTTCCTTCGGGCCCGCGGCCTTCAGGGCAATCCACAGGACCAGGCCGAAACTGACGAATGCCAGCAGGCCGGCCCAGAACGCACGGAAGCGATTGGTGGCGCTGTCTCCAGGATGCTCGCTCATGGATGCTTGGTTCGGAAAGTAGGTTGATTCAACAGGGTGAGGTCGGCGGTCCAACCGGGTGTGGTCAGTTCACCACGTTCAGGGATTCGTCCAGACGAGGGTCACGGCAGGGATAGATGCTCCCCTTCCCGAGGAAGTGCAGGACGCCGAATCCGAAGAATCCGGCAACCGCCACCCAGGCGATGATATCGGTGATGAAATTCTTCGCCAGGATGTACTCGGTGCCCGCGGTGAGGGACGGTCCGCGCTCGGGAATGATGATCCAGTAGATGTCACAGAAATGCATCAGCAGCGTCCACGCGGCGATCGCGCAGATGACGACCGGCTTCTTCTTGAGGCCCTGAATCAGGAGGATCACGAAGGGAACGAAGAAGTGTCCGATGACGAGGAAGAGAATGGCGTGGGTGTTCCAGTAGGCCGTATTCCGGGTCAGGTAGAACTTCGTTTCTTCCGTGATGTTCGCATACCAGATCAGGAAGAACTGCGAGAAAGCGATGTAGGCCCAGAAAATCGTGAAGGCGAGGAGGAGTTTACCCATCAGGTGGTAGTGCTCCATCGTGACCACTTCCTTGAGGTAACCCTTCGCACGCAGGGCCGTCAGCAGCAGGATCAGGAACGCCATCGAGTTCAGCGCGGCGCCGGCGAAGAGGTAGACCCCCCACATGGTGGAGAACCACTGGTAATCGAGCGCCATCAGCCAGTCGAACACCAGGAACGTCCACGCGGTGGCGAACAGCGGCAGGAATCCACAGGCAGCGCGGCGCATGCGACGGTAGTACTTCGGGTCGCCGGTCTGGTCCTGCTTGATCGACCAGAAGCGCAGAAAGAAGATGATGCCTCCCAGCCCCACGGCGTAGAAGAAGAAACGGAAATACCAGAAGCCCTCGTTGAGGTAGCCCTTCTTCTTGTAGAGGAGGGTGTTGGTGTGCTTGAAATGCTCGGTGGCGAGATGCTCTTTCATCTCCTCGTCGCTGCCGATCTCCCCGAGAACCTCGTCCAGTTGCTCCTGGGCAACGATGACTTCCTTCTGGAGGTAGAGACGCTGGTTCTCGGTGGCCGTGGCCAGCGCTTCCTGATTCTCGGTCTTGATCCGCTCGAGAGTCTTCTCAGCCGCTTCCTTGCGCTTGGCGAGATCCGCGCGGTAGGCATCGATCTCGTGCTCCGCGTGCTCCTTCGATTCCTGCAGTACTTCGGCACGGAGCGGGAACCATTCCCAGAGAGCATCGCGGAAACCCGGCGTCAGCAGGGGGAGCGCCACGATGAACATCACCAGCACCACGCTGCCCAGATTCTCCATCAGGCGTCGAATGACGGTCCCCCACCCCGAGTTGGTGGCGTGGTGAAGGAGGGTCCAGAAAATCCCGCCTACGGCCAGCGTCATGAAATAGACGACCGCGAACAACCAGGAATACGACATCCCGCGGTGAAAGACCGAGGGCAAATCCTCGCCTTCCGCCACGCCGCCGGTGGCGGCATAGATGATGAAAAACAACACGGCAGCGCCAACGCCCACCATGAGCAGCAACCACTTGAGCAGCCCTGGGTTGAACGATTCGCCCTTGGCGAAGTTGTCAGCGTTTTTCAGTCCAGCCATGATCGGTAGAAAAAGGAAAATCGATGAAAAATATGATCCGGTCCGTTGTTACTGGCTCGCTCCGGCGGCGTTCTGCAGGACGCGCAGATAGGCGGTGATCGCCCAGCGATCCTCGATCGGGATTGCCCCGTTGTAGGGTCCCATCAGGCCCTTGCCGTGCGAGATGGTCCAGAAAATCTGTCCGTCGGGAAGCGCAGCCACCCGGGGGTCGAGAAGATTGGCGGTCGGCGGGATCTGCCAGTATTTTGAGACCACCCCCTGCCCGTTCCCGGAGGTTCCGTGACAGGCGGTGCAGTAGATCTGGTAACGTTCGGCGCCGCGAGCGAGCAGGGCCTCGTCAATCTCCACGGCCTCCGGCAGCCCGTCACCGTAGAAATCACCGAACAGACCGGTGCGGAAGTAGGCATCTCCCTTGGGAAAATCTTCGCCATCGAGCGGAGCCTCGTAGCCAAGCGGCACGGTGCCGGCAACGGGACGACGGGCACCCTGGCCATCGGCGAAGAAGTCGGACGGTTTCTGGTACTTCAGCTTGTACTGCCAGTCCATGTCCGGAAAAAGGTATAGCGGCGGCTTGGTGAACTTGTCACCGCGAGGACCAATCCCCACGGCCAGCATCACCGCGATCGCAAACAGGATGAGAAAAAACCAGCGCATTTCGTTCCGTTCAGTTCAGGCGTCGTCCGCTTCTTTTGAAAAGTCGTCAGTAAGTCGGTCAGTTTCGATTCGCTCCCCGATCACTCAGCCGTCCACCACTTCCGTGGTCTTGGCGCCGATCGATTCCAGAAATTCCTGGGTGTTTTCGGCGCGAAACTTGGGGTCCTTGGATTCGATGACCAGCATGAATCCGTCGTCGGAGAATTTCTTGAAGAGCGAGGACTCGAAAAGAGGGTGATTCCAGCGAGGCAGGAGGATGAAAATCAACAGCCCGAAGAGCACGGAGAACGCCGAGAAGAGAATCGTGAGCTCGAAGGTGACCGGGAAGAAGGCCGGCACCGTGTTCAGGTTGGTGGGCTTCCCCTGAACGATGGTCGGGTAGAGATTCACCTGGGTGAAGAACTGCAGGATCAGGGCGGTGACAAATCCGGTGACGCCGCCGCAGAGAACCACCGCCGAAAGCCAGGACTTCTTCATGCCCATCGCTTGGTCCATTCCGTGGATCGGGAACGGGGTGTGGACATCCCAGCGCTTGAAGCCGGCGTCACGCACCTTCTCGGCCGCGTGATAGAGGTCCGAAGCGCTGTCGAACTCGGCCACGATACCGAAAGGCTGCTTGGTGCTGGTGGCAGTGGTGCTCACGGTGATAATCGGAAGTCAGGAAAAAGACGAAATCGTTCTACGAAAAGGGTTCGGGATCAGCCCGCCTCGGAGGCTCGCTGCTGGCGACGACCTTCCTTGATCTTCTGCCAATCGGGGAAGTGCGGATCGGCCTGCGGCAACACGCCCTTCACTTCGGCGATCGCGATCACCGGAAGGAATCGCAGGAACAGGAGGAAGAGAGTCATGAAAAGACCAAAAGTTCCGCAGAACATCAGCTTCTCGGTGATGCTCGGGTGATAGATCCCCCACTGCCCCGGCAGGAAGTCGACCGAGATGGAAGTCGGGATGATCACGAAACGCTCGAACCACATCCCGGCGTTCACGAAGTTGGCGACGATGAACACCACCCAGAGGTTGTGACGGGCCCACTGGAACCAGAAGATCTGGGGAGCGATCACGTTGCAGAAGAACATGCAATAGTAGTATTTCGCGTAGGGACCATTGAGGATACGAAGGAAGAAGGCGTCGGACTCGAACTTGTTGGCACCATACCAGCTGATGAACAGCTCCATGATGTAGGCGTAGCCCACGATCGTCCCGGTGAGCAGGATGATCTTCGCCATGTTGTCGATGTGCTTCAGCGTGAACATGTCCTGGAGCCCGTAAATCAGGCGGCAGGGAAGCATCAGCGTCAGCACCATCGCGAATCCGCCGAAAATGGCGCCGGCGACGAAATAGGGAGGGAAGATGGTGGTGTGCCAACCGGGAATCACCGAGGTCGCGAAGTCGAAGGACACGACGGAGTGCACGGACAACACCAGCGGGGTCGAAAGCGCCGCAAGGAGCAGGTAGGCCATTTCGTAGTGCTGCCACTGGCGGTTCCCGCCGCGCCACCCGAGAGCGAAGAAACCATAGGCCATCTTCCGCACCTTGGTCTTGGCACGATCGCGAAGAGTGGCGAGATCGGGGATCAGGCCGATGTACCAGAAGATGACGGACACCGTGAAGTAGGTGGAAACGGCGAACACGTCCCACAGCAGCGGACTCTTGAAGTTCTGCCAGATGGCGTTGGAGTTCGGCACCGGTGCCAGGAACCACACCATCCAGAAACGGCCCACGTGGAAGCCGGGATAGATTCCGGCGCAGACCACCGCGAACAGGGTCATGGCTTCAGCGGCCCGGTTCACCGACGTCCGCCACTTCTGCCGAGTCAGGAAAAGAATCGCGGAAATGAGGGTGCCGGCGTGACCGATTCCGATCCAGAAGACGAAGTTCACGATCGCCCATCCCCAGGCCACCGGCTGGTTGTTCCCCCAGACACCGACACCGGTCGAGACCAGATACACGAGTGTTCCGACCAGCAGACAGGCCAACATCGCGGAAGGAACGAAGAGGAACCACCATCCCAAAGGCTGGCGATTCTCCACGATCCCGCAAATCCGCTCGGTGATCCAGCTGTAGGAGCGGTTGTTCAGCACCAGAGGCTCGCGAGCCACCCCTTCCGCTTCGGAGGGATGCACCGCATGATCTGTCGTTCCGTTGGCCATCTATGTGTGGGAGAAGAAGGTGTGAAAGTTTTCTCGATTCCTGCGGGGGAAAACGAATCAGTGCATATCGGCGGTGACTTTGCCCACCTTGGAAGCTCCCGGCATCTTGGGATTCGGATTCTTGATTCGCGCCAGGTAACTGGTGCGGGGACGGGTGCCGATGTATTCGAGCAGCTGATACTGACGAGGATTCCCGTCACTGCCATCACCGGTCATCTTGCCCTTCACCTTGGTGACCTCGTCTTCGGGATCCTTCCAGTTCCCGAAAACGATCGCGCCGGTTCCGCAGGCATCCTGACAGGCGACCCGGACCGAATTGGTCGGCACCTGGACATCGGCGGAATCCTTGGCCGCGGCCTTTGCCGCCACCTTGGCCGCACTGAGACGCTGCACGCAGTAGGTGCATTTCTCGATCACGCCGCGCATGCGGACGGTGACGTTCGGATTCTTCTGCAACTGCTCACTGGTCGTGGCACGACCGGCGGCAGGCGCCAGAGGCCCGTGATACAACTTGTCCAGAGGACGCTTGTTGTAGTCGAAGTAGTTGAAGCGGCGAGCCTTGTAGGGGCAGTTGTTCGCGCAGTAACGCGTACCAATGCAGCGATTGTAGGTCATCGCGTTCAAGCCGTCGCTGGTATGCACCGTGGCATTCACCGGACAAACCGTTTCGCAGGGAGCCGACTCGCACTGCACACAGGCGACCGGCTGCGCCAGCATCTCGATGTGATCGTCGTCGACCTTGCGCTTGCCCGGCTTGCCGGCTTCCTGGTCGAGACCCACTTCGCCGACCGTCTTGCTGTCGTAGGGCGACGAGAAGTAGCGATCCATGCGGATCCAGTGCATTTCGCGACCGGCGATCACCTGGCCCTTGCCCACGATCGGGATGTTGTTCTCACTCTGACACGCGATCGAACAGGCGTTGCAACCGGTGCAGGCATTGAGATCGACCGCCATCGCCCACTGGTGATGCCGATCCACCTGGAATTCGTGCCCGTCGATGGCCGGAGCCATGTTGGCCTGGTTCCGCTCGCTGTCGGGATCGGTGTAGTCCGGCCCCTCGTAAATGGTGATGTTCTCGGGAATGTGGGCATCCATGCCCTGGCTCCCCGCGAAGGATGGATCCTCCTCATACATGTCGACGGTCCCCTCGCGAACAATCGCGCGACCTTCCATCGAGTAGTGCTCCGCCGTCAGCGCCAGCTCATGCTTGTCGTTCAACCTGGAGACCGACGCGCCGGAAATCACGAAGGGATGCGCCGTCGAACGCAGCCCCCAGACAGAAAAGCCAACCCCCGTGGCGATGGAGCCCATTTCGACCGGCTCCCCCTGGTCATTCTTGAGATCGCCATAGTAGCCAACCGCCACCTCGATGGTGTAATCGGCCTGACCGGGAGTGACCAGCACGGGAAGATTCACCTTGGCGTCACCCGCAACCACTTCGATCAGGTCGCCGGTTTCCACTTCGAGAGCCTCGGCCGTCCCTTGGCTCATCAGGGCCGCATTGTCCCAGGTCAGCTTGGTGATGGGATCGGCCGCCTCCTGGAGCCAGCCATTGTTCACAAACCGACCGTCATAGGTCGACGACCCGGCCGTGAGAGAAATTTCGACCGCACCGGGACCGGGAATATCGCTTGCCACGATTCCCGAAAGCACCTCACCGACCAGGGCGACATCCACCGCCGTGGAGCCCACCGCCGAAAACCCACTGCCCTCGGCGAACCCGTCACGAACACTACGATGCCAATCCGCAGACGAAGCCACCTCGGCAAAAGTCTTCTTCACCTCAGCCAACTCCGGAGCATCCGGACCAGGAACTCCAGGCATGGCCGCAGGAGCCGGCTCGTCGGACGGCGCATTCAACAGGGAAAGCAGGAAGGAGATCTCCGAGACCCCACCATGAAGCGGCTGGATCATCGGCTGCTGCACGGAATACACCCCGCTGGCGGACTGCCAATCCCCCCAGGCCTCGAGGTAATGCGCCCCAGGAACGTGCCAGGTCGCCGCACGAGCGGTGAGATTCCGGCGCTCACCGAGGTGAACCACCGTTTCCACCTGTGAAAGCAGATCCCCGAACCCGAGATCGGCCGGAGCATCCACCACCGGATCGGACTCCGCGGAAACAACCAGCGTCTTGACCTGACCGGCCTCGATCGCCTTGGCCAATTCAACCAGACCGGGAGCCGCCGGCTTCCCGGAATCGAAAACTTCAATCACCGGCTTCTCACCACCGAAGGCACTGAGCGCCGCATTGATCGCCGCAACCAGAGCATGAACCCCTTCCGACTGTCGCGAACCGGCCACCACCAGCGCCTCCCCCTTGGAAGCCACCAGGTCGGCCGCGCATTCGCGGATCCAGTCATTGTTGTAAACCGCCGCCGTGATTTTCGACGCCAGCGGCTTGAGAGCCCCGGCCAGCGCGGAATCACCAGTCGCCTTGGCAATCTCCTGCCCGAGTAGCACCGCAACATTCCCGATCTGACTGGCCGCGAGACGATAGCGATGATCCGCCATGCCACCGGTCAGCGTAAAGGCGGGCTCAACCACATAGAGACGATTCATCTCCCCGGTCGTATCGATCGACTTCCGCCCCGCAAAGAACTGCTTGCTCGGCGCCTCACCGACACCATCGAGACCGAGAAAATCGGAATCCAGGGCAACGATCTTCCTGGCCCGATCAAAACGGGGAGACTGGGCCGCACCCGCACCAAACAAGCGCTCATCCGCAGCCACAACACCACCGGACCCAAGGGCCTCGTAGGCGTAAACCTTGGCACCCGCGTATTTCGCCACCACCTCATTCAGGAGTCGATTGCGCGTCGGCGCATACCCCTCGCTGACCAGGAAAGCCACACCTTCGCCGGAACCAGCTTCACGAAACCCCTTGAGAAAACCGCCCTCGAAAGATTCCGCATCGGATTCGGCACCATTCTTGAGATAGGAACGAGAGCGATCCGGATCGTAAAGATTCAGGATCGAAGCCTGCGTGAACGCATCGGAACCGCCACCAATCGTGGGATGCAGACGATTACCATCCACGCGAGTCGGGCGCCCCTCATAGGTCGTCACCACCAGAGGATCGCAACCGCGACCACCCAGACGCCCCTTGGCACTGGCATAGTAGAGCGCCTTGCCGGGCACGACCCACTCCACATGCTCGTTGTAGGGAACCAGGTGACGCACCGGACGATGACAACCAACCGCACCGAATCCCGCCAAGGCGGTCGACGCGCCCATCAACTTGATGAAATTCCGACGGGAAACGTCATCCATTTCCAACTCGGCGGCACCCTGCGGAAATTCCCGCTCGAGCCACCCCCGAAACTCGGAAGTATCCTCCAGCTCACCGAGGCTGCGCCAATACTGACGGCCCGTTTCCCGAGTCTCTGGATGTTTCCACTGACGTTTCATTCGTTCGAAGAAAATTCCCGCTATCTGGTTGAATCAACAATTCCCGCTACGCACACAAGTCGACCACATCACCGGTGACAGGCCGCACAATCCTGAGGAGGCTGAATGCCCCAGGCCTCCTTGAGGAAGGCACCCATGGTTTTCTGATCCAACTCCTCCGGCCCCTCGGCCTTCAGCTCATCAACCCCCTTGCCAGTCTTTCCAGCGAGGTAGGCGTAAAACTCATCGCGATCAAGATCGTGCGCCGTCCAGTCGAGATTCGTGATCTCACCCAGAGGACGAAGATGCGACTCCACATCACGGTGACAATCGAGACAGAAACTCATGCTCAGCGGCTTCTGGTGACTCACCACCGCCATCTCGTTCACCTTGCCATGACACTCCACACAACTGACACCACGATTCACGTGCGCCGAGTGATTGAAGTAGGCGTAGTCGGGAGTCTCGTGAATCTGCACCCACCGAATGGGATCACCCGTGTACTCCGGATCATTCGGATCCATCGCCTGGCGAAGCAGCGCGAGCTTCGGGCTGTCGGACTTCACTTTGCCCGGCCCGTGACAGTTCCAGCAGACCTGGGCATTCGGAACATTGGAATGAGGAGACTCCTCCACATTGCTGTGACAGTAGCGACAATCCATTCCCAACTGACCCGCATGCAGGCTGTGATCGAACGGAATCGGTTGCTGGGGCTCGTATCCCACCCTCGTGTACTTGGGCGTGAACGAGTACCAGATGACCGCAATCACAAGAGTTCCGATGCCCCCAAGGGCGATCAGAACCTGCAACGGAAGGAAGTTTAGCCAGCGTGGAAAAATGTTTCCCATGAGTCTATCGAACGGGCGCTATTTAAGAGCTTGTGAAAAATTTCACAAGCGGTTTTTCCGAGAAAAAATTACGAAGCCCGACCTTCCCGGGAAACGTTC
>ERZ1699660.14-NODE-14-length-17935-cov-73.550665_pt1 | contig 17935 bp, 3 predicted proteins | sample MGYA00581513_ERZ1699660 | MGnify/ENA primary metagenome ERZ1699660 (study PRJEB42348, sample SAMEA6618691) | metagenome | isolation source: Polyester-degrading enrichment culture growing on monomer 1,4-butanediol, B | collected 2019-04-14 ...
AAAGCTTCCAAAATGGCCCGTCACGAAGCGTAATTTTATGGTTTACAAAGGATTTCCTTATTGCCAAAGGTTGTCGCTTAAGCCGAGCCAGACTCGGCGCCCGTGAACTGCGTCCTTTTTTCTCTCCTCTCCCATCCCAGCAAGAAAGGTTTCAACATGAAAGCAATGACTACGATGCTCCGGCAGACCGCGTGGGTTCAGACCCTCGTGATGTCAGCCCTGGTTCCAGGAATGATTCTGATGCCGATGCCGGCGCATTCGAATCCGACGGGAGCCGCTGTTGTTCACGGTGCGGTCGAGATCGACGACACGGTGCCGGGGCATTTGAAAATCAACCAGGGATCGAACAAGGCGATCATCAACTGGCAGGACTTTTCGATCGGTGCGGGAGAGCTGACCGAATTCATCCAGCCGGGCGTGGACGCAGTCGCCCTGAACCGAGTGATCAGTGGGAATCCCTCGACGCTGCTCGGAACGCTGTCCGCGAATGGCGGCGTGATCCTCGTCAACCCGAACGGCATCCTGGTCGGCGGCGGCGGAGTGATCGACGTGGGAGGCCTGATGGCTCTCTCGACGCTGGACATCGACGACGCCGATTTTCTCGACGGGGGAACGATGACCTTCAAGGGAGACAGCGCCGCGGGCGTGACCAACCTCGGCACCATCACTTCGCGTGGCGGCGATGTTGTGCTGTTGGGTAACTTTGTGGATAACCAGGGTGCGGTCGGCGCACCCGACGGAACGGTCGCCTTCGGTGCCGGTGGTGAGTTCATCGTCGACTCGGTGGGGGAATCCCGCCTCTCGGTGGTCGCGGGTGGTCCCGGCGGTGAGACCGGGATCTCGAACAGCGGCGAAGTGTCCGCGGCGGCGGTCGAGTTCAAGGCGCACGGCAACGTTTACGCGCTCGCGATTCAGAACACCGGCATTGTTCGTGCGAACGGTGTCAGCCGTCAGGGCGGTCGGATCATCCTCAGCGCCGCCGGCGACGGTTCGGTCGGCGGTCGCATCGAGAACTCCGGCGACCTCATCGCTCGCGGTCCCGGCGGTGCCGGTGGAGAAATTCTCATCGACGGTGGCCCGGGTGGTCAGGTCGATATCCTCGGCGGCCGTGTCGATGCCGACGGAGACAATGGTGCCGACGGTGGAACGATCACCATGCTCGGTGACATCGTGAACGTGACCGGCGACTCCCGCGTGAGTGCGGACGGCGCCAATGGTGGTTCGGTCCAGATTGGATCCAAGACGGGAACTTCGGCGATCACCGTCGGTCCCGATGCCTCCGTGAGCGCGAACGGCGAAACCGGCAACGGTGGTGTCGTTCAGGTGCTCGGCAATCAGTCGAGCGTGATCAACGTGTTCGGCCAGGTTTCCGCCGACGGTGCCCAGGGCGGCGGTCTCGTCCAGATGTCGGGCGGAACGGTCACGACGCACGAGGGGTCGGTGGTGTCCGCCAACGGGGGTGAGACCGGCGGCCAGGTTCAATTTGTCGGCAACGGCATCAACAGTGTCACCGTCAACGGCACCGTGAGTGCCACGGGTGGCGAGGGCGGTCGCGTGACCGTGGGTGCCGATCAGGTCACCACGGGCGCCAACAGCGTGATCGACGTCAGCGGCGAAGCCGTCGGCGGCATGGTGGTCCTCGATGGGGATTCCGCGATCAATGTCAACGGAGCCGTCAATGCGAACGGTACCAGCGGTGACGGCGGTCGCGTCCTGATCCACGGCTCCCAGGGAGTCAACGTCGGAGGCGCGGCCCGTCTCGAAGCCGACGGTCTCGGTGGCCAGGGTGGCGACATCTCGGTCGATTCCGAAACGAACACCGAGATGGGCGGCGAAGCGTCCGCCCAGGGCGGTGACGGTGTCGGCGGCACCATCGACGTGACCGGCGAAGACGTGCTCATTCTCGGTTCCGCCAGCCTCGATGCCTCGGGCTCGCTCGGTGGCGGTGAAGTGAACGTCGGTGGCGGGTTCCAGGGCGGTGTTTCCCGCCTCCGCAATTCCAACTCCACGGTCGTCGAGGCCGGAGCCCAGTTCGCGGCCGACGCCGTCAGCGATGGCGACGGAGGTCAGGTAGTGATCTGGTCGGATGGCGCCACGGCTTTCGACGGTTCCGCCAGCGCTCGCACGCTGGGCGGGAACGGAAATGGTGGCCTGATCGAGGTTTCCGGAAAAAGCGATCTCGAGGTCGGAATCGGAAGTTCCTTCGTGGCGACGGCCGCCAACGGAAGTTCCGGAACGGTTCTTTTCGACCCGGGTGACGTGATCGTGGGCGCCGCGGGTTCCTCCGACATCGCCTACGAGACGATCAACAACACCCTGCAGGGCGGCACCAGCGTCATCATCGCGACCGAAGCGGATGCCCTCAGCGGGTTGGGGAACATCGAGTTCACCGACCTGGGACTGGGCAACGACCGTCACGGTTCGCTTCAGTGGACCAACTCGCTGGCGAGTTTCGGCGCCTTTGCGGCCGGCAACATCATCGTGACCAACAGCATCCGGACCTCGGGTGCGGGATCGGTGAATCTGCTCGCCGGTTGGACGGGAACGGAAGGGGATGCGCAGATCCTCGCCAACAATCCCGAGGCGGCCTGGGATTACTACGTGGAGAACGGTCAATTTGGAAATCTCGGTTCCGTGATCATGGGGGATTCCGGCGGAACCCGCTTCGTCTCCGTGGGTAGCCGTTACGGCAACACCAATGTCGCCGGCCAGACGCTGCTGATGCTGACTCCCGAGCAGGACAGCGGGGAAAGCGACTACATTCATCTCGGATTCCGCGATACCGGCCAGATCTTCGCGGTGCGCGGCAACGGCGGCTTCGCCAACAATGCCTTCGACTTGAACGACCGGGACCTGGAAACCGAGAATGATCCGATCGTCGGTATCTACGACCCGGCCTACTTCCGCGACATCAACGGCGACACGATTCCCGATGGGGTCTACGCCATCAACAGCTCCGGTGTGCTCGACGAGGACAACCTGCTGACCGGTGGAGACGCCGATGGTAATCGTGCGACCAATCCCGGGAATCCTACACTGATCCCCTTCGCGAACCACTTCACCGACGAGCGTCAGGGCAACTGGTGGTGGCAGCAGATCGATGCTCAGAATCCCGACCCGATCGGTCTGGGTGGCAATCTTCCGGAACACGGTGCGGGTGGTTACGACCGAACCACCGGTGCCGTTGACTCCAGTGTCCGTGCCGACATCAACGTGGTCACCAAGTCGGCCGTCGTCATGCAGGGCGGTGGTCGTCACCAGAACTACGTGCAGATCGGCCACGGCGGTGATTCGACCGCGTGGGCCGACGATCGCGGTCTCCGCGACGGCAACCAGGCCAACAACATTTCCGGCCAGAACTCGCGGAACTACACCTTCAACGGTGCTCGCGATTATTCGGGCACGTCCATTGCCCGGTTGGCGCCCGTCTACGGAAACATCAATGTCTATGCCGGTGTGAACACCGATCAGGCGATCGACATCGATCACGACGCCGGGGTGATTTCCGCGACCACGGACAGCGCCGCTGGCCTCGTGCAGTTGCGCGGATGGCAGAACACGGCTTCCGCCAACAACCTGAACAATCCGGAACAGGGCAACAACTCGGAATCCTACGTCCAGATCGGTCACCTCGGAACGGGCCAGTTCGGAAGTGCCTACGGCGATATCGCGGTCCAGGCGGGAGGCGACGTCGAGGTGCTCGCCGGGGCCCACACCCGGAATCACGCCACCATCGGTCACACGATGAACGGCTATGTGGATTGGAACGTGACCTCGAACGAACGTCAGCAGATCCGCTTCTTCCACAACGTGGGGGATCACGACAACCCGAACATGCGGAAGGGTGAATTGTTCTCCGATGGTCTCGGCGGTGCCGGTCGCGGATTCTACGACGAGGACACCCAGGGCAGCCGCTGGGATGACGACTTCTACGACGCCACGGTGGACTATTCCGCCGTCAATGCCGGTTCGGTGGGCAACGCCTCGACCGGAACGCCCGGTTTGAGCGCCTCCGGCCCGGTCCAGATCGAAGCCCTCACCGGCGGGGTTCGCAATACCCTCGCAGGCGACATCCGGGTGGAAGCGGGTGGGCCGAATGGCATCACCATCAAGGGCTACACCAATCCGGACACCCGGACCCTGACCACCGATGAAAATCCGGTGCTTGGAAACATCGATGGCGATGACGACAGCGCGCGTTTCAACAACGTGGATGATGCCGGCGACGCGGATGGGCTGCGGTTTGCCCGCGACCGCCGATTCGCGGGGATCGGTCACGGGGGATCCAGCTTTGATCAGTGGAGCAGTCTCGACAATGAACGTGTCCGCCTCCGGGTGGTCGACGGCGACGGCACCGGCACCAGCAGTGCCAGTGTCGAGGAAGGGGGCACCGACAACGGCAGCCGCATCGGTCGTGCGGTGACCTTCCTGAACATCGTCGGTGACATCGAGGTGATCGCAGAGAACGGCGACATCAAGGTGCACGCCGGTAATGACACGTTCGACTACGCCTACATCGGTCACGGGGGCAACGATCTCGGCGACTACGAAACCTCGAACGTGGTGATCGGCGACATCACGGTGCGTGGTGGTGGCGATCTCGAAGTTTTCGGTGCCGGGGTCCTGGCCACCTACACGGGGGCCGCCAATCGGAACTTCCATTCCCACGCGCAGATCGGTCACCACGGTCGTGAAAACGGCATGCAGTATTACGCCGGAGATATTAACGTGGAAATGGGCGGCGATATTACCCTTACCGCCGGCCGCTACCGGGAGAGCGGCGCGAAGATCGGCCACCAGTCTGCCGTTGGTTACGGACAGGTCGGGGGAGACTTCACCCGACAGGAAGAATTCATCTACGGGGGGGACCTGGGAACGACACCGATCACCACGGATGTGACGGTGACCAGCTCGGACGTGACCATCGTGTTCGATGATGGCGTTACCGAGGTGACCGAGGTCTTCGCGATCGACGGCTACACCGCCAACGTGCAGGTGAGCGCAGGAGGAAACCTGACCATGGATCACGGGGACGCGGCACCGCGCGAGACCCAGAACATGTATGCCTTCGACAACTACAACACCAACACCAACGGGAACACCAACATCGACAACGATCTCCATGACACCCGTTGGTCGCACACCCAGATCGGGCACGGGGGCAACAACACCGGCACGTTCCGCACCAACCAGGGGAACACGGCCTACAACTTCTACAACAAGACGGGGGATGTCACGGTCAACGTGGGTACCGAGACCCTGAACCCGGACGGCACCACCACCGTGACCGGAGGCGATCTCTTCATGCAGAACGGGACCGGCCAGGATTGGTGGACGGTCATCGGACACGTCTTCGGCGATACCGATCGTTCGGATGGCGGTACCGACATCGACCAGGCGTGGAAGATGATCGGCGACGTCACCGTGAACGCGCTCGGCGACATCACCATGGATGCCGGCACCCCCGAAGTGGAGGGCCGCTCGGGAATTCAACTCGGGATCCTCGACGATGGCACGGTTCGCGGCGCCGGTCAGATCGACAATCGCTACCGCGCCCAGTTCAACATGGTCGGCATCGGTCACCAAGCCACCTGGAACAACCTCGATATCGTGGTTCTCGACGACGGCACGCTCGTCAACGGAATCGCGGCGGACTCGGACATCATCGTGACTTCCGGCGGAAACCTGGAGATGAACGCCGGTGACGACGAGGACGAGGGCGGGTATCGCGGCGCCCCGGTCCGCATCGGCCATGGCGCGACTTCGGACCGAGGCAACGACGCCTTCCGTCCGGCCGGATTCAGTGGCGACATCGACGTCTTCGTGGAGGGCGACCTGGTCATGCAGGGTGGTTCCAACGCTCACGTGTCGGATGTCGGTGAAGAAGAAATTCACGCCTTCCGGGTCGAGGGCCAGTTGGCGCAGATCGGCCATGGCGGCTACACCGTCGACAACGGTGCGTCCCTGACCGGCAACATCAATGTCTACGTCGGAAACGACCTGACGATGACCGCCGGTCAGCGCACCGAAGCTGCGGTGATCCTGACCAACGACGACAACAACGTGACCGACGATCCCGGTGGCGATGCCGCGGTCGACAACACGGAAATCACCGCCAATGCCGATCCTCTCGGCGCCTTCACTCGCATCGGGCATGGTTCCATGCGGACTCGCGACGGCATCGACGGGGTCAATTCCACCGGCGACATCAATCTCGTGGTCGGCAATGACATGACCATGACCGGCGGCACCGGCGTTCAGGTGGGCGGATTCAACCAGGTCGGCCACGGGGGCCCGGACGTGAATGGCAACATGAGCGGTGACGTCACCGTGCTGGTCGGAAACAACCTGACGACGGTCGATGGCGACGCCATGGATCCCGACACCCGGATCGGTGGTCTCAACTACAACAAAATCGGGCACGGAGACTGGATGTTCGAATCTCCGATCATCACCTTCGACAACGGCCAGAACCCCCAGAACATCACCAACCTGAACTCCGGCTCGGGTGATCGTGACGGGAACATCAATGTTCTGGTCGGTGAAAGTGCGACGCTCGACCACTCTCTGGTGGGACACGCCGATCCGGATGTGCAGACGAGCTTCCAGACCATCAGTCAGGACAGCAACACCTACTTCGCGGTCAGCCGGAACTATCCCTTCACCCGCAATGCGACCGGGTCGTTGACGGCGGAGAACGGCACCATCTTCTCGAGCGGCTTCTACGGTTTCGGCTCGGAACTGCGGATCTACATTCCGCGGCGCAGCCTGAACCTGATGGATACCACCACTCGTCTCAATGAGTCCATCAATGAAACCAACCCGCTGACCTATGCCGGCACCCCCGGGGATTTCGTCGGACTGGACGTCAGCCAGGGAGAATTCGCCGGGCGGGAAGACGAGGTCTACCTCCAGCCCGATCTCTGGTGGGACAACGAGGGGCTTTCGGAAGCCATCGGCAGCATGCCTTTCCCGACGGATGCCGTGAGCGGCCAGGGAGGTGCCATCGCCGAAGTCGAGTCTCCGGGTGATTTCCCCAACCTGGTTTCCCTGTCTGCCGGAACCCTCGGCGAAGGAACCACCACCTACCGGGGTGCCAACGGCATCAGCGGGGTCGGCAACTACACCATCTACTACGATGCCATCCGCGGCGTCGCTCCGGCCGTGGGCGGAGGTGGCGGCGGAGTGCCGGTCGTGCCGGAACTGCCGGAGGTCGAGGAGCCCATCATTGACGTGCCCCTCTTCAACTACTTCCCGTTCCTCTTCGTCGACAAGTTCGATTCCTATGATCGGGACGACATGGAACTCTACGGCGATTTCTTCTTCGGGCTCTTCAGCGTCTTCGGACTCGCGGAGAACGAGGAGTATGAAAACTCGCAGGATGACAACATCCGGGTCGAAGGGGACGAGATCCTCGAGGAATCTCCCGGCCTGTTTGGCTTGGGACCTGCAGAGGACGAATCCCAGGAAGACGACGAGGAAGACAAGTCCGGTCGCTACCTGAACATGCAGAACACCGCCTTCGGTCAGTTCTGGACCTACGACTTGTCCACCAACGAGTATTCTTCGTTCAAGGTGTTCGGAATTCCGGTTTCCGACACGATCCGATGAACTGAAATCAGGTCACGATCGACGGAATCGTAACAACTTATCAACGAACGGAAGTTTCCAACCCCACCTGCTTCTACTGATCATTTTTCCCTCCCCTGAATCCATGAAAGGAGCGTCCATGAACTCATTCCTCAAGCGGCTGCGCCTGGCCTCGGCGCTACAGGTATCCGCGATTTCTCTTCTACTCCCCGGCCTCGCCCTGATGCCGACTCCCAGCTGGTCGAATCCGACCGGAGGGGTCGTGACCCATGGCGTCGCGGAGATCAATGCCGAAACGCTCGGTCACCTCAAGGTGTTCCAACAGAGCAATCGCGCGGTGATCAACTGGGAGTCCTTCAACATCAGTGCGGGAGAAATTACCGAATTCATTCAACCGGGAGCGGACGCTGTCGCCTTGAGCCGAGTGGTGGGAGGGAATCCCTCGGCGATCTACGGCATGCTGAAAGCCAACGGGGGACACATTCTCGTCAACCAGAACGGCATCCTGGTGGGACCCGGAGGGGTGGTGGATGTCGGAGGGCTGAATGTCCTCTCGACCCTTGACGTCGACGACAACGAGTTCATGGCGGGAGGGCCGATGCGCTTCGTGGGATCGACGGCCGCCGGAGTCACCAACTTCGGCACCATCAATTCCGCCGCTGGCGATGTCATCCTCATGGGGAACTTCATCGAGAACAACGGCTCGATCGGTGCGCTCAACGGAACGGTGGCCTTGGCCGCCGGTGGGGAAATTCTTCTCGAGCAGAACGGGGAGTCGACCGTTTCCATCCTTCGCGCCGGTCCCGGTGGAGAAACCGGAGTCAACAACACCGGCACCATCACGGGTGCTGCGGTGGAGATGAAAGCGCACGGAAACGTCTACGCACTCGCCGTCAACAACAGCGGCACGATTCGCGCCACCGGCGCCAGCCGCGTGAACGGACGCGTGGTGCTCAGCGCCACGGGTGACGGCACCGCCAGCGGGAAGATCGTGAACACGGGAACCATCGAGGCCAACAACGCGGATGGTTCCGGCGGCGAGATCATGATCGATGCCGGCGTGGCCGGAGAGGCGGAGATCGGCGGATCGGTCAGGGCCGACGGGATCGGCGATACTCCCGGTGGATCAGTCACCGTGCTCGGCGACATCATCAACGTCACTGACGGTGCCCTGGTCAGCGCCAGCGGCAGTGAAGGCGGTGTCGTGATGATCGGCAGCCCGGAAAGCAGCAGCGTCAACGTGGCGGGTACCGCGACCCTCCAGGCCAACGGGAGCTCGGGCAACGCCGGAGTCGTGACCGTGGCCGGCCAGGAAGTGCTCGCCGAGGGAACGTTCAGTGCGACTTCGGAAGAAGGCGACGGAGGCGAGGTCAACATCGCCGGTGCCGACGTATCCACCGCAGCGACCACCATGATCAACACCAGCGGTTTCGGTCGCGGTGGCGCGGTCATCATCGATGCCGGTGACGAGGCCAATATCGAGGGTGGTCAGATTCTTTCCAATGGTCAGACGATTCGCGGTGGCGACATCGGAATCACGGGGCCCAATGTGAACATCGGGAACGACGCCAACATCGATGCGGCCGGTGAGGCCGGTGGACGCATCAGGATCGGTGGCGGTTTCCGCGGACAGGACGAAAGCATCGACAACGCCGAGAACACCACGGTGGAGGAGGGCGTGCAGCTCGACGCCAGCGCGACGGGTGACGGCAACGCCGGTCAGGTCATCGTCTGGGCCGATCAGGACACCTACTTCGGCGCCGCCGCCAGCTCCAACGCAGTGGCAGGCAACGGCGGATTGATCGAGATCTCCGGTCTCGATACCTTGACCATGCGGGGATCGGTTTCGGCGACTTCGGTGGAAGGTCGCTCGGGAACGGTTCTCTTCGACCCGGGCGATGTCTCGGTCGGGAACAACGGCACCGCCGATATCCCCAACAGCATCGTCAACGACACCCTGCAAGGTGGGACGTCGGTGCTCATCTTCACGGAAAGCGGTGACATCACTTTCGAGAACACGGGGATCAACAATGATCGCCACGATGCCATCCAGTGGACCAATTCGCTCGCCAGCTTCGGGGCGTTTGCTTCCGGCAACATCTTCGTCAACACCCACATCCGGACTTCCGGGGAAGGCTCCATCAACCTGATCTCCGGTTGGGGCGGCAGCGAGTCGGACTTCGATGTCGATGGCATCTTCGGCGGCTTCTACGGCGCTGCGGCCACCGACGATCCGGCGGGCGGGCGCCTGTTCGAGCAGGTGCTGCAGCCGATCGATCCGGAGAACGTCTGGGAAGAATATGTGGAGAACGGACAGTTCGGTTTCAACAGTGGGGCGACGTTCATCGGGTCTCCCGACATGAGTCGGCACGTCGTCGTCGGCAGCCGCTTCGGGAATACCAACGTGGCGGGTGCGGCCCTGTTGATTTCCGCTTCTCAGGGGAATACCGGAGAAAGCGATTACGCCCACCTGGGATTCCGGGACAGCGGTCAGGTGTTCGCGGTGCGCGGGACGAACGGGTATGCCAACGCGACGTTGGACCTCAACACGCCCGGCAACTACAGCTCCGGCGGTCGCAGTCCCTTCCAGGTCGATAACGATCCCGTGGTCGGCTACATGGATTACGATGCCTACGCCGCCTACGTGGCGGATCCGAACTCCAATCCGGGGTATTTCCACGACCTCAACGGGGACACCGTTGCCGACGGGGTCTACGCGATCAACAGCTCCGGCATCCTCGATGAAGACAACCCGGCTACCGGGGGCGATCCGACCATGATTCCCTTTGCGAACCACTTCATGTCCGAGCGCTTCGGCAACTGGTGGTGGCAACAGATCGACGGGGAGGCCCCGGATCCGAAACTGTTGGGCGGTTTGGCTCCCGAGCATGGCGCCGGGCAGTCCTCCACCGTCCGGGCCGACATCAACGTCGTCACCACGGGGCCGGTTCTTCTCAATTCCGGTGGTCGTCATCAGGACTACGCCCAGATCGGGCACGGCGGTGACGGCACCGCCTGGGCGGATGACAAGAGTCTCTACGACAGCACGATTCAGAATGATCGAAACATCTCCAATGAATGGGCGCGGCTCTATTCCTACAACAGCGCTCAGAATGATCGCAGTGCGACGACCATCGCCCGGCTCGCTCCCATCTACGGGAACATCAATGTGCTTGCCGGTGTCGATCGCAGTTCGGTGGAATACAATCCCGGTGCCCTGAAGCAGAATCTCACCGGGGAAGTGGTCAGTCAGGGGGGATTCGTCACCTTGGAATCCTGGCAGAACACGGCTTCCACCAACAACCTGAACAACCCGGAGCAGGGGAACAATTCCGAGTCCTACACCCAGATCGGTCACTTGGGGACGGGCCAGTCGGGCAGCGTTTACGGCGACATCAACGTGAAGGCGGGAGGCGATGTCACGCTTCTTGCGGGAGCTCACACTCGAAGCCACGCCACCATCGGCCACACCATGAATGGTTTCCTCGATTGGAACCTTCCGGAAAACAACGGCTCTCAGATCCGGTTTTTCGCCAACGGGGGAGACTTCCAGAATCCGAATCTGCGGAAGGGGGAACTCTTCCTGCACGAGAATGGCATCGACGCTCCCCGCGGCTTCTACGCGGAGAACACCCAGTCGAATCGCTGGGACGATGACTTCTACGACACCGATGGAGACGTCGACAATGACGGCCTGCTCGACAGCGACGACACGACTCCGGTGGCCGTGGGTTCGGTGAAGGCTCCGGCCGCGAACGGGGCTTTCCACGTGCCGGGATTCTACGGAGGGACGGTCAAGGACATCGTCGGTGACATCCGGGTCGAGAGCAGCGGTCAGAACGGGATCACGATCAAGGGATTCACCAATCCTGACACCCGGACGGACACGACCGACGACAACACGACGATCGGCGACCTGGACAACGATGGCGAGAGTGCCCGACTGGACGGCACTGTCGATGTCGATGATCGCGATGGTCTCAACTACCGCCGGGACCGCCGTTTCGCCGGCATCGGTCACGGGGGCTCGAACTTCGACTACTGGGGCAGCCACGACAACGAGCGCGTCCGCCTCCGGGTCTCTGCCGGAACCAGTGAAAGCGTGGAACAGGCGGGGCAGGACAACGCCAGCCGTATCGATCGTTCCCAGACCTTCGTGAACCTGATCGGTGATATCGAGGTGACCGCCCACAACGGCGACATCACGATCCAGGCCGGCAACGACACCCACGATTACGCCTACATCGGTCACGGTGGAGCCGATCTCGCCGACATGGAAACCGGCAACGTGATTGCCGGGGACATCACCGTGTATGGCGCGGGTGATCTTCTCATCACCGGTGGCGGCTACGTTGCCCCCTACACCGGTGGCGATGCCCGCTCGATTCTCTCTCACGCCATCATCGGCCATCACGGTTTCGATGTGAAGCTGCAGGGCTTCTTCGGAGACATCGATGTCGACATGGGGGGAGACATTTCCCTGATCGGTGGTCGCTATCGCGGAACCGGTGCCAAGATTGGTCACCAGTCCGAGCAGAGCCGCGGCCAGGTCGGTGGTGAATTCGAGCGCACCGAGAATTTCGTCTACAACCCACAGCTGGATGGAGCCGGTATCGATCTCTCCGCCAGCGTGACCAACGACGCGGTGACCATCACGGTGGACGGCGAGACCAATGTTTACGAGATCTCCGGGTACACTGCCGACGTTTCGGTCAGTGCGGGAGGAGACATCCTCCTGGATCACTCCAAGCCGGGGCTCGAGGAAACCCAGAACATGTATGCGGGAGACACCGATACCAACTTCATCGACCTTCGATGGAGCCCGACCCAGATCGGTCACGGGGGACGAGTCACTTCCGCCTTCCGGAACAATCTGGACAATCCCGCCTATTTCTACAAGGACAAGACCGGCAACATCACGGTCAATGCGGGAACGGCGACCCTGGACCCGGACAGCGGCGATCTCGTGGTCACCGGTGGTGACATCACCATGCGCAATGGCGAAGGGCTCGAGTGGTGGACCGCCATCGGTCACATTTTCGCGAACGGCAACCGCTCCGGTGGTCCCGACACCGTGGAGGGTTCCTACAATGCGATCGGCGATATCACCATCAACGCTCTCGGAAGCCTGACGCTCAATGCCGATGCCGCCGGATCGACCGACACGATCAATGTGATCACCATTTCCGGCGATCCGGTTCAGGACAACCCGGTGAAGATCGGCCATGGCGGTATCTTCGACAACCTGGATATCCAGACGCTGGACGACGGCACTCTCGTCAATGGCATCGCCGCGGATTCGGACATCATCATCAACGTCGGCAATGACATGACGCTCAAGGGCGGCAAGGGGACCCGTACTTCCTACGCCCAGGTCGGTCACGGATATGCTTCGAACAATGGTGGCGATCCGGCCCGTCCGTCCGGCTTCAATGGAGACATCACGGTGAACGTCGGCAACGACCTGGTTCTCGAAGCCAGCCACCAGGCGGTGGTCGCGACCCCGATCGCCGGGGAAGCCATCGGCATCGAGGCCGGTCTGGCAGCCATCGGCCACGGTGGACACCTGCTCGATGCCGACTTGAGCGGCGACATCTCCGTCTATGTGGGGAATGACCTTTCGATCATCGCGGGGGACCGGAACCTGGCGCAGGGGGCGCCGGACAATGATCCTCGCCTCGGCTACTACGAGTTCCTCGGAAGGGACTCCAGTGGTAACCCGCTGGGTTCCATCTACAACATGGCCAAGATCGGCCACTGGTCGACCGAGCTTGACGCTCTCTCCGGTCAAGGCCCCGTGGATGGCGACATGAGCGGCAATGTCACCGTGGTGGTGGGCAACGATCTCGATATGAAGGGTGGTCAGGCATCCAGCGTTGCCGAAGATGCGATCATGCCCGATCAGATCGAGCGCCCCGTCGTTCTCGCCTACTCCCAGATCGGCAACGGCGGTCCCGGGGTGAACGGAATCAAGAGCGGCGATATCACCGTGCTGGTCGGCAACGACTTCACCACCGTGGACGGAAACGCTGCTCCCGACGGATTGACCCCCAACCTGAACAACTACGTGATGGTGGGGAACGGCGACTGGCTTCGTGACGGTCCCTCCGCTCCGTTCCCGCCGGCGGGTGGTCCGGGCGTGCGCTCGGGCAACATCAGTATCGCGGTGGGTGAGAATGCCTCCTTCGACCACACCCTCATCGGGCACGCCGACCGGGCGGTCCTTCCTTCGCTCGCCACGATCGTGGATGGAGACACTTTCGTCGGAGTGAGCCGGAATACGCCCTTCTACGGTGGAACGGGAACCCTGACGGCCGAGAACGGCACTGTTTTCTCCTCGGGCACCTACGGATTCGGCGGCGAGCTTCGTCTCTACATTCCGCAACGGGAGAACAACCTGATGGATGACACCACCCGGATGAACGAGGCGACGGCCACCTACCGCGGCGCGGCGGCCGGAGGCAGCAGCTTCCAGGATGACGTCAACGACTTCGATCGAACCCGGAACGGGGGAGTTGATGCCGGCGATCCGGATGAAATCTACCTGCAGCCCGATCTCTGGTGGGATCACCAGTATTCGAACACCGCCGAGGGTGATCCGCTTCCCGGCCCCTACCTCCTGGATTGGAGATTCGAAGGCTACGGCACTCTCCAGGAATACATCCAGGACACGCTCGATTTCTCGGGGCTCCCCACCGATGGCGGTGGTGCCGACGACTATTTCGCGATCGTGAATCCCCAACTCGGAACCGATTCGCTGCCGAATGGACAGATCGCCGAAGTCGATGCTCCCGGCGGACTCCCGAATCTGGTTGCGATGTCGGCCGGATTCTTCGGAAGCGGTACCGCGGAGTATCGGGGTGGCAACGGACTCAGCGGCACCGGAAACTACACCGTCTACTACGACGCCATCCGCAATGTCGGGCTGCGTCCGCCGCTTCCCCCGGTGATTCCTCCTCCCGTGATCATTCCGCCGGAGCCGGAGCCGGTTCCGGTGGTGGTTCCGCCCCCGTTCAACTACTTCCCGTTCCTCTTCCTGGACAAGTACGACTCCTTTGATCGCGATGATCAGTGGTTGTTCGGAGCGGGGGACAACTACCTCGATGGAATTGGCCTGATTTCCCGAATCATTGGAGAAACCGAGGGCGAACCGGGGGTGGGCCTTGCCTACGAATCCGAAGCACTCGAATCACTCGCCGAACTTCTCGGTTTCCCGGTCGACGAGACCGATGAGGCGGAGGAAGACGAGGCCCGTGAACAGGACGCCAGCAGCTACCAGTTCATCGGCAGTCTCCACGGGATCTATTGGCAGTACCAGCCTTTCCAGGGAGAGGGCCGCTACAGCAGCAACAACCTCTTCGGAACCATCGGCCTGTGAGCCTCCGGTCCTGACGGATGGACGGGAGAGGGCGCCCTCTCCGGAAGATCGATTTCGACCGCCTCGGGCTGTTTTGGCCCGAGGCGGTCTTTTTTCGGGTTTCGAGAGACGTTTCGGCAGGATTCCTGCATCGAGAGCCGGCAGGGCGCCGCCTTGAGAAGGGGAGGCAGCGGGGCGCGGAGAATCGAGAAATCAGGCAGGCGTTGCACCTTTGAGAAAGGTGTAAAAAACCTCACGATTCCGCTTGCAGACTTTGTCAGACTCTCTCAAGATGCGGGTTTTAGCAGGAATACGTTTGAAAGTGTGGAAGACACTTCAGGGCTCTCTGTGGGCTCGGCGTGTGGGACTTGGCGAATTCACCATGAAGAACATTTTTGATTCGAAAGCTGCCTTGGCGGGGAGTCGCCAGGTGACTTGGGGCTTGGCTCTCTCGATGGCCGCGTTGCTGGTCGTCAACCAGAGCCATGCTCAGTCGAAGCGCGACCTGGAATTGGGCAGTCTCCCGCCCGCCCCTGACCTTCGGCAGGACTCGGAAAAGTCGTTTCGCGAGCGCATGCGTGAGCGGCGAGCCGCGGCGGAACGGCGTGCCATGGAGAAGCGCCAGGCCGAACGCCGTCCCAAGAAGCCTTCCGGTCCCAGCGAAGAGCAACTGGCGGCCCAGCGTCTGTCCGAACTGCAGAAGCAGAAGCGACCGCTGCCGCCGATGGATCCGAATGCTCCGGCTCCGGAGTTCATGACTCCCAGTGGTTACCGGCTCCAATCCTTCGCCGAACCCGGTTACTGGGAAGGCGCCGATGCGCCGGTGATGGAGGAGCCCCTGGTTTCCCTTCCGCCGATGCCCGATCTCCGGCCGGATTCGGACAAGTCGTGGATGGAGCGTTACCGGGAACGGCAGGCGAAGATCAAGCAGGTCAAGGAGCTGAAGGCTCAGGCCTTGGCCGAGCGGGAAGAACAACGCCGACTGGGCGCCGAGGTCGCGCGCCAGAAAGCATTGGAAGCGGCCAATCGTCCGGCGCCTCCTCAACCGACCTACTACGCCTACAACGGTCCGGCCATCCAGCCGGAAACTCCCACCGGAAACGCGCTCAAGGCCTTCGGGGGCAAGGCGCGCTATGTGCAGGATCAGCAGATCGTCTTCCAGGGACAGGAGCCGGAGTCGGAAGGGCTCAAGTGGATCAAGCGCGGTCTGAATCCTGACTTCAGCGGTGTCGACGAGAACAAGGCCAAGTGGTCTTGGAGAAATCCCTTCATTCCCGATACCGCTTCGAGTGATGCTGATTTCGAAGTCACTCCGGTTGCGGGCCCCCAGGGCACGCTTTCCGGAGACATTGCCGACAGCGATGCGGTCGACGAGACCCAGCCGCTGGTTTCCAGTCTGAACGGTATCCGACTGGTGCCCCGGACGCGGGATGTCGCCGAATCGGGCATTTCCGGAGTGCAGGGCATCGTCAATGACGGCGTGATTCTTCCGCCGAAGGTGGCCGCCGTTTTCGAAGGCTACCTCGGTCAGCCGATGTCGCTGGCCTCGCTCAACGCCATGGTTCGGGAGGCGATCGTGGCCTACCGGAAAAGTGACATGCCGGTGGTCGACGTGTTGGTTCCGGAACAGGAAGTGTCCACGGGCATCCTGCAGCTGGTGGTCATCGAGGGGCGATTGGGAGACGTCATCGTGGAAGGCAACCAATTCACTTCCAGCTCCTATCTGGAAGGACAGGTCAGCCTGGATCGGGGTGACATCATCCAGGAAAGCGTGCTCATGGAGGACCTCTCCTGGCTGAACAAGAATCCTTTCCGCCGAGTGGACCTGATCTACAGTCCCGGTCAGGACTACGGAACCACGGACGTCATCCTCCGCACCGAGGACGTCAATCCGCTCAACTTCTACATCGGTTACGAGGATACCGGCACCGACCTGCTGGGGCAGGATCGTTTCATTGCTGGTGTCAACTGGGGCGGACCGTTCTTCTTCGGGCCGGAAAGCATCGTCAGTTATCAGTTCTCGACCAATCTCGATGGGGATGCCGAACTCCAGGGCCACACCGGCGTCTGGACTTCCTACCTCCCCTGGCGTCACTACCTCACCCTGGTCGGCGCGACGGTCAGTTCCGACGCCCGAATCGTGGTGGACGGCGAAGAAATCGATATCGGCGGTCTCAATCGCCAGATTGGCGCTCGCTACGCGATTCCGCTGCCGGCCATCAGCTCGCTCACTCAGGAGCTGGAACTCGGTTTCGATGTGAAGTCCAGCAACAGCGACCTGTTCTTCAACAGCCTGGAAGTGTTCGACACCACCACGGAAATCCTCCAGTTCAGCCTGGGTTACAACGTCGTCCAGCGCGATCGCAATGGCATGACGCGGATCGACAACGAGATCGTGTGGTCGCCGGGCAACCTGACCAGCAACAACGACGACGAGACCTTCCAGACCCAGCGTGGCAAAGCGAGCGCAGAGTATGTCTACGCCCGTTCCCGGATCGAAAGAACGATCGATCTTCCCGGGGCCTGGACGCTCCTCGGCCGCGTCGAAGGGCAACTTTCCAATGCGAATCTGCTCGCGAGTGAAACGCTTGGTGCCGGTGGCTTCGACACCGTGCGCGGTTTCGAGCAGCGCATCGCCCGTGGCGACAATGGCATCATCACCAGCCTCGAATTGCGGACGCCTCCGGTTTCCTTCGCGAAGTGGTCTGGCTTCTACAACGTTCGTGATGCCATGGTGGGCCTTGTCTTCTTCGACTACGCCTATCTCTCGAACGAGAACCTGCTTCCCGACGAGATCGACAGCATCTCCCTGGGAAGTGTGGGTGTCGGCATCCGTTATCAAGTCGATGACAACCTGACCGTTCGCTTGGATTACGGTTGGCAGATCGATGAGTCGGGCTTCGACGACGGAGAGAACGGTCGCGTGCACATTGGCGCTCGGGCGACGTTCTGAAGCGTTCCGAGAGCCGAGATTTTCGAAAGCCGGGA
>ERZ1699660.18-NODE-18-length-15966-cov-18.463378_pt1 | contig 15966 bp, 9 predicted proteins | sample MGYA00581513_ERZ1699660 | MGnify/ENA primary metagenome ERZ1699660 (study PRJEB42348, sample SAMEA6618691) | metagenome | isolation source: Polyester-degrading enrichment culture growing on monomer 1,4-butanediol, B | collected 2019-04-14 ...
GTCAGAAAACAGGTCTCCAGACACCCATCCGAATCGGCTATGTGCCGTTGGTCGACTGCGCCCCCTTGATCGTGGCGCAGGAGTTGGGGTGTTTCCGCAAGTGGGGCGTGGATGTCGAACTCGTGCGGGAGCCGGGTTGGGCGGCCATCCGGGACAAGATCGCGTATGGCGAGCTCGATGCGGCGCATTCCCTGGCGGGAATCTGCTTCGCGATCTCCTGGGGCTTGGGCGTGGTGAAGCGCCCCTGCGTGACCGGCTTTCTGTTCAACTCTCACGGCGATGCGATCACCGTCTCCAGCGAACTTCATGCCCGGGGTGTTTCCGATGCGGCTTCGCTGGCGGAGGAGGCGGGCAGTTGGAAGCGGGAACGCCCGCTGGTCTTCGGAGTGCCTCACCTGTTCAGCTCTCATCATTTTCTTCTCCGGCACTGGCTGCGGCCGACCGGCATCCCGGTCGGGAAAGACGTGGAGATCGTGGTCCTGCCGCCGGCCCAAATGGCGGGATGCCTGGAGGCCGGCTTCATCGATGGCTACTGCGTCGGGGAACCCTACAACACCGAGGCCGTGGTGAAGGGAAGCGGCGTGGTGGTCGCGGAATCGGCCTCGCTTTCGCCCATGCATCCCGAGAAGGCGCTCCTCGTGACGAGGGATTTTGCCGAGGAGAGGGCGGACGAGCACACCGCCCTGATCTCGGCGCTGGCAGAGGCCGCGTCGGTTTGTGACACCGAGGAGGGGCGGGAGAATGTCGCGGACCTGCTCTCCGGAGACGGCTACCTCGGGATCGATCGGGAAACCTTGCGCCAGAGCCTTTTCGCCGGGAGCGCCAACTCGAAAAGCTCCATCCAAAGCGAGGAGTTTCATCTTTTTCACAAGATGGAGGTCAATCGGCCGAGTGCGGAGAAGGCGAGTTGGATCGTGAACCAGATGCGACTCGCCGGGATGCTCGAAGGACTGGACCGAAAGGACCTGCCGTCCGTCGACGAAGTTTTTCGCGATGACATCTACGCCGCCGCCTTTTCCACCGGGAAGCCGGTCGTGTCGGCCGCCTCCCGCCGGAAACCTGTCCGCGCGAGAACGAAGAGAACCATTTCACCCAGCAAAACTTGACGAACCATGAAAATGCACAAAATCACTGGCCTGCTCTGTTCGGCCATCGCTATTGCCGCCTCCGTTCCTGTTGCGCGAGGTGATCTGCTCGATGTCGAAAAGGATGTCCTCAAGTTCGGCTTCATCAAGCTGACCGACTGCGCCCCCATTGTCATCGCCAAGGAGAAGGGATACTTCGACGACGAAGGTCTCAGCGTCACTGTCGAAGCCCAGGGCAACTGGAAGGAGCTCCTGAACCGTGTCATCACCGGCGACCTCGACGGCGCGCACATGCTCGCGGGGCAGCCGATCGGAGCCACGGTGGGGTTCGGCACCCAGGCCGACATCATGACGGCCTACAGCCTCGATTACAACGGGAACGGGATCACTGTCTCCAACGAGCTTTGGGAAAAGATGAAGCCCAACGTGCCAATGGAAGGCGGCAAGCCGATCCATCCCATCACGGCGGATAGCCTCAAGCCCATCGCGGACGCTGCCGTCGCCGAGAACAACAAACTCAAGATGGGCATGGTGTTCCCGGTCTCGACCCACAACTACGAGATCCGCTATTGGCTCGCGGCCTCCGGAATCAAACCGGGATTCTATTTCGATCCCACGACCGGACAGGTCGATGTGCCCGGATTCCTGAACGGCGATGTCGAGCTTTCGGTCACGCCTCCGCCCCAGATGCCTCAGACGCTCGAGCAGGGAACCATCGTCGGATACTGCGTCGGTGAGCCGTGGAATCAGCAGGCCGTCTTCAAGGGGATCGGCGTCCCGGTCACCACGAATTACGACATCTGGAAGAACAATCCGGAGAAGGTCTTCGGCGTTTCCAAGGATTGGGCCGAAGCGAATCCGAATACCTGGATCGCCGTGACCAAGGCGTTGATCCGGGCGGGACACTGGCTGGACGCCGCCCCCGAGCATCGCGTCGAAGCGGCCGAGATACTTTCCCAGCCAAACTACGTCGGTGCGCCGGTCGATGTCATCAGCAACAGCATGACCGGCACCTTCGAGTTCGAGAAGGGCGACAAGCGCGAGATGCCGGATTTCAACGTCTTCTTCCGGCACAACGCGAGCTATCCCTACTACAGCGACTGTGTCTGGTTCCTTACCCAGATGATCCGCTGGGGGCAGATCACGGAGCAAAAGCCGGACAGCTACTTCGACGAGATGGCGAAGAAGATCTACCGCCCCGAGGTCTACATGCGGGCCGTCGAGGAACTCATCGACGATGGCGAGTTCGAAAAGGAAGACTTTGCCGACGCCTACGCCGCTTTCGAGAGCGGTGGCTACAAGGCTCCCAGTGCCGACTTCATCGACGGAAAGACCTACGACGGGACCAAACCGAACGAATACATCCAGTCCTTCGAGATCGGACTGAAGTGATTTTCTTCCTTGGATGACTGCCGTGTCATCGCACCGGCTCTTGGATTCCGGCCAGCCCATGAGCCGGTGCTTCCGGCACCATTCGGCCTCTCCATCTCTCTCTCCCTGAAACGAAACGCATTCATTTTCACCCATCGTCATGAGCACGGCAGCCACTCCATCAAAAACGGGATCGGTTTCGGTTTCCGATTCGAACCAGAAGCCCGAGCGGAAACGATTCACCTACAATCCGAATCGAGTCGCTCACACCTTGACCAAGCTTGGTCTCGGCTATTTCGCCCCGTTCGCCCGACTGATCGGAAAAGACGAACCGGCAAAGCAGCTGAAGGAGATCGCGGTCAATACCTGCCTGCCGATCGTGGCCTTTCTCTGTTTCGTGATCGGCTGGTCCATTCTCGCTCGTTTCGTCAAGACCGACAGCGTCCAGATTCCCGGTCCCCATCAATCCTGGTATGCGCTCACCGGAACAGCGCTCCCGGGACTCAGTCATCCGTTTCCCGATTCGGTGTCCGGGCAGGAAGCTCCCTACTTCGCGGACAACCAGGGACTCGATCCCAAGTCGATCAACGGCTTTGTCGTCGCCGAGGAAATCGCCGAACTGAACTACCAGGAATCGCAGCAGGAGCGCGTCGACAAGTTCCTCGCCCGCTCCCGGGAAGCGGAAGCGGAGGGCGATCTGGAGAAGGCGGCCAAGTACAAAAAGAACGCAGACACCTTCGCCGACAAGACCTACCAGGGGAACAAGACCTTCTACGACCAGATTTGGATCTCGCTCCTCACCGTCGCCATCGGATTCATCATCGCCACCCTGGTGGCCGTTCCCATCGGTGTCCTCTGCGGGATTTCTCCGATGTTCAACATTGCGCTGAACCCGCTCATTCAGCTATTCAAACCGGTCAGCCCGCTGGCGTGGTTCCCGATCGTCTTCGTGTTTACCACCGCACTCGTGGCCACTCCGCCGAGTGATTCCATCTGGCAGCGGGCGCTCTGGACATCCGCCGGCGTGGTCATGCTCTGCTCGCTCTGGCCGACGCTCATCAATACCGCCGTCGGGGTGGCTTCGGTCGACAAGGATCACTTGAACGTCGCCAAGGTGCTCAAGCTCGGGTGGTTCAAACGCATCTGGAAGATCGTCCTGCCGGCTTCGCTGCCCCTGATCTTCACCGGTCTCCGCCTGTCGGTCGGGGTGGGCTGGATGGTCCTGATCGCCGCCGACATGATGGCGCAGAACCAGGGGCTCGGGAAGTTCGTCTGGGACATGTACCAGAACGGCGACACCATGAGCACCGCTCAGATCATCGTGGCCGTGTTCGTCATCGGCGCGATCGGCTTCGTTCTCGATCGCATCATGCTCGTCTGTCAGCGGCTCGTCACGTTCGAGGAGCAGAACATCTAGCAGGTCGATTCGCAGAGTCTGAATCTCTACGCACACTTTCCACCATGGCCTACATCGAACTCAACAATGTCTCCGTCGGCTTCGGATCCGGAACCGATCGGAGCGAGGTGCTGGAGGACATCAATCTCCACATTGAAAAGGGCGAATTCATCGCGCTGCTCGGGTACTCGGGCACGGGAAAGTCCACGATCATGAACCTGATCGCCGGCCTGGTATTCCCCGACGAGGGCGAGGTGATCGTCGACGGCAGGAAAGTCACCGGCCCCGGTCCCGAGCGAGGGCTCGTGTTCCAGAACTACTCGCTGCTGCCCTGGTTCGACGTCTATGACAACGTCGCCCTGGCGGTGGACGAGATCTACTCCGCAGATTCCGAAACCGAGCGGGACGAGAAGATCCGCACCGCCATCGATCGAGTCAACCTGACGGATGCGCTTCACAAGCGTCCCGGGGAACTCTCCGGTGGGATGCGTCAGCGCAATTCGGTGGCCCGCACGTTGTCGATGAATCCGGAAGTGCTGCTGCTCGACGAGCCGCTCAGCGCGCTCGACGCGCTCACGCGCTCGGTGATCCAGGATCAGATCCTCGGCATCTGGAAGGAACTGGGGCAAACCATCGTGCTGATCACCAACGACGTCGACGAGGGACTTTACATGGCGGATCGGATCATTCCGCTCAGTGTCGGACCTCCGGCAACGCTGGGGCCCGAGACCGTGGTCGACAAGAAAAGGCCGCGCGATCGCAAGGCCATCACCACCGGCGAGGAATACCACAAGCTTCGCCAGCAGGTCATCGATTTCCTCCTCGCGGAGAAAGAGAAGGAACGGGCTGCCAGCCATGCTCGACCCGTGAGTCTGCCCAATGTCCGCCCCATGGACATCAGCCGCCACCGTCCCACGGCGTTCCGCGGGCAACGCCCGAAGAAGCGGAAGGAGATCGCCTGACCGCTTCACTCACTGCTCTCCCGTTCAACTTCTCCAACCAATCACTTCCATGAGTGCTCCCTACTTCGAAGCCATCAACCTGGGAAAAACCTACAAGACCCCGTCCGGCAATGCCGTCATCGTCGAGGGATTCGATCTCTCCATGAGAAAGGGCGAGTTCGTCTGTGTGCTCGGTCACTCGGGCTGCGGCAAGTCGACCGTGCTTTCCATGGTCGCCGGACTCAACGAAATCACCGAGGGCAGTGTGCTCCTCGATCATCGTGAAATCGAAGGCGCCGCTCCCGATCGCGGCGTCGTTTTTCAATCTCCCTGTCTGCTCCCATGGATGTCGACCTGGGACAACGTGATGCTCGGAGTCGAGCAGGTCTACTACCACGCGACGCAGGAAGAGCGAAATCAGATCGTCGAGTACTACCTCTCGGCGGTCGGGCTGGCCGATGCGATGCAGAAGAAACCGGGTGAGCTTTCCTCGGGAATGCGTCAGCGGGTCGGGCTCGCTCGAGCGTTTGCCCTGTCGCCGAAGATGCTGCTCCTCGATGAACCTTTCGGCATGCTCGACAAGCTCACCAAGTTCGAACTTCAGCAGGTGCTCATCGATCTCTGGAATCGCGAGCGCCTGACCGCGATGATGATCACCCACGATGTCGATGAGGCCATCTATCTCGCGGACCGGGTTGTCATGATGACCAACGGGCCCGCCGCGAGGGTGGGGGAGATCGTGAAGATCGACTTCGAACGTCCCCGCGATCGCCGCGACATCATGTCGACTCGGGAATACCTCGACTACCGGGAGCACCTCATCGGCTTCCTGGAAGACCGGGTCTACAAGCTCAGCGAGGCCGCCTGAATTTCGCCGCTTACCGAATGCCTCTCATGAGCACGCTTCCGACGATTCCCGAGTCCGCGCCTTTCACCCCGGAGCAGCGGTTCTGGCTCAATGGCTACATCGCCGCGCTGGTGTCCGACGGTCGAGACGATTCCGCCTCTCCGCAGACCGCGGCTTCCAAACTCCGCGTGCCGCTGATTTTTGCCAGTCAGTCCGGAAATGCCGAAGGACTGGCCGAGGAGTATGCGGAGCAGCTTTCAAGTGCCGGTTTCGAATCTCCCTGTCTCTGTGCCTCGGACTTTGCGGATCTGGACCTCACCAAGGAAAAGTTCCTTCTCATCGTATCGAGCACGTGGGGCGAGGGAGATCCGCCCGACAACGCCGTCGATTTCTGGAATGCGCTGCAGGCTGACGATCACCCGCGCCTGGAGGGACTTGCCTACGGCGTGCTCGCCCTGGGCGACAGCAACTACCTCGATTTCTGCAAGCAGGGGCGACTTTTCGACGAACGCCTGGAAGCGCTCGGAGCCACTCGATTGGTGGCGCGTGTCGATTGTGACACCGATTTCGATGAGCCGGCGGAGGCCTGGTTCGAAACGGTGCGGACGGCTCTCGCAGAGAAGCAGGGCAGCGACCTGCCGACCTCGTCGGCGTCGGCCGCCGCCGAGAAACCGGGGGCTGCGGAGCCCAACTGGTCGAAGAAGAACCCGTTCCCGGCTCGGTTGCTGATGAACCGACGCCTCAACGGGAAAAACTCGACCCGTGACACGCGTCATTTCGAGATCGATCTGGCGGGCTCCGGCCTCACCTATGAAGTGGGGGATGTGCTGGGGGTTTACGGACACAATCATCCCCAGACGGTCGACGAATTGATCGCACTGCTCGCTTTCGACAGTGACGCCCCGGTGACGGTGTCGGAGGGAAGCGAGGTCACCCTGCGTCAGGCCTTGATCGAGCACTTCGACATTCGTACGATCAACCAGCCACTGCTCGAAGCCTGGGCCCAGGTCTCCTGTTCGGCAACGCTTGGGAAACTGCTGGCCGATGAGTCCAACCGTGCTGCGATCGAGGATTACCTGTGGGGTCGGGAGATCATCGATCTGGTGGTGGAGCACCGACCGCGGTTTGCCGTCCCCGCCGATTTCCTCGCCCTGCTGAGAAAGCTGGCCCCTCGACTCTACTCGATCTCCTCCAGTCCCAAGGCGCACCCCGACGAAGTGCACCTGACCGTTGCACGCGTCGGATACGAGGCGCATGGCCGTCGCCGGTTTGGGGTTTGTTCGACCTACCTGGCCGACCGGGTATATCCCGAGGGAGAGGTAAAGGTGTTTCTCCAGCCGGCGAAACACTTCAAGCTGCCGGAAGATGTCACCCGCCCGGTCATCATGATCGGGCCCGGAACCGGTATCGCCCCCTTCCGCGCCTTTCTCGAGGAGCGTCAGGCGATCGGTGCGACTGGTCTCAACTGGCTCTTTTTCGGGAATCCCCATGAAGCGGATGATTTTCTCTATCGGGATCAGTTTCGGCAGCTGCAGGAAGAGGGCGTCCTGACCCGCCTCGACACCGCCTGGTCGCGCGATCAGGAGGAGAAAATCTACGTGCAGGATCGCATGATCGAAGCCGGCGCCGAGCTGTGGAAGTGGCTTCAGGAAGGAGCCCATTTCTACGTTTGCGGCGACGCCAAGCGCATGGCCAAGGACGTCGACGACGCGCTTCACGCCGTGATCGCCGAGCACGGTGGCATGAGTCAGACCGACGCCGCTGCCTACGTTTCGGAGATGAAGAAAGCGAAGCGTTACCAGCGTGATGTGTATTGACCGGCCGGTTCTCCCGGTATGCATGAATTTCTCTCATCGTTCCGAGTCATCTTTTTCCCGCAGAGCGACCGGACCGGGGGAATCTGCGGCATGGGGGATGCTTTTTTCTGAGCGGACTCTCCGATCCTTTATCCACCACGACCCGCATCCATGAGTGCCATTCCTCAAGAAATCGCCGGATCTCCCATCGACGGCAATCAAGCGCAGTATCTCGATGGATTCTTCGCCGGGATGCGCAACCGCGGATTGAGTTTCGCCGACGCGGAACCCTTGGCAGGGCCGCAGCCGAAAGCTGCCGAGAAAAAGAAAAAGCTCACGGCCGAGGAGCAGATCAAGCAGGAGAAGAATTCCTTCGACGGACTCGCCGACCTCCGCGCCAAGGCGAAGACGAACACGCCGCCGGAGAAATCGGACATCTTTCGTTTCAAGTGGAACGGTCTTTTCTGGCTCGCTCCCGTTCACGAGGGCTACATGTGCCGACTCCGCATTCCCGGGGGAATCGTGAGCTCCGATCAGTTCCGCGAGTTGGCGTCCATCGCCGACGATCTCGCGAGCGGTTATCTGCAACTCACCACCCGCAACAACGTCCAGATCCGGATCATCCAGCCGAAGGACACTCTCGAGTTGCTCCAACGCGTCGAGGGTTGCGGCCTGAAGTCGCGCGGCTCCGGCGCCGACAACCTGCGCAACTTCACCGCCACGCCGACTTCCGGATTTGATCCCCACGAGTTGATCGACGTGATGCCGTTCATCCATGACCTCGCCCACCTGGTCCAGAACTCGGCGGAGTTCTACGACCTTCCGAGGAAGTTCAACATCTCCTTCGACAGCGGCGGACTCGTTCCGGTGGCCGAAGACACCAACGACATCGGCATGCGTGCCGTGAGAATGGGGGGCGAAGTGTATTTTCGCATCCTGCTCGGCGGCGTCACTGGTCACCGGGAATTCGCCGAAGACTGCGGCTACCTCTGCAGGCCCGAGGACGCCGTTGATGTCTGCGCCGCGCTCACCCGCGTGTGGATGCAGCACGGCAGCCGGGACAGCCGCAGCAAGGCTCGCATGATCTACCTGATCAAGGAGTGGGGCTACGAAAAGTATCTGGAGGAAACCCAGAAGCTGCTCGGCTTCGACCTCATCCCCTTCGAGGAAAAGGATCTCGATCCTCTCGAGAAACCGGTCGTTTCCCATCCCCAGATCGGGGCCTATCCGCAGAAACAGGAAGGACTCCAGTCGCTCGGCGTCTATGTCCCCGTCGGCATGCTCCAGACCGACGAAGCCCGGGCGATTGCCGCTGTGGCCGACGAGTTCGGAACCGGTGAGCTGCGCCTCACCATTTTCCAGAATCTGCTCATCCCGAACATTCCTGCCGACAGGATTGAAGCGGCTAAAGCCACGCTCGCCGACGCCGGACTCGGATGCGAAGCGAGCTTCATTCGGGGCGGTGCCGCCGCCTGCACCGGCAACATGTACTGCAAGTACGCCAGCGCGAACACCAAGGGACACACCATGGAGCTCATCGATTACCTGGAGAGCAGACTCACGCTCGATCAACCGATCAACATCCACACCACCGGTTGTCCGCACTCCTGTGCCCAGCACTACATCGGCGACATCGGGTTGTTGGCCTGCAAGGTGAAGGTGGAGGAGACCGGCGAAGCGGTCGAAGGCTACCACGTCTTCGTCGGCGGAGGTTTCGGAGCCGAGCGAAAGCGGCTCGGACGCCAGCTTTTCAAGAGCTTGGCCGCGGGGCCTGAACTCTATCAGAGGATTCACGCTCTTCTCTCGGTGTATCTGCTGAAAAGGGAACCCGGCGAGAGTTTTCTCGATTTCTCGACGCGGCAGGAGATCGAGGCATTGGAAGCCATGACGCTGGAGGCCTTGGAGTCTCTGGCCGAAAACGCAGCGGCCCTGGCATCATGAGTGCAGGACCCCCAACGGCGGCACCTACGGTCGGGGTCGCGACCCTGATTGATGAACTGCTGCTCGAGCAGCAGCAGCTCACCGCCGTGGAGCGATTTGCGCAGAAGCACGAGAACGCCACCGAGCCCGCATTGGCGAAACACTACCGCTCCCTGATTCCGCTAAACCGACCAGGCGAGGGGGAGCAGTATGGCTTCGAGGTGGATCTCGAGGCCTGCAGTGGTTGCAAGGCCTGTGTGAGCGCCTGCCATAGTCTGAATGGTCTCGATGAATCCGAATCGTGGAGAGATGTGGGCACGCTGGTGGGGAAGGGCGGAGACGGTTCGACCCAGCAGACCGTGACCACCGCTTGCCATCATTGTGCCGATCCGGCCTGCGCCAACGGATGCCCGACCCTCGCCTACGAGAAGGACTCGGAGACCGGCATCGTGCGCCACCTCGACGATCAGTGCATGGGCTGCCGCTACTGTGAACTGAAGTGCCCCTACGAGGTTCCGAAGTACAACGAGCGACTCGGTATCGTCCGAAAATGCGACCTGTGCCAGAGCCGGCTCGCGGTCGGGGAAGCCCCCGCCTGCGTCCAGGCCTGTCCGAACGAGGCGATTCGCATCACGATCGTGACTGAGAGCGAAATTCTCGAACGCAGTGGGAGTGACGACCATCTGTTGCCGGGAACGATCGAGTCCGATTACACCCGGCCTTCGACCCGTTTCGTGAATCTGGATCACGACGATTCGCTTGAGCCCGCCGATGCGGATCGCGTGCGACCGGCGCACGGACATTTCCCACTCGCCTGGATGCTGGCCTTGACTCAGGTCGGTGCCGGACTGTTTCTCGGCTGTTTTCTCTGGTCATTTCTCGGGGGTGAACCGGTCTCGCGGCTCGGACTTTTCAGCGCCTTGGGAATCAGTTTCGCTGGACTGGGAGGAAGTATCCTTCACCTCGGCAGGCCCACCCAGGCATGGCGCGCTTTCCTGGGATGGCGTCGGTCCTGGCTCAGTCGGGAGATTCTCGTCTTCGGGCCCTGGTCGGGAGCGATGGCCTGCTTCGGTGCGAGCGTATTCCTCGGTCTGCCCGAGTGGATCCAGCATTCGCTGGGCGCGACGGGCTCGGTCTTCGGGATTCTCGGGGTTTTCTGCTCGGTCATGGTCTATGCCGACACCCGGCGTCCGTTCTGGTCTTTCCCGCTGGGTTCGCTGCGCTTCTTCGGCGCGATGGCGGGAGCCGCCTTTTTGCTGTCTCCCTGGCCATGGCTGGCCTTGGTGTTTCGATTACCCGCGCTGGTCTTTGATGCAGGCGTTTTCACCGGATGGATCGATCGCTTTCCGGTATCGACCCGCTTGTTCTGCGGGCCGCTGCGCAGGTGGAATGGGCTTCGTCTCCTGGGAGAATCCGTTTTCCTGATTGGGCTGACTTTCTCCGGGAACGCCGCGGGTTTCCTCATCGCCGTAGCCGGAATGGTGATCGCGGAAGTGTTGGCCCGGAGTCTGTTTTTCCAAGCCGTCGATGAACCCAGAATGCCCGGAGCCGTCAAGGCGCGGGAAAGCCATTGAATCCATCGTGAGCAGTTCCGTCGCCTTTCCCTCTCCCGTTCAACTCGTCGATACCCTCCAGCGCAGGTTCCGGGCGTTCGACGGTCCGCTGACCGAGCAACTGGTTCGGCATCCCGGCCGATGGGGGCTGGGCCAGGTGCCGGCGACGAATCTGCCAGACGCGACGACGTCTTCGGTCTGTGGATTCTGCGCCACGGGATGTTCGCTGAATCTCCACCTCAAGGAAGGACAGGCCGTCAATCTCACTCCCGATCCCGAGTATCCGGTCAATCTCGGCATGGCCTGCCCGAAGGGCTGGGAAGCATTGTCGCCGTTGGAATCCCAAGACCGCCTGACGACTCCTCGCTATCGGGAATCGCGGTCCGAACCGTTCCGCGACATCTCCTGGGTAGAAGCCGCGGAAATTTTCTGCGAACGGATGCGAAAGGTGGGAGCGCAATGGTCTCCGGAGTCCTGCGCCTTCCTGAGCACCGGCCAGATCTGCAGTGAGGAGATGGCCCTGCTGGGAGCCTTCGCCAAGTTCGAGATGGGCATGATTCATGGCGACGGAAATACCCGCCAGTGCATGGCCACGGCGGTTGCGGCCTACAAGGAGTCGTTCGGATTCGATGCGCCTCCCTACACCTATGCCGATTTCGAGGAATCGGACGTCATCGTGCTGGTGGGATCGAATCTCTGCATCGCCCATCCCATCATGTGGCAACGGGTGCTCGCCAATCGACGTTCGCCGGAGATCGTCGTGATCGACCCGCGGAAGACCGAGACGGCCATGCAGGCTTCGCAGCACCTCGCGCTGCAACCCAAGTCGGACCTGACCCTGTTCTATGGGGTGGCCCGGGAGCTGATTCGGCGTGGTCATGTCGATCGAGATTTTGTCGCGGCACACACCAGCGGGTTCGACGCGTTCTCCGGTTTCGTGGACGCCTTTCCCCTGGAGGAGGTGGAGAAAGCGACCGGGATTCCCGGCTCGGAACTGGAGAAGCTGGTGGAAACGATTGGTCGCGGAGAGCGGGTCTCGTTCTGGTGGACGATGGGCGTGAACCAGGGATACGAGGCGACCCGAATCGCACAGAGCATCATCAACCTCGCCCTGATGACCGGAAACATCGGTCGGCCGGGAACCGGTGCCAACAGCATCACCGGTCAATGCAACGCGATGGGGTCGCGCCTCTTCAGCAACACCACCAACCTGTTGGGAGGACACGACTTCACCAATCCGGCTCATCGGGAAAAAGTCGCGAGCGTGCTCGGCATCGATCCTGCCCAGGTTCCGTCCCGATGCAGCCTGGCCTATGACCAGATTCTCGAGGGAATCGACACGGGGGACATTCGCGGACTCTGGATGATCGCCACCAACGGCGGCCACTCCTGGTGCGACCGGAAACAGTTTCTGGATCGCATCGCGAAGCTCGACTTCTTCGTGGTTCAGGATCTTTACGGCAACACCGAGTCCGCCCGGCATGCCGACCTGCTCCTGCCGGCGGCTGGCTGGGGTGAGAAAGAGGGAACCTTCATCAATTCCGAGCGGCGCTTCGGACTGGTGAAAAAAGTGCGACAGGCGCCCGGAATGGCGCTCTCGGATTTCTCGATCTTTCGGCTGTTGGCGAAAGCTTGGGGGAGCGGTGCGTGGATCGATCGTTGGAATCAGCCAGAAGCCGTGTTCCACGATTTGAAGGAGATAACCCGAGGTCAGCCCTGCGACATTACGGGCATGAAAGACTATGCGTGGCTGGATCGATCCGGAGGTTGCCAGTGGCCGGTTCCCGAATCGCAAGTGGGCCAACCCGAACCGCAGCGACGCCTGTTCGAGGACGGCCAGTTTTTCACCCCGGATCGACGGGCGAAATTCTGTTTCGAGCCCCCGGCCGAGAACCCGGAATCAACGAATGAGCAGTTTCCGTTCGTGCTGCTCACCGGTCGCGGGACTTCCGCTCAGTGGCATACCCAGACCCGGACCGCCAAATCCGGTGTCCTCCGACGGATGTATCCGGAAAAGTGCTACCTCGAAATGCATCCCGAAGATGCCGCTCGCCTGAACATCCAGAACGGCGATTCGGTCCGGATTCGATCCCGACGTGGGCAGATCGTCACCAGTGTCTGGAGGACGCCCACCGTCGGTTGCGGCCGCGTGTTTCTCCCCATGCACTACGCCGAGACCAATCGCCTCACTCAGGGCGTCGTCGATCCCTATTCCCGCCAGCCGAATTTCAAATCCTGCGCCGTGTCGGTGGAGAAAGCCTGAAGCAGGAAAGAACGGTTCCGAAGGCTTTTCGATCCAGAGGGGAAGATGGAGGCGGGAGCGGGAATCGAACCCGCGATAGAGGTTTTGCAGACCTCGGCCTTACCACTTGGCTATCCCGCCATCTTCTCCGGAGGAATCGGCGGGATGCGCGAGGAAACGAAAGGTTTCCGGAGTGCGATCCGCGCCGAAAATTTGGAGAGGGTCACTAAAAGGCCAGACGCTTTTCTGTCAACGAACGATTCACACTCTCAGGCACGGTTTGGCGGATGAAACCACGAAAAAAGCCCCGCCGGAGGGACGGAGCTTTTCGGGGTGAGAAATCTGTTCGGCGTTCGCCGGTCGCAAAAAACCTTCTAGGCCTTTTTCCACGGCAGCGGCCATTCTCCGGGAATGGGGATGCTGTAGTTGCCGTTCTCGTCGGGTTTGACGGGCGGCTCGGCGTCGAAGGCGAAGACTTCGGGCATGATGCTGAAATCGCTCTTCACGGCCTCGTCCCAGGTGATCTCCTGGCCGCTGTAAGTCGCCAGGCGACCGAGCGCGGTGGTGAAGGAACTCTTCGCCGCGTAGTAGGCGTTGTTGATCGGCTTGTCCTCGCGGATGTGGCGGTAGAGCTCGTCGTGCTCGACCTGGTAGGGATTCGGGTCCTGCTGGCCGCGCGGAGTGCGGTAGGTCCACTTGGTCTTGCCCTTGAGGTCGGTGATGGTCGGGTTGTTGCCGCCGAGGTAGGCGATGCCGTCGGTGCCGTGGATTTCCTCGGCCACCTTGCGCCAAGTGCCCTTGATGTGGCGGCACTGGCTGTTCATCACGGCGTGGTTGTGCTCCTCGCCAAAGCGGAACTCCACGTAGTGGTGGTCGAAGATCTCGCCGACGGAGAGAGGCTCGGTGCCGGCGCGACCGCCCATGCCCTGGGCCGAGATCGGATTCCCGCCCATGGCGGAGTCCCCGCTGATGAACCAGTTGATGACGTCGATGTTGTGGACGTGCTGCTCGGCGATGTGGTCACCGCAGAGCCAGACGAAGTGGTACCAGTTGCGCATCTGGTATTCCATCTCGGTCCAGCCGTCTTCCCGGGGAATGATCCACGGACGGTTGCCGTTCCACCAGCACTGGGCACCGATGATGTCGCCGAGGAGGCCGTTTTCACTGACCTGTTTGAAGGCTTCGAGGTAGGAGTTCTGGTAGTGGCGCTGAAGACCGACGACGACCTTCAGGTTCTTCTGGTCCGCGAGCTTGGCGGCTTCGATCACGCGATTGTATCCGTGAGCGTCGACGCAGACCGGCTTCTCCATGAAGACGTGTTTTCCAGCCTGGACGGCGTATTCGAAATGAATGGGACGGAAACCGGGAGGCGTCGCGATGCAGACGACGTCGACCTGGTCGATGACCTGCTTGTAGGCGTCGAACCCGGCATACTGGCGGCTGTCGGGAACGTCGACCTGCTTGGCTTTGCCCTGGCTGTCGAGTTGCTTCTGAATCAGCGGCAGGCCTTTGCCGCGCGGTCCGGTGCCGTCGATCTTGTCCTGGAAGGCATCGGCGATGGCGACGAGGCGGGCGCCGTCGTTGGCGGTCAGGTTCTGCACGATGGCGCCGCTGTTGCGGCCGCCGCAGCCGATCATGCCGACTTTCAGTTCGTCACTGCCGGCTACTTGGGCGTAGCTCTCGACGGGCAGGGTCGAAGCGACGGCGGCGGTACCGGCAGAGGCGGCGATGAATTTCCGGCGGGTGGTCCCGCTCTCCGACTTGGGAGGATTGGTCTTGGGTTTTTCTGTCATGATTCAGTCGTGGTGGTTGAGTTCTTTGGGATGAGTGGAGATCCGGTGCGGTTCAGGCGGCTTTGTCCTTCGGCTTCGGGGCCGGCTTGGATTTTCGCGCCGGTTTGGGGTCGAGATTGGCGTCGAGCTGTTCCTGGCTCGGGGTGGGCGTTTCGATGCCCTCTTCGGGAATCTCGACACCGGCGATCCAGCAGACGGCGTTCATGACGACCTTGCGGAAATCGTCGTTGGCCCAGTTGTCGTGGAAATGCAGTCCGGTGAACCCGAACCCGCGACCACCGTCTTCCTTGCGATCAACCACCCAGCAGACGTGCTGCGGCAGTCCCTTGGCGACCATTTCGCGGACCTCGGGATTGCCGGAATGATGGCCGTCCTTCCGGGCCATGGTTTCGTCCGGGGGAACGGCGGAAAGGATGGGGGTGATGCCTTCCATGTCGGGGAGAAAGCGCATGTTGAAGTACCATTCGTCCCGGATCTCGAAGGGCTCGACGCCGTTGGCGACGGGATGCTCGGGCAGTTTCTCGAACTTGCCGTCCCAGTGCGGATTGACCGAGTAGTTGATCTCGAAGGCGCCGCCGGTGGCCGCGATCAGGGTGTCGTTGGTCTCGCCGGGAATCATCTCGACGGCGTAGTGGATCATGCCCACGCCGACGCCCTGCTCGCGGAGGTAGTCGATCTGGCGGAGGTGCCAGAAGGCCGGGTGGCGCGGGCCTCCGTCGCTCTGAATCACGAGCGCGTCGGCATTCTGGAAAGCGCTGGGATCGTTCGGCCAGCCATTGAGGTAGGGAGCAACGAGCACCTTGTCGCCGTGATTCTCGTTGAGAAGCTTCGCGGCCAGCAGGGAACCGGCGTTGTGCTCGTGCATGCGCGGCGGGTGACTCGGTTTGCCGGCGAGATAGACGATCTTCTTCACGTCCCCGAGCGGCAGGCGCTTCAGCTGGATGTTGCGGAACTGCACCTTCATGGCGGGGCCGCGATGCAGTTGCAGGGCGAGCAGTCCGGCGCGGCGTCGGGTGTCGGTG
>ERZ1699660.23-NODE-23-length-14843-cov-13.741931_pt1 | contig 14843 bp, 9 predicted proteins | sample MGYA00581513_ERZ1699660 | MGnify/ENA primary metagenome ERZ1699660 (study PRJEB42348, sample SAMEA6618691) | metagenome | isolation source: Polyester-degrading enrichment culture growing on monomer 1,4-butanediol, B | collected 2019-04-14 ...
GGGGTTCTGACAGGGGCCCATACTAAACCGATCAGGATCAGTACCAGTGCAGCGGTGAGCCATCGTGGGTGACGCCATAGGGCGCGGAGCAATGCAGTCATGCGCCGGTTATACGACATTTCTGTGACCGTTTGACGACACCGCCATGACCGCCTGGCACCGTACTGACCCTTCAAGACTCAACAAAAGGACACCACCATGACCAACCCATTGCTTGAACCGCATGAACTGCCGCCCTTTGAGCAATTCAAGGCAGACCAGATCGTCCCGGCCATGACCGAGATCATCGACAGCAGCAAGGCACGCATCAATGAACTGGTGGAAACGGTTGCCGAGCCGACCTGGGAGTCCCTGATTGAGCCCATCAGCGAACTGGATGAACGGCTCGACAATGCCTGGGCGGTATTTGGCCACCTGACTGGCGTTAAGGATTCGCCCGAACTGCGTGATGCCTACAGCCAGGCTCTGGCGTTGCTGACCGATTACCAGAGCTGGCTAGGCCAGCACGATGGCCTGTTCAAAGCTTATCAACAAATCGCAGGACGGGATGACTTCAACACGCTGTCCACCGCCCAGAAGGCAGCGATCGAGCAAGCCCTGCGCGATTTCCGGCTGTCCGGCATCGACCTGAACGAGAACGACAAAAAAGCCTTCGCAACGCTGCAGTCGGAACTGGCTCAATTGCAGCAGCGCTTCAGTGAGCACGTACTCGATGCCACACAGGCCTGGTCGCTGCACATTACTGATGAAGCCCGTTTGTCCGGCTTGCCCGCCTCAGCCCGGGCCACCCTGGCACAGTATGCGCGCCAGAAAGACAAGGACGGCTGGCTGGTCACCCTGGAAATGCCCTCGGTCATTCCCGTGTTGACCTACGCCGACGACCGTGAGCTGCGCCGCGAGACCTACATGGCCCATGTTACTCGCGCATCAGATGTTGGCCCATTCGGCGGTGTTTACGACAACGGCCCGGAAATGACCGACATTCTGACCAAACGCCAGGCCGCTGCCGAGCTGTTGGGGTATGCCAACCACGCCGAAGTCTCGCTGGCGACCAAGATGGCCGACTCTCCGGCGGCCGTGCTCGACTTCCTAAACCAGCTGGCCGCCAAAGCGGTGCCCCAGGCCAAACACGAATACGAAGAGCTGGTCGTCTTCGCCCGGGATGAGCTGGGCATGACCGACGAGCTAGAACCCTGGGACATCAGCTACGCCAGTGAAAAGCTGAAGGAGCAGCGCTATGCCGTCTCGCAGGAAGAGCTGAAACCGTATTTCCCGGCACCACGGGTGATCGAAGGCCTGTTCGAAACCGCACACCGTCTGTTCGACATTTCGTTCGAGCAAGTCTCCGACTTTGAGACGTACCACCCGGATGTGCAGCTCTACAATGTGCTGGAGAATGGTGACGTCGTAGCCCGCTTCTATATGGATCTCTATGCCCGCGAAGGCAAGCGCGGCGGCGCCTGGATGGACGAATGCCGCAAGCGGGTACGCATCGGCACTAAGCTGCAAAAACCCGTTGCCTATCTGACCTGCAACTTCACGCCCCCGGTCGATGGCAAACCCTCGCTGCTGACGCACGACGAAGTAACCACCCTGTTCCACGAATTTGGCCACAGTTTGCATCACATGCTAACGCGGGTGGACGTCGGCGATGTCAGTGGCATCAGCGGGGTCGCCTGGGATGCCGTCGAGCTGCCCAGTCAATTCATGGAAAACTGGTGCTGGGAGCCCGAGGCACTGGCTTTTATTTCGGGTCATGTTGAGACGGGTGAACCCCTGCCGGCCGATCTGCTGGAGAAAATGCTGGCTGCCAAGAACTTCCAGTCAGCCATGGGCACGGCGCGCCAGCTGCAGTTCTCCCTGTTCGACATGAAGCTGCACAACAAAACCGAGGCGTTTATGGTGAACGATGTGCAAGCGGTACTGGATCAGGTTCGGGAAAAGGTGTCGGTCATTAAAACCGTGCCGGAGAATCGCTTCCAGCACAGCTTTGGTCATATTTTCGCCGGTGGCTATTCGGCCGGCTACTACAGCTACAAGTGGGCCGAAGTGCTGAGCGCCGATGCCTACAGCCGCTTTGAGGAGGAGGGCATCTTCAATGCAGAAACCGGCAAGGCCTTTCGAGACGTGATTCTGGCCAATGGCGGCAGTGTGCCAGCCGGGGAGCTGTTCAAACAGTTCCGCGGGCGGGAACCGCAAGTGGATGCGTTGCTGCGCCATAGCGGCATAGCCGCCTGATTCAGTGGTTCAGCGCCGAACCCTGCCCAGTAGCAGGGTTCGGCGAGTTTACCCTTCAGACGCTCTTTTCTTCAGCGCTATGGCTGAAAAATGCACGCCTTTCCAGCCATGCTGCATAAACTGACGAATGTTGGCGTGATCCTGCCCGTCGGGATTGCCCAGCACATCTTTGCGATAATAATCACCAAACAGCGCCAGGGTGGTCGCTTCCGGCAAGTTCATCGCATGGGCAAAGGCCAGCAGGCGGCATGATCCCTGGTTGGTACCGGCGGCGTTGTGCTTCTCACCCACCGTAAACGCCACTGGCGTGAACTCGAATTCCTGATCTATCACGGCAATTGCCTGATCAAAGTCGATCGTCTCTGGCCGGGTGTAAAGCTGGTCTGCAAAATCGTTCAGTGTCATCGGGCGTCATCCGTCAGCGGCAATGCCCGTATTTTATCACAGCACACTGCTTCACATCGCCGTAACACGGATTACAACGTCACCTCCCGGCCCAGCAACCAGTCTTTCCAGCGACCCAGGCGCGCCCGGCCGTGTTCAACGGCCATCAGCATGGCGGGCACATAAAACAGGATCAGCAGGGTCGCGAACATCAGGCCAAAGGCGATGCCGGCGGCCATCGGAATCAGGAACTGGGCGTCGAACGAGGTTTCGAACAACAAAAAGCCCAGGCCCCCGACGGTGGTCAGGGTGGTGATGATCACGGCACGCAGTCGCCGCACACTGGCTTCAATAATCGCCTGCTCCATGCGCATGCTGTCGTCACGCAACTGGCGATAGACCGTCACCAGCACAATGGCGTTGTTGATGACAATGCCCGACAGGCCGAACAGGCCGTAGATGCTGAGCACACTGAGCTCCAGCCCCATGATCCAGTGCCCGGCGATGGCGCCGGTCAGCCCGAAGGGGATGGTCGACATCACCGCCAGCGGCCAGCTCCAGCTTTCAAACACCCAGGCCAGGGCGATGAAAATGAGCATCAGCCCGAGCACCGCGCCGATCTGAACATCGCGGAAGAAGTCGTTCTGTGATTCCTGGTCGCCTTCAACGCGCAGGCTGACATCGCTGAACTGGTCTGCCAGCTCTGACCGCACGTCGGTGTCGATCAGCCGGTTCACCTCGGTCAGGTTCACGTCCGAACTGTTTCGCTTGGCCGATACCTGCACCGACAGTTCGCCATCCACCCGGTTCAACTGCTGAATGGCCCGCTCGGACGAGGGCTCCGCCAGGGCCGACAAGGGCCGCTGGGTGCCGTCCGGCAGGGGCACCGGCAGCTGGGCCAATCGGGGCCAGGCGTCGACCTCGGATTCCAGCAAGCGCAACCGCACCGGGCGTTCCTCGCCTTCAATTTGCAGGGTTTGCACCGGGTAGCCATTGGTCCAGTCGCGCAGGGTGCTGGCCAGTTGTTGCGACGTCAGCCCCTGAGCCAGCGCCTCGTTAGTCAGCCTCAGGTTCAGTTGCTCTGCGCCCAGCGGCAAATTGTCTTCAATGTCGATCAGCCCCGGTATTTGCCCCAGCCGTTGCCGGGTCCAGTTGGCGGCCTGCTGCAGGCGCGCCAGCTCTTCGCCCACCAGCCGCACCCGAACGCCATCGGTCGAGGGGCCTTGCTGGCTTTCAATGAAGCTGACCGACACCAGCCCGGCCGGTTCTTCCACCCGTTCCCGCCACTGCCGGGTAATCTCGCTGTTGGACACCGGGCGCTCGGTGCTGTCATCCAATTGCACGAACAGCGCGCCGTCTTCACGGGATTCACGGTGCGTTTCCATGACGATGGTTTCAACCAGATTCACGCCGAACGATTGCTCGATGTCGAGCAGGGCGGACTCCATATCCATCAGGAAGGTGCGGGTCACGGCCGGGTCGGTCCCTTCGGCAAAGTCGACGTTCATTTGCAACGCGGGCTGCTGAATCGCCGGGAAAAACACGAACTGAACGCGGCCACTGGTCACCAGCGATACCGCCAGCACCAGTGCCACGACGGACAAGGCAAAGGTGGTTCCGCGATACGCGACGGCCAGGGTAACCGCGCGCCGGAAGGGTCCCTGACGAAACCGCTCGAACCCCCTCTCAAAGCCGGCACGCAGCCGACCCGGGGGCTTCAATTTGCCCTTGCCGACACTGTGGGCCAGGTGGCCAGGCAGAATCAGAAAGCACTCTACCAGTGAGGCGGCAATGGCCATGATCACCACCAGCGGCACGCTTTTGGTGAACACCCCAGCCTGGCCGCCGACCAGCAACAGGGGCAGGAAGGCGGCGATGGTGGTCACCGAGGAAGCCACCACCGCTGGCAGCATTTGCTGTGCCGCCCGCAAGGATGCCTGGCGCGGCTCCTCCCCCTGTTCCATTCGGCTGTAGGCATTTTCACCGACCACGATGGCATCGTCGACGATCACCCCCAAAGCCACCAGAAACCCGAACAAACTGATCAGATTGATGGAGTTGCCACTCAATTCCAGAAAAATGAAGGTCCCGAGAAAGGAGATCGGAATACCGGCAGCGACCCACCAGGCCAGCTTCGGCCTTAAAAACAGGAACAACACCGCCAATACGATCAACAGGCCGCCGACGCCGTTATCCACAATGATGCCGATGCGGGCCTGCACAAACTCGTAGGTTTCGTTGTAGACGTGCAGCTCCATGCCTGCCGGCAGCGTCGGTTCAAACTCGGCCACCCACTCATTCAGAATCTCGGCCATGCGCAGGGTGTCTTCACCCCGGGTGCGACTGAGCGCGAGTTTCACGGCCGGTTGACCCTGGTAGGACACCCGGGTCTGATCCGGGTCGCGGTCTTCGCTCAGGGTCATGCGCTGGTCGAGACTCAGGATGGCATCGCCCTGAGTCAGGGTCTGGCGTCCCAGTGCGGCGGGGTCGCTGGCTTCACCCGGCACCCTGAGCTGCGACTGCAGCCGCCCCTCACCGGTAATGCCGGCTGGCACGTTGAGGTTCCGGGCAGCCAGCTGTTGTCCGAGCGCTGACAGCGAGGCGTCGCCTGACAGGTACTCGGCCACCGTCATGCGCAGGTTCAGCTCCCGGTCAGGCAGGCCATTGAGATCTACCTTGGCAATGCCGGCCGCCTGCAGGCTGGTTTCAGCCGCTTCGGCCCAGTATTGCAGCTCATTCAGGGTCACATCACCGTGCAACAGCACCTCGGCGACGGGTTCGTAGAACACCTGGCGGGTAACTTCATGCTCATCGGCACCGTCGGGCAGCGAGACCGTATCCAGCGCCTTTTCAACCTCGGCCACGGCTTGCTCTATGTCACTGACCGCTTCCTTGAAGGTGATGGTCATGAATGACCCGCCTTCGATGGTCGTGGTGGTCAGCCGGTCGACGTCGGTCAGCTGCAGAATGGCCTGTTCGAGCGGAATGGTGACACCGTCCTGAACGTCTTCAGCACTGGCGCCGGGCCATTCGGTGTTTACCGTGGCAATCTTGAGTTCAAAGTCGGGTAGAAACTGGGTATTGAGCCGATCGAGCGCGATCAAACCCAGAAAAATCACCACGAACATCAGCGCATTGGGGGCGACTCTGTGGTGAGCAAAGGCTCGCAGCAAACCGCTCATTGGTCAGCCACCTTAACCGCCAAGCCGTCGGCTGCCTGCTGTAAACGGGTGCCCAGCAGTCGGTCATCGGGGTTCAGATCCGCCTCGATCAGCCGCCAGACCCGGCCCTGATCAAACTGCTCACCCAACACCCGGATCTGAACACGTTCCAGCCGGTTGTCGACCACGCGGTAGACCGACTCATTGGCGTAGACACTGGCATCGGGAACCCGGTGCGCCTGGATGGCTGGCAAGTCGAGCCGCAGTGAGTAGGTCCGGTTCAGGGTCGCTTGGGGTTGATCGTTTTCGGCTTCAAAATACAGACGCACGCTGCCCCGGTCGGCGACCGGATCCCGCTGCCTCAGTTCGACCGGAATAGAGCCCGCGTCGGTTTCTACCACCGCCGTCAGCGACGACAGGGCATCCACCTCTGGCAAGGCCGAGGCAGCCACCCAGGCAACCCATTCGGTATCCTGGTCGTTGACCAGCGTTAACAGGGCACTTCCGGTGCCAGCCTCGGTGCCAGGGCGAACCTCCAGGCTGGCGATGCGGCCCGCAAAGGGGGCGGTTATGGTTGCTTCATTCAGGTTGTCGCGGGCCTGCTCCAGTTGGCTGTCGAGCTGATCCCGCTGTGCGGCCAGTTGTTGTTCAACGTCATCGTAGCGGGCTATGGCCAGCTCCCGCTGCTGCAACGCCAATCGCTGGTTTTGCAGGGTGCGCTCGGCGGCTTCCAGATCGGCTGCCGAACTCAGGTTCTGGCGTGCCAGGTTCTGCAGCCGATCGACACTGCGCTGGGCAATGGCAACCAGATTCTGTTCGATCACCAGCGCCGCCTGGTCACTCTGATACTGGCTTTGCTCCAGTCGGCTGCGCGATGCAAGCTCCGAACGCTGGGCTTCAAGCTGGGTGACCTGGCGTTGCAGGGCATCGGCGTCCAGCTGCAACAACACAGCCCCAGCCTCAACCGACTGACCGACGGCGACCTCAACTGACTCAACGTCTGCGGCTACCGGGCTGGTCAGCACCACCGATTGTCGACTCTGATAACGGGGATACAACATCAGCTGCGGCGACCAGCGTCCGGTGTCCGGCCTAACCGTAGCCACCGTTGGTGCATCGACCAGCGGTTGTGGCTCGGCCTCAGTGCTGTTATCGGCCGATGATTCCGGCGAGTTATTCATCCACCACGCCCCGGCCACACCGGCGCCCAGAACGACCAGTGGCAAGCTCCATCGTACCCAGCGGCTGCTCATAGGTTTCGACACTCTTTAGACAGGAATTAGCCAGAGGTACGGCGGCCTGCCGCCATTGGTTCATACTGACATGACTGGCCAGCCATTCGTCAGTCGCGCATCGAGCCGGCTCAGCCGACCGCGTCAGAAGCGCAACCCTTGTTGAGCGTACAGGTTTTTTCAGTGCCGGTTGCCAGCACCCGGCCCGGCCGTGTCAGGCCAGTTCTGCCCGCAGTTGCTCCAATACCGGCACGGTGTCCGGGCGGACCCCGCGCCACAATTCAAAACTGACGGCGGCCTGGCCGACCAGCATGCCGAGGCCATCGGCGCACTGTCCCGCGCCCTGCTCACGTGCCCAGCGGTTGAAGGCCGTCTCATCCTTGCTGTAAATCATGTCGTAGCAGTGGGTATCGGGCGTAAAGAGACCGTCCGGCAGGGGCGGTAAATTGCCGGACAAGCCTGCCGAGGTGCCGTTGATCACCAGATCGAAGCGGCCGCTGAGTTCATCGAACGCGCTGGGGGAGATTTCCGGAAAATCGTCCGTCAGCTCTTCGGCCTTGGCCAGGGTACGGTTGGCCAGCACCAGGTTGGCCGGGTTACGCGACAATAGGGTTTCAAGCACGCCCCGCACCGCACCACCAGCCCCCAGAATCAGGACGTTGCGATCGGTAATGCGCCAGTTCAGTAGGGTTTCAAGATCGAAGACCAGGCCTTCGCCATCGGTGGTATCGCCCAGAATACGACCGTCGGCCTGTTTGACCAGGGTATTGACGGCTCGGGCTCGCTTGGCCCGTTCAGTCAGATCATCGGCGAAATCATGGGCATCCTGCTTGAACGGCGCGGTAATGTTAAAACCGCGATAGCCATCTCGAAACATCTGCCAGACCCGGGTTTCAAAACTTGTGACCGGCAACTCAATGGCTTCGTATTCCAGCGCTTCCCCGGTTTGACGGGCAAAAGCGGTGTGAATAACCGGAGACAGGCTGTGCTTGATCGGATGGCCCAATACCGCATAACGGTCCATAGATGATCCTTAGTAATGGGTGAAGTTGAAAAGTCTGGCAAACGCTGGCCGCGCAGATTGAAACGATAAATCCGGGAAAAAACAAGCCGAGCGTTAGTCCAAGCTCCCCATTGCGGCAGCTCATGGCTGCCGTTTTGAAAACCAGGGTCACGTATGAAAAACCATAGTCAGCACGAAGCGGATTGTCTATGGCTAAAACCAGAGTTCCCCGATCAACTGACCCAGTTGCACGCCCGCCCATAGCCAGAACCCCACCGATGCCAGCCACAGCCCGGCAATAAGGATGATGCGCCGGGTACCGGTTGATCGTTTATCGGCCGCTTTACCAGCGCGCAGAGGGGTATCGGATTCGGTAGGTTTCATCAGGTGGCCAGTGACGGGGTTGCAGAGACCCGAAGCCTGACCTGTCCGACTGGGGTGCGTCAATACCGCAGGTGCCTGAATGTGCACCCGGCCAGGTTCCGGAGTGATACAAAACTTAGTCAGGACCGTAAACAAGCTCCGAAACGCAGACGGGTTACCGTGACGGTGACACTGACACTCCGGTGTCTGCTTTTGCACCCATTAACCGCAGAATTCAAGAGTGACTTTATGAGCGATCTGATCCGGCTGATGTACATCAGCCGAGCCACCTTCAAACCCACGCCCGCCGTTCAGGGTATCGAACCGAACGTCGCGCGGATACTGCAGTCGTCCAGAATCAACAACGCGAAAGTCGATGTAGGCGGCGTCCTGTTCTACGGCGACGGACATTTCTTTCAATGCCTGGAGGGCGACAAGGCTGCGGTGCACACGCTGCTCGAGCGGTTGCATCGTGATGACCGCCATACCGACGTGAAAATCGTCTCGGAAAAGCCAGTTCAGGTTCGTCGATTTGACGACTGGTCGATGAAATACACCGCCATTAACGACTCAATCAATTCATTACTGGCCAAATTCAGTTTCAAGACCTTCAATCCCTATCAGTTCGACACCCAGCACTTCGACGCACTGATCGACGCACTGGAGAGAATGAACCAGCCGGATGAGATCATCGATGGCAACGACCCGAAAAAAGCCTCGCGGAGAGGCCCGAACCGAGCCGACAACGAGCGCTCCGGCCTGGTTACCATGGGCATTATTGCGTTGATTCTGATTGTCGGTGGGGTGCTGCTGACCCAATTGCTGTAAACGGTCGGGTCAGCATCACCGGGACCTGGCGTGTATTGCGCCCGTTCAGAGCAGGTGCCCGGGTTGACCACTGTTCCCTGCTTGGGTCGCTACCGGCGTACTGGTACACTGCGCCGGCTCGTCTTCGCCCCCCGACAGGACACCCGGCCCCATGGCACAGCTCAACCCCAGACAAGAAGAGTCTGTTAAATACATCAGTGGTCCGATGCTGGTCCTGGCCGGGGCGGGCAGTGGCAAAACCTCGGTTATTACCCGGAAAATCGCCTATCTGGTCAATGAATGTGGCTACAAAGCGCACACCATTGCCGCCGTGACCTTTACCAACAAAGCCGCACGTGAAATGAAAGAGCGAGTGGGCAAGCTGATAAAAGGCAAGGCTGCGCGTGGGTTGATCGTGTCAACCTTCCACAACCTGGGGCTGAACATCCTGCGCAAGGAAGCCAGCCACATTAATCTCAAAAGCGGCTTCACCCTGTTTGATGATCACGACTCCAAAGCGCTGATCAAAGACATTCTGTTGCGAGAAGTGCCCAACGCCGTTGATGAAATCGACCACTTTCGCAACCTGATCAGCCGCTGGAAGAACGACCTGACCGAACCGTCGGACTTGCGCGGCAAGATGGACGAAGCCCGCGACGCCCTGGCCGTCGAAATCTATGAACAATACAACCGAATGCTCAACGCCTACAACGCCGTCGATTTTGACGATCTGATCCGGCTACCAGCACTCCTGTTCATGAGAAACCCCGAGGTACTGGCCAAATGGCAGCGCAAGATTCGCTACCTGCTGGTCGATGAATACCAGGACACCAACTCCTCCCAGTACCTGCTGGTGAAACTGCTGGTGGGCGACCAGCCCCGCTTTACCGTGGTCGGCGATGACGATCAGTCGATCTACAGCTGGCGCGGTGCCCGCCCGGAAAACCTCGTGCAGCTGCAGAGCGACTATCCGCATTTGAAAATCGTCAAACTCGAACAGAATTACCGCTCGACTGGCCTGATTCTGAAGGCGGCCAACACCGTTATCGACAACAACCCGCACGTGTTCAAGAAAACGCTGTGGAGCGAAATGGGCTTTGGCGATCCGATTCGTATCATCCGTACACCAAACGACGAAGCCGAAGCCGAGCGCATCGCCAACGAAATCTTGCACCAGCACTTAATCCGGCGCGGCGAGTACCGCGATTTTGCCGTGCTCTATCGCGGCAATCACCAGGCACGCATTCTGGAAATCAAACTGCAGCAGAACCGCATTCCGTACAAGATCAACGGCGGCACCTCCTTTTTTGCCAAGGCCGAAATCAAAGACATCATGAGTTACCTGCGCCTGCTGGTGAACCCGGATGACGATGCCGCCTTCTTGCGCATCATCAACACGCCGCGCCGCGAAATTGGGCCGGCGACGCTGGAGAAACTCACCGAATACGCCAGTCATCGCAAAGTCAGTTTGAGTGCCGCCTGCCAGGAACTGGGCTTGCAACAACTGCTGCCAGCCAAGGCGGCCGAGCGGTTGCATCGGTTTTCTGACTGGCTCGGTCGCATCATTCACAAACTGCACACCGAGACCGACCCGGTGATGGTGATTCGTGAGGTGGTGACCGACATCAACTACGAAGCCTGGCTACGCCAGGACAGTGTCTCCGACCTGCAGGCCGAAAAACGGCTGGCCAACGTGTACATTCTGATCGACAGCCTGAAATCGATGCTCGAACGCGGCGATGAAGACGAAGAATCGGATCTACAAATCCAGGATGCCATCGGCAAGCTGGTACTGCGCGACATCCTCGACCGCCAGGAGCAGGAAGACGAAACCGATGCGGTGCAGTTGATGACATTGCACGCCTCCAAAGGTCTCGAATTTCCGCACGTGTTCATCATGGGGCTGGAAGAAGAGCTGCTGCCGCACCGCAACAGCATCGAAAACGGCGATATCGAAGAAGAGCGCCGCCTGATGTATGTTGGTATTACCCGCGCCCAGCGAACCCTGGCACTCACCTTTGCCGCCCGGCGCAAGCAGTTTGGCGAGATCATCGACTGCACGCCCAGCCGCTTTCTGGATGAGCTGCCCGCCGATGACGTCAGTTGGGAAGGGCGCGATGCCGGCAGCACCGCCGATAAAGTGAACAGTAAAGAGACCTTTGCCAACCTCCGTGCCATGCTGAACAATTGAACGAAATCGGGTAGGCTCTGGTACTCAATAGGCCAAAACAGACAACAATATCGTGCCGACGTCGAGCAACCCGCCCATTACCTCCGCCAAACTGCTGCTGGACAGCGAGTATCGCCTGATCGCCATCGGTGATGAACAGGGTTTGCTAACGCCACCACCGGCCAACGGTCAGCCGCTGTCTGACTACTGGGTCAATTTTGAACCCTGGCTGGCCTTATACCGGGCCGTTGACCCGGAACGCAATAATTTCCAGACTTGCATCCCCGGTACTATGGCCAGCCTGACGCCCCTGGGTGAGCATCAGCTAATGCATGTCTGGAAACACCTCGATGTACTGCAAAGCAGCCTGTCGCTGCTGCAGTTCAACGCACTGGTGTTCGATGCAAATCAGACCCTGGTGTATGCCAACACCGCCGCCCGGAGCTTTCTCGCTTCGCTTGGCCTTCGCGACTGGGAAACCCTGCTGCCGGAACGCTGGCACCGGCATTTCACAAACTGGCTGCAGCAGGATGTCGCCATCAACCTGGAACGGGAAATAGAAGGCATGTGCCTGCGCTGGGAGATCACCAGCGACCCGAACCAGCAGTTTGTGGTGATGGTGTGTCACCCGATGGAAGAGCACGAAAACTACCGTCGCATTCTGGAATACTCGGTAGACGGCATTTACCAGACGGATGCCCAGGGCGCTTTAATCTACGCCAACCATTCCCTGGCCCGGTTGTTTCTTTACGACTCGCCTGCCGACATGAAAGACCAGGTTCGGCAAGCGGCCCGTGACATCTACGCGCACTCCGGAGACAGAACACAGTTTCTCGACGCCCTGGCTCAATACAATGAAGTGTCGGGGTTCGAATGCCAGATGAAACGCAAAGATGGCGATCGAATCTGGGTCCGGCAAAACGCGCGCCGGGTGGTCAATGAACAGGGTGAACTGGTGCATATCATCGGTACCATTGCCGACATTTCCGAGTTAAAACGCTCGGAAGAGGCACGCCGAAATGCCGAAAGCGACTACGAAGACCTGTTCAATACCGCCCAGGCAGGCCTGTACCAGTCGACCATTAGTGGCACCTTTATTCGGGTGAATCATTTGTTCGCCCGCACGCTGGGGTGCGCCTCGCGCGAAGAATGCCTCGCCTATTACGACGACATCACCCAGAAACTGTATGACAGCCCCCGCCAGCGGCTGCGTTTGCTGTCGATGCTGCAGCGAGACCGAACCGTGGTGAATCAACGTGCGCGCATGGTGCGACGTGATGGCAAGCCCATATGGGTACTGATGAACGCCCAGTATGTGACCGAACGCCACACTGGCCGCGAAATTATTCAAGGGTCGATCATCGATATTACCGAGCAGGTTGATGCCGAAAATGAAATTCGCTACCTGGCCGAACACGACACCCTGACCCACTTGCCCAACCGCAGCCAGTTTCAACAGCAATTGCAGCAAGCCTACGACCACTGGCAGTTGCACCCGCATCATGAATTCACGGTGATCTTTCTCGACCTAGATCTTTTCAAAGACATCAACGATACCCTCGGCCATCTGGTGGGTGATGCCTTGCTGGTCGAGCTCGCTCAACGGTTGCAGCAACCGTTGAATGCGCCGTGTAAAACCTTCCGGCTGGGCGGGGATGAATTCGCCCTGCTGGTCGACGGTGCTCTTTCAGAAACCGAACTGGATATTCTGTGCGTGCAGATTGGTGATCGCGTCAGTCGGGAATTCCGCTACCAGGAATCAACGCTCAAAGTCACCGCCAGTATGGGGGTGGTGCTGTGCCATCAACTGGATGCCGACCGATCGCACGCCGTCATTGAAGATGTCATGAGTGCAGCAGACCTTGCTCTGTACCGGTGCAAGCGCACCGGGCGCGCCGGCTACCGTCTCTATGAACATAAGATGCGGGTCGATCTGCAATCTGAAAAATCCATGGAACACGAGTTGGCACTGGCGCTGCGAGCTAACAAGTTGTTGCTGCATTTTCAGCCGGTTTTTGATGCACAGAGCCGTCGTATCATTGGTGCGGAAGCGCTGATTCGCTGGCCGACCGATGCGGGCTTCATCAGCCCGGCGCAGTTTATTCCGCTGGCAGAACGATCCGGCCTGATTGCTGATATCGATGTGTGGGTGCTTGAACACATTCTTGATTATTGCGACAAGCTCAGGGAAAACCACTCTGACCTGGTGCTGAGCTTTAACCTCTCCGCCCACCACTTCAACAACCATACCTTCACCGATAGTATTCAGCCGTTGCTGCCCCGGATTAAACGAGTCGGCCCGCAATTGGCGCTGGAATTGACCGAACGCGTTATGTTCGAACGCACAGAAGGTGTCATCACTTCGCTGCAATCGTTGCGGCATTTCGGCGTGCATATTTCACTGGATGATTTCGGTACGGGCTTTTCGTCACTGAGTTATCTGACGCAATTTCCGATCGATAAAATCAAGATCGATCAGAGCTTTATTAAAACCATGCACAGCAACACCACGGCACGCGCCGTGGTTCAGGCAGCCGCACAAATCGGCAAGACGTTGCAATTGGTCGTTAATGCGGAAGGGGTGGAAACCGAGGAACAATTAACCGTGGTACAACAACTGGGCATTGACGAGGTGCAAGGTTTTCTGCTCGCCAGACCCATGCCCTTTGATGCGTTTATAACGTTGCTGGACGACCAGGAAGCCTGACACTAGCCTAATGCCAGCCAAACCCCAACCACCAGCATTAATGTACCGGCAATCCGGTTAATCAGCCGCACGTTCTGACCACGCGATAGCACCACACTCAGCGATTTTCCGCCGCCAGCATACATCATCAGCGCTACCCATTCGATCAGCAACATGATGGCAACCAGCGCCGCCAATTGCGGGGCCAACGGTTTACTGTCGTCCAGGAAGGGTGGCAACAACACCATGGTAAAGGCCCAGCCTTTGGGATTGGCAACCGCGGTAACAAACCCCTGAATCGCCAGTTGCACTCTGCCGGCACCAGCATGTGCGGAATCGCCGGTTTCCGGTATGGCCAGCTTGCCGCGCGACTGCCACATTTGCAGACCAAGCCACATTAAATAGAGACCACCGGCCCACTTGAAGATGGTAAACACCAGAGGCGCGCTGAGCATAATGGCGGCCACACCGATCACGGCCAACACACTGACCAGGCCAACGCCAATCAGCTCTCCGATCATCATCCACAGGGTGCGCTTTATGCCAATGGTGATGCCGAGACTCATCGCCAGCGTCATGCACATACCTGGCGTCAGGGACACCAGCGCGAAGGTGGGAATAAACGCTGCCAGCAAGGCGGTATTGATCATGATGCGGGTGACTCCTCAGACAGCCCAGGTTTGGAACTGATCCAGAAAACGAGCCCGGTGGCAATGGTTGCCAGCAGGCCGCAGCCAATAAAGACGCCATCGTATCCGCCCCACTGAGCGATCACACCGCCCAGCCCGGCCCCGGCGAG
>ERZ1699660.30-NODE-30-length-13175-cov-26.334881_pt1 | contig 13175 bp, 1 predicted proteins | sample MGYA00581513_ERZ1699660 | MGnify/ENA primary metagenome ERZ1699660 (study PRJEB42348, sample SAMEA6618691) | metagenome | isolation source: Polyester-degrading enrichment culture growing on monomer 1,4-butanediol, B | collected 2019-04-14 ...
AGGAATCGACTCCGCCCCCCTGCCGACGCTCGACACCTGGAAACTTTCGCTGGACCGGGATCTCAATCTCCTAGAGCCCGGTGAAAAAGCGGCACGGGCTCGCCTCACGAAAGCGCTCTCCGGTTCCCTGCTCCACTACGCCGACAAGCGCAACGATCCCTCGGCCGAATCAACCTCGCGACTCGGGCCGGATCTTCGATTTGGAACGATTTCGGTGCGGGAAGTGTTTCACCGTGCTCGGAAAGCCGCCGACGAAGCCGACAGGGCCAGCCACCGGGACTCTCTGCACACCTTTCAGAAGCAGCTCGCCTGGCGGGAATTCTTCATGGCAATCCTCGGGCATTTTCCCAACGTCCTGGACGAGGAATTCAATCCGTCCTGGCGGGAGCTTCCCTGGAACGATCCCGGCAAGCAGGATCGATTCGAGCGATGGAAGACCGGGCGCACCGGATTTCCCATTGTCGATGCAGGAATGCGCCAGCTGCTGGCGACCGGCTACATGCACAACCGGGTCCGCATGATTGTGGCCATGTTCCTGACGAAAGACCTCCACCTGCACTGGCGATTGGGCGAATCGCATTTCATGCAGCACCTCGTCGATGGCGAGATCGCCAACAACAACGGCGGCTGGCAGTGGTCAGCGGGCACCGGTGCCGATGCCGCGCCGTATTTCCGGATCCAAAATCCGTGGACGCAGACCGAGCGTTACGATCCCAAGGGCGACTACATCAAGCGTTGGGTGCCGGAGTTGGAGGAAGTCGAGGCGAAGCGATTTCAGAAGCCGCCTGAGGATTCTCGTCCGATTGCCGATGACTACGTGACGCCGATCGTGGATCACAAGGAGGAACGCGAGCGGACGCTGGAGATTTTCAAAAAGCACAAGGTAGAATCGTAGCCGCCTTCGCCAGAAGGTGGGCGGATCGGTCGGCCACGCTCTGGCGAGCGCGGCTACGGTGAAATCGAAACCGCAGCCCCTCCCGTCATCCGCCCCACGTACTACGGGGCGATGAAAAAGCGTCATGAACCCATTCCACTCTACCGGGAGAAGCGGGCGAGACGCCCGCGCTCCCAGTGAAGTGGAAAAGCCCTACGAGGATGGCTGCTGCTCAGCAGCTCCGGAGTCGCGGAAAGCGTCGATCTTTTCCTCGGGCAGGAAGTAGCCAGCCATCTGGAGACGAGCCGGGGTGATTCCGAGTTCGTCGAGGTAGCGATAGTGGGCCACCGCGTCGGCGACTTCGAGCTGACCGATGGTCGGCTTGATCTCAGGCTTACCTCCGGTCAGGAGACTGACGAGCACACAACCGGTGATTTCCGACTTGTCGCGCCCGGCGAGGAAGCGGATGAATCCGCCCTCGAGTCCGTCGGCCATTTCCTCGGCGTCTTCGGGCAGGTAGATGGTTTCCTTCACCACCTCGCCGGCGTTCAATTCGCCGCCGGTGGAGAAAAGGATGTCGCCCTGCTCTTCGAGTCGCCGAATGGCGTCGGCCACGCGGAAGATCGGCGGGAAGCTGTAGTCGACCACCAGCGTCTTCGGCTTCAGCGAGCGAATGTCGAGGATGCCCGGCAGGTTCGTGGAAGCGACGATGAAGGTGGCGTTGTAGACCTCCGGCGGCAGCGCGCCCCCGTTGGCGACCACGGCGACTTCGCCCTGGTAGTTGGCGGCGCGAACCTCGTCGCGGATGCGGGCGAGTTGGTCGTCGTCCTTGTAGGGATCGCAGAGGATGAGCTTCTTGGGATGCGGAAGCGAGTTCAGCATCAGCCCCAGCGTGCCGTTGCCGATGGAGCCAAGACCGATCACGGCCAGGGTCTCGTCAGCGAGATCGCGACCGCTTTTCTCCAGCATGCCTTCGACGGAACGCACGATGGTGGCGGAGCGGGTGGCATCACCGGTGGTGATGGCCGGGAGGTCGTCGCGGCCCCCGATCCACTTCGCGATGTCGCGTCCGTGATCGGTGGCGGACGGGATGACGCCGGTCAGCGAGACCGTCTTCGCCCCGGCCTTGGCGGCCAGTTCGAGGGCGTCGATGACGGGCTTCTGGATGCCGTCGGAGTTCTTGTAGAAATCGATCTCGAAGCACGGCAGCATGACCACGCCGATCCGGCCCTGGGGCATTTCGTAAACGTTGGTCAGGAGCGGTTTTCCGCCGAACCAACGCTCGGAGATCTGGTCGCGGGACACGCCCCCGGAGAGAGCCGCGAGGGCTTCGGGCACGTAGGTCAGGGCCACGGCATCTACCTGGGGCAGATCGTCGCTGGCTTCCTCGACCTCGATGTGTTCGAGGTCCTCGATCTCGATCGGGGCGAGCGCGTTCTCGATGACAGAGCCATCGTCGTCGCTTTCCGAGGAATCGAGGTAGCGGGCCAGTTGCTCGATGGTGGGATGACGGAGGAAGGCATCGACCGGCACCTGCCGATTGAAGGCTTCCGAGGTTTCCACCACGATGCGCAGCGCCATGAGCGAGTCGCCGCCCATTTCGAAGAAGTTGTCGGTGATGCCGAACGCGGCCGAGTCGAACTGGTGCGCGAAAATGTCGTGCAACTTGCGCTCGGTCGGCGACTTGGGCGCGACGCGTTCGCCGGACTGGACCGCGCCGATGGCCGGAGCCGGGAGTCGTTTCCGGTCGATCTTGCGGTTCGGCGTCATCGGGAACTCCTCCAGCGCGACGAACCATCCCGGCAGATAGCTGGCAGGAAGTCGCTCGGCCAAATACTGACGGAGATCGGCGGATTCGGGAGCGGTGCCGTTGGCGATGTAGTAGCCGACGAGCCCTTCGCCGCTCGGCAGATCAGTGCGCTTGATGACGACCGCCTGGCTGATGTTCGGATGGCTCGCCATCTGGGTCTCGATGTCACCGAGTTCGATGCGAACCCCGTGCACCTTGACCTGGAAGTCGACGCGGCCGAGGCATTCGAGCACGCCGTCGCGGGTCCAGCGAGCGAGGTCGCCGGTGCGGTAGAGGCGTTTCGTCTGTCCGTTGGGCAGCGCAATTTCCTGGAAAGCTTCGCCGGTCAGGTCGGGACGATTACGGTAGCCGCGGGCGAGGCCTTCGCCACCGATCCAGAGTTCGCCGGTGAATCCGGTCGGAACCGGACGATGGGCGGCGTCGAGGACATAGACCTCGGTGTTGGCGATCGGCTTCCCGATCGTGACCGCAGCCTCGCTCTCGGTGACCTTTTCCAAGGTCGACCAGACCGTGGTTTCGGTCGGGCCGTAGAGGTTCCAGACTTCGCTGGCGGAGTTGACGAGCACGTTGGCCAGGGAACGGGTCAGCGCTTCCCCACCGCAGAAGATGCGGAGGTCGTTGCTGCCTTCCCAACCCGAATCCAGCAGCATCTGCCAAGTGGCGGGCGTGGCCTGCATCACGGTGATGTCTTCCTCGCGCAGCAGGTTGGCCAAGCGGCGACCATCCTTGACGTCCTCGCGGCGCGCGATGACGGCGGTCGCTCCGGCCAGCAGCGGCAGGAACATTTCCAGCAGAGAAATGTCGAAGGAAAGCGTCGTCACCGCGAGGAGACGATCCTTGGATGTCATGCCCGGCTCGGCGAGCATCGAGGTCAGGAAGTTGACCGCGGCGCGGTGCGGGATTTCCACGCCCTTGGGCGTTCCGGTGGAGCCCGAGGTGTAGATCAGGTAAGCCAGCGATTCCGGCGTCAGTCCGGAGACTGCCGGCGGATCAGCGGACGGCTCGAGGTCTTCCATCGACTGGATGGCCCAGTCACCCGAGGGCAGTTCGCCGGCCAGTTCGCGCGAGGTCAGCAGCACCTTGGGTGCGGCGTCTTCCAGCATCAGGGTCAGACGTTGCTCGGGGAATTCCGGATCGAGCGGCACGTAGGTCGCCCCGGCTTTCAGCGCGCCGAGAAGCGCGGCCACCATTTCGGGCGAGCGATTGATGAGCACCCCGACGTTGTCGCCGGGTTCGACTCCGGCCGCCACGAGGCTCTTGGCCACGCCGTTGGCGAGACGATTCAGTTCGCCGTAGCCGAGTTCGCTTTCGCCGCAAACCACGGCGGTGCTGTCGGCGTGAGCGGCGGCGGATTCCGCCACCAGCTCGTGAAGCAATTTCTCGCGCGGCGTTTCGATTTCCGTCGCGTTCCAGTCGGTCAGCAGGCGCTGTTGTTCGGCTTCGCTGAGCAGTTCGATCTCGGAAATCTTCGTTTCCGGATTCGCCACCATGCCGCGCAGGACCTGCTCGTAGAGGCCGTTGAGTTCGGCGATGGTTTCGGCGTCGAAAAGATCGCGATTGTACTGCCAGCAACCGAAGAGCTGGCCTCCGGCTTCCTCGACCACGAGCGTGATCTCGAACTGCGCCTGGCGCGTCGTCAGGTCGACCGTTTCCATGGAGAGATCGCCGACGTGGAAGGTGTGTCCGCCCTGTCCGATGAGGAACACGGCGATGCCCTGCTCGTCGATGCCGGGAATGCGCTCCATCGAGAAGGTCACCTGGAACAACGGCGAGCGGCCGGGATCGCGAGGCACCTTGAGCTTGTCGACGAGTCGGGAAAGCGGGTACTGCTGGTTCTCCAGCGCGCCGTTCACCTGGTCGCGATTGCGCTCGAGGTATTGGGCGATCGTCGGGTCGTCCTCAACCTGGCTGCGCAACGGCACCGGGTTGATGAAGTAGCCGACCAGGCCCTGCAATTCAGGCTGATTTCGTCCCGCCAGCGGCACGCCGACGACCAGGTCTTCCTGGCGGCAGTAACGGTGCAGCAGGATTTCGTAGCCCGACAGCAACGTGGTGAAAAGCGTCGCGTTCTGGGCTTTCGCGAGTTCGTTGACCTGTTCGGTGAGTTGTTCATCGAGCTGGAATCCGAGGGTGCCACCGTTGAAAGTCTGCACCGCCGGACGCGGACGATCGGTCGGCAGGTCGAGCACCGGGGGCGCTCCGGCGATCTGCTCGGTCCAGTATTCGAGACGGGCGTCGCCCGCCGGACTTTCGAGGTGCGCTTTTTCCCAACCCACGAAATCGGCGTAGCTGGCCGGCAGGGGCTCGACCTGCGGCGTGCGTCCGGATTTCATCGAGAAGTAGTACTCGATGAGGTCCTGCATCAGCACCGCCACCGACCAGGCGTCGGAGATGATGTGGTGCATGCTCAGCAGGGCGACGTGGGCTTCGTCCGCGGTGCGGAAAAGCTCGAGTCGCACCACCGGACCGCGATCGAGATCGAACGGACGGTTGGCGTGTTCGCTGATGAGTTCCTTGAGCTGCGTCTCGTCGAGCGAGGTGCAGTCGTGCTCGCGGAAATCGATGGTCCGGCCCTTCTGCACCACCTGCATCGGCTCGCCGTCGCGGGTGGTGAAGCTCACGTCGAACATCGGGTGGCGTTCGAAGAGCAGCGCGAAGGCCTTCTTCATCGCGTCGATGTCGAGCAGCGGGCGGAACTTGCCCGAGAAGATCAGGTTGTAGGCCGAGGAATCGGGCGCGAGACGATTCAGGAACCAGAGCGCGCGCTGACCTTCGGAAAGCGGGAAGACTTCCGGCATCTCGCCGGTCGCGGTGAACTCGACCAGGTCGCCGGCAGCATCGCCACCGCCTGCCCCGAGGGAATCCCCGGCGGAGTCGATCAATTTTTCCAGAACCGGGATCGAGAGGTCGCGAATGTTCGGTCCGTTGAGCACCGAGCCCATCGGCATCGACATGCCGAGCTTGTCCTCGATGCGGTTGACCAGCTCGATCGCCATGAGCGAGTCGAGTCCGAGATTGGTGAGCGGCGTGTCCTTGTCGATGCGCGAGGCCTCGGTTCCGAGGACGGCTCCGACCTGGGCCGCGATGAGGTCCTCGACCATGGCCATGCGCTTGTCGGCAGGCGCCTCAAGAATCCGGGCGGCCATGGAATCGCCACCCGAACCCGCGCTGCGGGGCACCACCGGGAGGAACATGTTGGAGCCGCCGACGGACGGGCTGAATCGAGCCAACGCCTGCCAATCGACGCGCGCGGCGCCGAGCTGTCCGGCATTCGAAGGAACGCCCCAGCCGAACAGCGTGAGCGTTTCGTCCATGTCGGTGGCACCGAGGCCGACCATCTCGAGATACTGCTGGGTCTTCTCGTTCCGCTCCACGAAACCAGCGCCCTTGAGCGCGCCCCAGTTGAACGTCAGGCCCGGCAATCCGAGCGAACGACGATACCACGCCATCTGGTCGAGGAACACGTTGCCGGCGTTGTAGTTCGACTGCTTCACCGCACCGATCACCGCCGAGAACGACGAGAAGCAGATGAAATGCTCGAGCGGAATGCCGAGGGTCGCCTCGTGGAGATTCCACGCGCCCAGCATCTTGGGCAGGAGCACCTTGTCGAAGCTCTCGCGATCGAGATCGTCGATGAATTCATCCTCCAGCACCATGGCGCCGTGAATCACGGCCGTCAGCGGGTGACCACTTTCCTGAACCTGGGCAACGACGCGATCGATGTCGGCGCGGCTGGTGACATCGGCGCGGGCGTCGATGACGGTGCAGCCGGCTTCCTCGAGCGCGGCGATCTTGGGACGGGCGTCTTCCTTGGGACCCGAGCGACTTACGAGCGCAAAGTGGCGGGCGCCGTTCTTCGCCAGCCATCCGGCCAGTTCGAGACCGAATCCACCGGCACCACCGGTGATAAGCCAGGTGCCTTCGCCGTCGAAACGGTGTCCGGCTTCGGTCGCGGGACCGATCTGGATTTCCTCGACGTCGAAATCGAGGACGTTTTTCCCGATGTGTTTCCCGGCCGCCATGTAGCGGAAGGCATCGACCACCTCGGTGATCGGGAAGACCTTATTGGGAAGCGGGCGGTAGTCACCGTCGTAGAAATGCGTCTCCAGCGCCGAGAACATTTCGGCCACGTATTCGGGCTTGTCCTCGAGGTGCTGGGCGAGGTCGATGACGAAGAAACTGACGTTGTTGCGCAGCGGCTCGAGACCGATCTTGCTGTTGCCGTAGATGTCGACCTTCCCGATTTCCAGGTAGCGACCGAAACGGGCCAACACGCTGAAGTTTTTCGGAATGAAATCACCGGCCAGCGAGTTGAGCACGGCATCGACGCCGCGACCACCGGTGATTTCCATGATCTCGTCGGCGAAGGCCAGGCTCCGCGAATCGAGGACGTGATCGACGCCCATGTCGCGAAGGAGGGCCCGCTTTTCGTCCGTGCCCGCGGTGGAGAAGATCTCCAGTCCCATGTGCTTGGCGATCTGGATGGCGGCCTGCCCCACCCCGCCGGTACCGGCGTGGATGAGAATGCTCTCGCCCTTCCGCATCCGGGCCAGCTCATTGATAGCGTAGTGCGAAGTCAGGAAGACCGTCGGCAACGTGGCCGCCTCGGCGTGCGACATGGTGTCGGGCTTCCGGAACACCATCCGACGGTGAACCGTGACGTAGCTGCGGAAGCAATACGGCGCCATGCCGACAACGCAGTCCCCGGGCTTGAGGTCGGTGACGTTCTTGCCGACGCGAACGACTTCCCCGGAGAAATCATCGCCGAACCATTTCAGGTCGACGGGATTGCCCGGATACATGCCGAGCGCCTTCATGACATCGCGGAAGTTGATTCCGCCGGCCTTGATCTGGATCTCGATTTCGTCCGGCTCCGGCTCGCGACGCGTGGTCGCATTGAGGCTGAGATTGGTGAGAATGCCCGGCTTGTCGATCTGCAGGCGATACGGCAGCACAGTGCCGTCTTCCTGGACCGCGTTCCGGGTCCGGGGCGGCAGTTCGTCGTGCTTCACCCGATGGACACGGCGGGCGTAGCGGTGGTTGCCGCGGAAAGCGATCTCGTGTTCGCCGTCGGTCAGGAGCAGTTCATCGAGCAGGTCGCGCGATTCGAACTCGGAACCGGCCGGATCGAGGTCGATCTGGATCCAGGCGTATTCGGCTTTTTCGTTGTTGGCCACGCGGAGGAATCCGGTCAGCGGAGCCGAGGCGATGCCCTCGAGGGAATCCGCATCCGTCACCGGCATGGTGCCGCGCGTCAGGAAGAACACCTTCGGACGTCCCTGCGCCCATTCGCGGGCGGTGAGGGCCTTGAACAGCCGATGCGCGAATCGAACCCCGGTTTCCTGGGCTTCGTTCAGCGTTTCGAGATTCAGTTCGTTGGCACGGAGATGGCTCAGGCCGAGACCGTTCACGATCTTGACCACGCGATCGCCACCGACCTCGATGTCGGTGATTTTGCTGAGAATCGCATCGACATCGGCTTCGCAGGTTTCGAGCGCGATCCCCGCTTCCTTGAGCCCGCCTTCGAGCGAAGCGGCGAGAGTGTCGTCACCACCGAAAACGAGGCAGACTTCGGCAGCGGTTTCGGCGCCGTCCACCTCGACCGCAGCCGGAGCAGACGCCTCGTCCCCTTCCGTCGCGGGAAGTTCGACCGGCTCAGGAGCGCGGGCGATGAAACAGGCCTGCTGATCCTCTTCCGTTTTCGGCGAACTGATGAAACTGGTCACGTCGCGGAAGCCGCATTCGCTGAGCAGTTCCTGCCAACGATCCCGACTGAGGAGGGCGCTGTGTTCGCGCAGATCGGTGTCGGAGAAACGCCACCAGCCCGGGAGCAACCCGAACACGTTGTCGAGCGGCGCGCGACGCCAGGTCACTTCGAGGAACATCAGCAGCCCGTCCGGCGCGAGGCAGCGGCGCAGCATCGCGAGCGTCTGCTTCAGGTCGGCGGTGGCGTGAATCACGTTCGACGCCAGCACGATGTCGAAATTGTGCAGGTCGATCCCCTGGTCGACAGGGTCACGTTCGCAATCAAACAGGGTATAGTCGACGAACGGATACTCTTCACCGAACTTGTCCTTGGCCGTTTGCAGGAACATCGGGCCGTTGTCGGTGAAGACATACTCGGTCCGATCAGCCGGGAAAACGGGAAGGATCTCCTTGGTCAGCGAACCGGTTCCGGCGCCGACTTCGAGCACGCGGATGGCGCGGCGCTCGGGCAGATTCTCGATCGCCTTTTTCAGCGCCACTCCGATGAGCGGATTGATCACCGGGAAATCGGCACCTTCGCGATAGAAGGTCTCCATCATCACCGATGACCCCCCGGGGAACAGAACCTCGAGCGGGTCGATCTCGCCGCTGAGGATTCCGGCCAGGTTCGGGCCGGCATTGCGCTGAAGCTCGACTTCCGAAGCGAACTGCGGAAGCTCTTTCTCCAGCCGGTCGAGAAGTCCGAGCGCGGAGATTTCCTCGGGAATTTCCACCACTTCCCAGGTGTCGTCTCCGGCAGATTTCAGCCAGCCGCCTTCGGTGAGCGCGGTGAGCTGTCCGAAGACCAGCTTGCGATGCTGGTCCGCGATGTCGAGCGAACGCATCAGGCCATCGACCTCCAGCGTGTCGCCGGGTTGCGGCTTCCATCCGAGTTGGAGCCAGGCATTGACGATGAACTGACGAGAGGCCTCGTCGATCAGCGGCATGAACTGCTCGTAGTGAAGATTGAGGCGGCGCGCTTCGTAGAGCGGCGGCAGCGCGGCTTCGGTGGCGGTCACGATTTCCGCCGGATCGGCGAGTTCCGCGGAACCGTCGATGCGGGTGCCCTTGAGACGGGCGATTTCCCATTGCGCCTGGTAGAGGCACTTGTCGAGATCATCGCCGTCGTTCTGTTCCACGCGGTCGGCGCGGAAGCCGTAGATCTCCGCCACCAGGTTGCCCTCGTCGTCGAAGATCTCGATGTCGGCGCTGATGTATTCGCGATCGTTGGCCGTGTTGACCTTGGCATGTCCCCAGAGACGATGCGGCGGTTTCGGCACGTAGAGGCGGATGCTGCGAATCGCGGCGGGGAGATAGAAATAGTCGGTTCCCTTGGCGCCGTCGGGCGTCACCTGGCCGCCCTTCACCGTGTGGAAACAGGCGTCGAGGACGGCGGGATGGAAATGGAAATCCGGAATGGAATCGTGGAGGCCTTCCGGCGCCACGATTTCGGCAAAGGACTCGTCCTTTTTCCGCCACACCTGCTGGAGGTGCTGGAAGAGCGGCTGGAACTGATAGCCGGCTTCGGCGTAGTCGTCGTAGTAGCCCTCGTGATCGAAGTAGTCGTCGAGACCTTCCTTGATGGCCTCGAAATCGGCGGGCTCGCGGTTGGCGGGCAGGGGCTGTTTCCGGAGCACCCCCTGGGAGTTCAGCTCCCATTCCTGGCGATCACCGGTGGCGCTGAAGATCTGGAACGCGCGGGTCACCGGATCGAAAACCACCTCGACGGTCGGCACTTTTTGCTCGGTGACGAAGAGCGCTTTCTTCATCTCTAGGTCCTCGACGACGTAGTTCTCGCCGGGGAAAAGGTGACGCGCGAGGGCGATCCCGATTTCGCCGTAGCCGGCGGCCGGGAAAACGACGCTGTCCCAGAAACGGTGATCGTCGAGCCAGGTGAAGAGTCGCGGATCGAGTTCGAAACGGAACGTCGGCACCGGCGCGGTCTGGCGCATGCCGAGCAGCGGGTGTTCCTCCGCTCCGCAGCGGATGTACTCGCCTTCCGCGGACTCCAGCCAGTAGCGCTCGCGCTGCCAGGCATTCTTCGGCAGGTCGACACGGGATCCGCTCGACTGGTTGATGGCATCCCAATCGAGGCGATATCCGCGGTGATGCAGGTTCGCGGCATTGGTGAGCATCTCGACCGACTCGTCGCTCTTGCGTCGGAGGCTGCTGAAATAAACGCCTTTTCTCCCCTGCTCCTGGAGACATTCCTGGATCGGATTCTGCAGCGCGGGGTGCGGTCCGAGTTCGAGAAAGGAATCCTCACCGCCCCGGATCATGCTGGTGATGGCCGGCGCAAACAGCACCGACTCGCGGACGTTCCGCCACCAGTATTCGCCGTCGAGCTTTTCGCCCGCCAGCAGACCGCCGGTGACCGTCGAAATGTAGGGAATCGTGGTCGGACGCGGCTGGATGTCGGCGAGGACTTCGAGCAGCTCGTCCTTGATCGGCTCCATCTGGTGGGTGTGGAACGCGTAGTCGATTCGCAGCCAGCGGACGAATTTGCCCTGCGCTTCCAGCTCGGAAACGACCTCCTCCAGCGGCTCGGTGTCGCCGGCCAGGGTGATGAGGTTCGGGCTGTTGACCACCGCCACCTGGACGACGTCTTCCTTGCCCGCGAGCAGCTTCTTGGCTTCCGCCGTGGAAATGCCGACCGCGACCATGCGGCCCTTGCCTCCGGTGGTGTCCTGGAGACGGCTGCGGTGGTAGATGACCTTGACCGCGTCTTCCATCGTGTAGGCGCCGGCCACGTAGGCGGCAGCGACTTCACCGACGGAGTGACCGACGACCTTGCCGGGCTCGACGCCCCAGCTTTTCCAGAGTTCGGCGAGACCGACCTGGAGTCCGAAAATCGCGGGCTGGGCGATGTTCGTGCGATTGATCTGCGAGCTTTCCTCGTCGCGCGTCATCTCCTCGATGAGCGACCAGCCGGCCAGCGGCTTGAGGTGTGAGTCGATGTCTTCCAGCACCTTGCGAAAAACCGGTTCCCGTTCGAGCAGCTCCTGGCCCATCTTCCACCACTGGGCGCCCTGACCGGTAAAAACGAAGACGAGCGGATGCACTTCGCTGCTCGGTTTTCCGGCAATCACTCCTTCGTCCGCGTCGCCTGCCAGCCACTGCGTCAGGCGATGACAGAGTTCGTCTCGGTCTTTCCCGAGAGCGACGAGACGATTGTCGAGATGTTCGCGCAACTTGCCTGCGGAAGCCGTCAGGTCGGCCAGATCGCCGTCGGATTCCCGGAGAAAATGGCGCCACTTCACCGCCGCATCGCGGAGCGCGTCGTCGGTGCGGCCCGAAATCGGGAGCAGGAACGGACGATCTGCCCTATCGGCGGTGGCCGGCTTCTCAGAAACCGGTACCGAAACCTTGCGTTCGCCGTTGCCCTCGAACGTCTCGGGATTCGCCTCGAGCACGATGTGGGCGTTGGTTCCGCCGAAACCGAAGCTGTTCACCGCCGTGACCGGCAACTCGTCGCCGAGATGCGGCAACGACTGCAGTTCGGTTGCGACCTTGAGCTTGAACTCATCGAACGGAATGTTCGGATTCGGGTTCTTGAAATTCAGGTTCGGCGGCACCTGGTCGTGGTGCAGCACGAGCGCCGCCTTCATCAGGCCGGCCACGCCGGAACCGGACTCGAGGTGACCGACATTGGTCTTCACCGAGCCGATCAGGCACCAGTCGTCCTCGTCGCGCCCTTCGGCCAGCACCTGGCCCAGCGCGCGAGTTTCGATGGGGTCACCGACCGGGGTTCCGGTGCCGTGCGCCTCCATGTAGCGGACGCGCTTCGGCGCCATACCTGCCTGATCGTAAGCGATTCGCAGCATCGCAGCCTGGGTGTCGACACCCGGCACGGTCATGGACGAAGTGTTGCCGTCCTGGTTGATCACCGCTGCCCGAATGGTGCAGTAAACCCGGTCGCCATCGGCGATCGCATCCTTGAGCGCCTTGACCACGATCACCCCGGCGCCTTCGCCACGGACGTAGCCGTTGGCGCGGTCGTCGAAGGCAAAACACTGCCCGCTCGGCGAGAGCATCGAGGCCTTGGAGAAACCGATCGATGCGTCGGGCGTGAGGAGTGCGTTGACCCCACCGGCCAGCGCCATCGTGCTCTGGCCCGACCAGATGCTTTCGCAAGCCAGATTGACCGCCACGAGAGCGGAAGAACAGGCCGTATCCACCGAAACGGCGGGACCTTTGAGGTCGAAAAGGTAGGCGATTCGGTTCGACGCGATCGAAAGCGTCGAGCCCGAGTTCGTGTGCACGTCGACGTTTTTCGGATCGCTCTGGGCGACGTTGGCGTAGTCGTTCGACGCGATGCCGATGAACACCCCGGTGTCCGACCCCCGCAGATCGACGGGCGGAAAACCGGCGTCTTCCAGCGATTCCCACGCGGCTTCCAACAGCCAGCGCTGCTGCGGATCCATCCGCAGGGCCTCACGAGGCGAAATTCCGAAAAACTGGGCGTCGAAACGATCGAAATCGTGCACGAAACCGGCCCATTTCGTGATCATCTTGCCCGGAATCTCGGCATTCTCGTGATACCACCGTTCGCGATTCCAGCGCTCGTTGGGCACGGGAATGATTCCCGAGCGTTTGTTGATCATCAATTGCCAGAAGGAGCCCGGATCGGAGACACCTCCGGGAAAACGGCAAGACATCCCGACGATCGCTAGGGGCTCGCGGGTCACGTTCGCAGCATCTGACATAGGTTGAACAGGCTATAAAGAAATACCGGGAAAAACCGAA
>ERZ1699660.31-NODE-31-length-12954-cov-22.046436_pt1 | contig 12954 bp, 11 predicted proteins | sample MGYA00581513_ERZ1699660 | MGnify/ENA primary metagenome ERZ1699660 (study PRJEB42348, sample SAMEA6618691) | metagenome | isolation source: Polyester-degrading enrichment culture growing on monomer 1,4-butanediol, B | collected 2019-04-14 ...
CTCACCTTGACCGTCTGAAAGCCGAGTCCGATAATCGGCCATTCGCGCCTGAAACCAAGCGCCGAACGCTCTCTCTGCACCTGTCTCCATGTCGACCACGACCAAGGAAATCGAAGCTCCGGACCCGGCGGCCAAGATCGCTGGGTCGCAGTCTGCAGTGCAGGAATACCAGCAGTCCACCGAGGATCTGATCGGGGAGAAGCTGGTGTTGAACATGGGGCCGTCCCACCCGGCGACGCACGGCGTGTTGCGCCTGATCCTGGAGCTCGACGGCGAAATGATCACCAAGGCGGAGCCGGACATCGGTTTCCTCCACCGCGGCGACGAGAAGATCGCGGAGAACATGCAGTACAACCAGTTCGTGCCCTACACGGACCGGTTGGACTACCTCGCTCCGCTCGCGAACAACGTGGCCTACGCCCTCGCGGTCGAAAAGCTGATGGGCTGGGAGTTGCCCCCGCGTGGCAAGGCGATCCGCGTGCTGGCCTGTGAGATGGCCCGCATTTCGGCGCACCTGCTCGGTCTTGGCGCCTACGCGATGGATGTCGGGGCGATGACGGTTTTCCTCTACACCTTCACCCAGCGCGAGACGGTTTACAACCTGAGCGAGCAGCTGACGGGGGCGCGTTTCACCACCAGTTACACCCGGGTCGGCGGCCAGACGCGCGACCTTCCCGAGGGGTTCCTCGATTCGCTGGCGAAGTTCTGTGATGAACTGCTGGTTTGTCTCGACGAGGTCGACAAGCTCCTGACCCGGAACAAGATTTTCCTCGATCGGACCAAGGACGTGGGCGTCATCTCGAAGGAAGACGCCATCGCCTGGGGCCTGAGTGGCCCGAATTTGCGCGGATCGGGTGTCGAGCACGACGTCCGCAAGGCGCATCCCTACCTCGACTACGAGAAATACGATTTCGACATCCCCATCGGCGAATACGGCGACAGTTTTGATCGCTACCTGGTTCGCATGGAGGAAATGCGACAGAGCGTGCGCATTCTCCGCCAGGTGATGGCTGATCTGCCCGATGGGCCGATCAATGTGGGTGATCCCAAGCAGCGCCTCCCGCAGAAAGAGAAGGTGCTCATGAAGATGGAGGAGCTGATTCACCATTTCATTCTCGTGACCGAGGGCTTGGATGCGCCGAAGGGCGAAGTCTATTTCGGAGCCGAGAATCCCAAGGGAGAGCTTGGTTTCTACATCAATTCGAAGGGTGGCGGCGTTCCGTATCGCCTCAAGATTCGCGCCCCCTCCTTCGTGAACCTCAGCATTCTGCCGCATCTCCTGCCCGGGCACCTGATGAGCGACGTGGTCGCCATCCTCGGAAGCCTCGATTTCGTGATGGGCGAGTGCGATCGCTGATTTTCAATCCTGTCTCAACTCCAGAATGGACGTTCCTGCTGAACTCGAGAAAGAGATCGACGAGCGCATCACTCACTATCCGGTGAGCAAGCGCTCGGCGGTGTTGCCGGTGCTTCACGCGCTGCAGCATCACTTTGGCTACATCTCCGAGGAAGCGGTGGAATGGACGGCGGCCAAGCTGGAGCTCCAGCCGATCAAGGTGCTCGAGGTGGTGACGTTCTACCCGGGGTTTCGCCAGTCGGCGCCGGGCAAGTATCACATCCGGGTCTGTCGGACGCTGAGCTGTGCGATGTCGGGAAGTGCCGAGCTGATGGAGTCGCTCTGTGAAAAGGCGAAGATCGATCGCTCCGGGGTGACGCACCATGAGCCCATCGCGGTGAGCGAGGATGGACAGTTTTCGATCGAGTTTGCCGAATGTCTCGCCAGTTGCGGCTTCGGGCCGGTCTGCATGGTGAATGACGATTTCCACGAGAAGGTCGAGGACGCCGAGGCGTTGCTCGCGAAATACCGCGATTGAACGAGTCCCGTTTTTCTTTTTTCCGATGGCTGACATCAAATACATCGCCGGCAAGGAGCCGCACCCGAACGAGCACCGGATGATTTTCCGGAACGTCGATCGTGAGGGGTGGAGCCCGTCCATCGACACCTACCTGGGTGAGGGCGGTTACGAGCAGCTCAAGAAAGCGGTGGGAATGGAGCCGTCGGCCATCACGGGTGAAGTGAAGAAAGCCGGAGTCCGTGGACGCGGTGGGGCCGGGTTCCCTGCCGGGGTGAAGTGGGGGTTCATCCCGCCGAACAACACCAAGCCGGTCTACCTGATCTGCAATGCGGACGAGTCCGAGCCGGGCACGTTCAAGGATCGCTACATCATTCACCAGGATCCGCATCAGCTGATCGAAGGGATGGCGATCGCCTGTTTCGCCGTCGGCGCGAAGCTGGCCTACATCTACATCCGGGAAGAATTTCCGGAAGGCGCTCAGATCCTGGAAAAGGCGATCGCCGAAGCGCATGAGAAGGGCTTTCTCGGGAAAGGAATCTGCGGTTCCGATTTTGATCTCGAAATCTACGTTCACCGCGGGGCTGGTGCCTACATCTGTGGTGAGGAGACCGGCCTGATCGAATCGCTGGAAGGCAAGCGGCCCTATCCGCGAATCAAGCCTCCGTATTTCCCGGCGGCGATGGGTTTGTATCTCTGTCCCACGATCGTGAACAACGTGGAAACGCTCTGTCACGTGAAGCACATCCTCGAGATGGGCGGCGAAGAATACGCCAAGCTGGGGACGCCGAACAATACCGGCACCCGCATTCTCTGCGTCAGCGGCGACGTGCAGGAGCCCGGTTATTTCGAGATCCAGGTGGGGAAGGTGACGCTCGGCGAAGTGATCCACAACATGTGTGGCGGCCTCAAGCCGGGTCGCAAGATCCAGGCGGTCATTCCCGGGGGTTCCTCCGCCAAGGTGTTGCGCGGCGGCGAGACGTTCAAGATCAAGAAGGACGGTGAAGAGGTCGAGATCGGTATCGAGGATATCCCGATGGATTTCGACACCCTGGCGGCCTGCGGATCGATGGCGGGTTCCGGCGGCGTGATCGTGATCGACGACAGTCGCTCCATCAGTTGGGTGCTGAACAACATCAACGCTTTCTACGCCCACGAGTCCTGCGGTCAGTGCACGCCCTGTCGCGAAGGCTCGCTGTGGATGAAAAAGATCACCGATCGGGTGGTGGCCGGAAAAGCGGCGCCGTCCGACATCGACACCCTCGACGCGGTGGCGCGCAACATCGATGGACGGACGATCTGCGCGTTTGGAGAAGCCTGTTCCTGGCCGACGGAGAGCTTCGTCGCCAAGTTCAAGGACGAACTGGTCGCCTCGACGAATCCCGAGCTGGACGAGGCGATCGTCAATGCGGAATCCCAACTGGCGGCGGCCAACCTCGCCGACTGACTGAACCCGAGTGCGGAAACGACCGACCTCCTGATTGAATTTCTTTTTCCTGACCCATGAGTGACGAGGGCAAGCCGGCAGTCGAAATGGTCGATGTGCAGATCGACGGGGAATGGCACCAATTCCCCAAGGGTACGCGCATGATCGAGGCCTGCCGTCAGGTCGGCAAAGAGGTGCCGCACTACTGCTATCACCCGAAGCTGACCTCACCCGGCAACTGCCGCATGTGTCTCGTGGAAATGGGCATGCCACCGCGTCCGCGTCCCGGGGATGATCCGCCGGAGAAGGACGAAGACGGCCACCTCCCGATCTCCTGGATGCCGCGTCCCGTGATCGCCTGCGCGAACACCGTGGCGCCGAACATGGGCATCCGCACCGAGAGCGATCTCACTCACGCCTGCCGACAGGGCGTGATGGAACTGCTGCTGATCAATCACCCGCTCGATTGCCCGATCTGTGACCAGGCCGGCGAGTGCCGCCTGCAGGAATTCAGCGTCGAGCACGGCAACGGCCAGTCGCGTTTCCGCGAGCAGAAGGTCAAAAAGCCGAAAAACGTCGAGATCGGACCGCGCATTCGCCTCGATGACGAGCGCTGCATCATGTGCAGTCGCTGCATTCGTTTCACCGACGAAATCGCCGACGATCCGGTACTCGGATTCACCGATCGCGGAAGCCACACGGTGCTGACGGTTCATCCGGGGCAGCAGCTGGCGAACAACTACTCGCTGAACACGGCGGACATCTGCCCGGTCGGCGCGTTGACCTCGAACGACTTCCGTTTCCAGATGCGTGTCTGGTTCCTCAAGGAAACCAAGACCATCGACACCAACTGCGCCACGGGAGCGAACATCGTCGTTTACAGTCGCGAGGACGAAATCTACCGCATCACTCCGCGGCAGAACAACGAGGTGAACTCCGACTGGTTGCCGGATTCGCACCGTCTCAATTTTCACTGGATCAACAACCGCGAGCTTCGCCTCACCGCGCCGCTCATCCGCGAGAATGGCACCCACCAGGAAACGTCCTGGGGCGATGCCCTCGCTGAGGCGGCGAATCGACTGCGCTCCTACGAAGGGGGCGAAATCGCCGTGATCGTCTCGGCGCGGATGACGAACGAGGAACTGCTGATCACCAAGCGCCTCCTCAGTCTGCTCGGAACCGAGACTGTGGCCGCGGTTCCCCGTCAGCAGGAAAGCGACGGCTACCTGATTTCCGCGGATCGCAATCCCAACACCAACGGCGTGAAGCTGGTGCTCGGAATGGACGACCCGGCCGCCAAGCTCGGCGCCATCAAGGACGGTCTCGCTGGCGGAACCGTGAAGGCGCTGGTCGTGCTGCAGGAAAACATCATCGACGACGCCGGATTCACCGCCGAGGAGCTCGGTCGGGCCGATTTCGTGCTCAGCACCTACCCGATGGCCAATCCGACGGCCGACGCCTCCGATGTCGTCCTGCCGGGTGCCTGCTGGGCGGAGAAATCCGGAACCATGATCAACGTGACCGGTCGCCTCCAGCGTCTCAACCGCGCCATCGATGGGCCGGGCCTCACGCTCGAACCGTGGGAGATCGTCCGCGACCTCATCCAGGCGCTGGGTGGTGGCAACGGCATCTACGCGGTCGATGACCTCTTCAAGCAGCTGGCTTCCGAGTATCCGGAATTCGAAGGGCTGACCCTGAGCAAGATTGGCGATCTGGGAGTTCCCCTGATCGAAACCGGCGAGACCATTCCGTTGATCGAACGCGAAAAAGAACGCATTGCCAAGGGCCTCGTGGTGGGCTGAACCAACGGATTGACCGACTGATTTTTTCCTACTGATGGACTGGACCTTCCTCGCAATCTCCGCAGTCAAGATCATCGGCTTGGTGTTTCTCACCATCATGCCGATGGTGGCCTATTCGGTATGGGCCGAGCGGCGCGTGTCGGCGGCGATTCAGGATCGCGTCGGTCCGAACCGGGTCGGGATCGCCGGGCTGCTCCAGCCGATCGCGGACGGCCTGAAGTTCATCCTCAAGGAAGACTTCACGCCCTCCCATGTGCGCAAGACCTACTACTGGATGGCGCCGGCGCTGACGATGGTTCCCTCGCTGCTCACCTGCGCGGTCCTTCCCTTCGGCAGCAAGCTGTTCGGGGAGAAAATGGTGATCGCCGATCTGGATGTCGGTCCGTTGTTCGTTTTCGCGATCGCCTCGCTCAGCGTCTACGGCATCGTGCTCGCCGGTTGGGCTTCGAATTCCAAGTACCCGTTCTTCGGCGGGGTTCGCTCGACCAGCCAGATGATTTCCTACGAGATCTCGCTCGGTCTCTCCATCGTGCCGCTGCTGATGATTTTCGGCACGCTCAACCTCGGTGAGATCGTTCAATATCAGGCCGTGGAAGGCTGGACGCTGCTCCCGATCTGGGGCGAAGAGCCTCTCTGGAAAAAAGCGATCATCGCGGTGCCGATGTTCATCTCCTTCGTCATCTTCATGACGTCGATCTTCGCGGAGACGAACCGACTGCCATTCGATCTTCCCGAGTGCGAAACCGAGTTGGTGGCCGGGTATCACACCGAGTACAGCTCGATGAAATTCGCGCTGTTCTTCCTCGGGGAATACGCCGCCATGATCATCGGTTCGGGCCTCGCCGTCACCCTGTTCTTCGGTGGCTGGAGTCTTCCGTTCGGTTGGCTGGCTCCCGAAAGCATCGACGCCGAGATTCCCTGGTGGCATGGATTCATCCACATGGGCGCGTTCTTCGGCAAGGTCATCGCCATCATCCTTTTCTTCATCTGGATTCGCTGGTCGCTACCGCGTTTCCGATATGACCAGCTGATGCGGCTCGGTTGGGTCTTCTTTTTCGAAATCGCCGTCATCAACGTGATCCTCACGGCTGTGCTGCTCATCTGGCTGAAGCCTGGTATCTGAAAATTTTCCCGACTCCGAACTCATGGCTATCGTCGTCAAACGCCCGAAACTGAAATGGTGGGAGCAACTCTATCTCCCCGCCATCTTCAAAGGCCTGGGCATCACCCTTCGCCACTTCATCGCCACGGTGCGCGGGAAGAAGAAGGTGACGATGCAGTACCCGGAAGAGAAGTGGAACGATCACCTTCCCGAGCACTACCGCGGTGCGCCGGCGCTGGTGACCGATGAGCAGGATCGTGAGCGCTGTGTGGCTTGCCAGCTGTGCGAATTCATCTGCCCGCCGCGTGCCATCACCATCAAGCCGGAAGAGATTCCCAGCGATGACCAGTGGGCCAAGGTCGAAAAGCGCCCCAAGGCATTCGAGATCGACATGATCCGCTGCATCTACTGCGGACTTTGCGAGGAAGTCTGCCCGGAGCAGGCCATTTTCCTGCGCAAGGACTACTCCATCACCGGCACCAGCCGCGCCGAGATGGTTCACGACAAGGAGCGCCTCTACGAGATCGGCGGCAAGCGCGTCGGGCTCGTCAACAAGTGGAACGAACTCAAGTAGAGCGCGGTTTCTTCGAACCGGAGTTTTTCCTTCCGCCAACGAAACGAATTTCATGACTTTTCTTTTCTACCTCTTTGCAGCTCTCGCCGTCATCGGTGGGATCGGTGTGGTGGCGAACAAGAATCCCGTTTCGTCGGCCTTCGCCATGATCCTGAGTTTCCTCGGGTTGGCGGCGCTGTTCATCCAGCTCGATGCCTACCTGGTGGGGATTCTCCAGGTCCTCGTCTATGCCGGCGCCATCATGGTGCTGTTCCTGTTCATCGTCATGCTGCTGGACCTCGAGGATGAGGAAGGTCGTCGCTTCGGCTTTTTCTCCACTGCCGGTGCCGTGATCGTCGCGGGCGGCCTGCTCATGGTCGTGTCGGGAGTCCTCAAGCGATTCGAGGAGGGCGAGAAGGTGCTCAAGCCGCTCAAGGCGATGAAGGACGCGCCGTCCGACGCTCACCAGATTGGTGAACTGCTTTTCACCACCTACTGGTTTCCGATCCAGGTCATCGGGATGCTGCTGCTCGTTTCCACCATCGGTGTGATCGTGCTCAGCAAACGCCAGCTGAGATAACTGATTGCTCGCGTAGCACGACGCAGAAACGACGCCCGCATCGAATTCATCTTTCTCCTTCGACAAACTCGTGGAATCCGGACTGACACTGAATCATTTCCTCGCCGTAAGCGGCGTGCTGTTCGCCATCGGTTTCGCCGGTGTGCTGATCCGGCGGAACATCATCGTGATTTTCATGTGTCTCGAGCTGATGCTCAGCGCCGCCAACCTGACGCTGGTCGCGTTTTCCCGGTTCAACACGACCGAGGCCGGCTTGCCCGACTACAACGGTCAGGTGCTCCTCTTTTTCATCATCACCGTGGCTGCCGCCGAGGTGGCCGTGGGTCTCGCCATCATCGTGGCACTCTTCCGGGCACGCCAGACGACCGACGTGACCCAGATCGTCTCCATGAAAAACTGACGACCTGATCTGACGAGACGCGCGACCCCGATTTTTCCCTGACGATTTTCCGATTTTCGACCTGACCATGGACGCCAACACCATCGCCTGGCTCATCCTGCTGCTGCCGCTTGCTTCGGCCGCCGTCATTCAGCTCGGTACCCGCCGGGCCGCGGGTGTCAGCGCGCTGATCTCGACCGGTTCGGTCATCGCGACGTTCCTGCTGTCGATCATGCTGCTGGTCTTGCCGGAAGACGCCAAGGCCGAGCCGCTTTCGTGGCTGAATCTCGGCGAGGATCTGACGGTGAATATCGGGCTGATCTTCGACGATCTCGCCCGCGGCATGATGATCATCGTCACCGGCATCGGCACGCTGGTGCACCTCTTCTCGCTCGGCTACATGAAGGACGACGAGGGCAAGGCGCGCTACTTCGCCGGTCTCTCGCTTTTCATGTTCTCGATGACGGGCATTGTCCTCGCGGACAACTTCGTGATGATGTTCATCTTCTGGGAACTGGTCGGTGTCAGTTCCTACATCCTCATCGGTCACTGGTACAACAAGGATTCCGCTGCCGATGCCGCCAAGAAGGCCTTTCTCACCAACCGCATCGGCGACTTCGGGTTCATGATCGGCATCCTGTTGGTCTGGATCCTGACCGGTTCCATCTACTTCGATGAGATCGCAACTGCGGTCGGCGGGGTGCAGAATGCGAACCTGCTCAACGCTGCGGTGCTCCTCGTCTTCTGCGGAGCGATCGGCAAGTCCGCCCAGCTTCCGCTGCACGTCTGGCTGCCCGACGCGATGGAAGGCCCGACCCCGGTTTCCGCCCTCATCCACGCCGCCACCATGGTCGCGGCCGGTGTCTATATGCTGGCTCGGTCCTCCTTCCTGCTGGTGGAGGCCGAAGGAGCCGCTCACGCCATTGCTCTGATCGGTGGATTGACCGCGTTCATTGCCGCCCTCATGGCCACGCAGCAGAACGACATCAAGCGCGTGCTCGCCTACTCGACGCTTTCGCAGCTCGGCTACATGATCATGGCGCAGGGCATTCATCACGGCTCCGAAGCCGGAATGTTCCACCTCTACACCCACGCCTGGTTCAAGGCGCTGCTCTTCCTGGGTTCCGGTGCCGTCATCTACGCCTGCCACCACGAGCAGGACATCTGGAAGATGGGCGGTCTGCGGACCCGAATGCCGAAAACGTTCTGGACCTTTGCCATCGGCACCGCTGCCCTGATCGCCGTGCCGGGAACCAGCGGTTTCTTTTCCAAGGAGGCCATCCTCGAAGCCGCCTGGCATGACGAGAGCGGGTTCGCCAAGATCGCGTGGACGCTGGGCATCATCGTCGCCTTCCTGACGCCGTTCTACATGGTCCGACTCTTCGTGGTCGCCTTCCTCGGCAAGCCGCGGACCGATCACGCCGATCACGCCAAGGAAGTCGGTCCCATCATGTGGGTGCCGCTCGCGATTCTGGCTTTCATGGCCATCTTCTCGGCCTACTTCTTCATCGCAGAACCGCTGAATGCTGGCGGAGAAGCTCATCTTCCGCATTTCAGCATCACGGCGGTTCTGTCCCTGGTCGGACTGGTGGTGGGCGGATTCCTCGGCTGGAAACTCTACGCCGGGAAGGACAGCGATCCGATCCGCATCCCGCTCTTCGAGAATCGCTTCTACCTCGACGAACTGTATCAGGGCATCGTGCGCGTCTGCCAGGACTTCGTGGGCATGACGCTCGATGCCATCGAGCGCTACGCGATCCAGCCGCTGACCACGCGCGGGCCGGCGCTCGGAGCGCTCGGGCTCGGCTACGTGATGCGCGCTTTCCAGACTGGAAACCTCCACGCTTACGCCTTCCTCTTCGGCCTCGGTGCCGTGATCATGCTCTGGCTGTTCGTATTCTGATTCTTCCCAACGCTTCGCTTTTTCTCTCGTTGTGACCTTCCTCGAATTCATCGTTTTCCTGCCCCTGCTCGCGGCGCTGGCCATCCTCGTCGGCGCGCCGGCGCGGTTTACCGCTCTGGCCGCCGCAGTCGTCAACGCGGTGGCCGTGTTCCTGGTAGCGATCCGGTTCGGCGAAAGCGTGCTCGAATCGCCGACGCCGACTTTCATGGAGAGTTCCCGGGAACTGCTCGCGTCTCCCAAGCTCAGCCTCGCGTTCGGCATCGATGGACTCAGCCTCGTGCTCGCCATCCTCACCGTGATTGTCACCGTGGCCGCCGTTCTCGCCAGCCCGGTCGAGAGCAAGATCAAGGGCAGCAAGAAACTTTACTACGTCTCGTCGCTGCTCATTTCAGCCGGCGCGCTCGGCGCGTTCCTGTCCACCGACCTGTTCTTCTTCTACGCCTTCCACGAACTGGCGCTGATTCCGACCTTCCTCATGATCGGGATCTTCGGTCACGGGGAAAAGCGCAAGCAGACCGCGTGGACGATCACCATCTATCTCGGGGTCGGCAGTCTGATCCTGCTCGCCGGACTTCTCGCCCTGTTTTTCTCGGCGGGCGCCAACTCCTTCGCCTTTGCGGATCTCTACGGCGCGGTCAACACCACCGACGGCAATCCCATCGCCGGAGAAACCCAGCAGTGGATCTTCCTGCTCCTGCTCGTCGGCTTTGGCATCCTGATTTCACTGTTCCCGTTCCATTCCTGGGCACCCGCCGCCTACGCGGACGCGCCGACGCCGGTTTCGATGCTTCACGCCGGTGTCCTGAAAAAGTTCGGCCTCTATGGACTCATTCGTGTCGCCATGCCGCTGTTGCCGGAAGGGGCCGCGCATTGGCAGACCCTGCTGCTGGTGCTCCTGCTCGGAAACATCATCATCATCGGCCTCATCACCATTGCTCAGCGCCGGCTCGATACCATGCTCGGCTATTCGAGCGTCATGCACATGGGCTACGTCTTCCTCGGCATCGCCAGCGGCAATTCCATCGGGTGGAGCGGCGCCGCGCTGCTGATGTTTGCCCACGGCATTTCCATCGCCCTGCTGTTCGCGCTGAACGGATCGCTCCGAGAACGCATCGGTTCGCTCGAGTTCGACGCCATCCGCGGCGGTTTGGCGAAAAAGGCGCCCGCGCTCGGGCTGCTCTTCGGCTTCGCGGCCTTCGCCTCGATCGGGCTTCCCGGCTTCGCCAACTTCGCCTCCGAAGTCCTCGTCTTCTTCGGCGGATTCAAGGACATGGGCGACAGCCTCGGCGCTCTCCAGTGGGCGACCATCATCGCGCTCTGGGGCGTGGTGATCTCGGCCGTTTACATGCTGCGTGCCTACCGGAACGTGTTCAAGGGGCCGCTTGCCGATGTCGATGCCAACGCTTCCTGGACCGACCTCACCGCCGTGGAAAAAGCGCCCGTCATCCTGCTGCTCGTCGCCCTGATGGTCGTCGGCTTCATGCCCAACCTGCTTTTGATGTTCGTGTCACCCGTGATGGAGTCCCTGACCCTGTTCGGTCGCTGACCCGACCCTGTTGAGTCCTTCCTTCAACCCTGTCTGTTCGTTTTTCCGTTTTTTCCACCATGCCGGCTTACACTCTGGAACTCGTCGTGTTCGGTCTCGGGCTCGCCATGCTGCTGGTCGAAGCCTTCGTGAAGCTGGACGACAAGCGCTCCTTGGCGTGGCTGGGAATGCTCGGGCTCCTCATCGCCTTCGGCCTGCTGTTCAAGGTCGAGCCGCATGGGGCCGATGACGCGAGCGTGTTCTGGAGTTTTTATTCCGACGACCGGACCTCGCTGTTCTACAAGGGCATCGCCCTCCTTACCGGCATCGTGGTCCTGTTGATGGCGGTCGATTACCGCACCATCGTGAATCGCTTCACGGCTCCGGGAGAAAAGAACGCCAGCGAAGAAGCCGGGGTGGGGGAATTCTACATCCTTCCCGTGTTCGCCTGCGGCTCGCTGATGTGCATGGCTTCGGCCAACAATCTCGTCAGCATCTTCGTTTCCCTCGAAGCGGTCACCATTACCTTCTACATCATGGTGGCCTACCTGCGACGGAATGTGGGATCGCTGGAGGCCGGGGTGAAGTACCTGATTCTCGGCGCGCTTTCGACCGGATTCCTCGTTTACGGATTCGCCTGGCTCTACGGCGTGACCGGTTCCATGGATCTGGCGGAGATCGGTGCTGCGCTCAACTCGGGCGAGGTGAATGAAACCGCCGCTCTCTTCTCCTTCGCACTGATCCTGGTCGCGCTCGGATTCAAGGTCGGCGCCGCGCCGTTCCAACTCTGGATCCCCGACGTTTACCAGGGCGCGCCCACACCGATCACGGCCTTTCTTTCCGTCGCTTCCAAGGCGGCGGGATTCGTGGTCCTGCTCCGTGTTTCCAAGCTCTTTCTCGAAAGCACCGCCGGTGAACTTTCCGCGCACGCCGCCATGGCGTTCGCCGTCATCGCCGGGCTGACGCTGCTCTACGGAAATCTCGCGGCCATTCCGCAGACGAATTTCAAGCGCCTGCTCGCCTATTCCAGCATCGCTCACGCCGGATTTCTCCTCGCTGCCATTGCCGCGGCTCCTTCGGAAGAAGGCAGCATGTCGGTCTTCCACGTGGTCGGTTTCTACCTTGGCGCCTATCTCCTGATGACGCTGCTGGCGTTCATGGTGGTCGGCCTCGTGCGTGTTCACCGCGACAGCGAAGAGATCGATGCCTATCGCGGTCTCGCGAAAAATTCGCCCTTCCTCGCCCTGGTGCTGCTGATTTCCATGGCCTCGCTCGCCGGGGTGCCGCTCACCGCGGGCTTTTTCGGAAAATTCTTCGTCTTCCAACTGGTGGTGCAGCAACAGATGTGGTTGCTGCTGGCGTTGGTCGTCATCGGGGCCGCTGCTGGTTTCTACTACTACCTCAAGGTGGCCGCGGCGATGTTCTGGCAGGAGCCGAAGGACGCCTCCGCCGCCGCGATTCCCGTCAGTGGTGTCTCCAAAGTCGTGATGATCGCCCTGATCGTTCTCATCATCGCCGCCGGTTTCGCCCCGGGCCTGATTCTCGGCCTGCTTCGCTGAGGGGGGGCACGCCTTGTCACCTAGCTCATCGTGACCCGGGACGGACTGGGTTCGATGAAATGCTTCCAGCTTTCGTGAAGGAAACGGCCGATTCCGTCGTTGGCTGAGCTGAAGAGGGGGCGCCACTTGGGAGGGCGCGGTTCTTTCAGCGGAAACATGTTGGCTTCGGCAGGCAACTTGTTCGCCTTGCGGGTATTGCAGCGAATGCAGGAGCAGACGATGTTTTCCCAGGTGGTCCTGCCGCCTTTGTCGCGGGGAACCACGTGATCGAG
>ERZ1699660.33-NODE-33-length-12689-cov-7.813053_pt1 | contig 12689 bp, 5 predicted proteins | sample MGYA00581513_ERZ1699660 | MGnify/ENA primary metagenome ERZ1699660 (study PRJEB42348, sample SAMEA6618691) | metagenome | isolation source: Polyester-degrading enrichment culture growing on monomer 1,4-butanediol, B | collected 2019-04-14 ...
AGGACTCGAAGCCCGGGCGCGCGCCGCCGAGCGACTGGCGGAAAAACTCGGGCTGGCTTCGGACTCGTGGGCTTCGGAGGAGATGCTGCGCGAGATGAGCCAGCACGCCGATACCGCCGATCTCGCAGCGACGATCAAGGACAAGAACGCCGAGGGCGCCGCCGACGAATCGGACAAGGTCGCCGAGATGCTCGACGAGCCGGACTTGAAACTCGAAACCCAGGAGCGCGTGACTTCCGCTCTCGAAATGACGATGGCCAAGGCCACCGAGGACGATGTCAAAAAGCCGGTCGGTGAGCGCGTTGGAAACGCTTCCCGCAAGATGCAGGACAAGCAGGCGCAGACTGCGGCGCGTGAGTTTGTCGAGCTGGCCAAGCATTTTCGCCGCATCAAGGAGCGCGAGGAAGCCGAAGAAAAACTCCGCGAACTCGCCGACAAGCTGCGCGAGGCCGGAAATTCGATCAGCGGCAGCAAGATGGAGAAAATGCAGAAGCTGGCCTCGAACGGGCAGCAGGCCGGGAAGCAGGGACCGAACGGCACCCAGAATTTGACTCCGCTTTCTCAAGGACCGATGCCCAACAGCCCGGGCATGACCCCGATGACGCCGACGCCGCAACCCGGTCAGCAGAATCAGCAGGGACAACAGGCGATCGGCACCGGTCAGAACATGCCGATTCCCGGAATGCAGAATCAGCCCGGCCAGGGGCAGAAAGGACAACAGGCTGGTCAGCCGATGCCGGTTCCCGGAACGGGTCCGCAGGGCCAGCAACAGGGCCTCGCGGCGGGGCAGCAGGGCGGTCAGCCCGGCGGCAAGCAGGGGATGGGCCTGATGGCGCCGATTCCCGGGCAATCTCCCGGCGGCGGCGCACCGGGCGCATCGCTGGGCGGTGGCGCCACGGCTTCGATGGGTGCCAATGGCGGCAACCAGGCGGGCACCGGGACCATGGGGCTCGGCAATCAGACGACGGAATCCATGAAAGCCGCGCAGGATGCGAAAGTCGCGGCGCAACAGAACAACGACGGCGATTCCACGGTTCGCGCCGTCGAAGGCCAGGCCCGGTCCGAGCAGGCTCAGCGCGAGCGGCAGGAGATGATCGTCGATTTCCTATCCGTCGAGGAAGACGCCCTCGACGAAGCGGCGTTGCCCCTTTCACGCCGCGAGCACGTGCTGCGCTATTTCACCGCCCTCCGCGAGGAGTTCGAGAAAGCCGAATGACGACCCCGGACGCGACCCCTTTTTCCTTTTATCGATCGATTTTTTTCCATGAAGACCAGCGAACAACTCGAATCCGAACTGAGCGAATTCAAATCCCGCTTCGACAGCCTCAAGGGCGAAATCCAGAAAGGCATCGTGGGTTATGACGATCTCCTGACCGACATTCTCGTCGCGATTTTCTCCCAGGGACATGTGCTGCTCGAAGGGGTTCCGGGACTCGGAAAGACCTTCCTGGTGCGGACGCTTTCCAACGTGTTGGGACTGGAGCCCGGTCGGGTGCAGTGCACGCCCGACCTGATGCCGGCCGACATTCTCGGAACCCACATCGTGAATGAGAACGAGGAAGGTCGCCGCGTGCTTCACTTCGAGAAAGGACCGGTCTTCGCCAACCTGATCCTGGTCGATGAAATCAACCGCGCCACCCCGAAGACGCAGGCGGCGTTGCTGGAGGTGATGCAGGAGCATGCCGTCACTGCCGGTGGCGAGCGTCATACGATGCCGGAACCGTTTTTCGTGATGGCGACGCAGAACCCGATGGAGATGGAGGGCACCTATCCGCTCCCGGAAGCGCAGCTGGACCGCTTCATGTTCAAGCTCAAGGTGCCATTCCCGGACAGGGACTCGCTGGTGGAGATCTCGAAGCGCACCACCGGGTTCAAGGAGCCGGACATGCAATCCGTGATGACGGGCGAAGAGCTGACGAAGTTCCAGGAAAGCCTGACCCACGTGCCGGTGGCGGATCACGTAACGACTTACGCGGCGCAGCTCGTGCTGGCGACGCATCCGGAGGACGCCGAGGTGTCCGACCGGGTGAAGCGCTACGTCAGCTACGGATCGAGCCCGCGCGGCATGCAGGCGCTGATTCGCGGCGCTCGCGTCCATGCGGTGCTCGACGGGCGCACCGCGGTGTCGACGGACGATCTCCGTCGCACCGCCCACTCGGCGCTCCGCCACCGGGTGATCCTCAATTTCGAAGGCGAAGCGGAATCGGTCGATGTCGATGGACTGATCAGCGACCTCATCGATTCGGTCCCGACTCCGGCGCAGGCGGCCGCCTGAGCCGGTTCGGGTGGGTTTGGGGCCGGTGTTGCCGGAATTGGTGATGGGGGCGACTCCATGCTGACGCCGGCGCCCCCCGGCCTCGATGAGCGATTTTCGACGGTTTGTTACTCGTGCGTTTTCCTGATTCCAACTCTCTGCGGCGAATCGCCTCGCGGTCTTTCCTGGCCGCGGTGGCGATCGGGGTGGGGGCTTGGGCTGCCGTGCCGAGCAGCGCGCAGGATGCGGCGGCGGAAACCGAAGCGAGTCCCGAAGCGGCCGCGGTTTCGGATTTTGAAAAACAGAGTCTCGCGCTGCGAACCGCGCTTCACTACGATCCGTCGCTCGATTCGCCGCTGAATTCGCTGGTTACGCTGTATCGGAATGCGGACCGGATGGAGGAACTGGTCGGTCTCTACCGCGGTCACATTTCCCAGTATCCCGACGATGCCGGTGCCAAGGCAGTGCTGGTGCGCGTGCTGCGGGCGCTGAATCGGGCCGAGGCCGACGAACTGGCGCAGAGTGCGGTGCAGGTGCATCCCGACAACGCGCTGCTGAATTTCCTGCTCTACGAACTGCGCGCCAAGCGAGAAGATCCGCGGGCGCTGGAGTCCTTGGCGCGGGCGATCGACCTGGAAACGAAGCCGACCCGCCGCGACGCGTGGGCCGAGATTTTGCTGGAGGAAGCCGGGGACGGCGCCGGTCGGGAACTGGCTCGGGCGCATTTGGAAAAGCTGCGGGCCGCCGGGGGAAATACCGCCGAGAGCCTGCTGACGCTGGCGGAGCGGATGCACCGGCACGACTTTCACGACCTCGCCTTCGCGACGCTGCAGGAGGCCGCAAAACGGGAGCCCGATCCGGAACTGGGCGTCGAGATCGAGCTACTCACCGCCAAGGTCCAGGCCGCCCTGGGCGATCGCGCTGCAGCCGGAAACCGGCTCGATACGCTGCTGTCCAAGCTCGCCCCGGACTACTGGAGACGGGTGGAGATCATGCGACTCCGCGTCGGGTTGCTGTCCAGCGAGGCGGATCGTCGTCGCCTGCTGGAGCAGGCCAGGGCGCGTTACGAGAAAAGCTCGGGCAGCGAGACCTCGGTGCTGGAGTATGCCGAGTTGCTGGCCGTGAGCGAGCAGCGGCGTGAGGCGGTGAAATTGTTGCAGCGCGAAACCGAAGCGCTACCGGAATCGGAGCGAATCGAACGCCGTCTCCTCACGCTCCTGGAGCAGCTCAACGACCAGAAGGCATTGCGGGAGTATCTCGCCAGGCGGGTGGAGTTGAATCCGGAGCGTGCCGACCTGCGCTACCGGTTGGTGAAGGTGCTCTACTCCCTCGGGCGCCGTGCCGATGCCGAGCCGCAACTCGACCGGGTGCTGGAGCAGTTGGAAGCGACCGAAGCGGATCGCCGCCTGCTCGACCTGGCGCGTCACCTGAGACGCGGGAATCTCTACCAGAGTGCAGCCGGTCTCTACCAGCGGATCATCGACGGTCAGCCGGATCGGTTCGACGTCATCCGCGAACTCGCCGAGACGCATCTCGCGCTGGAAGATCGCGCCGCCGCTCGACGGGTGTTGCAGAATCTGCCGGTGAAGGACGCCACCATCGAGAACTTCCTCGATCTGGTGCAGTTCATGACGGCCGAGGAATTCCTGACCGAAGCACGCGGCGCGCTGGAGGCTCGATTGGAGAATTCACCGGAAAGCCTCGACCTGCGGCTGGAGCTTTCGCGGGTCCTCGCCAAGACGGGGGACCGGGGACGCGCCGAAGAGTTGATCGACGAAGCGCGTGACCTGACCGATACCCCGGCCCGGTATCGTCTCTGGCTGGAGACGGCGCTGGAAGCCCACGAACTTTTCGGCGATGTCGCCGGCTTCTTCGATGCGGAACAGTTTCGCCTCCTGAGTGGCGAGGACACGGCGACGTGGAGCGCCGACCGAATCGAGAAGTTTCTGACCTTTTGCGAGCTCGGCGAAGAGAAGCAACTGGAGGATCGCGTCACCCAGGCTCTGCGGAATCAGCTCGCGGATGCCTCCGTGCCCGGGGAGTTGAAGCTGCGCCTGCGTCGTTTGCTGGTGAAGGCGCTGGAGCGAACTCCCGAGCGGGCGGGCGAAACCGAGCAGCAACTCGAATTGCTCGCCAAGGAAGACCCGAGTCGTGCAGGGGAATACGATCTCCGGAGGGCGCTGCTCTACCACAACCTGCAGCGGACTGATCTCGCCGGCGAGGCGCTGGAGAACATCAACCTCACTGCGGTCGACGACGTGAAACTGCTGAAGGCGGCCTACCTCGTGTTCGTGGAGTACGGCATGCCCGATGCGGCGCGTCGTTGTCTCGAAAAGGTGACCGAGCGAGAGCCGTCGGATTTTGGGAGCTGGGAAAAGCGGCTCAGTCTTCTGGCGGCGATGGGCGAGGAAGACGAGTTGCGAAAGGCGATTCGCCAGTTGCTGGTCGGTGGCGAACGAATCAACCTGGGGCCGGGTTCGATTCAGGCACTGCGCCTGCACCTGCTCGATTCTCTCTGGCGGAGTGTTTCGCGGCTGATCACGGCGGAAAGCCCGGAGTCGCTGGCGGCGGCGCTGCCCTTGCTCGATTCGGTCGATCGGGAAGCCCAGCAAGCCAACGACCGGCTCTGGAGTCTCTGGGCACGGGCGTATGTCCTCAACGGTCTCGGTCGTGCCGAATCCCGCGATGAGGTGATTCGCGAGCTGACGGCGCTGGCCGGCAGGGACGGCGGGGCGGTGGAGGAAATCACGATCGCCTTTCCCGACGGGCTCGCCATTTCGTTGAAAGCGGCGGTCGATCTGTTGCGCGAGCCGATTCCGACCAGCCAGGCGGTGGCGACGGCGGCCACCGAAGGACCGCTCGGAAACAGCGAGGTGGCGTGGGCGTTCGAAACCGATCCCCGCACCCGGATTCTTCACTTGGCGACGGCGAAAGGCGGCGACCTTTTCGTGCTCGACGACCAGGGCACCATCTACCGGGTCGATCGCGACTCCGGAAAGTTGCGGTGGCGGGAACAGTTCGGCGTCGACGAGGAATCCGCTTCCGCCTCGAATCAGGCTCAGGGAGTCTCCGGCCCGGGAGGCATCTCGATTTCGAACTCCTACTACCAGATCCGCCAGCAGGGGGGGACGATCTCGGTCCAGCAACTGATGGCCCCCTACCAGTCGGTGACGCTGGGCGGAAATCCGCCGTCCCGGAATCAGAATGTCAAACTGGTGAAGCTGCCTCGCGAGATGACGATCGCGGATGGAGCGCGCATTCTGCTCCCCGCCGGACCGGTGCTGGAAGCGCGGAGCATCGACGACGGTCGACTGCTCTGGAGCGCGGATCTCCGGGAAGGGGGCGAGTCGCCGAGCGCACCCGGCGTGGCGCCGCCCGGAATGCGGATCGAAGTGGCGGGTGACCGGGTGCTGGCCTTTCTCCCGGAAAACTCGACCGTGACCTCGATCGACCTGGAATCCGGCAAGGTCGTCTGGCGGCATCGGATTCGGGAAGGGGAGAACTCCGGCGCCGAGTCGAACCTGTTCAGCCTGAATGCCGGAGCGTCTTATCAGGACGGGAAGATTTTTCTCTACGGGCGCGAGAGCGTGGTTCTGGACGCGGAAGACGGGTCGGTACTCTGGCGGTTCGATGGCGCGGACGTGCGGACCTTTCCGGTCTCCCTGGTCGAGGGGCGGCCGGGTGGCGATTCCAGGGAGGAAGGCGAAAACGTTGCCGGTCGGTCTCCGGTCCTGACGAGTCTCTCGGGGCGGCCCGGTTTTCTCGATCACCTCACCCCGTCCGACGGACGAGCCGATGCCGTGAAGCGATTCCTGCAGTATCAGGGGGCGCTGGTGGCCCCCGCGGTGCACTGGTCGGCGGCCCGCCTCTCTCAGCAGGGAGCCTCGCTCGCCGAGATCATTCCCGGCGAGCGGTTGCTGCTTCTCGGAGAGGGAGGGATGCGAGCCATCTCGCTCCGGCTTCCGCTGGCTTCAAGGTTCCACTCCGTGAGCGGCGTCTACCTCGGTGCCTCCGGAAGTCGTGCCTGGTTCCTCGATCGGAAATCGCTGCGCGGCGTCGATCTCGATTCCGGCAAAACGGTGGCGCTCTCGCTGGAGGGGCTCCAGTCGGAAAAGCTTCCCCTGCGGGCGGTGCTGTCCGGGGGGCGTCTGTATGCGATCGGTGATACCGGAATCCGGGTTTTCAATGCCTGGTCGGCGGAGACGATTGCTGCCTGGAGTTGGCCTGTGCATTTTTCCGCCTACCGGGATCGTCAACTCGGCGGCGAACCGAGGATGGCCGAAGAAGAGGTCGCCACGGTCTGGCAGGGCATGATTCGGCCGGGATTCACCACGGTGTCCTATTGCCTGCCGGTACGCGATGTCGTCGAGGGTGACACGCTCTACACGCTGGTCGGAGACGGCGCCGTCGCTGCGCTGCGATCCACCGGGGATACGCCCCGGGCTCAACCCGAACCCAAACCCGCTTCGGAGGCTGATCCGCAGTAGTCTCAATTTCCTCCGACCGAACCTTCCCGCGCATGGCCACTCCTTCCTCCAGATCTTCCGAAGAGATTTTCGACGCCGATTTTCTCGATCGTCTGCGTGCGCTCTTCCTGCGCCTGCGGAAACGTCGCCAGTTGAGGAAGAAGGGGATCCAATCCACGCCGGCGACCGGTTTCACTCGCGAGTTCAAGGATTTTCGCCACTACACGCCCAACGATGACTACCGGGCGATCGACTGGCGACTCTACGCCCGGCTCGAGCGGTTGTTCATTCGGCTCTACGAGGAGATCCAGGAATTCCACATTCACGTGCTCATCGATACCAGTGCGTCGATGGAAACTCCCTTCGACGACAAGCGGCTCACCGCACTGAAGCTCGGGGTCGCGCTTTCCTACCTCGGGCTCGTCGGTCAGCATCGGGTTAGCGTTTACCAGATGGGCGAGCGCGTGATCGAAGGATTGCCGCCCCAGAAAGGGCAGGGAAATATCCAGCGAATCATCGACTACGCGAAGCGGCTCGAATACGGCGGCCTCACCGACCTGAACCGTTGCTTCACCGAATTCCAGCCGTCCCGCCGTCGCTACGGCATCTTCTTCGTTCTCTCCGATCTCTACGGTCGCGGCGTCGATGAAGCGCAGGAGGCCATTCGCCACGCCAGCACCTGGCCCGGCGAAACTCATTTCATTCACATCTTCAATCCCTGGGAGCAGCATCCCGATCTCGACGGAGAGATCGAGCTGGTCGATGTCGAAACCCAGGAGCATCGGAGGCTCTGGTTCACCCGCCGCGATCGCAAGAAATACGAAGAACGCTTTGAACTCTTTCTGAAGGAAATCGAACACACCTGCAAGTCCCGCCAGATCGACTACCAGCGCTGGCGGACGGACCTGCCGTTCGAGGAACTGTTCCTCGACCTGCTGTCGCGTGGTTCCGCGCTCGCTTCCGGTTCCTGACTCGATTCCGCCTTCGCCCGTTTACTCCGCATGCAGTTTCTCAATCCTGGATTTCTCTGGCTTTCGGTGCTCGCGATCATTCCGATCGCGCTCTACCTGTTTCGCCGAAAGTCCAAGCGCGTCGACGTCAGCACGCTGGTCTTTTTCAAGACGCTCGCCCGCGAGCATCAGGAATCGGCGTGGCTGCGGCGGCTGAAGAAAGTGCTCTCGCTGTTGATGACGCTTCTGCTGCTGCTCGGAGCGATCTTTGCGTTGTCGAAGATCATCCTGTCGCCGGTCAGCGAGGAAGGCTACCAGACCGTGGTGGTCCTGCTGGATCGTTCGGCCTCGATGGCGGCGACCGATGCCGAGGGCGTGAGCCGGCTCGACCGGGCGCGCGAATTGCTCGAAGCCCGGCTCGACAGCGTGCCCGAGGACGTGGGAGTCGCGTTGATCGGGTACGATGCGCGCCCGGAAGTGATTCAGCCGCGCACCTTGAAACGGCGTGAACTGATTTCCCGACTCGATGAAGTGGAAGTTCGTCCCGTGGCGCAACAGACGCGGGTCGCTTTGGAATCAGCCATCGTGTTGGCGCGATTGGAAACACCGGCCTTGATCTGGCACGTGACCGATTCACCGGACGGGGAATTGAAGGTGACGCAGGCGGTGCCGACTCCGGAATCCAACGAGGCTCCGGAAGCGGAGGCTCCCGGAGCCGAGCCCGAGCCGGCCGAAGAATCGAAAGGCGGTGACGACGAAGACGTGCTCGCCGAAATCGAACGCTCGCTGGAACTGCCGGAGGGCGTCGATCTCGAACCCGTCTCGGTCGCGCTGGAAGAACCGATCAACGCGGGCATCACCGCCTTCCGGATTCGCCCGGTGCCGCTCGAACACGGGCGTTTCGAGGCCTACGTGCAAGTGGCGCTGAATTCCGAGGCACCGGAGCCGACCACGGCCAAGCTCGATGTGTTCGTAGGCGGCGCGCTGGTGCAGCCGCGCGAAGTCGAGTTGAATCCCGGTGATCGGGTCGGGCTCGTGTTGAAGCTCGAAGGCGCCGAGGACCAGATGCTCCGCCTCAAGCTCTCGGTCGACGGCGATTGCCTGGCGTCCGACAACGAGGTGCTCGAGCCGCTGCCGAATACCCGGCCGATCGTGGCCGCGTGGGTGCGGCCGGTCAGCGACGACGATCCGTTCCAACCCGACCTCTACACCCAGTTTGCGTTACGGGCATTCCTCGACGACTACCAGTTCGAAATCCTCGCGCTGGAACCCGGCGCCTGGGACGGGGCTCGCGACAGCGTGGACGTGGCGATCTTCGATGACTGCCTGCCCGAGGAGTGGCCGGAAGATCTCCCGGTGATCCTTCTCAATCCTCCCGGCGATGCCGGACCGATTCGGATCAGCCGAGTCGAGGGGGGCGTGCCCCACGAATCAGTCCGGGTTGCCAACGAGCAGCACCCGGTTCTTTTCCGCGTCAGCAGCGGACGAGTCTCAGTCACTCAGACCTCGGTGTTCGATATCGCCGGATCGCTGGAGCCGCTGTGGTTTGCCGGAGATGAACCGCTTCTCGCCGCTGGCGATGTCAAAGGACAGCGCTTCGTGGTGATGGGGTTCTCCCCGGGACGTTCCGAGCGACTGCCGTTGACGGCTTCCTTTCCGCTCTTGGTCGGAAATGCGCTGCTCTGGTGCGCCGAGACCGCTCCGGGGATCACCGAAAAACTCATCGAATCCCCCACCGGGAGAGTCGTTCCCGTGGAAGGCGAGAGCGTGACCTGGACCCGCTGGGAGGAAGGCGGGCTGAAGAAATCGAGCGCGAACCTCGTCGGAGGGTTGTTGGAACTCAATCGCATCGGGATCTGGGAAACCGATCAAGGTCAGCGCGGTGCCGCTCATCTCCTGAGCCGGGCCGAAACCGATCTGCGGGGCAGCTCCGCCGGGCTTTCCGCCGTCGCGGGAGAAGTCGTCTCGCAAAGCGGCTGGCTTTCCGGCGATGTCACCTGGCTCCTGCTCGCCCTGATTGCCTTTGTCCTGATTTTGGAAAGCTACCTCTTCCACCGCCACGCCGTTTACTGAGGTTCAACTTCGCCGACCTCCGATTTCTGATTTCCGACCTCTGAATTCTCTGACCACCGAAATGGACTGGCTCCATCCCAAGCTCCTGCTACTCGCGATCCCGGCACTGCTGATGCTGTTCTGGTTCGACGCCATGTCGACCCACCCGATGTCGATGCAGCGTCGTCGCTGGTTGCTGATCGTGCGGGCGCTGCTGGTGATCCTGGCATTGCTCTGCCTGGCTTCTCCGGCCCGAGTGCTGGAGAGCCGCCAGCAGTCGGCCATTTTCGTCCTCGATCACTCACGAAGCGAGGGGGAGGAGGGCATCAAGCGCGTCTATGAAGCGGCCCGCGAAATCGCCGACGATCTCCCGGGTGATGTCAGCGTCGGCTACGTCGCCGCAGGCAGCGATGCCGAGGTGATGCGCTATCCGGACGGAGAAGGCGACCGGCTTCCGCCCGAGGAACCCCGACTCGACCTGCTCGAGAATCTCGGATCCCGCACCGATCTCTCGCGAGCGGTGCGCCTTTCCAAAGGGATCTTTCCCAGTGGCTCCAGCCGCCATCTCATTCTTGTCACCGACGGTCAGGAAACGTCCGGCCGACTCGCCGACACCGCGCGCGAAGCGGCGGTCTCCGGGATTCGCCTCCACGCCATCGGCGTCAGTGGCGATCCTCGTCCCGACGTCCGCGTCACCCGCGTCACCAGCTCGCAGTCGCGGCTCAATGAAGGCGCGACGCTCGATCTGACCGCCACCGTCGAGAGTTCGCTTTCGGGTTCCGGTCGCATTAGGCTTTTCGAGAACGGCCTCGAGGTCGACAGTCGCGAGATCACCGTCGAGCCGGGAAAAACCGAGACGCTTTCGTTTCGCCGCACCCCGGAGAAACGAAACATCTACAACTACCGCGTCGCGGTCGAGGGGTTCGAAGGCGAGGACGCCATTCCCGAAAACAACGAGGCGCTCACCATCGTCGATGTCCGCGGCAAACCGCTGCTGCTTTACGTCGAGGGTGAGGAAAAGGAGAGCCGCTTCCTGGTCGAGGCCATGGCGCGCGAAGGAATTCGCCTCGACGCCCGGACTCCCGATGGACTGCCGCAGAGTTTGCGCGAGCTGGCTGGTTATGACGGCATCGTCGTTTCCGATGTCCCTGCCCACGAGATCGGCGAAGCCAAGATGGCGGCCATTCGCGACTACGTCGACAAACTCGGCGGCGGATTTGTCATGGTGGGGGGGATGAATTCCTTCGGCGTCGGTGGCTACTACCGGACGCCGATCGAGGAAATTCTGCCCGTGAAGCTGAAGGCCCCCGACCAGGAGGAATTTCAGTCCTCGGCACTGGCGCTGGTCATGGACCGATCCGGCTCCATGTCGGGGCAGAAGATCGAGATCTGCAAATCGGCTTCCATCGCCACGGCGGAACTCCTCAGCAGCAAGGACTACATCGGGGTTTACGCCTTCGATTCCCAGGTCCACGAAATCGTTCCCATCACTCGCGTCAGTTCCACCAGCGCCATCGCCAACCAGATCGCGATGCTCAGCGCCGGGGGCGGCACCAATGTCTATCCGGGAATGGCGCGCGCCCGCGAGGCCCTCAACAGCGTGAAGGCCAAGATCAAGCACATGATCGTCCTCACCGATGGTCAGACCTCCGGTTCCGGCTACCAGGCCTTGGCTTCACAGTGTCACGCGGAGGGCATCACCATTTCCACCGTGGCCGTCGGAGCCGGTGCCCAGGTCGGACTCCTGCAGGCCATTGCCGCCGCCGGCGGAGGGCAATCCTACATCACCATGGACCCGACCGCGATTACCCGGATTTTCACCCAGGACACCATGGTTCACACCGGGCGCATGATTCGGGAGGAAGCTTTCGAACCGCAGCTGGTCGAGGCGCATCCCATGCTCCGGAGTTTTGATCAAACCACCGCGCCGCCGCTGCTCGGCTATGTGAAGACCAATCGCAAAGCGACCTCGCAGATTCCGCTCGTGACCGATGCCGGCGACCCGCTCCTTGCTCACTGGCGCTACGGACTCGGAAAAGTGACCGCCTTCACCTCCGACTGCAAAAGCCGCTGGGCCGCGCTCTGGGTGAGCCAGTGGCCCGGCTACAGCCAGCTCTGGGCCCAGATTTTGCGGGAAACCGCCCGGGCTCCCCAGGGGCAGAACATGGATCTGCGGCTCGAAGAAGAGGGCGAGGACGTCCGCATCAATGTCGACCTGCTCGCCGATTCCGGCACCCGCCGCAACGATGCCGAAGTCGAGGCCGACGTCTATTTCGTGCCCGCGCATTCGCTCGGTTCCACCATGCGCCTGATGGCCACCGAGCCGCTGGAGCAGGAAGGCCCCGGACTCTACGTCGCCAGCTTTCGTCCCACCGATGCCGGCGTTTACCTCGTTCGCGCCCGCAGTGGCGCCCAGATGGTGTCCGCTGGCCACGTCCACAATCCCAGCGGCGAAGTCGCCACCGGCCAGATCAACGAAGGCACTCTCCGGGAAGCCGCCGAAATCACCGGAGGCACCTACCTCGCTTCCAGCGACGAGAAACTCGAACTCACCGGTTCCGATGTTTCGCGTTACGTGGAACTCTGGCCCTTGTTCCTGAAGCTCTTCATCGCCCTCTTCTTCATCGATGTCGCCATCCGCCGCTGGGAGAATCTGCTCGGCCTCTGGGAGCAGGTGACCGGTTTGTTCGGCGGAGGTAAACAACGCCCGGTTTAAGAAAAACCGAAGTTCAGGGAAACAGCGTTACGCTTCCGCCATCGATAGCGGCTTGGGCGCCGAAGGTAAGCGGTTCGTTGTCATCGATGTGGCCGGCGGGAAATCCGGTGACGACAGGAATCCCCAAATCGCCCAGACGATCCTGGAGCACTTCGTCGAGGTGAACTCTGTCGGGACCGGGATCGCCTTCGGTGAAGGCGCCGAGAATGATTCCCTCGCAGCGTTCCAGCCAGCCGGCCTGTCGAAGCGAA
>ERZ1699660.34-NODE-34-length-12529-cov-20.430218_pt1 | contig 12529 bp, 10 predicted proteins | sample MGYA00581513_ERZ1699660 | MGnify/ENA primary metagenome ERZ1699660 (study PRJEB42348, sample SAMEA6618691) | metagenome | isolation source: Polyester-degrading enrichment culture growing on monomer 1,4-butanediol, B | collected 2019-04-14 ...
TAACAATCGAAGCATTTCCCTCTCTCCTCGTTCTTCGCCGGGGTCAATTCCCGATTCGGCGGCGCCGTTCCCGTTTCCTCACCGGGAACCATCCATCGCCTGTTCGACCAGATCGCAGATTCTCTCACTGGCGTCCGGAACCGCCAAGGACTTCATCGCCGTGGCCATGACAGCCAAGCGCTGGTCGTCATCCAGCAGCCTGCTCAGGCGCGCTGCGAAATCCGTCTCCTTCAACTCGCCCTGCGGCCAGAGTTCAGCGGCCCCGGCGGAAACGAACAGGTCGGCATTCTTCGTCTGGTGATCGTGGGCAGCAAAGGGATACGGGACCAGGACCGACGGCAATCCAAAGGCACTCAACTCCGTCAGAGTCGAGGCGCCGGAACGACATACGGCCAGGTCCGCCGCCGCCAGAGCGATCTGCATTTCCGAACAGAAAGGCAGGATTGCGGTCGCCAATTCGGCCGGCGCCGCCTCGTGCGCTTCCCGGGCGGCCGCGAAATCCTGCGGTCCCGTGATGTGCAAGACCTGGACTTTGTCGGCAGGCAGGGAAGCGAGGGCCAACCCGGTCAGTTCGTTGAGGCGGCGAGCCCCCTGACTCCCGCCCATTACGAGAAGCGTCTTCCGATCCGGGCGCAGTCCGAAATGCGCGAGAGCGGTCTCCTTCTCCGGAGGGTTCTCCAGCGACGGGCGCAGGGGAGTTCCCACCACGGAGATATTGTCACCGGGAAAATGTCCGGCGCAGGCTTCGAATCCGACGAGGACACGGGTCGAAAATTTGGCGTTCAGGAGATTGGCACGCCCCGGAATCGCGTTCGATTCATGGATGAAGGTCGGCATCCGCGACCACTTCCCCGCCGCCAGCGGAGCGGCCGAGGTAAACCCACCCATTCCGAGCACGGCCTCGGCTTTGAACTGTTTGATCAGCTTTCGGCTATGGCCCAACGCCTTGAGAAACCCGATACCGAATCCGAACATCTTGGGAGAACAGAGTTTCGGCATGGCGATGCTCTGCTGGCGCTCGAACCGGAGGTGCTCGTAGCCCTCCGTCGCCAAGGTGTCGATCTGCTTCTCCGAAATGATCAACATCGGCTCTCCGCCCCGCCGAAGCCATTCTTCGGCCACGGCAATGCCGGGAAATAGGTGCCCGCCAGTGCCTCCGCAGGCGATGATCAGGCGGCGATGGTTGCTGTTGCTAGTCGTGGAATCAGCCATTTACGGGAATCTGCAACCCTAGCCGGACTCAGGGGAAAGTCATCCACCGGGTTTTCGCTGCCCTTCCCGTCCCAACTCAGAGACGGGGCGTGATTCTCCGCCCGCTGACCCAGTAGCGGTCCTCCGAAGCGGTCTCCCGGCCTTGTCGATAGATATTCAGCAGAATACCGACTGCCACCATCACCGTCAGCAGCGCCGTTCCCCCGTAGCTGATGAAGGGAAGCGGCAGGCCGGTATTCGGAAGAACCGCCGTGGTCACTCCGATATTCAAAGCGGCTTGGAAGGTGATGAAGCAGACGATTCCCAGTCCCAGGAATCGGCCGAAGGTGTCCGGTGCGTGAAAGGAGATCGTGATTCCCGCCACGGCCAGCAGGACGAAAGCGAACACGATGAGGAGGGTAAAGATCAAGCCAAGCTCTTCTCCGATCATCGGGAAGATGAAGTCGGTGTGGGCAAACGGCATGTAGAGCATTTTGAGACGCCCCTCCCCGAGGCCTCGGCCCCCGATTCCACCGGAACCCAACGCGATCATCCCGATCCACTGCTGCAGGGCGGCATCACGGCGATTCGCCTCCATGTCCAGGAAGGCGAGGATTCGCTCGAATCGCACGGGATCGTATTTCACCAGCAGGAACAGCGCCGTCACCCCAGAGACGGCCAGCCCGGTGAGATACGACCAGTGCACTCCGGCCACGAACAGCAGGGTGAAACAACTGGCCGAGAGAACCGCCGCCGTTCCCATGTCCTTTTCGAACAACACCAGCAGGATCAGGGTCGCGGCAAGCCCGAAGGGAAACAGGAAACCGCGCAGCGGATGCTTCCCACTATCGGGATAGCGGGTGAACCACCACCCGATCATGATGGCGATGGTGATCTTGGCCATTTCCGACGGCTGGATCCGGAGCCCGCCCAAGCCCAGCGACTTCGCGCTGATCCAGCGGGTTTCCCCGTTGATCTTGTGTCCCACTCCCGGCACGTAGCACAGCGCCAGCAAGAACACGGCGATGCCGAAAATCCACCATGCCTTCCGCTCCATCCAGTGGTAGTCCACGCAAGCAGCCACAGCGCATCCGATGCCTCCGAGAAACAGCCAAAGCACCTGTTTCTTGGCATCGAGATACATGTCATCGGAAGGCGTCATCGAACTGAACGCACAGGTGCTGATCAGCATGACGACGCCGATGGAAAGCAGGAATCCCACGGCGATGAGAAGGAGCGGAGCGCTGCGTTTGGCCATCGACAGAAAGAGAGTTGGTGAACTGAGAGGGAGCGAGTTGAAATCCGGAGAACTTTCCCGGGTCTTGGGGCGCTCCCCTCCTCGAGAGAGGAGCGCCCCGAAGCAAGTCCGAGGATTCAGCGGCCATGCCGCTGGAATCAGTTGCCAGGAACGCGAAGCGTCTGGCCCGCCTGAAGGTGCTCCGGCTTCTGGATGCCGTTCGCCGCCATCAGGTCCTGATACTTGATACCGAACTGTCTGGCGATTCCGAAGAGCGTGTCGCCCTTCTGCACCTTGTAGCGGTCGCGATTCGCGGAAGCGGGGGCGGCCGGTTCAGGTTGGGAAGTGGCGGGCGCCGCTGCCACCGCGGGTTTCTGCGGAGCCGGTTTTTCGACGGTCGGCTCCGGTTTGGGAGCCGGCTTCGGCTTGGCCGGCGCGACGGCGGCTACGGAGGATCCCGCATTGGAAGCGGTCTTTTCGGTCTTCGGGACGCGAATCCAGCGACCAACGGCGAGATTGCCCCCGCTGTCGAGGTTGTTGATCTCGCGAATCTTGGAAGCGCTGACCCCCAGCTCACGGGCGATGCTGATGAGGCTGTCTCCGGATCCGACGCGGTATTCCTGGTACTCCACCGCGGAGGGATGATCGACCAGCAGCGCGCTCTCTCCGGCCGGTTTCTCGACGGCATCGGCTTTGACGGCAGCGGCCGTTTCGGTGTCGGTGGTTTCCGATTGCGGAGCGGCGGCGGCCGTGGCCGCTGCTTCCGTTTCCGTCGTCGTTTCCTCCGTTCCCGTGATGGCCGCGAGGGTTTCCGGCGTGGAGGCTTTCTCCACCATCTTGAAGGCGAGAATGCCGCCGACGGCGACCACGTGCAGGATGAGCACGATGGTGAACACCCGCGTCAGGCGAACGTCGGGCGTATCGAGATACCAGTCCTGCTCTTCGGTCACGTGAGCCGGTAGCTGGGTTTGGGCGAAAAGACGACCAATGAAACCATCGCTGGTCTTCTGGACGCTCGCACTGGACTTGCGTTTCTTTTTCATGGCTTGGTTGTGTTTGCTTGCTTGGCTTGGGGTTGTGATTGGGAATGCCGGCCTTCAGGAAAGTCCCTGAACCGCCGAGCGGAAGGCATCGCCGCGTTCGGCGTAGCCGGAAAACATGTCGAAACTCGAGGTGCCGGGGGAAAAGAGGACCGTCTGCCCCGGGGAGGCCTCGGCTGCGGCCATGCGGGTGGCCTCTTCCAGACTGCCGGCGGTGGCGCAGGGAATGATCTCCCCCCACGCGGTCGCAATCTTGTTCGCGATCTCGCCGATGCAGAGGACACGACTGACAGCGCCCGGAAGGAGGTCGTTCAATTCGGAGAAATCGAGTCCCTTCTCCTTGCCTCCCGCGATGAGAACGACCGGGCTCTCCTGGCCACGCAGGGAACTCGCGAGCGCGTGAAGATTGGTCGCCTTGGAATCGTTGATGAACAGGCTCCCGTTCACCTCACCGACCGGCTCGCAGCGGTGACGCGGAGGCGCGTAGTCGCAAATGGCATCCAGCACCGAAGCGGGATCGATCCCCAGACTGGCCGCGGTTCCGAGCGCCGCCATCACATTCTCGGCGTTGTGCTTCCCGTGGAGCCGCACCGTGGAAAAGTCGAGCAACGGTTGCTCTCGATAGTGGATCCAACCGTCGGAATACGCGAAATCGAAACCAGCCTCGAACGCGGAAAAGGTGACCGATTGCGGGTTCAGGGAACCGAATCCCTCCGCTCCGTTGACGACGGCAAAGTCCTCGTCAGTCTGGTTTTCGAAAACCCGCAGTTTCGCCGCCCGGTAGTCATCGATCGAATCATAGCGATCGAGATGATCAGCCGCGAAATTCATCCAAACGGCCACCTTCGGCCGGAACGTCGTGACCGTTTCCAGTTGGAAGGAACTGACTTCCAGCGTCACCACGTCGTACCGTTGCCCGGAGCGAACCACCTCGGAAAAGGCGTGCCCATAGTTTCCCGCGGCGATGGTGCGCAATCCTCCCGCTTCGAGAACGGCCGCCGTCAGCTCGGTGGTGGTGGTTTTCCCGTTGGTTCCGGTGATTGCCACCACCGGGGCATCGCACTGCTGCCAGGCAAATTCGATCTCCCCGATCAGCGGCGCCCCGGTCTTCACGAAAGCCTGGGCGATGGGCCAGCGCACATCGATCCCGGGGCTCAGCACGACGAGATCGAGTTTCTCGGGCGGATGCAGGGCCGCAGCGCCGAACGCATGGGCGATGCCGTCGCCCGCCAGGGCTTCCGCCACCGGAGCAAGCGTCTCGAGGCTGCCGGAATCGAACACTCCCACCCAGGCGGCACCACCGGCCACGGCGAGGCGAGCGGCGGCCTGGCCGCTGGTGCCGGCGCCGAGAATCGCGATGCGTTGTTGGTGGAGTGACATGAAGGGTTCGGGAATTTTTCAGCGGATCTTCAGGGTGGCCACGCCGACGAGGGCGCAGATGATCGAGACGATCCAGAAACGGGTGATGACCCGGCTTTCCTTCCATCCCATCAACTCGAAGTGATGGTGCAGCGGAGCCATCTTGAAGATGCGTTTGCCGGTCAGCTTGAAACTGGCGACCTGGAGAATCACCGATCCGGCTTCGGCCACAAACACGCCGCCGATGATGACCAGCAGGATCTCCTGCTTGCAGCAGATGGCGATCATTCCAAGCATTCCTCCGATGGAAAGCGATCCGGTGTCCCCCATGAAAACGCGTGCCGGATGGCAATTGAACCACAGGAAACCGAGCCCGGCACCGAGGAGCGCGGTGCAGAAAATCGCCACCTCGCCCACCTGGGGGTGAAACGGGAGGTAGAGGTAGTTGGCCGCCACCGCATTGCCCGCCACGTAGCTGAAAACCGTGTAGGCCGCCGCCGTGGTCAGGGTGCAACCGGTCGCGAGCCCGTCGAGCCCATCGGTGAGGTTGACCGCATTCGAGCAACCGACCACCACGATCGGCAGCAGGAGCACGGTGAAAAAGCCCATGTCCTTGATGACCGGTTCCTTCAGGAACGGCATGTGAAGCTGGCGAACAAATTCGGACGTTTCCGGACGCAGATAGAGGTAGAGGACGGCAGCCAAGGCAATGCCGAACTGAGCCACCAGCTTCACCTTTCCGCTGACTCCGGCCGAGGTCTTCTTCGTGACCTTGAGGTAGTCGTCGAAGAACCCGAGGAGCCCGGTTCCGATCGTGACCAGGAGCAATGTTCCGATGAAGGGATTGGTCGGGATCGCCCAGAGCAGCGAAGCGAGCACCACCGATCCGACGATCATGATCCCGCCCATCGTCGGAGTGCCGCCCTTTCCTCCGTGCAACTCCGCCAGCTTGTGCACTTCCTCCGCGGTCCGGATCGGCTGACCGATCTTCAACGCCGTGAGACGCAGGATCAGGCGATCACCGAAAATCACACTGAGCAGGAAAGCCGTCAGGGCTGCCCCGGCGGCACGGAACGTCTGGTACTGAAACAAGTTCAGCAGCTCGAACTGGTCGGAAAACTTGTGGAGGAAATACAGCATGACTCAATGCGCAGCCTGCGCCTTCTGGAAGCTCTCGATTGTTGTTTCCATCGCTGACGAACGACTTCCCTTGATGAGGACGACATCTCCGACCTCGGCCGCTTCCCGCAACTGCTCAGCGGCGGCTTTCTGATCCGCCACGGCCACCGCGAGCTCGATCTCCGAACCCGCTCCTTCGATGACCCAATCAGCGGTCTCACCGACCGCAATCAGGCCGTCGATTCCCACTTCGGCAGCAGCTTCTCCGAGAGAACGGTGCTCGGCCTCCTCGTGCTCCCCGAGTTCAGCCATTCGCCCGAGAACAGCGAAACGCCTACCGTTGGCGGGAATCGCCATCAGGGTTTTCAGGGCGGCCCGCATGGAATCGGGATTGGCGTTGTAGCTGTCGTCGAGGAATTCAATTCCCTCGATGCTCAGCCGCTCCAGGCGACTTCCGGAAAGTTTCGCGCCGGCCAAAGCCTCGGCGATCTCGGTCAAGGTGATGCCGCGCTCGATGCCCACGGCCGCGGCCAGCACCGCATTGCCGACCATGTGCTCGCCCGGCACGGAGAGCATGATCTCGACCTCTTCGCCGTCGGCGGAAAGCAGAAATGCGGTGCCGGTATCGGTCGGCTCGAGGTTCGAAGCCACCACGTCACCGGTATCGATACCTGCCGTGATCACTCGCGCGCGGCAACGTTCGCGAATCGCATCGGTGTAGTCGTCGTTCGCATTGAGGACGACGAAACCATTTTCGCCGACCGCTTCGGCGAGCATCCCCTTCTCTTCCGCGATCGCTTCGCGGGTTTTCATGTGCTCGATGTGCGCGGTTCCCACGTTGGTGATCACGGCCGCGTCGGGTCCGGCGATCTCGGCCAGGACTTCGATCTCTCCGGGATGATTCATCCCCATTTCCCAGACCCCGTGCTGGTGCTCGGCTTCGGTTTTCAGAATCGTCAGCGGCAGGCCGATGTGATTGTTCAAATTTCCGAGCGTGGCATTCACCGGTCCCGCCTTGGCGAGCACGGCGGCGAGGAAATCCTTGGTCGACGTCTTGCCGTTGCTTCCGGTCAGCCCAACCGCGAACCATTCTCCACGGGAGCGGCGGTAGCCGGCGGCCAGATTCTGCAGCGCTTTCAGGGTATCGGAGACGTGAATGATTCCGCCCTCGAACGACTCGCTGGCCAGCGGCAATTCGCTCACCAAGATCGCGGCGACGCCGGCCTCGGCAGCCTGGTCGATGAACTTGTGTCCGTTGAAACGATCGCCTTTCAACGCCACGAACAGCTCTCCCCCGGACAGCGAACGCGAGTCGGTAGAAACCTCCGCCACCGTGTCGGAGGCACGCCCCTGGATGAGCCGTCCTCCGGCCCATTCCGCAATCTGTCTGAGGGAAGTGGTTTCCATTAGCGTCGCAGGGTTCCTTCCGCTTTCGCGGCGATGACTTGGCGGGCGATCTTGCAGTCGTCGAAATCGTGGCGAACGCCGTCGATTTCCTGGTAGGTCTCGTGCCCCTTGCCGGCGATGAGAACGATGTCCCGCTCGCCCGCCAGCTCGATGGCGCGGGTGATGGCCGCGCGGCGGTCTTCGATCACTTGCAGGCGATCGCTTCGCTTCATGCCCGATTTCGTCTGCAGGATGATCTCTTCGGGATTCTCGGTCCGCGGATTGTCCGAGGTCACGATGCAGAAATCGCTGAACTTCTCCGCCGCCGCTCCCATCAGGGGGCGCTTCGTCTTGTCCCGGTCGCCACCGCAGCCGAACACCGTGATCAGGCGGCGGGGCTTCAGCTCCCGGAGAGTGCCGAGGGCGTTCTCCAGCGCGTCGGGAGTGTGGGCATAGTCCACATACACGCGGTAGTTGATCTTCCGGTCGGCCACCGACTCGAGACGACCCGGCACCTGGGGAGCGCTCTCGAGATTCTTCACCGCTTCGCGAAAATTCAGGCCGATCGAATGCGCCGCCGCCAGCGCTGCCAGCGCGTTGTAAACATTGAAACGGCCGATCAGCGGTGTTTTCACCAGCATCTGACGCCCCTCGATCGAGAGCGTGAACTGGGTACCGTTGAAATCCATGCGGACGTTGCTGGCCTTGAAATCGCAGGTCGCGTTCTGGCCGAAGGTCACCATCCGGGTGTTCGGAAAACTGAGCTTCATCATGCGCTCGCCGTAGCGATCGTCGCGATTGATGAGGATCGCCGGGGCATCCTTGCCCTGTTCACCTTGGGCACTGATCTGATCGAAGAGGATCTTCTTCGCCTCGAAGTAGGCGTCCATCGTGTGATGGTAGTCGAGGTGATCCTGCGTCAGGTTCGTGAAGATGCCGGCGGCGAAACGGACGTTCTTCACCCGCTTCTGCACCAGGCCGTGCGAGCTGACCTCCATCACCCCACCCCGGCAGCCCGCTTCCACCATGTCCGCGAGCAACGCCTGCAGATCGACCGATTCCGGCGTGGTGTGCGGAGCGTCCCGGACCTCGTCGCCGATCCGGTAGTGGAGCGTTCCGATCAGCCCGGCCCGAAACCAACTCGCGGCCATCAGGTAGTGGATCAGGAACGCGGTCGTCGACTTTCCGTTCGTTCCCGTCACGCCGACGACGGAAATCGTGCGCGAAGGATGGCCGAAGAACGTCGCTGCCATCGAGGCCATCGCGGCCCGGGCATTCGCCACCAGCACCCACGGCACCGGCGACTCGGCGGGATACGGTTCCTGGGAAACGATCGCGGCAGCCCCGTTCTCGATCGCCTTTTCGACGAACTCGTTCCCGTCGACATTTCGCCCCGGGACCGCGAAGAAAAGAGAACCCGGCTCGACTTTTCGGGAGTCATGGCAAAGCGAGCCGATCTCCGTCTCGAGCGAACCCGATACGGATTTGACGGCGGCTTCGGCGATGACTTCGGACAACTTCATGGACAGGAAAAGGGAAAGGCGTTTGAACCACCCAACCCTGTTTGGTCCGGGACCGAACAGGGGGGGAGGAAAAGAGGAAAATCAGTCGGTTACGTGGAGGAGGACATCTTCTTCGGAAATCTCCGCGAGTCGGTGAACCTCGGCATTCTTCGGTGGAATGCCGCGAATTCTTACGGCCTGCATGGCGATGTCCTTCCAGATCGGTGCGGCAATGGTTCCGCCATAAAGCGAAATGCCCTCGGCTCTCGGATCGTCGACCACCACGATCCCCACGATCTCGGGATCATCCGCGGGAAAGAACCCGGCGAACGACACGACGTAGCGACCTTTCGCGTAGCCCTTGCCCGGAATGTTCTTCTGGGCGGTGCCGGTCTTTCCACAGATCTCGAAGCCGGGGATGGCCGCGTTCTTGCCCGTGCCGCCGTCGCCGGTGACCTTCTGGAGAGCCATCCGCATCTGCATCGCGGTGCGCTCGGTGACCACCCGGCGCACCACGGTCCGGTGCGTCTTCTCCACAATCTTGCGATTCGGAGTCTCGATCGCCTTCAGGATTCGCGGCTGAAGCAACTCTCCGCCGTTGGCGATCGCACAGTAGGCGGTGGCGACCTGGAGCGGCGTCACCCCGACCGCGTAGCCCATCGTCATGCGGGAGAACGAACTCTGATTCCAACGGGCCACGCTGTGAACGGTCCCGGAGATCTCGCCCGTCAACCGGATCCCGGTCGTCTCACCGAACCCGAAGGCTTTCATGTAGTCGTAAAACGGATTCCGGTTCAACTGCAAGCCGACCTTGTAGGTGCCGATGTTGCTGGAGACCTTGATGATGTCCTCCACCGAAAGATCGCCGTAGTAGGCGTGGTCAGTCAGGCGGAGACCATCGCGTTCGTAGAGCCCCTCGTGGCAGAACACCTGGGTATTCGGGGTCACCACCCCCTCGTTCAACGCACCGGCGATCGCCACGATCTTGAAGGTCGAGCCCGGCTCGTACATGTCGCTGATGGCGATGTTTCGGCGAACGCCCTTTCGTGAAGCGAGGTCGAAGTGGGGACGACTCGCCATCGCCAGGACCTCCCCGGTGCGGGGATCCATCCAGACCGAAGAGATCTTCTCCGGAGAAAACTTGTTCCACGCCTCCTCCATGATGGACTCGACCTTGGTCTGCAGGCCCATATCGATGGTGAGACGAACGTTGTTGCCGGGAATCGGCGGCTGCTCTTCGCCCCGGAACGCATGAATCTCACGGCGGCGATTGTCGCGTTCGATGTCGCGCCAACCGGGCGTGCCGGTCATGGCCTCGTTGAACATCTTCTCGACGCCTTCGCGCCCCACCAGTTCCGTCACCGGACGATTGCGCTCGTTGACGCTCTCAACCTCCTGAACATATCCGATCACGTGGGTCAGCTCCAAGGGACTCGGGTAGGAACGGCGCTCGTTCTTGCGCAGGTAGATGCCGCGAATCGACTGATCGGCCATCGTTTCCCGAAACTCCTGGGCCAGATCCTCCTCGATGTCGCGGGAGAGGAAAATGTCCCCCGTCTTCTTGCTCTTGAGCGTCCGGTTCAGTTCACCAGGCGGAATCCGCAGCAAATCGGAGAGCTTGTCCGAGATGTGCGCGTAGTAGCTGTTCACGATCTCGTCCTCTTCGAACAGCTGGCGAACCTCACGTTCCCGAAGCCCCTTCTGTTTCGCCACCCCCTTGACCGCGGCGTAGTTCACGTCGCGGAGGTGATTCGCGTCCGCCACCACCGAATAGACGGTGACGTTCCGTGCCAGCGTATCGCCATAACGATCGAGAATGCGGCCCCGGGAAGCAGGCAGATCTTCCCGGTAGCTGTAGTGCGCCTTGGCAGCCTCGGCGTATTTCTCGTGCTCGACCACCTGGAGATACACCAGGCGCGCCGACAGGAGACTGAGACCACAGGCAAGTCCCATGCAGACCACGATGAGGCGCTTTTTCACGCCCGCCTCGAGTTGCTTCATTGCCTTATCCATGCCCTGTCCGGTTTCGTTTCGTGTCCGTCGGATTCGAGACAGCAGCTCACTCGGCCACCGCCACTTTCGGCAGGGCCGGGACCTCTTCGCGTGGAGCGACGTGATAGATCTGGGTCGCGCTGATCTCCTCGAGATCGCTCTTCACCCAGTCGAGCCGACGCTGCAGCTCGGACCGATCGAGCTGCGAATCGATGCGGGCTTCCCACATGTCGATTTCCTTGTCGAGCTGAACGATGGCGCGCTCCGCCTCGTTGATCCGGTCACCCTGCTTCACCTGGCGGTTCTGAAGCACCACGAATGCCGCAAAGATGGCTGCCAACGTCACGCTGCCGAATACAATTCGGACCAGCCAGGGCGTTTTCAGCTTGTTGCGATAGTGGTTCTTACTCATGTCTCTGTTCCTTTCGTTTGTTCGGTTGGCGGCAGGTGAGTGAGTTTTCGAATTAGAGGCGAATGGCCCAGCGAAGCTTCGAGCTCCGGGAGCGCGGGTTGAGCGTTTCTTCGTCCGTCGAAGGGGCGACCGGCTTGCGGGAAGGCAGATCGAAGCGGTAGTCGGGGTTCGGCTTCGGCGCCGGCCATTCGGGACGATCGATCGTCTTTTCGCTGTGACTGCGCAGAAAGCGCTTCACCATGCGATCCTCGAGCGAGTGAAAGGTGATTACGGCGAGCACGCCGCCGGACTTGAGACAATCCACCGACTTCTCCAGTGCTTGCGCGAGACAGCCGAGCTCGTCGTTCACCGCGATGCGCAGCCCCTGGAAGGCACGGGTGGCGGGATGCTTGCCCCCTCCACGCGGGAGAATCGAGGCGATCAAGTCCGCCAGCTCGAGCGTCCGCGTGAACGTCTGCTTGGCGCGCGCCTTCACGATGGCGGCGGCAATCCTCCGCGAAGCGCGCTCTTCGCCGTATTCCCAGAAAATGCGCGCCAGTTCGGATTCGTCCGCATCGTTGATCAGATCGGCCGCGCTCAACTCCGCCTTCGGATTCATCCGCATGTCGAGCGGACCATCTTTCTGGAAGGAAAAACCCCGCTCGGGGGCATCGAGGTGCCGCGAGGAAACACCCAGATCAAGCAGGATACCGTCCGCCTTCCCGTTGTCGCCCGCCTCGGCGAGAATGCGGTCCATGGCCACGAAGTTCGCGTGCACCGCCGCGAATCGATCACCGAAAGGCGCCAGTCGCTGCGTGGCAAACGCGATTGCTTCGAGATCCTGATCGCAGGCGATCACTTTGGCACCGGCCCTGAGGAAGGACTCGCTGTGCCCTCCTCCGCCGAGTGTCCCGTCGAAAATCAATTTATCCGGCCCGGGCTTCACAGCGGCGAGCACCTCGTCGCTCAGGACGGGGATGTGATAGTCCCCCGTCGGCGTGATGCGATCTTCGGAAACCGGCTCTCCCGCTTCCCGACCGCGCGTCTCGGACGAATCACCGCCATCCATCGGGCCCAGCGCAGCAAACGGATCCGCCGAAAGGGCCACCCCTTCCGTCGCGGGAGCACGCCACGAATCGACCACGGAAACTCCCCGCTGGCGGGTTGTCCCAATCTCGATCCATGGATTGATGGAAATCACCATTGCGCCCTAAACCAAAAATTGTGGAAATTAGAAATCCCCGGCTGACTCGAGGATCTTTTAGAAATTTCCATAAATGCTGCTCAAAACTGAGCTTCACTATATTCCCGG
>ERZ1699660.36-NODE-36-length-12319-cov-13.288458_pt1 | contig 12319 bp, 2 predicted proteins | sample MGYA00581513_ERZ1699660 | MGnify/ENA primary metagenome ERZ1699660 (study PRJEB42348, sample SAMEA6618691) | metagenome | isolation source: Polyester-degrading enrichment culture growing on monomer 1,4-butanediol, B | collected 2019-04-14 ...
TCATAAACGATAGGATTCGTAAATTTGATTTCGCTCGGGGGAGGAGCACTACCCGCCATTCATGGAACTACTCTGTTTTCAGACCGACATCGCCTGGGAAGATCGGTGGGAAAATCAGCGCCGCATCGAGCGTCTGATCGCGGATGCGCAGATTTCGGCAGGTTCGTTGCTGGTGTTCCCCGAACTCTCCTTGGCGGGCTTCTCGATGAACGTCGAAGCCATCGCGGAATCGAACGACGGTCCATCGTTCACCTTTTTCGCCGACCTTGCCCGGCAGACGCAAAGCCATGTGATCGCAGGAATTCCCGGCCGGAATCCGGAAAGCGGACGCGGCTGGAACGAAGCGGTCTGTTTTTCTCCCGAGGGCCTCGAGAGCGATCGCTATCGCAAGAACAGGCTCTTTCCTCTCGCGGAGGAGGGCAAACATTACGAACCCGGCGACGACGGCATCCTGGTCGACTGCGGTGGCTGGAAGGTCGCGCCCTTCATCTGCTACGACCTGCGCTTTCCCGAACTGTTCCGGACCGCCACGCAGCGCGGTGCGAATCTGTTCACCGTCATCGCCAACTGGCCCGCACTCCGCGAAGACCACTGGGTCACGCTGCTGCGGGCGCGGGCAATCGAAAACCAGGCCTACGTCGCCGGCGTCAATCGCTGTGGTGCCGACCCCAATCTCGAATACTCGGGCGCCAGCCTCATCGTTGGCCCCACCGGCGAGGTCCTCGCCCGAGCCGAATCCGCCCCCACCGTCCTGCGAGCGACGCTCGACCGCGATGCCATCGACCAATGGCGCACCCGCTTTCCGGCGCTCGCGGACATGAAACCCGACCCCTCCCGCCGCTCTTGTCCCTCTCCGGCCTAGAGCCCCCCACTCCTCCTCCCGACGATCGATCCTCCGTTTTTCCGCCTGCCTTCGTGACGCATCGTCCATGAATCGAGAACGTCCCACCATCCAAGTCAGCGCCACCTTTACCGCCGAACCAATTCGCCAGCCTCTGGCGTTCTGGATGGACCATCTCGGTCTGGAGATGGTGATCGCCTTCTCCGGATTCCAGCAGACCCTCCAGCAGGCGCTCGATCCTCAGAGTGAAAGCGCCGGCAACCAGGAGGGAACGAATCTCTTCCTGATTCGCAGCCGCGACCTCGGCGAGGCCGGGGGTGTCGAAGAGCTGGTGACCGCCATCCTCGGCTTGGCCGAGCGTTCCAAGGCGAACCAACTCGTCATTTTCTGTCCGGACGAGAACCCCGGCACCGACCTCGTCGCCCGGGAGAAAGCCGCCATCGATCGACTCAATCGGTGCGGCAATATCGACGCGCTCGCTTTCGCGGACTGGGAGGAAACCTATCCCGTCGCAGCACGATTCGACTCCGAGGCCGAGGCCTCCGGAGCGATTCCCTACACCGACGCCATGTTCGCTGCGCTGGCCACCATCGCGGCGCGCCGGATCAGTGCGCACCACCGCACTCCGTCGAAGGTGCTGGTCCTCGATGCCGACCATACGCTGTGGAAAGGTGTCTGCGGGGAAGATGGCGCCGCCGGTCTCGAACTCGGCGGACCGTGGAAGGCGGTTCGCGAATTCGCGCTGGCCAAACGCGACGAAGGGTTTCTGCTCTGCCTCTGCTCCAAGAACTCCGAGGTCGACATCGATCGCGTCTTCTCCGAACGAGCCGGTGAACTCGGCCTGACGCGCGAGGATTTCGCAGGCTGGAAAGTGAACTGGCACCCCAAGTCGGCCAACCTTCACGAATTGGCCACCGAGCTGAACCTCGGCGTCGACAGCTTCGTCTTTCTCGACGACAACCCGGCCGAAATTGCGGAAGTCGCCGCCAACTGCCCCGGCGTGATCGCCCTGCAACTTCCGGAACCGACCGAAACGATTCCCGATTTCCTTCGCCATCTCTGGGCTCTCGATCGCATTCGTCTCACCGCCGAAGACACCAAACGAGCCGAATTCTACCGTCAGGAAGCCGAGCGCCGGAAGCTCGGATACGACGCCCCGAGCTTCGAGGATTTCCTGAAGGGACTCCGACTCGACATCGACCTCCACGAAGCGACCGACGATGAGTTTACGCGCCTTTCCCAGCTCACCCTGCGAACGAATCAGTTCAATGCCAGCACCGTTCGCCTGACCGAATCCGAACTCCGGGGGAAAGTCCGGGAAGGCGACTCTCGTTGTCTCGCCGTCACCGTCTCCGATCGCTTCGGCGACTACGGGCTCGTCGGTTCGATGCTTTTTTCCGAGCCGTCGACAAACGGCGCCGCGCTTCTCGTCGACGCCTTTCTCCTCAGCTGCCGCGCGATGGGCAAGGGCGTCGAGCGCGCCATGGTCCTGGAACTCGTCGATCGCGCCCACGCGTCGGGAGCCGACGTCATCGAGTTCGCCTGGAACCCCACCGAGCGAAACGAACCCTGTCGCCGCTTCTTCGAAAACGCCGGTGCCGAACTCGACGAGGCAGCGGGCGTTTTCCGCCTCCCGACCTTCAGGGCACGGACCCTGCCTCTCGTCCAGACGAAGTCGGCGAAGAAGCCGGCCACCGGGTCCGCCGATCCGGCAGCCACTCCCATCGCGGGAAGGCTGACTTCGGAACTGGCCGCGCGCATCGCCGGAGAGTATGCGAATCCCGAGACGCTCCACGCCCTGCTCACCGCGGCGAAGGCCTCCCGCCCGGCCATCGCCCATGCCTTCGTGAAACCCGGAAGCCGAACCGAGATCCGCCTCGCGGAAATCTGGGGAACGATCCTCGGACTCGAGGAGGTCGGCATCGAGGACCCCTTCACCGAACTCGGGGGATCTTCGGTTCAGCTGGTTCGCCTCCACGCCGCACTCCGACGCGATCTCGATGCCTCGATCGAACTCACCGAGTTGTTCGAGCTTCCCACCATCGCCGCGCAGGCCCGGCGCCTCGACCGGGGCGCGACGAAACCGGCGAACGAGGTCACCGAACCGGTTCCGGTCGACCATTCCCATCCCGACGACGATGCCGTCGCCATCATCGGGCTCTCGCTTCGCGTTCCCGGTGCCAACGATCCCGAGACTTTCTGGGACAATCTCGCCAACGGGGTCGAATCGCTCTCCCGCTTCGATCGCGACGAGATCGAGAATCCGGAGAACTTCGACCGGCCCGACTTCGTGCCGGTGAAAGGCATCATCGACGATCCCGACAAGTTCGACGCCGCCTTCTTCGGCATCCTGCCCAAGGACGCCAAGATCATGGACCCCCAGCAGCGGATCTTCCTCGAGCTGGCCTGGGAAGCGATGGAGCGTTCCGGGTACCAGCCCGACAACCTGCGCCACCGGATCGGCGTCTATGCCGGCGCTTACTTCGACTCCTACCTGCTCGCCAACCTGTGCACCGACCGCGAGTTTCTCGCCGATCTCATTCCCTCGATCCAGGTCGGCTCGCTGCAGACCGAACTCGGCAACGACAAGGACTACCTCGCCACCCGCGTCGCCTTCAAACTGAACTTGCGCGGTCCGGCGATGACCCTGCAGACGGCATGCTCGACCTCCATGGTCGCCATCGTCGAAGCCTGCCGGGCGATCCGCTCCGGACTTTGCGACATGGCCCTGGCCGGTGGCGTCACCCTGACGCTTCCGCTCAAGCGCGGCTATCACTACACCGAGCAGGGCATGCTCTCCGGTGACGGCCATTGCCGCGCATTCGACGAAAAAGCCTCCGGCACGGTGTTTGGAAACGGCGCCGGCGTGGTCATGCTCAAGCGACTCAGCGACGCCGTGCGCGATCGCGATCACATCCACGCCGTGATTCGAGGCACCGGAATGAACAACGATGGCGGAGTGAAGCACAGCTACACCGCGCCGAGCGTCGAAGGGCAGGTGGATGTCATTCGCATGGCGCATCGCGACGCCGCCATCGATCCCCGCAGCATTTCCTACATCGAAGCCCACGGAACCGGCACGCCACTCGGCGATCCCATCGAAATCACCGCCCTCTCCAAGGCCTTCCGCGCCGGTGGAGTCGAAGAAAATCAGGTCTGCGCCGTCGGTTCACTGAAAACCAACATCGGTCACCTCGATGTGGCCTCCGGAGTCTGCGGCGTCATCAAGACGGCTCTCTCCTTGGAGAAGCAACAGCTCCCTCCGATCCTGCATTTCCAGAAGGCGAATCCGAAGATCGATTTCGAAAACAGCCCCTTCTACGTCAACGCCACCCTCGCTCCGTGGAAACCGGGATTCGAAGGATCCCCTCGCCGCGCCGGAGTCAGTTCCTTCGGCGTCGGGGGAACGAATGTTCACGTCATTCTCGAAGAGGGACCGGAATTGACGACGGCGCCCTCCACGCGCAAGGCGCAGCTCTTCCTCCTTTCCGCCCGCACCGATACCGCGCTCGAGAACGCCGCCGGGAATCTCGCGACGTTTTCCGCGAAACACTCTTCGGAAACCGGGCTCGCCGACGCCGCCTGGACGCTCGCCATCGGGCGCAAACCATTCCGTTGCCGCCGCGCCTTGGTCGCCGAGAGCTTCGAAGATCTCGCGGAATCGCTCACGAAACCGGGCCGGGGTGTCAAAGGCATTGCCGATCGCAGCAATCCTCCGGTGAACTTCCTCTTCCCCGGCCAGGGCGCGCAACATGTCGGCATGGCGCGGGATTTCTACGAATCGGAACCGCGTTTCCGCGAACTCGTCGATCGCTGCGCCGGCATTCTCGAGCCACACCTCGGACTCGACCTGACCGAGATCCTGTTCCCCGGCGAGGGAACCGACCTCGAAGCCGCCGCCCGAAAGCTCAAGCATACCGTGCTGGCGCAGCCCGCCATCTTCGTCATCGAGTACGCGATGGCCGATCTCTGGCGCCACTGGGGCGTCGAACCCGCTGCCATGATCGGACACAGTGTCGGAGAATTTGTCGCCGCCTGTCACGCCGGAGTCTTCGATCTCGAGAGCGGGCTCCAGTTGCTCGCCGATCGGGGACGACTCATGGGTGACCTGCCCGGAGGCGGCATGCTCTCGGTGCGGCTTCCAGCCAAGGATCTGCTCGATCGCCTTCCTGAATCGCTCGATCTCGCCGCCATCAACGGCCCGTCCCTCTGCGTGGTGGCCGGCTCTCGCGAGGAGCTCGCCGCTTTCGCCTCCAAGCTCGAAGGGGACGAAATCGTCACCCGCGAACTCCACACCTCGCACGCCTTCCATTCGCGGATGATGGATCCGGTGATCGATCGCTTCGCCGCTTGTTTCGAGGGCATCGAACTGCGCGAACCATCCATCCCGATCCTCTCCACCGTCACCAACGAATGGCTGACGGCGAAGGAAACCACCGATCCGCACTACTGGGCCAGGCACCTCCGGGAAACGGTTCGTTTCCATGAAGCGATCGTCCGTCGTGCCGAAGAAGCGACCGACCAGATCTTCCTCGAGGTCGGCCCCGGGCAGACGCTCACCGGTCTTGCCCGCCAGTCCGTGAACCGGAAGGACGGCCATTGCGCGGTCTCGACCTGCCGCCACGTGAAGGAGGAAGGCTCCGATCACGCCCAGGCACTCGAGTCCCTCGGCAAGCTCTGGACCGCCGGAGTCGAAGTCGACTGGGAAGCGTTCTACGGACACGAAACTCGCAAGCGGGTCGTGCTTCCCACCTATCCCTTCGAGCGGAAACGGCACTGGGTCGATCCCAAGCCGATGAACGACCTCGGCGTCACTGCGGCCCCCACTTTACCCACGCCGGAGACCGCTCCGGCCCCCGTCGGCTCTGCCGTTCCCGCTGCCGAGCCGCAACCCAATTCCCAAACCGTCATGAGCACACCTGAAAGCATCTCCCGCCTCGACACCCTCGCCGACGCGATTCGAAGCATTCTCACCGACCTGTCCGGAATTCCGGAGGAAGAGATGAGCGGCGACGCGACCTTCCTTGAACTGGGATTCGATTCACTGCTGCTCACCCAGGTCAGCAAGGCCTTCCAGGACGAGTTCCAGACCGAGATCACGATGCGCCAGCTGATGGCGGAGGTCTCCACCATCGATGCCATGGTGAGCCACCTCGACGCCACACTCGCTCCGGATCGCTACCGGGAGGCCGCGGTGGATGCTCCGGTCGAGCCTGCCGCTTCCGCTTCCGCTCCCACACCTGCTCCTGCGGCACCGATGGTCGAAACGGCCCAGGCCCCGGCCCCGGCCCCGGTGACGGTACCGACCGCCCTCCCGCAACCGGTGACTGCATCCGCTGTTTTCCAGGGAAAGACCTCGGGAATGGAACAGGTCGTCAATCAACAGCTCGACCTGATGCGCCAACAGCTGGCGCTGCTTTCCGGAACTCCGCAGGTTCCGGCCGTTGCCGCCGCCGCCGCACCAGCCCCTGCTTCCGCAAACCCCGAGCCGGCACCAGCCAAAGCTCCGACTCCGGTCGAAACGCCCGCGACACCCGCTTCCACTCCCAAACCCGCCCCCAGGCCCCAGTCTTCCCAAGCCGATTCGGCGACCTCTTCCAGTTCCGCGCCAACGACCAGCATCAATCGCGATGCGGAAACCCTGACGTCGCAGCAGCAGGCTCACCTCGATGAACTCATCGCGAAGTACGTCGACAAGACCCGGACTTCGAAGGAATTGACCGCCCAGTACCGCCAGTGGTACGCCGATCCCCGCACCGTTTCCGGCTTCAATCGAAACTGGAAGGAGATGATCTACCAGATCGCGGTCAAGAAGTCGAAAGGCTCCCGCCTGCTCGACATCGATGGCAACGAATACATCGACCTGCTCAACGGGTTCGGTCCGAACTTCCTCGGCCACTCCCCGGATTTCGTCACCGAGGCCCTCCACGAGCAACTCGATCGCGGCGTGGAAGTCGGGCCCCAGTCCGTCACCGCGATGGAGGCGGCCAAGCTTTTCTGCGAGATCACCGGCAATGAGCGCGCCAGTTTCGTGAACACCGGCTCCGAGGCCGTCCAGGCCGCCATGCGCCTCGCCCGGACCGTCACCGGCCGCGACAAGATCGTCGTTTTCAGCAAGGACTATCACGGCAACTTCGACGAGATGCTGGTTCGGTCGGTGGGGGAAGGCGATCGCCGTCGCTCGCTCCCGATTGCTCCCGGTATTCCCTTCCGCGCGGTCGAGGATGTCATCGTGCTTCCCTACGGAACCGACGAGGCCCTCGAGATCATCCGCGACCGGGCCGACGAGCTCGCCGCCGTCATCGTCGAACCGATCCAGAGTCGTCGTCCGGAATTCCAACCCAAGGAGTTCATCCGCGAAGTCCGCTCGATCACCGAGAAATCCGGAACCGTTTTCGTTTTCGACGAAGTCATCACCGGATTCCGCACCGGCCCTCGGGGGGCGCAGGACTACTACGGCGTGAAGGCCGACATCGCGACCTACGGCAAGGTCATCGGAGGAGGCATGCCGGTCGGTGTGGTCGCCGGGAAAGCCGAATACATGGATACCTTCGACGGCGGCATGTGGCAGTACGGAGACGAATCCTTCCCCGAGAAGGGCGTGACCTTCTTCGCGGGCACCTTCGTTCGACACCCGCTCGCCATGACCGCCACCAAGCAGGTGCTCACGTTCCTCCGCGACCAGGGGCCGGAATACTGGTCCACCGTTCGCGAACGCGCCAACCGCCTCGCCGGTTCGGTCGACCGCATGTTCGTGGAGAACGAGGCCCCGTTCCGGATGCCGAACTTCGGCTCGCAGATGTTCGTGCGCGTCGACGAAGGCCACAAGTATGCCAACCTGCTCTTCTTCCACCTCCGCGAGAAAGGCGTCTTCCTGCTGGAAGGCTTCCCGACCTACATGACCGCCGCGCATTCCGACGAGGACATCGACTACGTCATCAGCGCGTTCCGCGAATCCGTCGCCGAGCTGCAGGAAGGCGGATTCTTCACTCGCCCGGCCGGAATCGCCGTTCCTCATCTCAACGGCTCCCGCCTCAAGGGCCCCCCGAGACTGCTGGAAGACGGAGAAGAAACGGAGAAAAAAAAACGACTTTTCCCGGGCGGCGGACCTGCCTCCCTGTCTCCTGAAAGCGACTCCGAGTGCTCTCGAATCTACCCCCTGACCGAGCCGCTCCAGGAGGTCTGGCTCGCGTCCCAGGTTAGTGAGAACGCCTCGCTCTGCTTCAACGAGGTCAATACGCTCGCCTTCCGGGGCGCGTTGAACTTCGATGCCCTGCGTCGATCGCTTCAGGAGATCGTCCATCGCCACGACGCCCTCCGCGCGGTCTATCTCCCCGACGGCGAGGGATTTCGGGTTCAGGAGAAACGGGAACTCGAAATCGCCGAGCACGACCTGCGGGAATTGAAGTCCGAGGAGGCCGACGCCCGCATCGACTCCCTGCTCGAAAGCGAGCAGACCACGCCCTTCGACCTCGTCAACGGACCGCTGCTCCGGGCCGTTCTCGTTCGGAGAGCCTCGGACGAATCGACGCTCATCCTCAACGCCCATCACCTCGCCTGCGACGGTTGGTCGTTCAACGTCATCACCAGCGAGATCAGCCAACTCTATGCCGCCTACGCAGCAGGCGAGGAATCCGGGTTGCCTGCTCCCGAACTCCAGTTCGGCGACTACACCTCCAAGGCCGCGTGGAACGAGCACCAGGACAACAACGACGGGGACGAGTCGTGGTGGCTCGAACAGTTTTCCGAGCCGGTTCCTCCCCTGTCTCTTCCGACCGATGGACCGCAGAAAACGGAGCCGGACTTCATCGCGGGAACGGTGGCCGAGCAGCTGGATGCCGAGACGCTTCGCGGTCTGAAGAAGGTGGCCGGCGCCTCCGGAGCCACGCTTTTCTCCCTCCTGATGGGGGCCTACCAGGTGCTGCTGCATCGCATCAGCCGACAGAACCGCCTCGCGGTGACGTTCCCGATCGCGGGACAGAATTCCCCCGGCCGCCGGGGACTGGTCGGCCACTGCGTGAACTTCCTCCCCTTCATCTCCGACATCGATCCCGACCAGCTCTTCTCCCATTTCGTCGGGAATGTGCAGACGCACCTGCTCGATGTGTTCGACCACCAGGACTACACCTACGGGCGCCTGATCAAGAAACTGAACCTTTCCCGTTCCGCCGGAAGCAGTTCCCTCGTCGAGGCCATTTTCAATCTCGAGCGGATGGACGGCTACGAGGATTTCCCCGGACTGGAAACGAAGGTCTCGGAAGTCGATCGCCGGTTCACGGGCAATCCGCTTTTCCTGAAAGCGCTGGAAAGCGACCAGGGACTCGAACTTCGATTCGATTTCCAGTCCTCGCTTTTCTCCGCCGAGACCGCGACCCACTGGCTGGCCAGTCTTCGCGCCATTCTCGAATCCGTCATCGCCAATCCCGGCAGCACCATTGCGGACGTCGGATCGTCGATGACCGTCTGGCAGCGCAACCTGCTGGAACAATGGAACGACACCGCCAACGACTACCCGCGAAACGAGTCCCTTCCGGCGCTGTTCGCGGAAACCGTCGCCCGATCCGGCGACGCGACGGCGCTGAGATTCGACGGTCGCCAGCTCACCTATCGCGAGCTGGCCGAAAAGGCCGATGCCATCGCCGCCCATCTCGCCTCCGTCGCTCCGGGACCGATCGAGCGCGTCGGTTTGTTCCTGGAACGATCGCCCGAGTTGATCGCCGCGATGATGGCGACGCTGAAGGTTGGCGCCGCCTACGTTCCGATCAGTCCCGAGTATCCCACGGAGCGGATCCGGTTCCTCATCGACGACAGCGAAGCCGACCTGATCCTCGCCGATCGCGCGCTCCTCGGGCGTCTTCCCCGGAACGTCAGGGCAATCGATGTCGAGACCGCGCTCAAGACGCGGCCAGCGTCCGACACGCCGACGCCGGCCTCATTCGCCGCCGAATCTCCGGCCTGCCTGCTCTACACCTCGGGCTCCACCGGAACGCCGAAGGGCGCGGTCATTCCCCATCGTGCCATTGTTCGCCTGGTGAAAGACTCGCCGGTCTGCGAATCCGGTTCCGACGAGGTTTTCCTGCACTATTCCAGCATCGGGTTCGACATCAGTTGCCTCGAGGTTTTCGGCGCGTTGCTGAATGGCGGCTCGGTTTCGCTTCCGGCTCGCGGCCCGGTCACTCTCGATGAGATCGCGCGCTGCCTTCGCGAGGACGGAGTCACCACGCTCTGGCTCACGGCCGGCCTCTTTCAGGTCATGGTCGAGGAGAAACTGGACGCCTTCGCTCCGCTCCGGCGCGTCATTTCCGGCGGCGACGTGGTCTCCCCCGAGCACGCCCGGAAGCTTCTCGAAGCGCATCCCCATCTCCAGTTGGCCGTCGGCTATGGACCGACCGAGAACACGACTTTCACGACGTGGCATCCGGTGACGGGCGCCGACCTCGACGGCACGCCGCTTTCCATCGGACGTCCGCTTCCCAACAACACCGCCTGGATTCTCGACGCCAAAGGCAACCCGGTCGCCCCCGGCATTCCCGGCGAGCTGTGCTGCGGCGGAGACGGGCTCGCGCTGGAGTATCTGAATCGCCCCGAACTGACCGCGGAGAAATTTTTCGCGGATCCGTTTCGAAACGAGCCCGATGCCCGACTCTATCGCACCGGAGACCTTTGCCGCTATCGACCCGATGGCTGCCTTGAGTTCTTTGGTCGCATCGATCAGCAAGTGAAGATCCGTGGCAACCGCGTCGAACTCGGCGAAGTCGAAGCGCGACTCCTCGAGTTTCCCGAAGTCAGCCAGGCTGCGGTGGTGGCACACGGCACGGACTCCGGAGCCAAGACGCTGGTGGCGTTCGTTTCGCCGGTGAACGGTCACGCTCCCGACCAGGCGGAGCTCTCCGATTTCCTTCGCTCGAAAGTCCCCGCCTACATGATCCCGTCCGCGTTCGTGGTGCTCGACAAGCTTCCCATCAACGCCAACGGCAAGATCGATCGCCGTTCGCTCCCGGTTCCGAAAACCACCCCCCTCGACGCAAGAGCAGAAAGCGAGCTGGAGGTCCGGGAACTCACGCCGACCGAAACCACCCTGGCGCAACACTGGAAGGAACTGCTGCGCGTTTCCGAAGTCGGACTCGACGATCACTTCTTCTCGTTGGGCGGTCACTCACTTCTCGGCATGCGCCTGTTCTCGCGAATCCAGAAGTCGTGGGATATTTCGCTTCCCCTCGCCACGCTCTACAAGGCTCCCACCGTTCGCCAACTGGCGCGCGTCATCGACGAGACCCTGAAGCCGGAATCCCCGGCGTTGCCTCCCGTCAACGGGAACAACGGTTCCCTCGCAAAAGTCGGACCGAGCGAGGAGCCCGAGCGTCGGAGCTTCGAGATCGCCTCTGCTCCTTCTTCCAGTTCCTCCCTCGCCGCGACCACCATCGCGATCCAGCCGAAAGGCGACCACCGCCCGGTGTTCGCGGTCCACGGGGGAGACGGGGGCATCCTGTTCTACTGCAATCTCGCTGATCGACTCGGCGAAGAACGGCCGTTCTACGCCTTCGAAGCCCCGGCCCTGACCGCTGGCGGTCCCATCCCGGACGAGTCGGTGGAAACGACCGCCACCCGCTACGTGACCGAGCTGCGGAAGGTGCAGTCCGAAGGCCCCTACCTTCTCTGCGGCTACTCTTTCGGCGGTGTCATCGCCTACGAAATGGCGAACCAACTGAGCTCCGAAGGCGAGGAGATCGCCTTCCTTGGCCTGATCGACACGGAGAATCCGGCCGCCAGAACGCGGAAGTACTCCGTCGCCGAGCGCGTCGCCTTCAACTGGAACAAGCGCAGCGCCGAAGACGCCGGAGTGATGGAGCGACTCGGCAAACTCTCGAAGCGCGTGGGATCGGGAATCGCCTATCGCCTATGGTTCGAGATGGAAGGCGCCGCCGCCCGCTCCCTGCCGCCTTCCAAGAATACCGGGTGGCTCCGCCAGGCCCAGATTCGTCTTTCCTACGAGCGGGCCATGAACAACTACGTGCCCAAACCCTTCGATGGAAAGCTGACCTTCTTCCGCGCCGAGAAAGGCAACGACAAGTTCGAGCTGAGCGAAGACTACGGCTGGGGTCACCTCGTCTCCCGAGGGGTCGACATCTTCGACGTTCCCGGCAACCACGTCACCATCTTCGACAAGGCCAACATCGACGGATTTGCCGAGCGATTCCAGGAAGCCATCTCCGCCGTGACGGTGTAGACTCGCGCGGTGAATCATCCCAGCGCGTCTCCACTCTTCGTCCGGGAGCTTTCCGAGCTTCCGGATCATCCCCCTCGTCCGGCTCCGGGCCGGGTGGATCTGTGGATCGATTCCCTGGACCAGGATCCCGTCCCCTTGCTCCCGTTCCTCACCCCGGAGGAGAACGAACGGGCCGCCGCGTTTCATTTCGAAAAAGATCGGCGGAAATACCAGGTCGGGCGAGGCCTGCTCCGGCGCGTGCTGGGTCGCTA
>ERZ1699660.38-NODE-38-length-11972-cov-16.000754_pt1 | contig 11972 bp, 22 predicted proteins | sample MGYA00581513_ERZ1699660 | MGnify/ENA primary metagenome ERZ1699660 (study PRJEB42348, sample SAMEA6618691) | metagenome | isolation source: Polyester-degrading enrichment culture growing on monomer 1,4-butanediol, B | collected 2019-04-14 ...
ACGGCGGCCAGGGCGTCGGCGGTGATGCGGCCGGGCTCGATCATCGAGCGCAGCTGCGCCGGGGTCTTGTAGAGGGAGCGGCGACCGGGGAGGAGCGACGGCGACACGTCAGGCCAGGGCGCGGCGCGCGAGACCGCGCGCTTCGAGAGCCGCCACGATCCGCTCGGTGATCTCGTCGAGCGTGCCGACGCCGTCGATCGTGTCGACGACGTCGCGCTCGCGGTAGACGTCGAGGATCGGAGCGGTCTCGCGCTCGTAGATGCCGAGGCGGTTGGCGATGACCTCTTCGGTGTCATCGGTGCGCCCCTGCTCCCGAGCACGCTGCGTCAGCCGCGAGATGCTCTCCTCGCGGGGCACGTTCAGCTCGATGACGGCGTCGATCTTCTCGTCGCGCGCGGCGAGGAACGCGTCGAGGTCGGCGACCTGGCCGAGGTTGCGGGGGTACCCGTCGAGCAGGAATCCGTTCGCCGCGTCGTCCTGGCCGAGGCGCTCGGCCACGACGGCGCTGGTGAGCTCATCGGGAACGAGGTTGCCCGCTTCGATCAGCGCCTTCACCTGGTTGCCCAGGTCGGACCCGGCGGCGACGGCCGCGCGGAACATGTCTCCGGTCGAGATCGCCGGGACCCCGAAGGCGTCGGCGATGCGCACGCCCTGCGTGCCCTTGCCGGAGCCCTGGGGCCCCACGATGAGAAGACGAGCGGTCTGATCCGTCATCGGAGGAGCCCTTCGTAATGACGCTGCTGAAGCTGAGCGTCGATCTGCTTCACGGTCTCGAGACCCACACCGACGATGATGAGGATCGACGCGCCGCCGAACGGGAAGTTCTGGTTCGCCCCGACTGTCGCGAGCGCGATCAGCGGCAGCAGCGCGATCAGACCCAGGTAGATCGATCCCGGCAGGGTGATGCGCGTGAGCACGTAGTCGAGGTACTCGGCCGTGGGGCGCCCCGCGCGGATGCCGGGGATGAACCCGCCGTACTTCTTCATGTTGTCGGCCACATCGACCGGGTTGAAGGTGATCGCGACGTAGAAGTAGGTGAACCCGACGATGAGGAGGAAGTAGGTCGCCATGTAGATCGGCGAGTCACCCGTCGTGAAGTACTGCGCGATCCACGCCACCCACGGGGCGGCTTCCTGCCCGGCCTGGGGCTGGTTGAACTGCGCGATCAGCGCGGGGATGTACAGCAGCGACGAGGCGAAGATGACGGGCACCACGCCGGCCATGTTCACCTTGATCGGGATGTAGGTGTTGGTGCCGCCGTAGGTGCGCCGGCCCACCATGCGCTTGGCGTACTGCACGGGGATGCGCCGCTGCGACTGCTCGACGAAGACCACGAGCGCGACCACCACGATGCCCACGGCCAGCACGAGCAGGAAGATCTCGAACCCCTGCGAGGTCGCGATCGCCCACATCGATGCCGGGAAGGCCGCCGCGATCGAGGTGAAGATGAGCAGCGACATGCCGTTGCCGATGCCGCGCTCGGTGACGAGCTCGGCGAACCACATGATCAGGCCGGTGCCGGCGGTCATGGTGATGATGACGAGCAGCTGAGCCCACCACACGTCGTTGGTGAGCACCTGCTGGCACGCGGCGACGTCGGTCACGCCGAACAGCTGACCGCTGCGGGCGACGGTGACGAGGGTCGTGGACTGCAGCAGCGCGAGCGCGATGGTGAGGTAGCGCGTGTACTGCGTGAGCTTGGCCTGACCCGACTGGCCCTCCTTGTAGAGGGTCTCGAAGTGCGGGATGACCACGCGCAGCAGCTGCACGATGATCGTCGCAGTGATGTAGGGCATGACGCCCAGCGCGAAGATGGAGAGCTGCAGCAGCGCGCCGCCGGAGAACAGGTTCACCAGCGACAGCAGACCCTCGGTCGTCCCGGTGATCTGGAGACACTCCTGGATGTTCGGGAAGTCCACGAACGGGGCCGGTATGTGCGCTCCCAGACGATAGATGGCGATGATCGCGAGGGTGAACGCGATCTTCCGCCGCAGGTCGGGAGTGCGGAAGACCCGCGCGATGGCGCTGAACAAGACGATGCCTCCAGGTGGGAATGCGCGGCGGCACACAGGCGCGCCGTTACCCAGGGTAGCCGAACGGGGGCCGGAGTGATCTCCGGCCCCCGTCAGGGACTTACTTGATCGAACCGCCTGCGGCGACGATCTTCTGCTCGGCAGAACCCGAGACCTTGTCGACCTCGACGGTCAGGGCGACCGAGATGTCGCCGGTGCCGAGCACCTTGACCTTCTCGTTCTTGCGGACGGCACCCTTGGCGACGAGGTCGCTCACGGTGACGTCGCCGCCCTCGGGGTAGAGCTCCGCGAGCTTGCTCAGGTTCACGACCTGGTACTCCACGCGGAACGGGTTCTTGAACCCGCGCAGCTTCGGGGTGCGCATGTGCAGCGGCATCTGGCCACCCTCGAAGCCGGGACGCACCTGGTAGCGCGCCTTCGTGCCCTTGGTTCCACGGCCGGCGGTCTTACCCTTCGAGCCCTCACCGCGACCCACACGGGTCTTGGCGGTGTGGGCGCCGGGGACCGGACGCAGGTGGTGCACCTTGAGCACGCCGGGGCGCGAGGCAGCGGCCTCGGTCTCGGCGGGCTTCGCGGACTTCTTCGCGGCGGGCTTGGTCGCCGCCTTCTTCGCCGGAGCCTTGTCGGCTTCGGCCTTGTCGTTCTCAGCCATCAGTCGATCTCCTCAACCTTCACGAGGTGGGCGACGGTCTTGACGTAACCGCGCGTCTGCGCGTCGTCGGGACGGACGACCGAGTCGCCGATCCGCTTCAGACCGAGGCTGCGCAGCGTGTCACGCTGGTTCTGCTTCTCGCTCACCTTGGACTTGACCTGGGTCACCTTCAGACGTGCGGCCATCATGCACCAGCCTTCGCAGCGGTGGCCTCGGCCTCCGCACGCACGAGACGGGCGGGGGCGACCTGGTCGAACTCGAGGCCACGACGCGCGGCGACCGCGCGGGGCTCCTCGAGCTGCTTCAGCGCCTCCACAGTCGCGTGGACGATGTTGATCGTGTTCGACGAGCCGAGCGACTTCGACAGCACGTCGTGGATGCCGGCGCACTCGAGCACGGCGCGCACCGGACCACCGGCGATGACACCGGTACCCGCGGCGGCCGGACGCAGCAGCACGACGCCCGCGGCGGCCTCACCCTGCACCGGGTGCGGGATGGTCGAGGCCGAACGGGGAACGCGGAAGAAGTTGCGCTTGGCCTCTTCGACGCCCTTCGAGATCGCCAGGGGCACCTCGCGGGCCTTGCCGTAGCCGACGCCGACCACTCCGTTGCCGTCGCCGACGACGACGAGCGCGGTGAAGCTGAAGCGACGACCACCCTTGACGACCTTCGAGACGCGGTTGATGGTGACGACGCGCTCGAGGAACTGGTTGTCGCCCCGGTCGCGCGCACCGCGGTCGCGGTTGTTGTTGCGCTCGCGACCGCCGCGGCGGCCTTCGCGCGGCTCGCGCTCGTTCGGCGCCTCGGCGGCGGCCTGCTCGGGCGCGGCCTGCTCGGTGGCGGTCACTTCGGTCTCCTTGTTGTCACTCACAGGTTCAGCCCTCCCTCGCGGGCACCGTCGGCGATCGCGGCGACGCGGCCGGCGTAGCGGTTGCCGCCACGGTCGAACACGACTTCCTCGACACCGGCGGCCTTCGCGCGCTCGGCGACGAGCTCGCCGACCTTGCGCGCCTTGGCGGTCTTGTCACCGTCGAACGAGCGCATGTCCGCTTCGAGCGTGGACGCCGACGCGACGGTGTGACCCTTGGCGTCGTCGACGACCTGGACGAACACGTGACGTGCCGAACGGGTCACGACCAGACGCGGCCGCAGCTCGGTGCCGACGATCTTCTTGCGAAGGCGGGCGTGACGACGCGCACGGGCGACGTTCTTCGACTTCACAGCCATGCTTACTTACCAGCCTTTCCGGCCTTGCGGCGGACGACCTCGCCCGCGTAGCGCACACCCTTGCCCTTGTAGGGCTCGGGCTTGCGGATCTTGCGGATGTTGGCAGCCGTCTCGCCGACGGCCTGCTTGTCGATGCCGCTCACGGTGACCTTGTTGTTGCCTTCGACCGTGAACGTGATGCCAGCCGGCGGCTCGACCAGCACGGGGTGGGAGAAGCCGAGGGCGAACTCGATGTTCGAGCCCTTCTGCTGCACGCGGTAGCCCGTGCCGACGACCTCGAGGCCCTTGGTGTAGCCCTGGGTGACACCGATGATGTTGTTGTTGATGAGCGTGCGGGTCAGGCCGTGGAGCGACCGCGACTCGCGCTCGTCGTCGGGACGGGTCACGACGACCTGGTTGTCCTCGACGGAGACCTCGATGGGCCGGGCGACGGTGATGCTCAGCTCGCCCTTGGGGCCCTTGACGGCGACGGCGCGGCCGTCGACCGAAACGGTCACTCCGGTGGGGATGTCGATGGGAAGACGTCCGATTCGCGACATGTCAGATCACCACACGTAGGCGAGGACTTCCCCACCCACGCCCTTCGACTCGGCCTGCCGGTCGGTGAGAAGACCGGAGGAGGTGGACAGGATGGCAACGCCGAGGCCGCCGAGCACCGTGGGGATCTCGGTCGACTTCGCGTAGACGCGCAGACCGGGCTTGGACACGCGCTTGATGCCCGCGATCGAACGCTCGCGGTTGGGGCCGTACTTCAGCGTGAGGGTCAGGGTCTGGCCGACGCGGGCGTCTTCGACGTCCCAGCCGGAGATGTAGCCCTCCTGCTTGAGGATCTCGGCGATGTGGGTCTTGAGCTTCGAGCTCGGCAGCGACACGGAGTCGTGGTGCGCCGAGTTCGCGTTGCGCAGACGGGTCAGCATGTCTGCGACCGGGTCTGTCATCGTCATGGATTGCTTCTTTCTGTCACCAGGTTTCGTACGCCGTTACACGACGGCCGACCTGTGGTGGGGTGTGGGCCCGGAAGTCCCGGGCCCACGGGGTAGGTCACGCCTGAGCGTCGTCCGCGCGGAACGGGAAGCCGAGGTGACGCAGCAGCGCCCGGCCCTCGGCGTCGGTCCCCGCGGAGGTGACGACCGTGATGTCGAAGCCGCGCACGCGGTCGATGCGGTCCTGGTCGATCTCGTGGAACACCGACTGCTCCTGGAGCCCGAAGGTGTAGTTGCCGTTGCCGTCGAACTGCTTGCCCGACAGACCGCGGAAGTCGCGGATGCGGGGCAGCGCGAGGTTGACCAGGCGGTCCACGAACTCCCACGCACGGTCGCCGCGAAGGGTGACGTGCGCGCCGATGGCCTGGCCCTCGCGCAGCTTGAACTGCGCGATGGACTTGCGGGCCTTGGTGACGACCGGCTTCTGGCCGGTGATCTTGGTGAGGTCCTCGACCGCACCATCGATCACCTTGCTGTCGCGAGCTGCCTCGCCGACACCGGTGTTCACGACGACCTTCACGAGACCGGGGATCTGCATGACGTTCGCGTAGCCGAACTCTTCCTGCAGGGCCTTCTTGATCTCGGCGTTGTACTTCTGCTTCAGGCGCGGCTGGACACGTGCCGAAAGCGAGCCTTCGGCCGCAGGGCCAGCCTGCGCGTCAATGGCGGTGCTCATGTTCAGAGGTCCTTGCCTGACTTCTTCGCGTAGCGCACGCGGACCGTGCGCTTCACGCCGTCCTTGACCTGCTCCTCGACGCGGTGGCCGACGCGGGTCGGCTTCTTGGTCTCGGGGTCGACGACGGCGACGTTGGAGATGTGGATCGGGGCTTCCATCGTTTCGATGCCGCCCGTCTTGGTGCCGCGCTGGGACTGGCCCACGCGGGTGTGCTTGGTGACGAAGTTCACGCCCTCGACGATGACGCGGTCCTGCTCGGTGAGCACCTCGAGGACCTTGCCCTGCTTGCCGCGGTTGTCCTTCGTACCAGAGATGACCTGAACCAGGTCGCCCTTCTTGATGTTCGCCATGATCAGATGACCTCCGGGGCGAGCGAGACGATCTTCATGAACTTCTTGTCGCGAAGCTCACGGCCGACCGGTCCGAAGATGCGGGTGCCGCGGGGCTCCCCGTCGTTCTTCAGGATGACGGCGGCGTTCTCGTCGAACTTGATGTACGACCCGTCGGGACGACGGGTGTGCTTGACGGTGCGGACGACGACGGCCTTGACGACATCACCCTTCTTGACGTTTCCGCCGGGGATGGCGTCCTTGACCGTGGCGACGATGGTGTCGCCGAGGCCCGCGTAGCGGCGGTTCGAGCCACCGAGGACGCGGATGGTCAGCAGCTCCTTGGCGCCGGTGTTGTCGGCGACCTTCAGCCGGGACTCGTTCTGAATCACTTTGCCTTCTCCAGGATCTCGACGAGACGCCAGCGCTTGGTCGCGCTCAGCGGACGGGTCTCGTTGATGACGACGAGATCACCGATGCCGGCGGTGTTGGCCTCATCGTGCGCCTTCACCTTCGAGGTGCGGCGCATGACCTTGCCGTAGAGCGGGTGCTTCACGCGGTCCTCGACCTCGACGACGATGGTCTTGTCCATCTTGTCGCTGACGACGTAGCCGCGGCGGGCCTTGCGGTACCCGCGGGCGTCGGCGTCACGCACGTCGTGCTCGGCGTGCTCGTGGCCGGGAACCTGCTCCGCGGCCTCGGCAGCTGCCTTCTTCGTGGTGGCCATCACTCAGCCTCTTCCTTCGCGGCCTCGGCGGCGTCCGCCTTCTTGGCCTTGCTCTTCTTCGCCTTCGTCTCCACCGGCGCGGGCGTGGCACGGATGCCGAGCTCGCGCTCGCGGATCACGGTGTAGAGCCGCGCGATGTCGCGCTTGACCGCACGGATGCGGCCGTGGCTCTCCAGCTGCCCGGTGGCCGACTGGAAGCGCAGGTTGAACAGCTCTTCCTTGGCCTTGCGCAGCTCCTCGACGAGGCGCTGGTCTTCGAACGTGTCCAGCTCGCTGGTCGCGAGCGTCTTGGTGCCGATCGCCATTACGCGTCGCCCTCCTCGCGCTTGATGATGCGTGCCTTCAGGGGCAGCTTGTGGATTGCGCGGGTCAGCGCCTCACGAGCGAGTTCCTCGTTGACGCCCGAGACCTCGAAGAGGACCCGGCCCGGCTTGACGTTTGCGACCCACCACTCCGGCGAACCCTTACCGGAACCCATGCGGGTCTCGGCGGGCTTCTTGGTCAGCGGTCGGTCGGGGTAGATGTTGATCCACACCTTTCCGCCACGCTTGATGTGACGCGTCATGGCGATACGAGCGGACTCGATCTGACGGTTGGTCACGTAGGCGGGGGTCAGCGCCTGGATGCCGAACTCACCGAACGACACCTTGGTGCCACCGGTGGCCTGGCCACCGCGCTTGGGGTGGTGCTGCTTGCGGTACTTGACCTTGCGGGGGATGAGCATTACGCCGACGCTCCTTCTGCGACCGGGGCCTCGCTTCGGGGGCCACGGCGGCGGTCACCGCGCTCGCGCGACGGCTTCTGAGCCGCCTGCTCGCGCGCCAGTTCCTTGTTGGTGAGATCGCCCTTGTAGATCCAGACCTTCACGCCGATGCGACCGAAGGTGGTCTTGGCCTCGTAGAAGCCGTAGTCGATGTTCGCGCGGAGGGTGTGCAGCGGCACACGGCCTTCGCGGTAGAACTCGGAGCGGCTCATCTCGGCGCCGCCGAGGCGGCCCGACACCTGGATGCGCACACCCTTGGCGCCGGCGCGCTGCGCGCCCTGCAGGCCCTTGCGCATCGCGCGGCGGAACGCCACGCGAGCGGCGAGCTGCTCAGCGATGCCCTGGGCGACCAGCTGAGCGTCGGTCTCGGGGTTCTTCACCTCGAGGATGTTCAGCTGGATCTGCTTGCCGGTCAGCTTCTCGAGGTCGCCGCGGATGCGCTCGGCCTCGGCGCCGCGGCGGCCGATCACGATGCCCGGACGGGCGGTGTGGATGTCGACGCGGACGCGGTCACGCGTGCGCTCGATCTCGATGTTGCTCACGCCGGCACGGTCGAGCTGCTTCTGCAGCAGCTGACGGATCTTGATGTCCTCGGCGACGTAGTCGGCGTAGCGCTGGCCGGGCTTCGTCGAGTCGGAGAACCACCGCGACACGTGGTCGGTGGTGATGCCGAGGCGGAAGCCGTACGGGTTGACTTTCTGGCCCATTACTTGCTCGCCTTCTTGGTCTCGGCGCCACCCGCGGTCTCCGCGACCTCGGGCGTCGACAGCACGACCGTGATGTGGCTCGTGCGCTTCTTGATCTGGAACGCGCGACCCTGGGCACGGGGCTGGAAACGCTTGAGCGTCGTGCCCTCGTCCACATACGCGTTCTTCACGTACAGGTCCTGGTCGTCCAGGTACTCGCCGTCCTTGTCGGCCTTCACGCGAGCGTTCGCGATCGCCGAGGCGACGAGCTTGTAGATCGGCTCGCTCGCACCCTGGGGTGCGAACTTGAGGATGGCCAGGGCCTCCTCGGCCTGCTTGCCCTTGATGAGGGCAACGACACGACGAGCCTTCTGAGGGGTCACGCGGATGTGTCGCACGCGGGCGATGGACTCCACCATTTCTCTCTCCTCTCAGCGCCCCCGCGTCAGCGGCGGCGGCCCTTCTTGTCGTCCTTCTCGTGGCCGCGGAAGGTGCGGGTGGGCGCGAACTCGCCCAGCTTGTGGCCGACCATGGTCTCGGTCACGAACACGGGGATGTGCTTGCGACCGTCGTGCACGGCGATCGTGTGGCCCAGCATGGCCGGGATGATCATCGAGCGACGCGACCAGGTCTTGATGACGTTCTTCGAACCCGCCTCGTTCTGCGACACGACCTTGCGAAGCAGGTGCTCGTCGACGAAGGGGCCCTTCTTGAGACTGCGTGGCATCTTCTGTTCCTACCTACTTGCGCTTCTTGCCGGCGGTGCGACGACGGACGATGTACTTGTCGCTTTCCTTGTTGGGGTGGCGGGTGCGACCCTCCGGCTGACCCCACGGGGTGACGGGGTTGCGACCACCGGAGGTCTTGCCCTCACCACCACCGTGCGGGTGGTCGACCGGGTTCATGGCGACACCGCGCACGGTCGGGCGGACGCCCTTCCAGCGCTTGCGGCCGGCCTTGCCCCAGTTGATGTTCGACTGCTCGGCGTTGCCGACCTCGCCGATCGTGGCGCGACAGCGCGCGTCGACGTTGCGGATCTCACCCGAGGGCAGACGCAGCTGCGCGTACGGGCCGTCCTTGGCGACCAGACGCACCGAGGCGCCGGCCGAGCGGGCCATCTTCGCGCCGCCGCCGGGGCGGAGCTCGATGGCGTGGATCACCGTACCGGTGGGGATGTTGCGCAGCGGCAGGTTGTTTCCGGGCTTGATGTCCGCGCCGGCACCCGACTCGACGATGTCGCCCTGCTTGAGCTTGGCGGGCGCCAGGATGTAGCGCTTCTCACCGTCGGCGAAGTGCAGCAGCGCGATGCGCGCGGTGCGGTTGGGGTCGTACTCGATGTGAGCGACCTTCGCGTCGATGCCGTCCTTGTCGTTGCGACGGAAGTCGATCACGCGGTACTGGCGCTTGTGCCCACCGCCGATGTGGCGGGTGGTGATGCGGCCCTGGTTGTTGCGTCCACCGGTCTTGGCCAGCGGACGGAGCAGCGACTTCTCCGGCGTCGATCGGGTGATCTCGGCGAAGTCGGCCACCGACGAGCCGCGGCGACCGGGGGTCGTCGGCTTGTACTTGCGAATAGCCATGTTTGTCTCGTCCCTTACCCGACCGTCAGTTGACTGCCGTGAAGATGTCGATGGAGCCCGACTTCAGCGTCACGATGGCGCGCTTGGTGTCCTTGCGCTTGCCCGTGCCGAAGCGGGTGCGACGGGCCTTGCCGACGCGGTTGATCGTGTTGACGCCCGCGACCTTCACGCCGAAGATCTTCTCGATCGCGGCCTTGATCTCGGTCTTCGAGGCGCGGGGGTCCACCAGGAAGGTGTACTTGCCCTCGTCGATGAGTCCGTAGCTCTTCTCCGAGACGACCGGCTTCAGGATGATGTCGCGCGGGTCCTTGTTGGATGCCGTCTGCAGGACGTTGTCCGTGCTCATGCCGAGACCTCCTCGGTGGCGGCGCTCTTCGACGCGACGAACGCGTCGTAGGCGGCCTTGGTGAAGACGATGTCGTCGGAGACGAGCACGTCGTAGGCGTTCAGCTGGTCGAACGACAGCACGTGGACGAACGCGAGGTTGCGCACGCTCAGGATGCTGCGCTCGTCGTCGCGGTCCACGACCACGAGCACGTTCTTGGTGGCGCCGAGGCCGGTGAGGACCGACGCGGCGGCCTTGGCCGACGGGCCGTTCTCGGTGCCGAAGGCCTCGACGATGTGGAGGCGCTCGCCACGGGCACGATCGCTCAGCGCACCGAGCAGGGCGGCGGCGATCATCTTCTTGGGGGTGCGCTGCGCGTAATCGCGCGGCTTCGGCCCGTGGACGATGCCACCACCGGTCATGTGCGGCGCACGGATCGAACCCTGGCGGGCGTTACCGGTGCCCTTCTGCTTGAAGGGCTTGCGGCCGGCGCCGGAGACCTCACCGCGACGCTTGGTCGAGTGGGTGCCCTGGCGAGCCGCCGCGCGCTGCGCGACGACGACCTGGTGGATCAGCGGGATGTTCGTCTTGACGTCGAACAGCGCGGCGGGAAGCTCAACCGAACCGGCGTTCTTGCCGTCGGCGCTGCGGACGTCGAGCGCGAGAGTCGAGTCGGCCATGAGATCAGGCACCCTTCACTGCGTTGCGGACGTAGACGGTGCGGCCACGCGCGCCGGGGACGGCGCCCTTGACGAGCAGCAGGCCCTTCTCGGCGTCGACGGCGTGCACCGTGAGGTTGAGGACGGTCACGCGCTCGCCGCCCATGCGGCCGGCCATGCGCATGCCCTTGAAGACGCGGCTCGGGGTCGCCGAGGCGCCGATCGAACCGGGCTTGCGGTGGTTGCGGTGCGCACCGTGCGAAGCGGAGACGCCCTTGAAGTTGTGGCGCTTCATGACACCCGCGGTGCCCTTGCCCTTGCTGGTGCCGACGACGTCGACCAGCTGGCCCGACGCGAAGACGCCGTCCACCGTGAGCTCCTGACCGAGTGAGTAGTCAGCGGCGTCCGCGGTGCGGATCTCGGTCAGGTGGCGACGCGGGGTCACGCCCGCGGCCTCGAAGTGGGCCGTGAGGGGCTGGTTGACCTTGCGGGGATCGATCTGGCCCGCGGCGATCTGGACGGCGCTGTAGCCGTCCTTCTCGACCGAGCGGACCTGGGTGACCACGTTGGGGGCCACCTCGATGACGGTGACGGGGACGAGCTTGCCGTCCGCGTCCCAGACCTGGGTCATGCCGAGCTTGGTGCCCAGCAGGCCCTTGGAAACCTTGGTGTTGATGTCAGCCATGGATCGGACCTCAGAGCTTGATCTCGATGTTGACGTCGGCCGGCAGGTCGAGGCGCATCAGCGAGTCGACGGCCTTGGGCGTCGGGTCGACGATGTCGATCAGACGCTTGTGGGTGCGCATCTCGAAGTGCTCGCGGCTGTCCTTGTACTTGTGGGGCGACCGGATGACGCACACGACGTTCTTCTCGGTCGGGAGGGGCACCGGGCCCACGACCGTCGCGCCCGCACGGGTCACGGTGTCGACGATCTTGCGCGCCGAGGAGTCGAGACCTGCGTGGTCGTACGACTTCAGGCGAATGCGGATCTTCTGTCCCGCCATTGTCTGCTCACTCTCTTTCTCGCGTCTTACCGCGGTGTTCCCCTTGCGGGGCACAGCGCAGGCATCGGACGCACACGGCGCTTTCGCGCCCTGGCACTTTCGTCCCGCTCTCGCGGGTTCTGCTGCACCGCTGTTCTGATGTCAATCCGGACATCGGGTGTCCGGCCGGCACTCGCACGCACGGGAGTGCATCCCGTTCGAGGAGGTGTCGGTGTGGCGTTCTGCTGCCCGCGGCCTAGGTCCTCGCGCGTCTGGCTCGAAGAGTTCGACGCGCCGCCTATGCACTGCCCTGGCAGTGATCCGGCGGCGCACAGAAGCGCACGCCGGA
>ERZ1699660.39-NODE-39-length-11911-cov-19.621485_pt1 | contig 11911 bp, 2 predicted proteins | sample MGYA00581513_ERZ1699660 | MGnify/ENA primary metagenome ERZ1699660 (study PRJEB42348, sample SAMEA6618691) | metagenome | isolation source: Polyester-degrading enrichment culture growing on monomer 1,4-butanediol, B | collected 2019-04-14 ...
TCGTCTCTTGCGGGTAAATACCAGTTTGCTCCCATATCCCTGCAATCCTCGGCGGCGGGGTGATTGGCCAAACCGGCGGTTGCCATTGCGTCTGTATTGGCAATACCGTCTGTGGCGCTGTCCGTGTTTGTGGTTGCGCTATTGGATGTTTTCCATTCTACCAAATCACTTGTCCCTGTGCAGCTTGAACCGTCCCAGCTCATACCGACATCACAGCGCGCAGCATACAGACGTACGCCGCCTACGGTGGTACCCGCATAAATGGCATTGTCACTGTTACACATTGTGCCGAATGGCCCGGTTTCGCATGGATCGACTATACAACCATCGCCGTCTGCGCAGGATGGATCGTGGAAAGCAACCCAGTCTGTGCCGTTGCACCCCTGAAAGGCGAGGTAATCGTCATTGAACGTAACTTCGCCTTCCTTGCCGGCCGGGTCGGTGCAATCGGCCATGGCCGTGGCGGGCAAGAATAAAACAGCCAGCATGGCCAATGCTATTATGTGCGTTGTTTTTATTCCATTATATCTCGTCATAAACTTTGTTATCATCGTTATTATTTCCGTGCGCAGCGGACAAGTGCTGCCTCATCTTTTGTTGCGTCACCTGGCGTTCCACCGTCGCTAAAGCGCACTTGCCAGATTTCGCTTGTGTTACGCTCATAGGAGCTGTGATATTCCGATCCATCTGTTACGACATCGGCAATCGGGTCCCCGCCGTTCCACAACAGCAGCAATTCCGCGCGCGCCGGTAGATACCAGTCATCATGACCATGGGCGCTCAATCCATCACAATATACGGCGGCATCATGGGGCTGAATCCCCGGTTCAACGGTATTGGAATCATTTGCCATCATGGCGGCGGTGTAACATTCGCCTCGCCATTCGCTGTAACAGGTGTCCAGACGGTAATAATTGGTTTCCCCGTCATTCCATGTTTCGGTTGATTCATAGGCGACGCTGGTCACGAACATCGGTACATCGCCATCCTCGGTTGTGCCTGCATAGATAGACCCGTCATTACAAACCGTACCCGGAGAAGGAGACCTGTAGCAGGGGCCGGCAGCCTGATACATTGCGCTTATTTCACTGTCCGACAGGGCGCGGTCATAAAGGCGTACATCATCAATTGCACCATCAAACATGTCTGTGTTGTTGTCGCGGCCACCAATCATTAGCGGGTCTGTATTGCCTGTGCCTGTTGAAACAAAATCATTTGATCCATCCAGCGTACCATTCACGTAAATACGCGCGGTGGCTCCGTCATAGGTTCCGACAACATGATACCACGTATTGGCGGATAAGGTGGTGGCACCGCGGGCACATTCTTCGTCTGTAGCGTCACATCCTGCGGCTGTGTTAGCAGGACCAGAATTTTCATGCAGATTAAATGTTATATTGCTGTCGTCCATATCTAAGGTAAACAGATTGTCACCATGAGTGCCGGCGCCTTTGAACATAATTCTATTTTCATCATATCCGCTGCCGAATGTGTGGGGGTATATCCATGCCGATACCGTGATATCGCCGGTGATGTTTAAATCGGCGTCATGGGCGACGCTGACATAATCGCCGGTGCCATCAAATTCGAAGGCATTGGTGAAGGGGCCTGATACGCTGGTGGTGCCGGTCATGGTGCCGTCATTGGCATTGACGGTACTATCGGCGGCGGTTGGGCCGCTGGTCTCATCCAGTTCCCAGTGACCGATCAGATCATTGGAAATTGCCGCATTGTCCGGGTCGCCCAGTTCGTACAGGGCGGCGATTTCACCACCGGACAGGGCGCGGTTATAAATACGGATATCATCAAGTTTGCCGTTAACCTGTTCTGTCGCACCCGGATCATCTCCAATAAAGCTGTGACCCAGAATATTTAATGTTCTGTCTTCATGAGCATCATCAACTTCGTGACTGGCTTCCAATACGCCATCAACGTATATATGAATGTCCCCGCCGACGGCTTTCGTGCGCGTGGCTGCAATATGGTGCCAGGACCTATCTATAACGTCGGATGTCCCATAGTAGTCGTCTCCATTGCCTGCCGTACTTTCGATTAAAACACGTACGGTTTTTCCCTCATCAATACCAAGCATGAAAACATCTCTGGCTCCACCGACGGGATCTCCTAAAATAACCATATATTGGTCGTCAGAAGCGCTTGTTCCTGCCGATTTGTACCAACCGGCAATGGTGATGTCATCGTAACTGCCCGTTCCCACAGCCGTTGTTGAGAGATCGATATAGTCATCAACACCATCGAACGTAAGTCCTTTATTGATTGGCCCGGCTGCTGTTTCTTCCGCGACGCTGTTGCCACTGTTATCGGACCATGTTCCATCGCTGGTTCCGGCAGAATCCACGATAGAAGAGCCGGTTGTCTCATCCAGTGTCCAATGCCCCATTAAGCCATCGGCCAGAACGGTTGCTGTCGGGTCGGCGCCGATGCCGCGCCAATCGCCGCCGTCGCAATATTGCAGGATGTTAAAGTCACTGTTGTAAATCAGGCTGCCTGCATCACCGGACGGGTCGCTGCATCCTGCGCCGCCTGCGCTGGCGGGGCCAAGGCCGATCCAGTCGCTGCCGTCGCAATATTGCATGACATTGTCGTCGCTGTTGAATATCAGCTCACCGCTATAGCCAATCGGGTTTTCACACAGCGAGGCATTGCACGTGCCGCCACTGGCGCCATATAAAGCCGCGATTTCTGTGTCGGTTAAGGCGCGGTTATACAGGCGCAGATCGTCTAACGCCCCGTCCGCATAAGCGCCACTCCAGTTGTCTCTACTGAAGCCGATTTCCAGATCACCGGCAGATGTATCAGGGGCGACGGTTACGGTGCCAGTTTCCAATAAGGCGCCATTTAAATAAAACTTTGCGTCGTTTCCATTCCAGGACACAGTGATATAATTCCAGGTGTCAACGGGATAAATCCATGATGTCACGTGAAAATTATCCGCATTGTATGATCGGCCATGGGTGGCTGTTATGCGCACTTTACCATCGACGACATTTCCCCCGCCCGATGTACGGCCGACCAACCAGCCGCTGCCCCAGCCGCCAGTGTCGTTTTTACTGACCCAGGAGGGGTGAATGCCTGCGGGTGTTGTACTGTCAAAATATACCCATCCTGAGACTGTATAACCGGAGCTGATGTCCAGTTCTGCAGCGTGGGGAACAGTGATAGAACCATTTTCGGTTTGATCGAAATCCAGTGCTGTGCCGACTTGTCCGGTCATGCTCTCGGCGGTAATTACGTTATCGACATTATCGGTCCATGTTCCGTTATTGCCCTGGCCGGAGCTATCGGCGATGGTGTCGCTGCCGGTTTCATCCATTGTCCAATAGCCGACAAGACCATTTTCGGTGGCCGGGCAGCTTTGCGCGGTGCTAGCGATTTTTTCGACTTCGGGCTGGCTCAGCGCATAATTGAAAATACGCACGTCATCGATAGCGCCGACGAAGGGGGTACCGCCCCCGGAGCCATTACCAATTGACAAGCTTTCACTGCCTGCATATGTGATTGCGCCCGATCCTTCTTCGGCTCCGTTAAAATAGAATTTATATTGGTTTGAGGTATGATCAAAGCTCACGGCGACGTGCTGCCATTGATTATATTCGGCGGCGATAATGGAATCAGAGCTATTGCCGTCATAGACATGCCAATTATTGTTCCTGATTTGAATGGACCAGTCGTAGCCACCGGCATCAGTGCTTATTGCATGACAGTAATTGACGCTGCAAAGTGCGGTTGGATAAGCCCAGCCCATAAAGGTATAGGATTGGGTTCCGTCCTGATTGATGTTTAAGCCTGTATCAATGCGGCCCGTATCATCCGCAAAGGTCAGGCCGGTTCCGACAGGGCCGCTCATGATCTCTTCGGCGACATCATTGTTGCCAGAATCGCTCCATGTTCCGTTATTATTGCCTGTGGCATCGCTGATTGTGGAACCGCTGGTTTCGTTCAGCTTCCACCAGCCGATTAATTCTTTGGTGGGCGTGCTTTTCTGGCCGAACAGGACAGAGGCCTCCTTGCCCATATCGATCCACGCACTGCCGTTACAATATTGCATGACGGCGTAATCCTGATTGAAGATGATTTTTCCGGCGTCGGCTGAGCTTTCGCAGACCGTCATGGGGTCTAATTGGTATAAAGCTTCGACATCGCTTTGTGGCAGGGCACGGTTATAAACCCGTATATCATCAATTACACCGTCGTAATAGGAGGCAGCACCTGCTGGCACATTACCAAGTTGCATACTCAGTGTGTTTTGAACATCAAAACCATCTTCGGCGCTTATATCGAGACTTCCTTCTTCCTGCCCGTCAAGATAAAGGGTGATATCCCCATCACGATCCCATGTGGCCGCAACGTGGATCCATTCTCCTAATCTGGGTGTAAGATCGGTCGTTCCCGTGGGCTGGTATGTGCTTGCGGCGGCGGCTCCAAAAAGGGCTTCCACATATATAGCGCTGGTGCCACAATCCAGTCTCAAACCATATCCGTCTTCGCCGGGTAGGTTATTTCTTTTATCGACAATGGCCATTTCTGAGGCGTCACACCCTTCAGGTTTAATCCATGCGGATACGGTCCAGTCATCGGTGCCCATATTCAGCACGTCACCGGCATCGGCGTAATCGTCTACGCCGTCAAACCATATACCGCTGCCGTATTTCCCCTCGCGTGTATTAACACTGATATCACCGGGGTCGTTGTTGTAGAGAGTCGCATCATTGCCGCCTATAACATCACTGAGTATATCGCCGCTGGTTTCATCCATTTTCCAGCGGGCGACCAGATTGCTTGTATAATCCTGCGCCTGAACGGGCAGGGGCGCGGCAAAAACCATCATTGTCATCGCCAGCAAGAGACATCTCGGCGCTTTGCCCCGCCATGTTCTGGCGGGTTTCGTCGCGAAGGATCGCAATGACAACATGTTCTTTCGCATAGGCTTTTCGTCTTTATGTCCGCTTCGTTGGTGTGGCTGGTTTCTGCCGTTGTATCAAAAGCGTGGCCGTGATGCCGCCCAGAGATAATAGCAATAATAGCATGGCAATGGCACTTCCTTTTTCGATGCCGTATCCGGTGTGGACTTTCATGCCGTTCAGGTCGCTTTGCATGGTCTCCAGTGAGGCCAGAACCATTTGCTGTTGCGCTTTAACCGCGTCCAGCTCGGCCTTCAGGGTGTCATTTTCGGATTGAAGCGCTTTGGTGGCCTCAATCATCGGGGCGATCAATCCGGTGTAATTTACCGATTTTGTGCCCATTTCATCGTCGGCGGTCTTTACCAGCTCTGGGAAGATTTCCTCCAGCTCCTGCGCCATAACACCATATTCAACCCGTCCGTTTTCATCGTTTTTCATACGGAAGGTATAGGTATCGATGGCACTCAGGCGCGCGATCATGTCGTCGGCACCAAGCGGCGTAATATCGGTTTTCAGACGTCTATCGGAAATATCAGTTAGAGTGCCTGTGTACTGGATATCGCCATCGACATCGAGTTTGGCTTGCGGATCTGTAACACCGATACCAAAATCACCTTGCGCGTCAAAACGCGCGACTTCGTTCAGGCCATCATCAGATGTGTAAAAAGTCATGGCTGCTTCTAAATCTGCTGTGTCCACTTGTGTAACCAGACCGGCTATACCGGCATAACTGCGTCTATTATAACTGTCATCAGCGCCGCGGAACAGCATACGTGCACCAGAATCTGGATCTGGTTCACTAGTGGAGTTCGTAGGATAGATAGAAAGTATATCACCAATACCTGTGCCTGTTCTGCCGGCGACGGTTAAAGGTGTATCAACCCCTGCGCCACCAATACTAACTTCGGGCGTACCCCAGCTATTACCGACTACCAATTGGTCAGTATTAATTCTTAATGCGGTTCCAAAGGAAGATCCGCCCGTGGTTGTGTCAATGACCAGCCCCGTATCGTTGCTAGAGCTAGAAGCGGCGGTATCGTTTACAATATGCAACATGGCCTCTGTGTCTGGTGAAACTGTTCCAATTCCAACTTGACCACCCATGATGGACATTGTATTCGCGTCTGTTAAATCAACACCGCTTTGATCGCCCATGAAGATACCCAAAGAATTGTTACCGTTAACAATAGGGGCTGTTGCTGCGTCACCCAGGCCGATCGCCATAGAGTATGTGCCGCTTGCTTCGGTATCGTTACCAATTGCAATCGCATTGTTAGCGCTGGTTGTGACACCAAAACCAAGTGCCATTGAATTGCCGCTCTCGGAGTCGGCATTGTTACCGATTGCAAAAGAACTTGCATTATCGGCACCGCTGGCTGAACCAATGGCTACGGAATAATCGCCTAATGCGGCAACGTTTTCCCCTAAAGCAATGGAACTGGTGCCCGATGCGGTAACATTATAGCCCATACCTACAGAGTGGCCGCCAATATCATCGGAATCCCATTGTAGGCCATCAACCCGACCAGCGCGGAAGGCGCCCTCGGATTTATCAAAGAACATGCGGCGGTCGTCATCTGTTCCGGAGACTTGATCGAGAGAGGACGATCCGACAACGAAGTCGGCGCTGGCATAGGGTGCGCTTGCATCGACACTGCTGATAACCTCTGCCCCGGCGGTGCCGGTGACTTCGAATACACCGCCGCCACCTCCAAATGCCGTCCAATTGGTGCTACAATCATTGGAGAATTCGAGTTGGTTATTTGTTGTGCCTTCATAACGGATACACCCTTGCGACCCGGCTGTGCCGTCATCGTCGATCATGAAATCACCGCCAATCAGAGCCATTCGGTCTGTTGTCGTTAAATCATATCCCTCTTGATCACCCATGAAAATACCGAAAGATCGGGCACCTGAAACTGTGTTTGAACTGCCGGGCTGACCGCCGAGACCAAAGGCAAAGGAATATGAACCCGTGGCTCTCACTGCGCGACCGATGGCAACTGATACCGCCTGCGTCGCCGAGACCTGGTCACCAAACGCCAATGATGAGCCCCCGCTTGCGGTGGCTTGATATCCCCCGGCCATGCTGCGCTCAGCTGACGCTCTGGTCTGATGCCCGAATGCGAAACTATCCTCACCTATGACTGAGTCATTTAGATAGCCGCTACCGCCGCTGCCAAACGTACCAACGCGGAATGCTTGTTTGTCTGGATACCATAACATCGCGTCCCCCGGGCCGGTAAGGCCAGCTGTATTTGGAGTTTCTCCGGTGTTTAAAATATGAAAGTCCTCACGGCTGATATGTGTGGTGTTATCCGTCCACAAACCACCCGAGGCGGTCGGCTCCGCGCCGCTAACCCCCGCCATGCGGATGCCGCCATTGACGTCCAGTGTGGCTTGTGGATCGGCGGTGCCGATACCGACTTGGCCGCCCATAATCGCCATGGTGTTTGAGGCCGTTACATCCACGCCGGTCTGGTCACCTATGAAAATACCGAGTGATGAATCGCCTGAGACTACTGGTCTTGTTCCTGATGCATCTCCGGCGCCAATTGCGACAGAGCTTATTCCCAAGGCTTCTGCTTCACGGCCATATGCGGTGCTATAATCACCGCTAGCGAGAACACTATGACCCACAGCAACAGAATCAGTACCGGTTGCACTAGAGCCTCTCCCCATTGCGACACTAGCTCCGCCGTTTGATGATGCACCAAAACCTATGGCGATAGCTGATCCACTTCCACCAGCCGATGAAGCGCTACCTATGGCGACGGTATTTGATGCGGTTGCAGAGGCTGAGTCTCCCAATGCGATAGAATCGCCACCCGATGCCATAGCTCTCCATCCCCATGCAAAACTATTTTCTCCGATATTAGAATCATCCCAGGCATTGCTTCCATTATCCAGTGTACCGCCACGTAAGGCGTTATTGTCTGTATCGTAAATCATTCCTGAGAAACCGCTGCCGCCTCCGGCAGCGCTAAAACCTGCGCTGTCGATTGTTTCCCCGGTATTCAGGATATGGAAGTTTTCGCGGCTGATATATTGTGTGTTGTCGGTCCATAGTGCACTGGCGGCATCGTCACACGCATCATTGACCCAATTCCCGCTGCCTGTGTCATAGACAAGGCATTCACCATCGCTTGGTGAGGTGTCTACATCGGTGAGGGAATTCAGTGCCAGATAGGCTGGTGGGGCTGCGCTGACGGAGCCCACACGCACGCCGCCATTCACGTCCAGTGTTGTGACCGGGTTGTTGGTGCCGATGCCGACCTGCACGCCGTCGCCGTCGCTGCCGTAATGGATGCGGTCGCCGCCAAGATCGGTCCAGAGGCCAGGCGTGCCGCCGCTGACGATCTCCACCCAGTCGCCTGCGGTGGAGGAATAAACTTCGTAGGCATCATTGTCACTGTTGAAGCGGAGCATACCGTCCACCCCGGTGCCGGGGCGCTCGCCGCTCGTACCGGATGGCAGAACGATGGCATCGGTGGCCGCGCCCACATCAATGGCACCGCGCGCCACAAGCTGCGTCGCCGGATCGGCCGGATCGATGAGTAAGTTACCGCCAAGGAATGAAATTTGATCGGGTGTGTTCAGAACGACACCATCTTGCTGGCCCAGTAATACATTGAACGTGCGGTCCGCGCCACCATCAATAAGGGGCTCTGTTGTTCCTCCTTGGCCGAGTTTAAAGCTCATTGCATGTTGAGTGGTGCCAGCTACGTCGAGATCTTCACCCCAGGCATAGTTATCGAGACCGTTGATATTCAGGTTTGGCCCGAATGCGAAGGAGTCAGATCCTGATACGATAGTGTCATTACTGCCGGCAAAACCGAAAGACCCATCGCCGGTGACATCCAGATATTTACCGAATGCAAAACTGTAATTTCCTTTTGCCATGGCATATTCACCGCCTGCAAAACTACTATTCCCTATATTGGCTTCATTCCAGGCGGAGAAATCATTACGCCCAAAGCGCAATGCCCATTTATCAGTATGATAGACCAGACCATCAAAGTCGGCACTATCAAACCCGGCAGAAGTCATAGTCTCCCCGGTATTCAGGATATGGAAGTTTTCGCGGGTGATGTATTCATCGTTATCTGTCCAAAGGCCGCCACCGCCGCCCATCAGGCTGTCGATGTCGGAGGTGTCGAAACAATTTGCGCCATCGGGGTCACAATATGCAATTGCGGCCACATCACCATCCAGATCAAGCATAACATTGGGGTTAGAGGTGCCATCGTCGCTGATGGAGCTAACCCCGATACCAACGGCGTGGTCGGTGTAAACGAGGCTGTTTGCGACATCCAGTGTCCAGTCAATCGCAGGGGCGGGCTGGCCGTCAATACGGCCTACGCGCATGCCGCCCAATGTGTTGTCATATTCAATGAAATTGCCGCCGGCATCATCTTCTTCCCAGATACCGCCGCCTTCGGCGCCGCCGCCACCAACATCAACCCACTGCGTTCCGTCCCAGAATTGCAAAAGGCCGGTTGCGGCATCACCGCGGTCGGTGTTGAAAATCAAAGTGCCGTTTGGCGGAGAATTTCCGCCCAATGTTGTCGCTTCGCCACTGGTCAGGCGCGGGATCAACAAACCTTTGGTCGTCGATGTAATATCCAGTGCCGTCCATTCATTCGGGGTGGCCGTGCCGATCCCGACATTGTCGTTGGTATCTGTCTCAACGAAGAGCACGCTGGTATCTACCGCCAGATTGCCGCCAATCGTGGCGTGGGTGGCCATATTGACCTGTCCGGTCGGCAAAATACGCATGCTCTCCGCGCCGTCGTTGAAGAACAGGGTAATATTGTTCGTTCCGTCATCGGGGTCGGCCGTGTCGACATCGATATAGGTGTCGCCTTCTGAATCGCCCTGCACGGCATCCGGAGCATCAATAATGCGGCTGGATGAAATATCGTCCAGTGCGGTATCAACATAATTTTTCGTCGCGGCATCCTGTGGATCATCGGGATCGGCAAGGTCTATGATTTTTAGATTGGTGCTTGTGCTTGTGTTGTAAGCACTGTTTCCATTTGCCAGCAATTGCCAAAGAACGGCTGCACCGACACCGTCCCCGGTGCCTCCGGCTACACAGTCTTCCCAGACAACGTTTGTGCCGTCGATACGCAAACACTGATTGTCAGACCCTTCAACTTTAATTTTATCTGTGTTCACAGCGCCATCAACCAGCTGATCGGTATTAACCGCGTCATTGGCAATTTTGGCGTTTGTGACGGCTCCGGCCACCAATTCATCTGTGTTAATGGCGTTGTCGGCCATTTTGGCGTTTGTAATGGTGTTATCCTGAATGGTGGTATCACCGGCACCGTCAATGGCCACGTCGCCTGTCATGGGAACGGAATCAAAGACAGACCCATCAGATACCAGAACATGCCCGGCAGTTGTGTCTGGATCGGCGATGCCACCATTGGCGGTTAGCGCGCCGGCAATTTCCAGATTACCGGATGAATCCACCGCAAAGACTTCTGTTGATCCATCGCTTTGATACAATGTTAATGGATTGGTTGACCCATCGGCAGTTGTGCTGTTTATGACGACATCTGTTACAATATCCCCTGTAATACCGAGGTCGTCATCAATATTAACGGTGCCATCACCGTCACTTGTAATATTACCGTCGACGTTTAATCCGGCATCAAAATCACCCAAGCCTGTAACATTCAGTCCGTCATTAACGGTTACTACATCATCGGCGGCATCGGTGATCATCCCGCCGACATCCAGGGCTTCAATCGCTGTGTTGCCTGTAACGGTCAGGTCGTCATTGATTGTGGTTGCACCATTAAGAGTGGTTGCGTGACCACTGGTCGTGCTTAAAGTTCCATCTACCGTGGTATCAGCGGAGAGGGTCATGGTACCTGCTGTTTTTGCAGCTATTTCATCGGTGACTACGCCTGGTGCGTCTACAATCGCTGATCCTGTCAAAGATACGTTATTACCGAATTGCGCCCCGCCAGTAAATTGAGATGTCCCTGCGGATGTTACCGTCAGGTCTTTATCAATTTCGGCGCTTGTGCCCATATCGCTCCAAAGACCGCCGGAGGTTCCGCCGCCGGCCATGGCCGCGGCGTCGTTATAGGGCACGCGTGTTGCGATATCATCGTTTAAGGCATCGCCATTGTATAAATCTCCACATTCCGTGGCGAATTCTCTGTCCGGCCCCGCGGAAACGATGGCGATCGTGACTTCTGTTGTGCTGTCTTCACCATCAATTGTATTGGCACATGTGTTGGTGCCAGTACCATGGTTCCATGAACAATATCCGTATGGCGTACCCCACGGATCGGTGAGGGTTGCGCCGACACTGGTGGGAAGAGTTCCCCCGTCTGTTATGCCATCTGTGGCTGTAACAGGATCTGGCGCTTCGGTGAAATCGTCATCGTCACAATAGGCGCTGGCAGGGGGCGTTGTAGCCAGTGCGCTGTCACCACGGGTGGCATTTTGCAGCACCAACCGTGAATTCAGCCTAATCACCGATTTTGCTTCCTCGATGCGGTTGACCTCGACCATGGTGGTCAGCGGGCCGCGCATGGTGGACATGATGCCTGCGCCCAGCACACCGACAATGGCGACGGCGCCAAAGAGGGTGAAAAACACATTTCCGGCCTCTGCGCGGCGGGCTGGCCTGCGCAGTTGTTCGGAGCGGGTGCTCTCTCGTCCATGCTCCTTTCCTATGCCAAAGGCCTTGAGCAGCCTTCGTAAGGGAGTATTGGATGTGTGTTTTTCATGTTTCTTCATTGAATTAGTCTTCCATCGTGATGGTTACTTTTACAAATTTTAGCGGGATTTGGCGTGCTTTGGGCTTTGCCAAGAAAAAAGGTGTACGCAGGGGCAGCGTGGACGTGATGTTCCACGGACGTTGTATTACAACATAAATCTGTCGTTTTTGCATGCTTCAAATGGATAAAGCCCCCAAAAGCCTTTTGTTAATTATGGCATAGATTCTATATGCCGACAATTTA
>ERZ1699660.44-NODE-44-length-11346-cov-10.387872_pt1 | contig 11346 bp, 11 predicted proteins | sample MGYA00581513_ERZ1699660 | MGnify/ENA primary metagenome ERZ1699660 (study PRJEB42348, sample SAMEA6618691) | metagenome | isolation source: Polyester-degrading enrichment culture growing on monomer 1,4-butanediol, B | collected 2019-04-14 ...
TCTGCCCGCGGCTTCAATTATTTACAGTCGGTCGAACAGCGACAACTGGGATACCTGGGCAAATGACTGCTGGGCTGCCTGCAGCACGAAGCTCTGGAAGCTCAGATTACTGATCGCTTCGGCGTAATCCAGGTCCTGCAGCTGCGACCTTATTTCATTGGTGTAAACAGACGAATCCTCAAGGAAGGTCTTGGTGGATTCAACTGCGTTCATCCGACCACCCAACTCCGTCTGCTTCAGCAGAATGCTCTCCTGGGCATTGTCCAGATTGATCAGCGAATTGGCAATCAGGTCATCATACTCGGCCTGCCCCCCGGGACTGCTCTTGTCGATGCTGTTAAGACCGGCAATCAGGTTTTCGATGGTGCCGAACACCGACTGCTTTTCGTTGATTCCAAGCGTGAAGACATCACCCGCACCCGGAACAACGTCTGTCAAAGTCACTTCAACACCCGCGACAACGAAGGGTTCGCCACTCTGATAGGTGGGCGGATCAACCGTCAACACATCCCCCTGACTGTCCGTGGCGATAATATTGCCGCCGGCATCAACCTCAACCGTAATGTCATCCGGGAAGGAATTGGGATACTCGGCAGCAAGAGCCGCCTCATTAACCAGACTGACACCGGAAATGGAAGCTGCCGGTGTATTCACTGTACTATGCTCGCCGGTTATGGCGGCGGGAACCCTGACGAAAATGTCCTTGCCATTATCACTGATAGGAACAGTTACGCCATCATCAATCTCCAGGACTCTCTGTCCCTCATCGCCCTGATACACCCAGCTGCCCGAAGCATCCTGCTCAAAAGCCTTCACGGAGCCCTGAAAGCCACTGAAAATGTATTCACCAGACGCGTCCCGGGTGTTGGCAATATTCGCCAGCTGTCCCAGGCGTTCCTCGAGCTCGGAAGAAATCGAGCGTCGGTCGTTGGCAGACAGCGATCCATTGCCAGCCTGAACGGTCAATTCCCGGATCCGCTGAATCACATCGATCGAGCTTTCCAATGCACTTTCTTCCTGATTCAGCCGGTTTTCGGCCAGATCAACATTGCGCTGATAGGTTTCAACCCGGGAAAGCTCCTGATCCAGCTTCAGAATTCGCGCTGCGGCTACCGGATCGTCGGAAGGCTTGTTCACCCTCTGGCCAGTCGAAATCTGCTGTTGGGTGTTGTTCAGACTGGTATTGAGTTCCTGAAGCCGGTTAATACCGCCCGAGAAAATCTGCTGTGATGAAATTCTGATCATGTCACATCACCTCAACCGTTACCGGAAACTCTGCAACAGGGTATTGAAAAGGTCCTGGGCCACCGACATCACCTGGGCCGAGGCATTGTATGCAGCCTGATACTGGATCAGGCGGCCGGCTTCCTCATCAAGGTTGACTCCCGAGACAGACTCCCGCTGGTTGGTGGACTGCTCAAGAAGCGTCCTGCCTGCGTCCACATCGAGCTGGCTCTGGCGGGTTTTGACGCCAATATCCTCAACCAGACCGGCGTATCCTTCGGCAAAACTCTGGCTGCCACCATTCAGTGTGTTTGCAGTGCCAAGGGCAGCGAGAAGCTCAGCGTTGCGATTATCCGAAACACCGTTCGAGTTGTACTCAATCGTGAAGGTATCGCCAATCGCGGGTTCACCAGTCATACGGAACTGGAACCCCTGATACAGCGCCCCGGCGACCGCAGGATCCTCCTCGAACAGCGTGTTGATCTGCTGCGGATCATAACTTCCACTGGCGACAACAAGTCCCGAGGGTGGCGCTTCTGTCACCTCATATTGCAGGCCTGTTGGACCGCCTGCCGAGAACGAGACAGTGAGAGGGCCATTTGCCAACTCACCGGCGTTCTGAAAACCGGGCAAGAGCGAATTGGTGAACGGATTTCTGACATCCAGCATCTGGCCCTGATCAATTTTGCCCGTGCCGATATTATCGTCGCTGGAGGTCGCGCGAATGGGGCTGGCAAAGGCCAGATCCTCTTCACGACTGACAACCAGGCCGATACTCTCAGCAGCATTGCGACTGGGTTGAATGAGGAATTTGTCGCCGGCGCTGAACGTGCCCCCTTCAACACGGATGTTGAACCCGGGCATACTGATTTCGGACTGGACAGGATCCGGCAGCCGGCCCTGGTTGACCGTCTTGCCGCTCGCCTGATCAATCAATTCGAAATTCCGTCCATCGCCACTGAACTGCACCGTCCACCGCCCGGCAGGCAAAGCGGCGCTGTCGGTTATCTCTACAGCTAGCTGCCCGGAGCTTGCCAGAGCGTTATTGCCATTCGCCACAACCCGGCTGCGCTGGGCTTCGAGAGAGTTGATATCCGTAAAAAACCGGCCACCAAGATCACCCTCCAGATCCATGCCGATTTCATGCTGCTGATTCATAGTGTCAGACAGCGCAATGGCGATCCGGCCCAACTCATCGAAAGCCGGCTTCAATCCCTCAGTATCGAAACGCAGAAGACCACCAAGTTTGCCACCACTGATCTGCTCATCGATGTTGAGCGTCCGGCCGCCATTACTCAGGGTAAACTCGAGGCGGGTCGGATCTTCAGCGTTCTCCCGGGTACCCAGGGTCGCCGCATTGCTGCCAACCACGAGAGACAGCCCATTGGACAGAGACACGTTGACCTGGCTGCCATCCGCCGGACTGACCTTTATATTCACAAGTTCGGACAGCTGGCGGAGTTTCTCATCACGCTTGTCCAGCAGTTCATTCGGCATTTGTCCCTGGGCAATCCCGGGTGATTCAGAAATCGCCAGATTCAATTCGGCAATGCTCTTCAGAAGCGTATTGGCATCCTTTATACCCTGCTGCATCTGGGTCTTGATGGACTCCCTCTGCTGGATAAACTCCTGGTTGAGCGCCTGAAACCGGTTTACAACCTGTTGTGCCTCACTCAGTACCAGCTGGCGCTGTGGTAAAGAGGTTGGATCCTCTGCAGCGTTCTGAAGACTGGCAAAGAAATTGTTCAACGCAGTACTGAGCCCGGTGGTCTCGCCACCCAGCAAATTATCAAGCCTGGACAGCTCGGAATTCAGGGCCTCCTGCTCTCCAAAAAGCGTGCTGTCTTCCCGGACCTGTTGCACCAGGTACTCATTCGCCAGGCGCCGAATGTCGGCAATGTTGACACCGCTGCCAATCGTGCCCGCGCCGGTCCGCTGGCCTTCCTGAGTCTCGAACAGTACTTCCTGACGGCTATAACCCGGCGTGTTGGCGTTGGTTATATTATTGCCCGTGGTGTTCAGCGCAGCCTGATGACTGAGGATGCCGGTCAGACCAATACCTATCAGCCCTGCCATAAGGTTTACTCCTTCATCCCTTCACTGCCCATGGACAGTGTCATCAGTGAATCACGGTTCATGATCTGGCGGATCTTGCTACCGTAGTTGGGGTCAGTGGCGTAGCCGGCTTCCTGAAGCTTCTCAGCAAACACTTCAGGCTGGTCGGCGACGGATAACACCTCCCGGTATCTGGGGTTGGATTCCAGGAACGAGACATAGTCCCGGAAGCTGGATTCGTAATCTGTGTAAGCCCGGAAGCTGGCCTGCTCTTTCATGGGCAAACCCTCCCGGTATTCCGTAGTGGTTATGGATACCGAATCGCCCTGCCAGCGGCTATCCGCCTTGATGCCGAAGAGGTTAAAACTGGGTTCGCCCTGCTCTCCTCGAATCATGTGCCGGCCCCAGCCGGTTTCCAGGGCGGCCTGGGCCACCATGAGCTTCGGATCAATGCCGGAGTCACGGGCAACCCGCTCCGCCATCGGTAACAGCTCGGTAACGAAATGCTCCGGAGACTCGAACCGCTCTGGCAGGTTCGAGGGCGTGGCAGACACTGGTGATGCTGCCTTCTCTGCAACGGCAGTCACTTGCTGCACGCTATCAGGCAATTGGCGAGTCAGAGCAGGCAGGCTTCGATCGTAATCCGCAAGACTTGCCTTGTGGCCGGCAAGCTTGCCGCCCTCGTTGTCCATACCCGGAATCTGTTTGCTCAATTGGCGCACGAGCGCCTCGGCAAGGCCACTGCCCTTGCCTCCCGCCATGGTCAGACTCATCTGACTGTCGAACATATCCCGGTATAGCTCGGATTGATTGCTATTCAGGTAGTTGCCCTCGGAGAAGACGTCGCCGGCCTTACGCATGGACTTCAGCATTTCAGACAGGAACAGGCTCTCGAACTGGCGCGCTACTTCGCGCAGAGCTGACTCTTTATCAGTGCGAGCCTGGGCTTTCAACGCATTGAGACCGTTGAAGTCGGTATAAACCTGGGCCTGTTGAACCTTGTAGTCCTGCATCACATCACCTAGATAACAATCAGCTCGGCGCGCAGCGCACCAGCCTGCTTCAGGGCTTCGAGTACCGCCATAACGTCGCCGGGAGCCGCACCCACCTGATTCACGGCCTGTACAATCTCGTTCAGGGTTACGGCGGGGCCGAACTTGAACATCCGTGCCGGCTCTTCAGTAATAGCAATCTGGGAATCCTGCTCGATAGCCGTGTCGCCACCGGCGAAAGGATTCGGCTGCTCCACATTGGGATTTTCCTGAATCGTCACGGTCAGGTTGCCGTGGGTGACCGCTGCCGGGCTGACCTGAACATTCTGGCCAACCACGATGGTGCCGGTGCGGCTGTTAATCACCACTTTTGCCGCATCCTCGGCCGGATCCACTTCGATGTTTTCAAGGATCGACAGGAAGCTGACCCGCTGGGAGGGATCCCGCGGCGCACGCACGGAAACCGATGTGGCATCATGGGCATACGCCATATCCGGTCCGAGACGGCCATTGATAGCCTCAACTACCCGGCGTGCGGTTGTGAAATCCGGGCGTAGGAGATGGAAAGTAATGGTGTCACCCTGGCTGAACGGCGAAGCCACCTCCCGTTCAATAGTGGCGCCATTGGGAATCCGGCCAACGCTTGGAACGTTCACGGTGATCCGCGAACCGTCCTGTCCCTGGGCACCGAAGCCCCCAACCACCAGACTGCCCTGTGCCATGGCATAAACCTGACCATCAGCACCCTTCAACGGTGTCATCAGCAAGGTGCCGCCACGCAGACTGTCCGCGTTGCCGATGGAAGACACGGTGATATCAATTTCCTGGCCTGCCTTGGCAAAGGGAGGCAGATTCGCGCTAACCGTCACTGCCGCCACGTTTGCGAGACTTGGATTGACCCCCTCCGGCAAGGTAACGCCGAACTGGTTCATCATGTTGCGGAAGGTCTGGTTGGTGAACGGAGCACTATCGCCAGTGCCATCCAGGCCTACAACCAGTCCATAGCCGACCAGCTGGTTATTGCGAACACCCTTGATCCGCGACAGATCCTTCAGGCGGTCCGCCAAAACCGGGGCTGAAACCACAGCCAGAGCAAGCACCCAGACAATCAAACGGCGAAAGCTCATAGAGGCCACCACTCACTGTTAAAGAACCGCGCCAGCCAGCCCATCTGGTTTGCCTGATCAAAATCACCGGTTCCGCCGTAGGCAAACCGGGCATCCGCAATCCGATTGGACGCCACTGTGTTGTCAGGTTGGATGTCCTGAGGGCGAACCAGGCCAGTCAGGCGGATGTATTCATCACCATTCGTCAGCGACAGCCATTTTTCCCCACGAATCCTCAGAACACCGTTTGGCAGCACTTCGGTTACGGTGACGGTGATACTGCCGGCAAGACTGTTGCTCTGGTCTGCTTCAGCGCTGCCCTCGAAATCACGCTCGTGATTCAGGGAGGTATTGATCCCGAAATTGCTCTTACCAAGGATGGTCGGCTCTGGCAGCGTGACTTCATTGTCCTTGGTGATGCTGGTTTCCGCGTTCTTGCTGGCCCGTGTGGATTCTTCAAGGATCACCGTGAGCACATCACCCACGTTTAACGCCACGGTATCGCCGTAGAAGTTGTAGTTCCGTGAAACCTGGTAGATGGAACCGGAGGCACTGTCCCGTTGCATCATGGCCTGAGGGCGAACCGGTGCAAACTCTGGGTCATCCGGAACTGCCCGGGGCCGGCTCATGGCCGTGCAACCCTGCAACAGGACCAGAAACAGCACCATCACCAATGTGCTGGCGCTTCGGGTTGTCCGGTTTGAAGTCATCAGTTTCATGACGTCACCTCTGGCGGCGTTAACCAATGTTTTGAGTGATGAACTGGAGCATCTGGTCGGTTGTAGAGACCACTTTCGAGTTCATCTCGTAGGCACGCTGGGTGGTAATCATGTTCACCAGCTCCTCGACCACCTCAACGTTGGACGACTCCACGGAACCCTGTTCGATACTGCCGAGCCCCGCCAGCCCGGGCTCACCTTCGGCAGGATCGCCACTGGCATTGGTCGCCTTGAACAGGTTGTTACCGATAGCCTGCAGGCCCTGCGGATTGATGAAATCCACCAGGGTAATCTGGCCCAGGTTGACCGGTGCGGCTTGATCATCCGTTACTGCCGTGACGGTGCCATCCTTGCCAATGGTTATGTTGGTGGCGTTTTCCGGCACGTTGATGGCTGGCTCCAGCGGGTAGCCATCCGGGTTGACTACGTCCCCATTGGCGTTGAGCTGGAACTGACCGTCCCGGGTGTAGGCAATCTGGCCATCGGGCAACTGAACCTGGAGGAAACCACGACCGTTGATGGCCATATCCAGGGGCTGCTCGGTGATCTGCAGGTTGCCCTGGGAGAACTGCTTGGCGGTGCCGACAACCCGCACACCAGTACCCAACTGGAGACCAGAGGGCAGTTCAGAGTTCTGGGTTGTCAGACCACCGGGTTGCCGATTGATCTGGTACAGAAGGTCCTGGAACACGGCCCTGTCCCGCTTGAAGCCAGTGGTGTTGACGTTCGCCAGGTTGTTGGAAATGGTGGACATGTTGGTGTCCTGAGCGCTCAACCCGGTCTTGCTGACCCAAAGTGCTGGATGCATGTCTGGACTCCTCTAGGGCGACCACCCGGCGGCGAGTTCTTGCCGCTTTCGGGATGGCTGGGCCGGTCATCGTGTCGTTATCAGAGGTTCTGCAACAGTCGTGCCGTTGTCTCTGCGTTCTCGTCGGCGCGCTGCATGACCTTCACTTGCATTTCGAACTGGCGCGACAGCTCCAGGTTGGCAATCATTTCCTCAACGGCATTGACGTTGGAGCTTTCGAGGTAGCCCGACACCACGCGGGCATTGGCATCCGGCGGCTCCGGGCCGTCCAGAGCCTGGTCGGGTTTGCGGCGGATAAAGCCGTCCTCCCCTTTCATCAGGGCGTCCGGGTCCGGATTCACCAGTTTCAGTCGATCCACTTCCACCAACTGGTCAGCAGGTCCACCGACAGGCTTGATGGAGATGGTGCCATCGGCGCCCACCAACAGCCGTTCGTAGGGTGGCAGCGCCACCGGGCCACCGTTGCCAAGCACCGGTTCGCCGGAGGTCAGGCGCAGGATGCCGTTGACGTCGATCTGAAGGCTGCCGGATCTTGTCAGCACTTCCTCGCCCTGCTGGTTCTGGATGGCGAGCCAGCCTTTACCCTCCACCGCTACGTCAATATCGCGGCCGGTTTGCTGGAGGGAGCCGGGGGCAAAGTCGGTGCCAGGCCTTTCCGTCATCGCGTAGGCACGTGTCGGGAAGTGCTCGCCGAACACGGGCATGCTGCGGGCCTGGGCGAAGTCTTTCTTGAAGCCGGTGGTACTGACGTTCGCCAGGTTATTGGCATGGGCCTGCTGGGCCAGCATATTCTGCTTGGCGCCAGACATACCGATGTAGAGGGCTTTGTCCATGGGAAAACTCCTGCCGGAATTTTGACTGTTTCCAGTCTTCCTGCAGGAGTCATGCCATGTTCGCTAGATCGCGATATTAACGGAGGTTGATGATGGTCTGGGTGACCGCATCGGAGGTTTCAATGGTCTTGGCGTTGGCCTGATAGTTTCGCTGGGCGATGATCAGGTTGACCAGTTCGGCCGAGAGATCCACGTTGGATTCTTCCACTGAGCTGGCTTTAATAGAGCCCAGAGTCCCTGTATCCGGTGCGCCGATGATTGGCTGGCCCGATTCGAAGGTTTCGACCCAGGACGTATCCCCCACAGGCGACAGTCCGTTTGTGTTATTGAAGGAAGCCAATGCAACCTGACCGAGAGCCTGTGACTGACCATTGGTGTATCGGGCGAAGAGAACCCCTTGGTCCGATACGTCCAGGCCTGAGAGACGGCCCGTTGTGTAACCGTTCTGCTGCTGATCGTTCACACCGAATGCCGCCCCATACTGGGTAGTGTCAGCAAGGTTCAATACAAATGCGGAAGATGTCGGCGGTTCCGGAATCGGAGTCACCACCGAGGTTGGGTCCGCAGGAGGACCATCTGCCCCATTTGGCTGGCCGTTCTCGTCCTTAGGAACCCAATCGGTGATCACGATCTCGCCGGCCGGGTCACCATCAATTGATTGCAGGTTTCCGTTCTGATCAAAACGGGCCGTATAGGGCGTAGTGTCTGTGCCAGCGACCATTTCCCCATCAATCTGCAGGTAAACCGACCACTCACTTACACCGACACCACTGCCCGGAGAAGGCTCCTTTACGAAGAACTGGGTGAACTCGTGGGAGTTGCCCAGGCTGTCGTAGATGGTAGTGGAGGTGGCGTGGTTGTAGGTCCGCTGATCCAGAGGGTTGAACTCATTGGTTATCCGGATTGGAGAGCTATTAAATGCCGTCTCAAAATCGCCATTGGAGGCATCATCAATGCCGGAAACAACTCTGTCCGCCGTCGCATTCACGTCACCGAGAACCGTATCGGAGGTTTCACCCCCGTTACTGAGATCGCCGTCGTCATCGAAGGAAAAGCTCAGCGTCTCGCCCTGGTTATGAATCACCCGCAACACGTTATTGCTGCCTGAACCGTCATCCACCATTAATGCTGAAATGGCGGTCTCAGAAGAATTATTAATAGAGTCGACGAGATCCTGCAGCGATGTGATGTTGCTGGTATCCAGGGCAAGCGGAGAGCCATTGATGCTCAGACTGAATGCAAAATTACCCGGGCCCGCGTTGGAGATGTACGTGTCATCAAGTTGATTGGCACCATCAAACGTCACGGTCGTGGTGGCAGACGCGCTGAGGCCAGGCGCATCGTTAATTGCGGCGGCCGCCTCTCGGGCTGTTGCTGTAGCCCCGATGGTTACGTTGAAGTCCGGCGTGCCATCGTTGTAGAGCACATCAAAACTCTCACCCTGCAGATCCGTTGCGGCGATTGGCCCGATGTCCCGAACCCGGGTTTCAAGCACGGGTTCCCGCGAGTCCAGGTTCAGATCTGAAACGAGGTTGGTGGTCCGGCGTGGCGCCAGGTTGTCAGTTTCAATCTGCAGATCGCCTCGAATACCGGAAAGGTTACCGTCTTCATCGGCGGTGTATCCCTGCACCCGCATATTCTGGTTGTTCGTTACAAAGCCGTCCTTATCAATGCCGAACTGCCCTGCACGGGAATAACGAATTTCACCGCCGTTATTCAGGATAAAGAAACCATCGCCGGCAATCGCCATATCCAGACCGTTGTCCGTGAAGCTGATATTGCCCTGGCCGAAAGACTGCTTAACGTCCTGGACCCGAACACCGTCACCGATCGGGTTGGTGCCCGCGCTCAGAAAGCCACTGGCGTAAAGATCGCCGAACTGGGCCTTACTGCCCTTGAAGCCAACGGTGCTGGCGTTCGCAATGTTGTTGCCGGTGACGTCCAGATCCACCGATGCCGCACGAAGGCCGCTCAAACCTGTATTAAATGCCATGGTTCACCCCTTGGTGTCTCACCGGTCTCAGTTAATTTGTTTCACATCAGACAGGGCAATAGAGCCCATGCCCGCAAGATTCAGTGTTATCGAGCCGCCCTGGCCCAGGGATACGCTATCCACATTGGCACTCACCATGGTGCCCAGCTGCTGCGGCCCATCGGGATAGGAAGCTTCTGCCACAATTCGGTAGGGGCCAGGCGGCAAGGGATTGCCGTTGCCGTCCTGACCATCCCAGCGGAAGGACACAACACCTGCCTGGCTACTGCCCATATCGATCTGACGTACCCGCTCACCGTTCTGTCCCTCGATGGACAGGCGCAGGCCGCCCGTGGAAGCGGGCACTTCAATGGTCCCGGTAATTTCACCTTCGGCACCCAGGATCCCGATCTGGGAGGGGGCCAGCACGGTTTTGCCCACCATGGCCGACGCCTGGAGCGCCTGAGTGGATCGGAACTGCCCAACCACATCCTCAACCGTACCGGAGAGATTCTGCATCTCCTCCAGCGAACTGAACTGCGCTAGCTGGGAGATGAACTCACCGTTGTCCTGCGGCTCCAACGGGTTCTGGTTTTTCAACTGCGCCAGCATCAGTTCCATAAACTCATTCCGGCCCAGCTCGCTGGTGCCCTGGCCGCCATTCTGCTGCTTCAGCTGGTACTGGCTCAGAACATCCGACGCGTCTGTTGCATTCACTGCAGTCATGTTGTGCTCCTCACCCTGTTACTGCTGACCAAGAGTCAGAATGCGCTGCATCATGGACTTGGCAGTGTTCATGACATCCACATTCATCTGGAAACTTCTGGACGACGACATCATGTCTGCCATCTCTTCGACCACATTCACGTTGGGGTAATAGACATATCCGTCTTCATTGGCCGCCGGGTGATGGGGCTCGTAACGCATCTGCAGTTCAGCATCGCTCTCAACAATACCCTCAACTCTTACACCCGCGCCTGGCCCCTCATCGGCAGCCATCGGAAAACCGCCCTGCCCGGGGTTCATCATGGACTGCTGAATGGCCGAGAAAACCGGCTTTCGGGCCCGATAGGTTTCGCCCGTGCTGGAACTTGCGGTCTCCGCATTGGCGATGTTCGACGCGGTTGTGTTCAGCCGCAGTGATTGCGCGGTCATGCCGGAACCGGCGATGTCAAAAATGCTGCCCAGTGACATGAGAATTCTCCTTCGCTAATCCTGTGACTTCGGCTTATTCGCCCTTGAGGGCTTTGGTCAAACCGCTGAACTTGCTGTTCAAAAACTGGAAACTGGCCTGGAAATCCATGGCGTTGCGCATGAAACGGGTCTGCTCCTGTTGGGCGTCTACCGTATTGCCGTCAACCGACGGCTGATGGGGAACCCGATACATCAAATCGCTTTCCGAGGCCGATGGCGAGGTATCCATATGCGCGTCATGGGTTTTGGCCATCTGGAATCCGCTGACCTGCTCCTGAGCCTTCTGCATCATTGCCTGGAAATCCAGATCCCGCGCCTTGAAACCCGGGGTGTCGGCGTTCGCCAGGTTGTTTGCCAGAACTTCGGCGCGTTTTACACGCGCTTCAACAGCGTGTTGATGAATGCCCAGAGCCGAATCAAACGTAATTGCCATGTTGCCTCCC
>ERZ1699660.47-NODE-47-length-11061-cov-37.976333_pt1 | contig 11061 bp, 8 predicted proteins | sample MGYA00581513_ERZ1699660 | MGnify/ENA primary metagenome ERZ1699660 (study PRJEB42348, sample SAMEA6618691) | metagenome | isolation source: Polyester-degrading enrichment culture growing on monomer 1,4-butanediol, B | collected 2019-04-14 ...
CGCCCTGTCTGATCCTAGTGTTGATGCTGCCTGGAATCCAGGTGACAGAGTCGTCGCCCTGAGGGCGCCAGAACGAGGAGCAATAATGTCGTCACCATCGATACTGGATGATTCAATCGGGGCACGGGCGGAGCGCATCGCGTCTGACGCCGTAGCCTCACTTCGATCGCGACGGTTCTCTCAGTTAATTGATGGCGAACTCGTTGCGGGCGCGACCTCTCAGGGCGTCATTGACCCTGCGACGGAACTCACTATTGCGACCGTGCCCGTTGCCGACAACGCGCAGATTGACCAGGCCGTGGACGCAGCGAAGCGGGCCTTCGCGACCTGGCGGAAAACTGACCTCTCGGAGCGAATCGCGATCGTTCAGAGCATCATCGAGCGCATCGAGCAACACCGTGACGATATCGCGCAGCTTACGACGCTCGAAATGGGCAAGCCCTACGAGGCCGCCCTTGGCGATGTGGACCTGGCGCTGACCTGGGCTCGCGACACGGCAGCTGACGTGACCCGCATTCTCACGCCCCTCATCGCGCGAGAAGACGAAACTGTACGGGTCGAGGTTCGACGCAAGCCGATCGGGGTCGTCGCGGCCATCGTGCCATGGAACTTCCCCTTCTTCCAGTCGGTTTACAAGCTGGTTCCTGCCGTGCTGACCGGCAACACCGTGGTGCTGAAGCCCGCACCCACCTCGCCACTGAACGGCCTCCTGCTCGGGGAGATCATCGCCGACATCGTTCCAGCCGGGGTCGTGAACGTTATCGGCGACGGTGGTGACGCGGGCCCAGTGCTCGTCGCCCACCCGGGAGTCGGCAAGGTGTCGTTCACGGGCTCGACGGCTGCTGGGCGACGGGTGCTCGGAGATTCCGCCGCGACGCTTCGCCATGTGGTGCTTGAACTCGGTGGGAACGATGCAGCGCTCGTGCTCGATGACGCTGACATCGCGGAAGTCGCGCGCGGCATCTTCCCTTGGGCTTTCTTGAATACGGGGCAAGTCTGCATCAACATCAAGCGAATCTTTGTGCCGCGTGCGCGGTACGACGAGTTCTGCGAGGTGTTCGCTGGCATTGCGAACAACGCGAAAATCGGACACGGGCTCGATCCATTGACTGAGTTCGGGCCCCTAGCTCACTCGCGACAGTACGAAGCTGCGAAGTCATATGTGGAAGTGGCACATCGTGATGGCGCGGTCATCGCGGGTGGCAGCATTCCGGAGGGACCCGGGTACTTCGTGCCGCCTACAGTGGTGCGGGACGTTGATCCGAATAGCACCCTGATCCGTGAAGAGACGTTTGGGCCGGTACGTTCGATCATCGCCTACGACGATGTCGACGAAGCTATCGAGCTCATCAATGACACCATCTACGGTCTCGGCAACTCAGTCTGGAGCAGCGACATTGATCGTGCAGTCGAGGTCGCCGATCAGCTTGAGAGCGGCTCGGTCTGGATCAATGAGCACTTCGCGCTCTACCCCGACGTGCCGTTCGGTGGCCAAAAACAGTCGGGTGTTGGCACCGAGTTCGGTGATGAGGGAGTCCTTCTCTTCACCGAGATTCAAGCCCTCAGTATTCCAAAGCACTGAGCGCTCCCAACGCCCAGCATCTAACACACAAGAAGTGTCATGAGGAAGGAAGCCAGACCATGACCATTAATTATCAGGCCGCAGTCGTCCACAACGTTGGTGGGCCGATGACCTTTGACGAGCGGGAGGCGCCGCAGCTCGGCCCGCGCGAGGCGCTCATCAAGCTCCGTGCTACCGGTGTCTGCCATTCTGACGTGCACACTGTCGATGGAGACTGGCTCGTACCGCCGCCACTGCCAAGCGTTCCCGGTCACGAGGGCATCGGTGAGGTCGTCGCGCTCGGTTCTGAAGTGCAGGGAGTCGAGATCGGCGAACTGCTCGGCATCGGCTGGAACAACCGCGCTTGCGGTGAGTGCAGCTTTTGCCAGGACGGCTGGGAGACGCTCTGCGACAATCTCACGATCCACGGCTATCACATCGATGGTTCTTTCGCGCATTACATGGTGGTCGACACGAAGTACGCGGCCCGAATTCCCGAGGGCGCAGATGTGCTCGAGGTGGCTCCGCTGCTGTGCGCCGGCGTGACAGTGTACAAGGGCCTGAAGCAGGCTTCTGCGACTCCCGGTTCATGGGTTGCGGTGGTCGGAGTCGGTGGGCTTGGACACCTGGCCGTTCAGTACGCCCGAGCGATGGGTTACCGAGTGGTCGCTGTCGATATCAACAGCGATGCGCTGGAACTGGCGCAAGAGCACGGCGCCGAGTTCGTTGTGAACTCGCGTGACGCTGACGCGGCCGAACAGATCACTGCTCGGATTCCCGGCGGCCCCGCTACAGTGTTTGTTTCGGCCACTCACCCGAGTGCCTACGAACTTGCGATCCAGGTTGTTCGTAAGCACGGAACCGTGATCTGCATCGGCATCCCCGCATCCGCCGTGTCTGTGCACATGTATGACGTGGCCGCACGCGGTCTCACGCTGCTCGGCAGTACCGTCGGCACGCGCAAGGACATCGAGGAGTCGATCGACTACCACACGCGCGGCCTCGTGAAACCAACGGTCACCGCTCGCAGGTTCGATGAGCTCAACGACATCATCGACGAACTCCGTTCGGGACGCGCCCACGGCCGTTCCGTTGTCGACTTCTCTCTGTAGTTGATTGGCGTGGGAGCCAGACCGGGCGCTGGATCCCACGCAACCGCTAAGTTGTGCCGCTGCCCTCTGGTGTGTGACACCATGCATCTGGCACCTAGCCGTTTTGAACACGCCTTGAACGGCTCGGGATCGACCGTGCACTTTGACCGTTCCCGGAACTCTCGCACACTGACGAACAGGAATCACCATGTCAATCGATGCCCCAACTGCTTCGTCCGCCCCCTCCGACGCACACGGCGAGAAACAGTCAATGCGCATTCTCGGTGCGGTGCTGGAGCGAAGCGGTGCCCCGCGTCCATACACCGCGAGCAGGCCAATCTCGGTCGACGAACTCGAGCTCGATCTTCCGGGCGAGGGCGAGTTGCTTGTTCGGATTGAGGCGGCCGGAATCTGTCACTCCGACCTCTCTGTCGTGAACGGTGACCGGCCACGGCCCCTGCCGATGCTCTTGGGGCATGAAGCGGCGGGGATCGTCGAATTGGTCGGAGCCGGGGTGACCGGGGTTCATGTCGGAGAGCGAGTCGTGATCACATTCTTGCCGAGGTGTGGCGTGTGCACGGCATGTGAAACTGGGGGGCGATTGCCCTGCGTAGACGGGAGCGCGGCGAATGCGGCAGGAACCTTGCTTTCGGGCGGGCGTCGCATTCGACGATCCTCTGGGTCTGTAGAGCACCACCTTGGCGTGTCGGCGTTTGCGACGCACGCGGTCGTTGACGCGCGTTCTGTCGTGCCGGTTGATGCTGACGTTCCTCCAGATGTCGCAGCGGTTCTCGGGTGCGCGGTGCTCACGGGAGGCGGTGCGGTGATCAACGCGGGCCGGCCGGCTCAGGGGGAGACGACGATCGTTGTTGGAATGGGGGGCGTCGGCACCGCCGCACTCCTCGTAGCCGTTGCGCTCAACGCGGGTCCAGTGATTGCGGTTGACGTTAACCCGGAAAAGCTGCAGCATGCCCTCGAGTTGGGCGCTGAGCGTGCGCTGACGCCCGAGGACGCCCTGAAATCGAACTTGCGGGCGGAGCTGGTCATTGAGGCGGCTGGCCATCAGTTTGCGTTTGAAGCTGCGTTTGCGTTGACGGCGCCCGGTGGTCGCACTGTCACGGTTGGGTTGCCCGCGGAAGACGCCATAAGTCGGATCTCGCCGGTTGCTGTGACCGCGGAGGCGCGAACGATCATCGGTAGCTACCTTGGATCAGCAGTTCCGTCCCGAGACATTCCGCATTATGTGCGTTTGTGGCGTGAGGGCCGTCTTCCCCTCGAGTCCCTCATCTCTGGGCACGTTGAGCTACAGGGAGCTAACGAGGCGATGGATGATCTCGCCGACGGTCGAGTGCTTCGGCAGGTGATCGTCTTCTGATCGGGCTCTCAGTATGCGGCTGAGAATCGCATCTTCCGCAGGCTTAGGTGGTAGTGAACTTTACGCTACCCGATTCGAAGATGCGGGTGATGGGGTGCGCCGCAGACCGTCGTTTCATCTTGCACATCAATGGCATACATGCACATAAACAGACAATGACAGTGGCCTATATGAACATTATCCGTTCGGGACGCGCCCACGGCCGTTCCGTTGTCGACTTCTCTCTGTAGTTGATTGGCGTGGGAGCCAGACCGGGCGCTGGATCCCACGCAACCGCTAAGTTGTGCCGCTGCCCTCTGGTGTGTGACACCATGCATCTGGCACCTAGCCGTTTTGAACACGCCTTGAACGGCTCGGGATCGACCGTGCACTTTGACCGTTCCCGGAACTCTCGCACACTGACGAACAGGAATCACCATGTCAATCGATGCCCCAACTGCTTCGTCCGCCCCCTCCGACGCACACGGCGAGAAACAGTCAATGCGCATTCTCGGTGCGGTGCTGGAGCGAAGCGGTGCCCCGCGTCCATACACCGCGAGCAGGCCAATCTCGGTCGACGAACTCGAGCTCGATCTTCCGGGCGAGGGCGAGTTGCTTGTTCGGATTGAGGCGGCCGGAATCTGTCACTCCGACCTCTCTGTCGTGAACGGTGACCGGCCACGGCCCCTGCCGATGCTCTTGGGGCATGAAGCGGCGGGGATCGTCGAATTGGTCGGAGCCGGGGTGACCGGGGTTCATGTCGGAGAGCGAGTCGTGATCACATTCTTGCCGAGGTGTGGCGTGTGCACGGCATGTGAAACTGGGGGGCGATTGCCCTGCGTAGACGGGAGCGCGGCGAATGCGGCAGGAACCTTGCTTTCGGGCGGGCGTCGCATTCGACGATCCTCTGGGTCTGTAGAGCACCACCTTGGCGTGTCGGCGTTTGCGACGCACGCGGTCGTTGACGCGCGTTCTGTCGTGCCGGTTGATGCTGACGTTCCTCCAGATGTCGCAGCGGTTCTCGGGTGCGCGGTGCTCACGGGAGGCGGTGCGGTGATCAACGCGGGCCGGCCGGCTCAGGGGGAGACGACGATCGTTGTTGGAATGGGGGGCGTCGGCACCGCCGCACTCCTCGTAGCCGTTGCGCTCAACGCGGGTCCAGTGATTGCGGTTGACGTTAACCCGGAAAAGCTGCAGCATGCCCTCGAGTTGGGCGCTGAGCGTGCGCTGACGCCCGAGGACGCCCTGAAATCGAACTTGCGGGCGGAGCTGGTCATTGAGGCGGCTGGCCATCAGTTTGCGTTTGAAGCTGCGTTTGCGTTGACGGCGCCCGGTGGTCGCACTGTCACGGTTGGGTTGCCCGCGGAAGACGCCATAAGTCGGATCTCGCCGGTTGCTGTGACCGCGGAGGCGCGAACGATCATCGGTAGCTACCTTGGATCAGCAGTTCCGTCCCGAGACATTCCGCATTATGTGCGTTTGTGGCGTGAGGGCCGTCTTCCCCTCGAGTCCCTCATCTCTGGGCACGTTGAGCTACAGGGAGCTAACGAGGCGATGGATGATCTCGCCGACGGTCGAGTGCTTCGGCAGGTGATCGTCTTCTGATCGGGCTCTCAGTATGCGGCTGAGAATCGCATCTTCCGCAGGCTTAGGTGGTAGTGAACTTTACGCTACCCGATTCGAAGATGCGGGTGATGGGGTGCGCCGCAGACCGTCGTTTCATCTTGCACATCAATGGCATACATGCACATAAACAGACAATGACAGTGGCCTATATGAACATTATAGTACGCGCTTTGGTGCTCTATCTTGAACGCAATTCGCAAAGCGAGAGGGTGCATTTCTCTCGTGAGTTTCTCGAAAGTGGAGGACGCTGATGTCCGCTTAATCAAGATCATCATTCGGTGACTCGCGCGAAATGGGTTCCTTGCCCCTGCCACCATCCGCGCGGCCCCGACAGAGATGGCCCAATACGCCAGGCTCGGACAAGTTTATTTCCATCTACGAACACCACAACACGGACTTAGGAGGTCCATCATCATGAAGTTCAATACGCCCTCAACGGCGAAGGCGGGAATCGGCCGTCGTGCCTGGCGTGCGCTGGGTGCGCTGGCACTGGCTGGCTCGCTTGGCTTGTCGGCCTGCACCTCGACTGCAGGCGGCGAAGCAGAGGGAGAAGCGCAGCAGTACACCAAGGATGACGTGATCATGATCACGTTCGAGCGCAGCATCGACTACGCTTACGGCGCGTCATGGGTTGACGGTGCCACGAAGTACGCTGATGCGATTGGCGTCGAGCACAAGGTCGCGCTGGCGCACGGTGACTCGAACAAGCAGCTCCTGGAGATCCAATCGATCATCGCGCAGGGCAAGCAGGAGGGCAAGATTGTTCTGGTCATGGGTGACCCGGACGCCTCCGCCGATGTTCCCGCGATCGCTCAGGCCGTGAAGGCGGGCGGCGGCTACCTCGTGACCGGCTGGAACAAGCCTGACGATATGCATCCTTGGGACTTCGGTAACAACTGGGTCGCACACGCTGACTTCGACGGTGTCGAGTTCGGCGAGCGTGGCATGACAAACCTTGCCGAGGCTATGGGTGGCGAAGGCGGCGTTGTGATGCTCGCAGGTGTGCTGGACAACCCGCCGCAGAAGCAGCGCAAGGAAGGCGCGCTCAAGGCACTTGAGAACTACCCCGGCATCACCGTGCTCGATGAGCAGGTGACGAACTGGGACCGTAACCTCTCTTACGATGCTGCCAAGCAGATGATCGCCAAGCACGGGTCTGCACTGAAGGGCTTCTTCGGCGCCAATGATGACATTGCTACCGGTGCTGTACAGGCTGTCAAGGAGTCGGGACTGAGCGATCAGATCAAGGTCGTCAGCGCCTCCGACGGCACCCCTGAGGCTATTGAGCTCTTGCAGTCGGGCGACCTCATCTCGAGCACCTTTATTGACCCGTGGTACTTCGGCGCTTGGGGCCTGGCAATGGGCCTGGCCGCAGCAACCGGCGAACTCGACGTGAGCTCGCTCACCAACGAGCAGCGTGAGGTTGTCATCCAGGGCTTCCCGATCGACCAGTCAAACGCGCACGAGTATGCAGAGGCGCCGACCGGTGAAGAAATTGTGGCTGCGCTGAATGAAGGCCTGTACGCCCGTGTTCTCAACACCGACGGCCCGAAGAACTAAGTCCGTTCAATTCTGATTCCGGAGTCATTATGGCCACGACACACCACGTTGCAGCACCAGCTGCAGAACGAACCAAGAAGGCAGAGGGAGTAACTGCGAATTCCAGCACGATCGGACCGATCGTCACGCTGCTTGTGCTAATCGTTGTCTTTACGGTCATCAACCCGCGGTTCGTGAGCCTCGAGAACATTCAGACCGTTTTGTATCAGGCGGCAATCCCTCTGATCCTTTCGGTCGGGGCTACTCTCGTCATTCTTATTGGTGGTATCGACCTGTCGATCGAAGGCGTGATGGCAGCGGGTGCGTTAACCTTCGTGCTGTTGTCGCCGAATAACATCAATGACAGTGACTTCGGAGTGATGGCAATCGGGGGAGCGCTGCTTGTCGGCGCTCTCCTGGGAGGCCTCAACGGCTTCGCGCATGTGCGCTTGAAGATACCGTCCTTCATGTCTTCTCTGGGCGTTTGGTACATCGGTCTTGGCATTGCCTCAATGTTGTACGACCAGAGCACCCCGCGCCTGTCGGAGAGCGCCAACATCGCGTGGGCGAGCGGCACGATCTTCGGTATCTCCAACTCCTTCTTCATCGCTCTCGGCGTGATTATCCTTGGCGTCGTTGTGTCCCGGTGGACACGCTTCGGAAGGTACGCCTATGCGATCGGCGGAGACGAAGCCGTTGTCCGGCTGACTCCCATCAACATTGGTCGATACAAGATCGCGATATTTGTGGTCGCGGGCGCCTGCGCGGCATTCGCTGGGGTGCTCGGAAGCATTCGACTCGGCGTCGGTGTGCCGGCAGTTGGCACAGGCCAGCTCTTCACGACAATCTCTGCGGTGGTGCTCGGCGGAACCCTGCTCAGTGGGGGCCGAGGCGGCATGCTCCACTCGCTCATCGGCGTGATGGTCATCGTGGTGCTTGCGAACGGCCTCGTGCTTTCAGGTGTGAGCCCATATGTCCAGCAAGCCGTGCAAGGCCTGGTCGTCATCGCTGCCGTCGGCATTGCAGGTTGGAAGCAGCGTTCTATCTTGAGGATCGTAAAATGACCGAGTATGCACTCCAGCTGAATGACGTCACTAAGCGCTTCGGGGCGGTGACCGCACTCGAATCGGTCTCACTGAGCGTGAAACCTAACGAGGTCGTCGGGATTATCGGGGAGAACGGCGCGGGTAAGTCAACCCTGCTCAAGGTTCTCGCAGGTATCTACCAACCCGACTCAGGCGAGATCGTGATCGGGGGGAAGAAACAAAAGGTCAACGGACCGCGTCACGCGGGAAAGCTCGGCATCGGCGTCGTGCACCAGGAGCAGTCTCTGGTTCCTTCGATCACTGTCACGGAGAACCTGAACCTCGGGTTTGAGGGGAACGTCGGCCGCTGGGGCTTGTATCGATGGTCGAAGCTGCGCGCTGAAACACGATCCTTCCTGTCACGTGTGAGCAGCACCGTTGACCCTGACGCCCGCACAGACTCGCTCTCGTTCGCAGAACGCCAGATGGTAGAAATTGCGAAGTCGCTGAAGGCAGTCGCAGGTGCTCCCGGCAGCCCGGTCATCGTGCTTGACGAACCCACTTCGGTGCTGGAACGCGATGACATCGCCGTGCTGCAGAAGGAAGTCGAGGCGCTGAGAGAGATCGGATCCGTGATCTTTGTCTCGCACCGACTCGATGAAGTGCTGGATTTCTGCGACCGCGTCTACGTGATGCGCGGGGGACAGGTGGTTGCGGAACGGGAAACCGAGGGGGTCGCCGAGGAGGAACTCTATCGCCTGATGGTGGGTAGGGACGCTTCGGGCCTGCACTACATGGAGGACCAGCAGCTTGAACCGCAAGACGAAGCGGTGCTGCAGGTGACGGGACTGACTTCACCCGGTGCCTTCGAAGGCGTAAATCTAACCGTTCATGCCGGCGAGGTCGCAGCCATCGTGGGTACGAACGCGTCAGGTCGGGAAGAAGTGGCACGTGCGATTTTCGGACTCCACGGCTACACCGCGGGCGAGATCAAAATCAAAGGTGAAGTACTGAAGCCCGGTAATCCCCGAACAGCGATATCTCGGGGCGTAGGGTATGTACCGGCTGAACGAAAAGTTGAAGGCATAATAGCGGGAATGTCGATCGGCCAGAACCTAGCGATGATCTTCTCGCGGGCGATTGCCTTCGGTCCGTTCCAGAGCCCTCGAAGAAGGCGTGAACTCAGCAACGCTTGGATCGATCGGCTGCATATTCGCCCCGCAGATCCGAACGCCGACATCGGCGCGCTCTCGGGTGGAAACCAGCAGAAAGTAGCCTTTGCCCGTTGGATGGTCGAACCGGACGTTCGCGTGCTGATTCTCGACCACCCCACGCGCGGTCTCGACCCCGGAGCGCAGCAGGACATCTACGCTCACATACGTGAAGCTTGCGAATCAGGCGTAGCGGTCTTGGTGCTCGGTGACACGCTGCAGGAATGCATCGGACTGGCGCACAAGGTGCTCGTGATGCGTGACGGAATGGTCACCGCCCTGTTCGATGCACCTCGGACGCACAAGCCGACCCCACTTGATCTGATTAAGGAAATGGTATGACACGCGTAATTGAACGCACCTCTGCCGGCCAAAGTGCGGCTAGTGCGTGGAAGAAGAAGCTATCTCTAAGGCCTGTGGTGCCGTTTGGGATGCTCGTTATTCTGGTGGCGATCACCGCGATTATTCAGCCCTCGTTCTTCACGGCGGCAAGCGTGAACGTGCTCATTGAGGGTTCTGCTCTTATCGCGATTCTCGCGCTCGGACAGATGTTCGTGCTGCTGGTCGGTGGCATCGACCTCTCCAGCGCGGCAGTGGGCACCTTCACCGCAGTGCTATTTGCGAAAGTCGTGGAGCCGCTCGGGCCGTCTAGCGTCGTGGTGGTGCTCGTCGCGGCTACGGTGATTGGGGGTGTGAACGGCTGGCTCGTCGCTTATCTGCAGATTCCCTCATTCATTGTGACCCTGGGTTCGCTCGCCTTTTGGCAGGCTGCAGCGCTCATTCTCTCCGATGCGACCACGCTTTCAGTATTCGGCGCTGGGTACGACCTTGTCGGGTGGATCACCGGGCAAAAGATTGGGCCATTTACCCCCTCGGTGTGGCTGACGGTGGTGCTTGCTCTGGTGTCATGGTTGATGCTGAGGTACACCAAGCTGGGCCAATCGCTCATCGCTGTCGGGCTCAATGAGCGAGCCGCTCTGCTTGCAGGGCTGCAGACGCGATGGATGAAGATCCTTGCGTTCGCACTATCAGGGCTGTTCTCAGGATTTGCCGGACTGACCGTTGTTTCGGGCTCGTTCAGCGCGGGCCCTGGGCAGATCGACGCCCTTCTTCTTCCCGCTATCGCAGCTGCCATCATTGGCGGTTGTTCGCTGACAGGTGGCATCGCCAACCCCTTGAATGTGCTGATAGGTTCATTGGTGCTCGTCGTGCTGCGGATGGTTCCCACCGCGATCGGCCTCGACGCCAGGTCCCAGCAGATCATTTACGGCGTGACGGTCATCGCGGCTGTGGTGGCCACGATCGATCGCTCAAAGATTCCGATACTTAAGTAGCTGTCGCGTTGGGTCTGACACGAACGCAGCTAGCAGCCCGGCGTTGCCGGCAGGGCAACGCCGGGCACCTAAGTGGTGCACCCGTTCCCCTGCCGTAAGTAGGCGTTCTTTTTTGGGGGTAGGACGACGAGGTAACTGCGGGCGGCCGCCTCTCGTTACCATGGTGACCATGAGCTCAACGAAGGTACCGTCATCTGTGCGGTCAGATGACCCTTGAAGAGAGGGTTTCGCTCATCTCGGGCGGCAACTTCTGGAAAACGAAGCCCGTGCCCCGCCTCGGCATTCGGGTCTGCTGCACGTTTAGGTGACAGTTTGACCTG